>Ga0209945_1000097_pt1 | contig 28666 bp, 46 predicted proteins | sample SalPonR2_A_D2_MG_FD_185703 | JGI IMG/M metagenome (GOLD analysis project Ga0209945, IMG submission 185703) | Salt pond soil microbial communities from South San Francisco under conditions of wetland restoration - Salt Pond MetaG R2_A_D2_MG... ...
CAGTACACTGATGAGCAGGCGCAGGACGCAGTTGCAGGAGATTTCCTCACAGCAGGAAACGCACTTACAAAGGAGTATTTAGACAACACCAACACACTAACACTTGATGTATCAACGAATGGTATTAAAGAAACAGAGTTAGACGAGAGCATTACCCCTCGATGGACAGGCGAGCACGAGTTCACTGCTGGCATTAGTGACCTACCTGAACCAATACAGGACACAGATGCTGCAAGAAAGGTCTACGTCGACAGTGTTGCAGAAGGACTAGACATTAAAGAATCTGTTCAGGTCTGTACTGAAACAAATATTGACCTTTCCTCAAGCACTGACCCAAACCCAGTAGATGGCGTTTCACTGGGTGATGGTGACCGAGTCTTACTTAAGAGCCAGACTGATGGCACAGAGAATGGCATCTATGTAGCAACTACTGCTACTGACCCAACAACGTGGGTTCGCTCGGATGATGCAGACGGAGACAGTGAGGTAAACTCTGGGCTCTTTGTATTTGTTGAGGACGGCTCTACTCACGCAAACCAAGGATTTGTTCTCTCGACAAATGACCCGATTACTCTTGGCACAACAACAATCAACTTCACCCAGTTTAGTGGTGCTGAGTCGTTCACAGCAGGCTCGGGCATTGAACAAACAAACAATACAATTAGTCATAGCGACACGAGCACACAAAGTGATCTGAGTAGTAGTGCCGGTTCGGCAATCGTTGACCTCACATTTGATGACTTTGGACATGTCACTGGGGCGTCAACCGACTCCTTCGATGGAAGGTATCTGAGTCTTACAGGAGGAACAATAACTGGAGATTTTACAGTTGATTCTGCAATGTTTGTTGACCAATCAACAGGTGATGTGGATATTGCCGGAGAGTTGACAGAGAATACGTCAATTTAACCGAAACATTTAAGTAGTTAGAGCAAAAAGATAAATTACAGACAGTAAAAATATAATGAACGCAGAAACAATTATTGAAGAATCAAAGACAATACAAGAACAGGTGGAGCCACACCTCCGTGAAGCGGCTACTTTCTTCCATGAGAATGAAGGAGAACTATTCACGTTAGGGGAGTCTACTGGACTAATAGCATCAGAGCTTGAAATTGACAACACTATTGCTGCACGAACTATCAGCCAATTAGTTGGAGACACAGTTGACCCAGTTATTCAAGTTCAAAAAGGCACTGACAAATATGTTGGTGTTGTAGAGTTCCACGAGTTTGATGGAGCATATGGCTACATAAATTATGATGACCAGTTTGGTAAGGGGAAGCGCGTCATCTGCCAACAGTGTGTAAACGAGGCAACACTTGATTCAGAAGTAACTCATGCAACAGAGAATGATCCAGTTGGTTCATTCAGTAGTGGTGCAACATGGGACCAGCTAGTTAACGCAGTGCATAAGCACTATGCTGATGTTCACAGTGTAGTACCGGAAAATATTGCAACTGGTGCAACACTCGCATCAGGGACGACTATTGGTGGAAATACTTCCTTTCACGCAGGTAATGAAAGCAATATAGACCATAACAACCTATCAAATAGGACACATTCGGGGGATGGTTTAACCCCCAGTTCGGTATCGTCCGACACTCTCAAAGCAACTGATGAGCTTACCATTCCCGAACTAACCAGTGACCCCGTAGACGGTAATCTTTGGATACGGAGTGACCTATAATGGCAGATAATAGGGAGGTGATTATCTATGGTTTTAATTGATGATACTGATTGGTATGCTTCCTGGGGAGATATTTATGATACATATGGTAATGAAATTAGTAACAGTAATTGGTCAGAGGTTGTTGCCACGACCGACGTGGATGACTTCATTTCGGACACCCCAGTAAACAGTTCATCAAGCACATATGATTATGGTGGTTCCGGGGCTTCAGATGCTAAGTTCCGACTGGGCGGTTTTCAAGCCGGAGAAACGGTAGATATACATTTAGATTCACTTGATGGGCCACAGATGGTTGTAAGTCCTACTGTTGCTGGGGGCGCTAATTTCAAAACGCGCAGCTTGGTATTTCCTTATAATACGTTTATTGAGAATACAAAGTTCAACTGCTCAATTTCGGCACCTTCAAATATTCCGGTTGGAACTTCAACTGATATTGATGTAGCAGTAACAAACAATGGCGGGGGCGGGACAAAGGAAATAGAGCTTACTGCCGATGGGAATTTTGTTGATTCAAGTTCTGTATCGATTAGTAGTGGACAGTCTACCACACTAACATTCTCATATACACCAGACAGTGAGGGGACTGTTGACTTAGAAGCGGATATAGCCGTCGGTGGAAGATATTACGAAACTGACGGGCATACATCTCAAACAGTTGAAGCCGTAAATCCATATTTTGATGTGAGTATAGTTGACACGAATAGTCCTCTCGCTGGAAATACGTTAGATGTGACAGCAAATATCAGTGAAACAGCTGGTGTTTCTGGTACAAAGGACGTTGAGTTGATTGTTGATGGTTCCGTCCAAGACACGATAACAGTTTCACTTTCGGGTGATGGGTCTGAGCAAAAAGTATTCAATTGGAATACATCAAGTGGTGACGGGGGTTCTTATACAGCTACGGTTTCATCACCAGATGGTAGTGACTCTTCGCCTGTTACGATTATTGGACCATCATATGAAATTACAATTACTGATACAAATTCACCAATCACAGCTCGGGACACGCTTAATGTAACAGCTGATCTAACGAATAACGGTGGGGCTGGAACAGAAACTGTTACGCTCAACGTCGGTGGTAGTCAGCGTGATTCTGCGCCGATTTCTTTAGGGATAAATGAAAGCGATAGTTATACACTGTCATGGGACACATTGGAAAGTGATTTTGGTTCATATACCGCAACTTACAATTCCCCTTCAAGTTCCGATACAACGTCGGTTTCGGTAGAGATACCACCGCCAGTTAATTTGACGGTTGATGATAGCATAGAAAACGAGTTGACAATAAGCTGGGACGAAGTGAGAGAGGACGCAGGCTACTACGTCTACCGTGCCGAGTCCTCGTTCTCTGATACTGCAAACGCCACACAGGTCGCTAACGTAACGAGTCCAACATACACCGACACAGGGGTCGAAGACGGCAAGCAATACTATTACAGGGTTACGAGTGAGAACTAATGGCTGAATCAGACCTCTCCAGTGAAGTCAGTGGCGTCACGATTCTGCCCGCAGCAACTGGGTTGTCGGGGTCGGAATCAAGCGGAGATATAGACCTTTCGTGGACAAATAACGACGATTCACCAGACGGCGGGATTGATGTTGAACGCTCAACAGATGGGTTCTCAACAGTCAATACATTAGCTTCGGGATTAGCAACAACAACGACCAGTTATACTGATACGACTGTCTCAGAAGGTGTAGCCTATGAATATCGTATTGAGCGAAACACCGACGACGAAACGGCGACGAGTGAAAAAACAAGCGTCGCCACGTCAATCGCTGAGGCGCGTATTGACAAAACAGGGACAACGCTTAGAGTGCCAATTTATGACCCATCAACGATAACCGATAACTGGCTCCGAGTACGGGTTAATGGTTCGGTAGGCGTGTTGAGGCCGGTTAGCGAGAGCGGAGAAACATTGCGAGCACGGAGCCCATCCGATACTATCGTTGGTGTTGAGACGAGACAATTGTAGACTATAACTATAGGTAGATACAGAAAAAGTACAGTTTCTGTACCAAGATTCATCAATTTTTTCTACACTCATCATCATCAACTTCTCAAACTCTTTTTCACTAAGATCTTTTTCTCTAGAATTTCTTACCATATATTTATATAGAGCGTCATCAACTTTACATAAATACCTTTTGGTCACATTACCTCTAACCGAAACCTTTTTATACCTGGCCCAATAAGTATCCCATAGCGTATGCCAAAGAAAAATTCCACCATCACAGAAAAGACAGACAGCTACTTAGAGTATATTGGCTCAATGCTCGCCTCAATCGTAATCCTCGCCACAATGTTCATCATCGGGGCCGCAGTCTATGGCTATGCAAACCTTGAAGCAGTGTCACAACAATGGTTTGTTGGAGTAGTCGTGCCCCTCGTTATCATGTCAGCCATTCAAGCCTTTGGCGCAGAGGTGTACGATGTATTCACAAAGAATAGAAACGAATGATAAAATATAAAATCACCAATGACAATAGTTGAGCCTATCCCTGACGGCTCAATTCTTGCACCACATCACTTTTACATTGGTGTCCTGCTCGCATGGTTTGCCTTTATGTTTATATGGCAATACTACCCGCGAACAGGCGCAGCCTTAACACTGCTTGGATTGATTATTGCAGTAGATGATGCAATTCAACATGCCTTTTCAATCAACACACCACTACATCACCTATGGTGGGGTGTGATTTATCCAATCGTTAAATTTTTCGAGAACCTATAACAATGAACTCACCCAGTGACTACCTCGACCGACGGCTCGACACAATCATTGGTCTCTTCACTTTGACAATATTGTTCGGCAAATTCTTGGGCGACCTGATGGTCCTCCTACTTGTCGAAGAGTTTGGCCAACTACTCGGCCTAAGTATTGGCCTCGCCATCTTCACAATATTATTGATTATATGGCCACTTGTTGAACCTGAAGAGAGCGATGACTACAACCCAAAGTAATGTGTGTACACCCTGAAGCGATTACCGATACAGCAATCGTATCACATTCTGAGCAATCCTCGCCCGAAGAGTGGACGAATCATCGGGAGACAGGATTAAGTAAACCAGCATGGATGATACGACAGACGAACTATCCGTCGAACAAGCTGGAGAAATTTGCCCTTAACGCAGAGACAGAACAATAATGTACGAATATCAGGCGCAAATTGACGAAGTGGTAGACGGCGACACGATTGATGTAATTGTGGACCTCGGTTTTAATATGCGAAGAGACATTCGCCTGAGGCTTGCTGGTGTTGACACAGCGGAGACCTATGGCGTCTCGCACGACAGTGAAGAGTACGCTCGTGGGAGTGAGCACACACAGTTCGTCGAGCAATGGACAGACACAGATGCCACAAGTGAGTGGCCATTTATTGTGCGAACAGAAAAGAAAGGCAAGTTTGGTCGATACATTGCGACAATCGAGCGAAAAACAGACGGGGATGAGTTAACTGAAGCGCTACTCGAAGAATTTGACGGAGTCGAGTATTAGAAGATAACTACACTATTTTCGAGCGTATACTCACTCTTCTCGTCTTCGTCAAGTGAGTCACCAATCTGCACATACTCACCGTCCTGCGGCTCGTACAATTTGAGGTTGCCACCATTCGTGTAAATAATATTGTAGGCGTGTCCTGCCTCAAAGTCGAGCACCACGCCAACCGTATTGATTCCAAACACAAGCGCCACAATTGTTTGAAAGAGGAACGCATAGTTCTCACAATCGAAGCGCGCCGGTCGGTAGGGGAGGTTCTCAATCACATCGAGCGCACGAATCTGTTCAAAGTCGTGTCTGCTTGCAGTGAAATACTGTCCATCGAGGAAGTACGCCTCTTCGACAATCTCCTCACCATACTCTTCTGCAACAGCCTTCTTCAAATGTTCTTTTTTAACAGGAATGCTTCTCGGGATAGTGCCATCAGTCTCCTGCTCGATGAAGTTGCGTACTGCTGTTTCAACGTCCGGTTCTCCAAGAAGGACCGAGCCATACTTTTTCAGTAGGGCCGCCCCTCCTGCAAGTGCTGCGCCCGCCCCTGCCACAAGTTCTGGAAGTGCTAGTTGTTCAATCATTAGTATTTAAAATAGGTTCTCTTCTCGTGCAGTATTAACTTGATTCAGTACTTTATTAATTGCATCCATGTGCTCGATGAGATTGTCGCCCTTATATTCCACACCCTTTTTTCGAACCGCATTGTGGAAGTCGTTGAGCGTCCCTTCATCCATCGAGAGTTCGACCGTCTCACCATAGGATGCCTGTCGTACAATGTCGAGTACTTCACTGAACGCATCGACACCGTCACGGTTTGTTCGAATGAGTGTTGCTCGCTGGTCCATTACACAATCATAGAGTGTGTCATACTGCATCGGTGTTTCGAGTGTGAGTTCGAATACAATGTCACCACTTAGTTCAGGCTCAGGCTCATCACTCGAAGCAGGCTCATCCGCCACCTCTTCTTCGAGTTCGTCCAACTCTTCTTCAAGTGCTTCTACGTCCACTTCTTCAGCAGCAGATTCTACCTCTTCTTTCAACTCTTCGTCCACCTCCTCGTCGAGTTCTTCGAGCTCCTCATCTGGAGAGAGTTCCTCACCCTCTTCTTCAATGGCTTCACTCGTCTCATCAGCAGCCTCACTAATTTCTTCAGTAATAGACCCGTCTCCGTCGAGGGCCGACTCCTCGCTCGCATCATCTTCCTCCGCTTCTTCAATCATGTCCTGCGCTTGGACGATGAGTGAGAGCGCCGTATCCTGCGGCAAGTAGTTGACTACCTCTCCCATCACCTCAGCATCAGCAGCAGCCACATCCTCGACCGATTCGTAGCCTGCTTCTTGAAGGTTCTCTGTGCGCCCTGATGCAACACCGTCTAAGTCTGTAAGTTCAACCATAATACTGATACTCGATTAAGCATAGAACCTGCTCCTTTATAAATGTTTCGGTCCAATACATTGCTAGAGCGTGTGTGCTCCCGCCTCGGTCGAGCATGGGACCGAAACCTTTAAATAGGATGAGATGCTATATACTATCACAACTATATTGCGCCCCTCGAACTATCACAATAATGTCTTCAGATAAACTGGAACGGCGAACGACTGAATCAGGCCGAGTGTATATGTCGGAGGAGAGTAGTCTTTATCTTCCGAGCGTCTCTACAGTCTTGGATGAGATGCCCACGCCTGATGGCATCAAATACTGGAAGAAAAAATACGATGGAACGAACGGAAAAAAGCATTGGCGAACAATCTTGACATACAAAGGAAATCGCGGCACGCTTATTCATTACAATCTACTCAGTGACTTTACAGATGAGGACATGTACTCTGTCGACGAGGAGGAATCGACCGAAGAACTAAAACTCAACGGAGATTGGTCTCGATACAGAGACGACCTCACCTACGCTGAAGAGGCGTGGGAACAAATTAAGCGAGTGCGCGGCATTAGCAAAGAGGATGTGCTCAATGTTGAATGCTTTGTCACAAATAGTGGGGTCGGCTATGCTGGACAGTTCGACCTCCTCTATGTCGATGAGGATTCTAATGTTGTACTGAGTGACATTAAGACGAGCAATGCTGAGTACGCGCCCTACGAAAAACATAAGCTTCAACTTACCGCATATGCGAACGCCCTCGAACTAGATGTGGACATTCTCGAAGTACTGATTATCCACCCAGATAGTGAGACGTGGAAAATCTCGCACCACACTGATTGGCCTGAGGAGGTGGACGACCTTTGGGGCGAGTTCCGAGAGTTGCGTGAGGGGATGGGCAATGTTGAGGACAGAATGAAATCTATTGCCGAAGAAGGGACAAATGACGCTGAACAAGTATAGTCCATCTATGGGCACACTATCAAAAGATTTAAAACAGTTAGGCTATTCACGAACCGAGCGAGAATCACCATTTGACGACGACGGCATTTTGTGGAGTAAGGGGTATGAACTTGTGTGTGACGAGACGGCAATTGTGATACGAACAGACTCGTCTCGGCGTTCAAATAGTATCAGGGCCGACGATGATGAGAGTACGTATCGCTACTATAATTCTGACAAGGTTCGCATGCCTGGCGGGTATGCGAGTTCGTATGATTGGGGCAGGGACGAGGACCGGACCTTTTATTATTAGCGGGCGCGCAACTGTTTAATAACATCGTAGACGCCGACTGTCTCGATGTCTTGATTACTGACATTAGCGTATGAATCCTCACGCAAGTCGCGGAGCATTGCAACCCCATCACCTGGACTCTTCTGAGCCGAGGGGACAGCACAGTCGTAGTGCGTTGGGTGGCCAAAGGAGATGTTTCCGCCCCTCGTGAAATTGGTGTCAAACTCGCTTTGTTCAGCAGCCATATACTTGAGCGACTCTTCGATGTCCCATGGCTTGACCAAGCGATAGGTCTGTGCCTCGTATCGAGTGAATTTCACTGTGAGGTATGGGTAGGTCGGCACTTCTGTCATATCCATCCCCCAGTGGAGTACGTCCTCCAAATCGTCCGAGTTGACGACCATCCGCTTCTGGCCCGAGGTTTTGACTTCAACTGCTCTGAGCGAGCCATTGTATGGGATGAGTAGGTCGGGTAGGGGTGGACTGCTATTGCCGCTCCACCCTGCTCTAAGGGGTATTACCTTGCCGCCAGAGGTATTGTATATCTCTCGGGCCAACTGATGCTCCTTTCTCAGGCCAGCTTTTTGGCGACTCATTTTTTGTAGTTAGGCTGCCACTCTTGTTCACGCGAATCTATCTCTGCGGTGAGTGCCTCACTAAATGAGTGTCGGCCAATCATATAGTCTCGCACCTCAATCGAGAGCACGAGATTCTCATCAGGGTATTCGCCGAGTATGGCCGAGCTTGTTGCATTCAAGTAATAATACTTGTCCGAGAGATGTGCCTCGTAGGAGTCGGCCTGTAACTTGTTGGAGGGAGAGTCTGGCCCTTGCACCTGATGAATAAAATTAACAAAATGTGCATCCTGCTTGGGCGAGTAGCCACCATCAACATCGTGAAAGTAGGCTATCTCACTCTCTCCAACGAGTAGTGGGAACATGTCACCGTGTTGATTGGACGAGTGTTTCAGCTCTTCAACAAGATGTGAGTCTTCGAGAACGTGGCTCTCATTTGCAGCCACAGCAAATCTATCCATAGATGTATGTAGCTACTCTGAGTATAAAAAGGTTTCGGCCCCTGATTACAATCCTGTACAACACTCATCTGATAGGTATTACTCTTCCCCGAGTTCGATACTCTCCTCTGCCAACTGTTGGGCCTGCGCCTGCTCCGACTGCCGCTCCAACTGCTTGTTTAATGTGTGCAGGTAGTCTTCGACCTCTGCACGAATCGTGTCCTCATACTCTTGGCCGAGGTTCTCACTAAACCGCTCGTGTAAGTCGGCATACAGTTCGCCGAGTTGTAGCTCTACTGTTCGTGCCATTTACAACTCTCGGTGGGCGTAGACGTGCTCGACTCGACCGACTGGAATGTCCACAACTCTGTCTTCAACCTCTCCATCCTCGTCCTCCATCAGTCCCTCAAGGCGGAACTCATTTTCTCGGAGCGATTGGGGCGCATCCTCCTCATCACCAAAGGTGACAGTCAGTTGATGGAAATCGTACTCTCGGTCGCTCTCAAGTACGACCATAAACTCTCCAAACCCAGTCATCTTTGCCTTAATATCGTCAAACGTGTACTCTGTTTCTGCCATTGCATCTATACAGAAGGGCTACAACTACTTAAAGGTTTTGGCCGCCCCTACATCCACTGCGCGAGCCCACTCTGCTCACCAGCAGTCACCAAATCATCAAAGGACCAATCCATCGTTTGGACAATGTTGTCGACCGCATCCTCTATTGTCTTTTCTGCCATCTTCTCCCAATCGATGTTGATTTCTTCAGGGATGTTACTCGGGTCTTCGACCGCAATCGCGTCCACCCGTTTGTCTATTTCTTTCATCTCACGCTTGTTTGCATCAGGCGTATCAGTCGGCGCAGTGAGTGAGAATTGTTCTTCGTAGTCGTACACCTCGGGGTAGTCAGAGTTGGCGTCCACACCCTCGACATAGAACATGAGTGGCTTCGAGCCTGAGCCAATGTCTTCACCATCGATGTGAGCAGTTGCATAGCGCGCCCCTCTGATGTGTGGCTGTGGGGTAAAGTACTTTGTCTCACCAGTGTCGTCGTCCTCTGACCATCCGTAGTCCATCGGGTCAGACGAGATGGAGGACGGGATGCCAACACTCTCAGCAGAAGCATTCCCCTCCAACACATCTGTGTGCTTCTCCTTCAAAAAGGACTTGACCGCCGCACGAGGCTCATCCTCTTTGAGAATCCGTTCGAGCACACCTTGTTGAACTGCGCCTGTTACAGACGCAGTGTCACTTCGAACAAGTTTGAACCCCTTCGACTTTGGCTCAGGGTTGTCAATAATGTCACCCTCGTCCCATCGGATTGTCTGGCTGTACTTTTTCTTCACGCCATCGGTTGGGTCATCACTGTCTAAGTCTCGAAGGAAAAAGATTGCATCAGCATATGACTCAATCTCAACCTCCATTTTGTGTAGTGAGGGGTCGTCGATACCAAAATTAGTGGCCATAAACTCGTCATAGCTTTGGTTCACTGCCTCTGCCGCAGTGAAGCTCGCCTCAAGTGTTTCGTCCATCGAATTGGCTGAGGGGATTTTTGTCATTACACTATCCGTGTTGTGGACAATCATTGAGCCAATACCACTTTGGAAGTGGTGACTTTCTGTCTCAAGGTCATACACATAATCACCATCATACGTACACTCTTCAATAGTTTTCACCTCCTTGTTCGAACCGTGGTGGAAGCTAACAACACGTATTCTGTAATATTCATCCTTCTGCTCTGTTCGAACAGAAAGTGTTACTTTATGACCCAGTTGTCGAAGTAGGTAAACTACTCCTGCACCAAGATGTTTGTGCTTTGTCCACATCTCATCAAACTCTTTTGAGTCGTGTGCTATGTGACCATCACCAGTGTGGTAACCAGCAACAAATGCCCTCTTTGCATCATTGTTTGCTTGAAGTATCTCTTTCGGAACGCGCTTTTCTGTACCTTCGTATAACATCTCTCTGAAGCCCAGCACAGTACTCGCGTTATCAACATTTCCATCTAGCCGGAGTTTCATCGTCGCGCTCGATTCCATCACATCATCTATCTTTGTTTGAATACCGAAGACTGATGACATAATTTCTTGTGCTTCTTCAAGAACTTCGCGCTCACTATTATTGATAGCCCACGAGGCTTTGCTCCCGCTCTCACATTCGTAGATACCACAACTCCCTTCAGCAGCAAACAATCCGAGGAGCCATGCTCTCTTTTCGTTAAACTCTAACGTTTCTATATCAACAGAGGCAATGTCCTTGTGTAATAAGGAGTCACCTTCAGCGACTTCTTTTGGTGGCACTTCTTCCATCGTATCCCGAACAAGGCTGTGGTCTTCAGTCACATGGGTGATGCCAGACTTTGTTGCAACAGTATACAACTTCTTTCTGTTCGGCTTTTTGATTACATCTTTGACAGTAGTCCATTCTTCGTGTGACCACACCTCGTCACCAACAGAAACATCCTCTATAGAAATTATTTCAGGACCGTCTCCTCTATTTACAAGTGTTGGCTCATTTGCAGGAACACTGTCCCCACCCACCAACTGTGCCCGATGGTAGCCCATACTGTGTAGATTGTCGGTGAACGTCTCTGCCGTATGTTCGAGCACCATTCTGCCAGCAATGGTAATCGATTCAGCGAGTCGCCAGTCGAACAATCTAAAACCGTTTCCATAGGAGTTAGAGTCCCCAAAGACGCCATAGAGACTGTTAGTGATTCTCTTTACTGCATCGTATTTCTTCCCTTGGCCTTTGTACTCATACTTCATCTCGACCATATCATCGACCACATCTCGGACAAAGCCTGTCTCAACAGATGGCTTGAGGTAGAAAATCTCAGTCGTGTCAGGGTCATCGTCTCGCTTTACTGAGTCGTCTCTCGTGTCGACATACGCGGTGTAGACATCATCCTCATCATATCCGGCAGCCAACACTTCTGTCATATTGTTGAACACCGTCTCTGGAGACACATTGAGCGACCACATTAGGTACGGATAGAGTGAGGCCAAATCTGGGTACACGACATTTTTATGCTTTCCTGGCAGTGGGTTGTACACCTTTGCACCATAGTACCATCCTCGCTCAGGCTCTGTTGAGGTAGGTAGTGCGAGCCCCTCACCCTTCGCCTGTCGCAAGAAGAGCACATCGATGATACCAATGTTTGAGTCTGCCGCCTCACTGTAGGTACAGCCCGCCACTGACCGAATCTTGTCATACAAATCGAGCACACCTTTAGCCTCCTCAATTTGTACAACAGCCTGCACATCCCGAATGTTGTATTTCATGAACTCGACCGGCTCGTGCAACCACCCTTCATCAAGGTCAGCCACGTCTTCCTTCCCATAGCCAAGCTCATCTTCGGCAATCGCGCCAAGCGCATAGCTCCGCTTCTCGTGAATCTGTGTCTTCTTGTACGCTTGGAGCATGTCGAACATCTCTCGACCATCGACCGCAGGCGCGCCCCTGTTTGTCACAAAGACGCGCCCATTGTCATAGGTTAACTCCTGGTATGACCACTCATTGATGTTGCTCGCACGATTGATAAGGTACGGATAATCAAACCCAGAGCCGATGTCATTGCGCGAACTATTCCAGCCTGTAAGCAGGTCAGGGTCAGTCTCTCCCACAAACTCGAAGTAATCGGCGAGCAACTGGTTCTCTGAGTCATACACCTCGACCGAGAGTTGGTCGTCGCTCACGCCATCAGGGTACTCCCACTCAAGCGAGTTATGCCACGAGTTGCGCGCACCTTCGGCCACACAGTTTGGATTAAGGACACCACAGAAGTACGCATCCTCGTATGAGTCGTGCGCCGTGATTGCGGTGACAGGCTTGCGCGGATTCATCACATCGGGGAACTCACCGCCTGTCCACACCTCAATGTCAACCGTGTGCATTCGTGGTGCAACGTCTGGCACCGCCTCTTCATCGAGGGCGCGAATCTCATCGACCGAGACACGCTCCTTGCCAGCAGGGACAGACACGCCTCGGTGGATGCCTGTGTCGACCAAGAATCGGTTCGTGAAGAATACGTCCGCCTCTCCGGTCCACTCGAACTCCTCGCGCAACTTGGGGACCTGCGATGGTTTGACTGTGTATATCTGCACAAGCTTTGTGTCATCGAGCCTCACACGAGGCGCATCAGGAACACCTCTCACAGCAGTGTTCATTTCGAGCCGCTCATCAAGAATCGCCTCTCTGGCAACAATCTCTCGCGCCATCGACTCAGTAAGTAGCTCCTCCTGTCGGTCAAGGAACTCCTCTTCCGTGATGTAAAAGGATGGGTAGAACTCCTCTACTGTGACGATGCGGCGTTCGCCATGCTCGTCTCGGCAGAAGAGTTCGACCACCGGCTCGTCGATGAAGTTACCCTCACTCTCTATTGAGTATTCGAGATTGAATACTTTGAGTGATTCGCGGTCGTCGGCAATATCAGTGAGTGCCATATCGCAAAGGATGCGATACTACTATAAAAATGTTTGGGCTAGCTAGTGACTATTACCATCCGTCACATTCCCGATTAAATAGAGACAGTGGCAAGGCCTTCAAGTATGGAATAATCTCATCGCACCCAGTGTAAACATCTTTGACAAACTCATGCGCACAAACAGTGCAGTATGCCCGCACTCTAATCACCTCTTCAGTTGAACCAATGTATATTTTTAGTGTATGGTTATACGGTTCTATTACATCGTGGTAGTGTACGGTTATCTCTTCTTCATCTGTATCAACATCTTCGACTAGTGTGTCTTTTACTCTCATAGTTATTGCCTTGCCGTATGCGCAGTTCGCATATGGTACGATAGCTGTCGCTCGCTCTGAAAGTATTCGTTACACAAATCGCACGAGTAGTATGGCATTGGATTGATTAGTGTGTCTTCTCTCATCTGTACTACAATGTTTGCGCTCGTCTGTAATAATTGTTTTGGTCACAACTCGGTAAAGATATGTTTGTCAACGTACCAGAAGATAATGGCTCCGATGAAATGGACGATTGGAAATGCTATCCAAATCGGTAGTTCGAGCATTGTTGCAAAGAAATACATCGGTGCCATCATCACAATTGATGAAAGTTGCCACCTCGCGTGATAGAGTGCGTATTTTCTGACCACATGTCATGCTATCGCGCCAGGTATATAAATCTTTTTACAGATAACGACAATGATAATTATTATTCTTTTATTACTCAAAACTCTCTCTAATCGCAAAGGTTGTCCCAGTAAAGGTCAGCAGTACTTTCAGTGCTTTCTCCTTGTTCTCGAAGGAGCCTTTTGTGTGGTACTGAATCCATGGGCTCAAATCATCGCGCCAGCCGTCATACCATACAACAACTGGAATATCATGCTCTTTGGCGACTCGCATCTCAATACTTGTCCCAACGAGAAACGCATCGTCGTCCCATCGAACGAGCACGCCATCAGATTGAACAAGGGCGTCGAGCGCTGGTTCGACAACCTTTTCTGGCTCTTCGTAGATTTGGTCATCACCCAACTCGAAGTCATTGACAGTGTACGGATTGACGAACTCAGTGTCTTCCCAGTCGTTAGAGTCCATCAACTCGTCGTGCCAGGCGAACGGCTCGTCCCAGTCACTCACCGCCCCTGTCAGGTAGATAGTCTTACCCATAGTACGAGTGGGAAGAATCGAACTTCCTTCTAAGGCTTGTAAAGCCCTCGTCATAACCAGTAGACCACACTCGTTCAATACTGTGTATGTGCTCTACCTATTTAAGCGTTGTGGTTACTCACAGTCGCAGCGCTGAAACAACCCGTAGGACGCGAGTCTATCGAGAGCATTTTCTTCATCATATGTGGTGGACTCTCCACACACGACACAGTTTATTTTTCCATATTTGTCTATAATTTGATGTCCAGAAAATTTCTTTATCTCAATCATGACAGGGCTTTCACCCATTTGGCTCATACGTTTCACATTCTTTGGGTCAACGGCGGGATTTGACATTGTAGGAGCATTGAATACTTCATATGAATTAGGGATAGATAGGTTTCTCTGAGGAGGTGTAAACGCAATGCTAAGTGTCTTTATATTCATTATTTTGTGTACAATTTCGTCAACCGTATTGGTGTCTGAAAGTTGAAACTCATCAAACAATACGTGATCTTTTCCTCTGATTAACATCGGGTAGGGTTTAGAACAATCGATTACAGATATTCTATCACTAGAAGCTGCTTGTGGAATATCATTCTTCACACGTTTACTCAAACTTCTTTTCATAGTAGGTGTTGGCGCAACAATCAAGACAGAGTCGTTTTCATTGTGTTTTGAGTGGAGGTGCGCAGCTCTATGTATAATTGCTGTGGTCTTGCCCGACATTCGACCACCAATAAACGCAGAGTGAGACTCGTTTGATTCAACAAATGCGCTCTGCTGGGCAGTTAACTTCATACGTTCCTCACATAATGGTACAAGTTATCATGCACTCCCACATATGAGGGCAGTTCTATCTCTGCGATGAGGCCGTACTTTTTCTCAATCAAGTCGAAGAACTCATCGCTCGCCGTACAGCCACCACGAGGCTCGCCTATGTATACAATCTGTGGTGCTCCCTTCCTCGCAACAGTTGCGGCCACGTCTCCGCCAAGCGGTGGCCAGATTGTGAGTATAGGCACATCTGTTGGGTCTATGTTGTAGACATTTTCTTGCTCGACCGTTGTCCACGTCTCTTCTGGAGGGATAATGTCTGTCGCTCGAATGTCGACTCCACGTTGTTCGAGCAAGTGCTCCCAGTAGGCTCGCCCTGCGCCGACACTACGTAGCTCGTCAAACTCGGCCAAGTAGATGAGAGCCTCCTCTGATGGGATTGCCCAACCATACTCTTCAACGAGTGATTGGCGCTTGCCGAACCATTGCATTCCTCTGAAACTATTCTCGTCCTGTAATTCATTGAAGGCGCTTCTGTATTGATTCACATTGTATGATAGGTGACTCCACTGTAATAAGTCTTGTGCAAAACTCCTTTGAGCGATAGCCCACCACTGATACAATCAATAGTCTACCACTGATACAGTCGATAGCTTACCCCTGATATAATCAATAGCCTACCACTGATACAATCCTTTCACTACTGTTGTAAGAGCACTACTGTATTGAGAGTAGTGATAGTATTGTATGAGTAGAGTAGTGTATTAGTGATATGAGTAGAGTAATGGACTACACATATATAATAAAATCTCCTCGGTAGAAAGAGGAATAACCCTTTCACCCCTCTCAATCCTTGTATTAACAGCCACGCACTCCAAGTATATAAACCTTTCGGTCAGTACAGTCTACAGTCACACTCTCGGTCGAGTTTGCCGAGCATATACAGTTTGCCAACAGACTTTTCTTCCTCAGTGAGTGAGTCATACCCACTCCTAGAAGGGAACGATGACACTTCCCCAAGCTGCGGCTCTTCAACAGGGAATGTTCCCATAGATTGTCTGATTGTTTCTCCGTCTAGCTCGACCTCACTATTGCAAGACAAACATTTTGTTCGAACTGTGTTGCTCAAATCTTCGACCATCACAACAGTTCGGTCATTGTATTGCATATATGTACTAAACTCTTTTGTTATTTCTTTTGCAATTTGGTCTGCGGCAATAGCCAATTCTTTTTTCAACACCGTTTCGTCTGCCATCGCAGACGGAGAAATAGTTGAAGAATAGCCATACTTCGTGTCAGTAGATGGAACCGTTACATAGGTGTGTACAACAGTATTGCCAATATTGTCAGTGACATCATGTATCTCAACAGAAGCAGCAATTCCTTTTTCACGAAGGCGGTCTTCTACCTGTCCGGCAAACTTCTCCATCATCGTGTGATACGGTGTACCACTATTTAAACCTTTTGGTGGTGCGATGAAAACTTCGCAAGAAGAATCAACTTACAGAAGGCGGCGGCCTCCGCCCTCCCCTCATAGCCATACGGAAACCTCGTTCGAACAATGTGCGCCTCGTCACAGTCCGAACAGTATAGAATAAGATGTACTCTGAGTCGTTCATCATCATCGACATATAATTTGTTCTCCGCTACTCTGAGTACGTGCCCATTTATCTCAAACGGAAACATCTTTCGAGGGAATGCGTACCCCTCGTTTTTATACGAGAACGAAGTGAGTGCCATTACACAGCGTCTCTGATTGAGTCGAGCCCCTTCTCACCAACCCATGACACAGCGAGAATCTCCTCGTCCGAGGCGCGGTGCACATCCTGTTCGGTGACGATGCCAGCCTCGCGCAAGTTGTCGGCCCCAGTTTGCCCAATCCCGTCAAACTCCTCAAAGGCAATTTCTTCTCTGTCGTCATACTCGACCGCCGTTTCTGCAAATGAGCTAGCCTCCGTATCGAGCGAGTATCGGTCGGCCCGAACATTTTTCTCAAAGTCACTCACTCGGCCAAACCGGTGGGACCCTGAGCGCTCTTGCACAATGTAGACATTGCTATCGTGATAAATGAGTTCGAACTGGTCACCCGTTCGAGCATCGGTATACACTTGGCCCGATTCAATGGCTATCGGTTCGTCGAGTGGGGATGCGGATTGGCTCATTTTGTATATAGATATACCTTTACTATCTACTTAAATCTTTCGCTATATCCGTAGAGGGTTTCTTTAGTTAACTTGTAATTCTTAGCTATATTAACATTTTTCGTCTGATTGTTTTTTGTACCGGTTAAACGTAAAGACATAGCTGTTTTAGTTGCTTCTTCTATAGGGACAAAGTAAAAAGACCCTTTTTCATCACCCTCAGAATGGAAAACCAAAAATGCATCTACTTCTCCTTTATAGTGTTCACTTGTAGTTTCAGATAGATTGCTTCTTCTGCTACTACAGTTAAATTTTATCTTATCTCCGCAGTCGCGTGCAGTTTTCACCTGCAATCTTAAAAGTGTCCCATCTATGTCTGCTATTATATCAATTCTAGTATTCTCGCCATATGGAGTGTACAAATCTGCTCCAAGTTCTGTCAACTTAGCCATTGACCTCATCTCACTTATATCACCTTTTCTTTTAGTAGAAAGATTTTCCATACAAACAAAAAGACCTTTTAATATTTAAACTTTTTGCTGAAGCTTGTGATGGGAGTCGAACCCATAATATGTCCTGCTTACAAGGCAGGCGCACTTCCTATTGTGCGTCACAAGCGCTTACTACAATGTATGGAATACCCCTATAAAAAAGTTTCGCTCGTATCGAACGATACCTCGACTCCATTCACTTGCTTGTCGTGCGCGCGTACAATCATTTCATATAATTCGGTGTCAGAAGTTTCGTACAATGTGTCGCGCTCGTATTCTGCAACCCACGTTTCGCACTCCTCACAGTATACTGAGACGACTCCTGAAAGTTCGTTCACAAGTAGCGAATAGTTGTCGTACAAGTCTTCAATAACAGTAAACGTATACGTGAACCTATCGTCACTCATGTGAATCAATCACATCGAGCGATTCAGCGAGCACAGCCTCAGCCGATTGTGTGCCATCAATTGTAACAATTCTGTCCTTGAACTCAGCTAATGCGTGGTAGTTCTGTCGAGCCTGCGCTAAGAATTGCTTGTTCTCGTATTTTTCATCGAGCGAGGAGCGTTCAATCGCTGTTTCAACAGGCACGTCAATGTATAGCGTAATGTCGGGCTCTCTGTGCCAATACCCGTGCAACCACTCGATATAATTTTTGGCCTGTAACTCTGAGAAGAATACATCATCTGCCGTTTCTTCGACGAGTGAGATTGGCTGATACGCTCTCGTTGAATCGGCGTATCTGTCTGTCACAACAGTCGAGCCTGACTCAAGTGCCGGCGCTATCTCTTCAACTAGATGTTCTCTTCGGTCTGCCACAAAGAGCAATAAATCTAGCACAGGGTCGCTCGTATTGCGCAAGTTGGAGCGAATCTGTCCCCCGAGTGCAGTCTCTGTTGGCTCAGCGGTAGCCACATACTCTGGTCGACTCTCGGCTATCCCTTGTACGAGTGTGGTCGTCCCCGCTCCGTCAAGGCCTTCAACTGAGACGAAAAGTTCACTCATCAGTGAAGGTCACATCGAGAATGCCATTATTGTACTCTATTGTATCAACATCGAGCCCGTCAGGCAACTCGGCTGAAAGGTCGGCCAAGTATGAGTGTCCGTCCTCAGTTTCTGTAATATCGTGTACAATATTTGGCTCAGTTGTTTCGTCTTCGACCTTCTTCCAGATTCCATTCTCATACTCGTACTCTACTTTGTCGCCATCGATTATTTCAATGTAGCGGCCACCAATCTCGTCATAGAAATGCTTCCGGTGTGGCGAGCTTTGGTACATCATCTGTTCAAAGAATTTGTCTATGTCTCGTCCGAACATACAGGCTACTGTTGGGCATACTCATATATAAATTTTTCGATTCGATGGATACTTATAGGTCCGAGACATAAAGTATGTACTGACGCTTTTCACCCGAAACACTTATATTGCCAGAGGGGTAACTGTCTCGATATGGTTCTTTCAGACCAAGACATTCGGCGTAGAGTTGCTGTTGGCTCGCTTCAGGTAGACCCGTTTGAGCCAGACAATGTCGAGCCCTCATCGCTCGATTTGCGGCTCGGTGATGACTTTAAGCGAGTGCGACAATCCTCTCCACCAACAGAGGCGGCTACCCTCTCTCTTGAGCAAGGTGGTGAAAAGCAGATAGCATACGACGAACTCGAATATTGTGAGGATGAACCTGTCGTACTTAATCCAGGCGAACTCATTCTCGCAACTACTCTCGAATCATTTGTGCTTCCTGATGACCTTACTGCACAAGTCTTAGGGCGCTCTTCACTTGGTCGACTCGGCGTCTCTGTTCATCAAACTGCGGCGTGGATTGACCCAGGCTTTAGTGGACGCATAACCTTAGAGTTGTCCAATCATGGGCCAGTCGCTGTCGAACTATTGCCTGGCCTTCGAATGTGCCAAATAGTGTTCAGTGAACTATCGACCCCAGCAGCGCGCCCCTATGGACACAGTGAGTCACAGTATCAGGGCCAGCACGACGCGACCGAGAGTGGGATGAACTTCGAGTAAATCGCCAGACCAAAAGACTTTTATACCTACAAACACTAGTACAATATCCGTTATGAGCGTAGAACAAACCATCCACGAGCGGCGAGAGAATGACATATTCTCTGAGCGTAAAGCACTGAAACCATACGAGTATAGTGACTTCCTTGACTACACTGATGCGATTCGAAACAGTTACTGGGTCCACGACGAGTTCAATTTCTCGGGCGACGTACAGGACTTCAAGGTCGACACGACAGACGTTGAGCAGTCTGTCATCCGAAAGACGATGCTCGCCATTGCACAGATTGAGGTGAAGGTCAAGACATTCTGGGCCAACATCTATGAGCATATGCCAAAGGCTGAGATTGGCAGTGTTGGCATGACCTTTGCCGAGAGTGAGATTCGTCACATGGATGCATACAGCCACTTGCTCGATATTCTTGGCATCGAAGACCAGTTCGAGGAAGTTACTGAGGTTCCGGCAATCAAAGGGCGTATGGAGTACCTCGATGAGTATCTTGAAGGTGCGTCGAGTGAGGACGAGCAGGAGTACGCTCGTGCAATCTTGCTCTTCTCCACCTTTGTCGAGCACGTCTCACTATTCAGCCAGTTCCTGATTATGACGAGTTTCGACAAGTACGAGAAGAAGTTCAAGGGTATTTCGAATGCTGTTGAGGCGACCTCGAAAGAGGAGCAGATTCACGGCCTCTTTGGACAAGAGCTTGTTAACACAATCCGCGAAGAGAACCCAGACCTCTTCGATGAGGGATTCGACGAAGACGTGCAGCGAGCCTGTGAAAAGGCATACGAAGCTGAGATGGGAATCCTCGATTGGATTTTCAGTGAGGGAGAGCTTGACTTCCTGCCACGAGCACACATCGATGAATTTATGAAGGACCGTTTCAACCAGAGCTTGGAGAATGTTGATGTCGAGCCTATCTTTGAGACTGACGATGAGTTGGTCGAGGAGACACGCTGGTTCGATGAAGACATTATGATGACGAAGGACAACGACTTCTTCTCCAAGCGAAGCACCACGTACAACAAGCACACGACCAGCGTTACGGCAGACGACATGTTCTAACATGACACAAGAAACACATTTCCCCGAACTCGAAGCACAGCACAGTGAAGACTACTATTGGCTCAATGAGGACAGCCGTGAGTTCCTCCGAAACGGGTATCTCCTCGATGGAGTGACCGCCGAGGAGCGAGTTCGTGAGATTGCCGAAAATGCAGAAGAAATCCTTGGCGAAGAGGGCTTTGCCGACAAGTTCGAGGAGTACATGAGTCGGGGGTATTACAGTCTCGCCTCCCCGGTCTGGTCGAACTTTGGCCTTGAGCGAGGGCTTCCGATTAGTTGTTTCGGTAGCCACATTGAAGACAATATGGAGAGCATTCTCTACACTCACGCCGAGGTTGGTGAGATGACAAAGCTCGGCGGTGGAACGAGTGCATACATGGGAGACCTCCGCCCACGGGGTGCCCCAATCACAAATAATGGGAAGAGTAATGGCAGTTACTCATTCACCGAGTTGTTCGATACGGCCATCAATGTGGTGAGCCAAGGCGAGACTCGTCGAGGGCAGTTCGCTGGCTACATCGACATTGAGCACGAGGATTTGGACGAGTGGCTGAATATCAAGACTGAGGGTGACCCGGTTCAGGATATTTACTATGGTGTCATCGTAGGCGACGACTGGTTCGAGTCGATGATTAATGGTGACGCCGAGAAGCGCGCAAAGTGGGCCAAGATTATTGAGACTCGTATCAATATTGGTGTTCCATATATTATCTTCCGTGGCAATATGAACGATGGAAAGCCACAAGTGTACAAAGACAAGGATTATAAAATTAATGCTTCAAATTTGTGTACTGAGATTGCACTTCCTGCAAGCGCTGACGAGAGCTTTGTCTGTTGCCTCTCCTCGATGAATGCGCTTCACTACGACGAGTGGAAGGACACTGATGCTGTCGAGACGTTGACATACTTCCTCGACGCAGTGATGCAGGAGTTCATCGACAAAACTGAGGGCACACAGTTTATGGAGCGAGCGCTTCAGTTTGCCAAGCGACACCGAGCCATCGGTATTGGGGTACTCGGGTGGCACAGCTACCTTCAGAAGAACATGATTCCCTGGAATAGTATGGAGGCAATGCAGAAGAATAACACCTTGTTCAAGGACATTAAAGAGAAAAGCTATGCGGCGAGCGAGGAGTTGGCCGACAAGTTCGGCGAGCCAGAAATGCTCGAAGGATACGGGCGGCGCAACACTACCACAATGGCTGTCGCTCCCACAAAGTCGAGTAGCATTATTCTCGGCCAGATTAGCCCGAGCGTCGAGCCACTAAAGTCCAACTACTTCGTCCGAGACGGGGCAAAACTCAAGACAACGCAGAAGAACCGCTTCCTCCAAGAACTGCTCGAACAGAAGGGCAAGAATACGATGGATGTATGGGATAGCATCATGGCACAAGACGGGAGTGTGCAGCACCTTGAGTTCCTCTCCGAACACGAGAAAGAGGTGTTCCGAACCTTTGCCGAGATTCCACAACTCTCAGTTATCAAACAAGCGGGCCAGCGACAGAAACACATCGACCAAGCGCAGTCGATTAATATCTCTGTCGACCCAGACGAGGTAAGTATCAAAGAAATTAATCAACTCTACATCGAGGCGTGGGAGAGTGGGATGAAAAGTCTCTACTACCAGAAGAGCGTCAATGCTGCCCAGAAGTTTAGTCAAGAGATTCTTGACTGTGCGGCGTGCGAAAGTTAGGCAAACCGGAACCTTTATATTTCTAGAGCGTCACTCTCTGTTGTAGCATGAGTGACGCAATTGATTTGAAACAGTTTATTAAAGAAGAGGCCCCGCCGCTCGACGAGTGGGTTGAGGGGCAAGAGTACGAGTATAGTCGAACGGCGAGCGAGGTCGTTGATTACCTAAATGCTGTCATCGATTACTCGATTGTTGATGATGCGCTCGAAGAATACAATGCAGGAACAGACCTCACAGGATGGGGTGACATGTTCGACGTATGTGGCATTGAACTCGACTCGGACGAGGCATCAGTGGCAAGGAATCACGTAACCTCGTACTTCGACGCTCGTTCAAGTTAAAACTGTAGTCTGTTATCCGATTATCGGTTGTCGCCGTCGCCTCGAATAACGCCGCGCTCCTGTCTGTCGAACAATTTGTCTGCATTCTTTTCCATCACGTCAGAGGCAGTAATATCTAACTCGTCCAAGAGGCGCGCCCAATACCAGAGCACGTCTCCTGCCTCTCCTTCGATGCGAGCGCGCAACTCGTCGGAGTCATAATCTCCTCTGAGGTATTTCTTATACGCTCCTGCAACCTCGCCAGCCTCATCGTTCAATCCGAGCGCGAGGTACTCGATAGCATTTTCTGATGGGTACACTGCTGTTTCTTCTGTTCGCTCCTGATACTCGTCTAATTGCATCATCGGCTATAGTCGTTTGAGTGTATTAAATCTTTCGATTGTAGCAGCACAGCAAAACACTTATTACAGAGGATACCCAACTACTAAATACACCAATATGTACAGAACCTTTGACGGCATCGAAGCAGTTGCACGGATTGAAGAAGAAGACATTGACAGCATCAATGACAAACATCAGCAGAACTGAGTTGCGGATTGTGTAAGCGTAGCGCACACACTTTTTTTTTAATTATTTGCACCACCGAAAGATTTAAGTTCGAGTGAAGTTACTAACTTCACTCTACACTGAGTATCTTTCACGACCGAAAGATTTAAGTAGGTGGCCATTAATTACACGATAGACGCCGCAGAAAATATATGCCCAAACACCTACATGGCGGAACAACTCACCATTCTGCTCCTCGCAACAATAGCCACCTTTATCATTGGAATAATTGTGGGGGCAGCGATTACACGAACCGAAGGAACACACACGTTCACAAGAGCGCGCCTCCAACTAGTGATGGGAGCAGTTGTCACCACAGTATGGGTAATCACCATCGTGGCAGACATCCTCATCTCATCATACTCAGTGAGCTTCTTTGTGCATGGGATTATGGGAGCGGTAGTCGGCTACCTCTTCTCGGACGAAGGACTCACATTCACACTTAAGGGAGACGACTAATGAATATATCACTGTCTCGCGCTCAACTAATGGTACTCTGTGCCATCCTCTTCATTATCATTGGCTGGCTCGCTCCAGTCGCGCACGCAAGCTACGCACCACAAGACTCATTCATTGAAGTAGAGCAATTCTCAACCGAGGATGTAACACTCTCGCAAGATGTGCACGAGGCTCATTTAACGTGGACTGTCAAACAAACAAGTACCGGTCGCTCCTACACCGAGTTATACTTAGTCGAGGATGGCGACACTGACGAAAATCGTGTCAGCGTTGAGTCGATGCGAGAGTCATTCTCTGAGGGAACACGCTCGGTCACACTCTCACACGAGTTGCCCGAGGATGTGTCGACAGGAACGTACAAGTATGTGCTCATTGTACGGATGGAGCTTGCACATGGACGGATTGTTCGGACATTCCAGTTCGAATCAGAAACATTCACTATCTCTGAAGGAAATAGCACCGAAAGATTTAAATAGGAGGCGAAACATATATCAACTAACGTATGACAAACACTGACGCAATGACGTGTCAGACCTGCGGCGAGGAGCTGTTCGAACTCGACAAAGAGTTTTACTGCCCCTCGTGTGATTCAGTGTCTGGCTTTGAACTTGTTCCAGACCGGAACGAGTTTATGCTCTGAACGAGAACTTCGAATCTACCCGTTGTTCGATGAGTTCGTGTAGAACATCACTGTAGGCCATCTCATCTACCTTCTGGTCGAAGACAATATTCACGTCTTTCCCTTCTTCGAGGTCACTCACGATTTGTGTAATGGCCGCCTGTGTGTCTACTGACGAGGTTAGATACAGTTCATACGAGTCTGCTATTCCTGCCTCGTCGTAGGCGCGCTTGTGTGGCGAGGAGACGGCACTATTTGTCCGAAAGCCAGCCGCATACTGATTGAATCGCTTTCGAGCCTTTGGTTGCACACACAACTCGGGCAAGGAGCGGTCTGCCGCTTGTGCAACTACTGTGTCTCTCGATGCAATTGCAACAGTGAGATGCTTCTGTGAGCCGAATGAGGAGAGCTGCTGCTGACCAGCGGCGTGCATTTCTTCGACCACTGAATCGTGGCCCTCATACAGAGAGCCTGACATACCTCAAATAAGGAGTTGCTACTATTTAAACCTTTCGGTAGCGGCCGTTGAACGAGTTGTGTGCCGCTCGCTACAGTTAGGCGTACTGCTTGAGCGATTTGTTTTTGTACAACTCGCCCGAGATGTGTTTGGCCTTTAGCGACTTGTATGTGCTGTTGGTTCGAGCATCACGCCACGCCTCTCGGAACACGATTGCCGCCTCCCGCTTGTCTGAATCGTACCACTCACCAGTTGTGTCAGGTCCGTGTGCCTGCACCTCGTTCCCATCATCGTCGTACTTTTCTCCGCCAGGATATTTCGCGTATCGCATTGGCCGAGTGAATCCCATATGGAGATACTTTTTGGCCATGTCTGCGCCAACAAAATCGCTATCTTCGAGGTAGTAGTGAAATAGTTGGCTGATTTTGCGAGCACTCTCCTCGGCTGATGACTTGTCTTTGTATCGCCAGTGTGGAAGTATTTCACTTTTGTATGGCTCGTACATCAGCACACCGAACTGCCCCCGACCAATTTTGTACTGTTCTGGCGACTCTCTGAAGTTGGTGCTCTCAAAGTCGACCAACTTGTATAGCTCATTATTTGATTTCATTATTATGGTGAGAGTTTGTTTGGTCCATTCTGGTCGTAGTAGTTGAAGGTGTAGGGCATCCAATCGAATAATTCAACGAGCATCGTCTCACTCAATTCGCGGATATTTCTCTGCGCATTTGCCTTGCGCCGCATATCGAGCAAATGGAGGAAGGTACGAGCATTGCCAGAGACAGTGAGGTTGACTTCTGTGGAAAGACCAAGCAAACCTCGCGCATCTTCTTTGGGAATGCCTAGCTCTCGTAACTCCTTGTACTTTTCGAAGGAGCGGTCCATCTCTGCTTCATACAATGCTCGTGCCTTCTCACGAGCATCGTCACTAATATCAGTGAGTCCCTGCTCTCGTGAGAAATGGTCGGGGTCAGTCATGCTCTTTGGCACAGTGTAGGGCGCGTCACTAAAGTCAGCGTAGCGCATCGACTGTACGTCAAAGGTGAGATGCCGATGTCGGATGAGTTGGCGCTCTGTGAAGACAGGAACGCCCTTAACTGCAAAGGTAATCTGTGGATGCTCCCATGGCCCAAAATGACCTCGTGATAGTTGCTTCTCGATGAAGGAGCGGGTTTTTGCGTTTAGAACATCCATACTTTCATAATCATAATCGACAGAATCCATCAAATCAGCATACTCTGCGTCACCAACGTATCCCTGGTAATAGTCGCCGCGCGCTGCTTGACAAACGAGTCGCTCTGGGTTCTCCGTTGCTCGAAGTACTGTTACTTCCATATCACACAATAGGCGATACGGCTATAAAAAGTTTCCGGCTACTCTTCTAAGGCGCTCACACTCTGGGCAGCGAGCGCCACCTCCTCGTCCGAAACGCGGAACAATGATTCGAGCAACACATCTTTCTCATTCTCTGTCAATTCGTCACCCTCGACATAGGCTCGAAAAATGTCTGGGTCATACTCTAACTCGATGAGCACTTCGTCGAGAAATGCTTCTATCTCTTCTCTGGCAAGGTCCTCTCTTGCTGTGACAACAACATCGATATGGTGTCGCTCGACCATTACTTCCTCACCAGCGGCGTCTCATACACACCACTAAAGTCACAGTTTGGGCACTCGACCGAAACACTTATATTATACGAGTTGGATGATAATACAAGGCTTGGTCGGGCGGTGATGTTACTGCTACAATTCTTGCACTCAGTCTCTAGGCCGAGGGTTGTATTGTTTGAGTCAGTCATACTGTCTACTTCGATGTATACAATGCCCGCATCCTCACCGTAGGGGTACTCCATTCGAAACACACCGCTTTCCTTGAGTGAGCGAATTGCTGTTTCTATCTCTTGTTCGACCTCTCGTCTCGTCTCAACCGAGGGTTCATACGATTGCCAGAAGGCCGACTGTGGGTCGAGTAGTGTCCCATCCTCGTTTGTCACATCGTGTGGTTTTCCGAGTGGTGTCACTCCAAGCATGTGTGGAATGCGAGGCTTGGTCGACTCAATCATGTCTATCTCTCGACCGTGGAGCGCATTTCTCATCCGACTCGCTACAACTTCCCTGAGGTCGTGCATTGTATTACTCATTATGTGTCGTCTAAGAGGAACTCAGTGTGCGGCCCATCGTCAGAGAGGTCAGCCTTCTCATACACACGAAACATTTCTTTCATTGTCTCATACGTTTGTCTCGTGTCATCTGCGGCCTCCTCCTCGACCATCGAATCAATCTTCTCTTGTGAGTAGAGCTTGCCGCTCGTGTGAGACACGTATTCGTCGAGTCGGTCCTTCCCAATATCGCGCCAGCCGTGGACCGCGAATCTGTACGAGTCGTCGTACTCATCAACGACTACATGGAACAACTCTTGATCTGCTTGATACACAAAGTCACCTTTTTCAAGATTCTCAATATCCTCACTCATTGTTTATTCATCCACTTGTATTCATATCCATCATAACTGTCATTCATGTATTCCATTAATCTTTTACTCTCATTAACATTCCAAACTATCTCTGCTTTATTTTCATATTCTGACCATCGATTAGGTCTTGGTAATCCTTTGCGCTCAAACATATTCTCTATCTTTTCTTTTTCAGTCTTTTCGTTTGAAACACCGATGCTTATATAATTATTAGTACCATTATTGTTATAATTTCCATCACCACAATACCAATGGGTGAGTGTCATTGGTGTTAACTCTATCTGTTCAGGATATACTTTACCACTATCTCCATACCAAGAGCTAAATTCAGATAAGCCAGGTATTCCTCTTGTTTGCCATCTATACTGGTCGCTATATTCAGAGTCCTTTGATGCACCCAACCAATCTCCATATTTTTTCTTTAGCTTTTCTCCTGTAATATGAAGTCTTGGTTCTCCAGAGCTTATATTTCCAAAAATAGAGTCAAGGCGTTCTAAGTATTCACGTTTCGTACACTGAACCACAAGGTATGGATTGCCATCTCTATTAACGAGACAGCCATCACCCATTAATAATCCAGTAACTATTTCTTTCTGTTCATCAGATAACTCTGGATAATCACAAGAAGATTGATACCAATGAGAACCAAGTCGTGTAAACTCATTCTCACAAATATGACATATGTCTTTAGTGTAAGCCATACACACTTCTTAATATCATATACTACTATAAAAAGGTTGCGGTACTAGAACGAGCACAGGACTACATATCGTCCATATAGGTTCGAGCCCTATTCTCAGTAGCGAACGGACCAACAATGTTTTCTATTCGTGCCATCTCATAGTTTGATTTACGGCCACGAATATAGTACAATGTATCATTGATTGCACCAGTTTGAGAGTCAGCTTGATGCACTTCAGTCTCACTGTGCCTGCCAAGAGTGTGTGTTTCCTCTTTATCGACAGGCCACAGTTCAAATGTGACAACATAGTAGTCCGACATATTATTCAATATCTTCGACCGCCACCTTCATCTCAATCGGTGTACCAGCCCGCGACTTCATCACACTCGTTTTGAAGATGTTCTCGGTCGAGAGTGTGCGCAGCGCTTTCTCAATTTGTTGCTCTGCATCGGACACAGTTTCGACCCACCCATCAGGTCCATACTGCCAG
>Ga0209945_1000098_pt1 | contig 28456 bp, 26 predicted proteins | sample SalPonR2_A_D2_MG_FD_185703 | JGI IMG/M metagenome (GOLD analysis project Ga0209945, IMG submission 185703) | Salt pond soil microbial communities from South San Francisco under conditions of wetland restoration - Salt Pond MetaG R2_A_D2_MG... ...
GCCCGTCCCCGTCGCGGTGTCGTTAAGTGCGCACCGGCCCCAATCGGTGTATGAACCACACGCGACGGTCACTCCTCGCGGGCGCGGCGTCGGTCGGCGTCGTCGGCGCGGCGGGCTGTCTCGGCGGCGGCGGATCAGACACCGGCGTACTCAATCTCAACCCCGAGGCGTACGACTGCGATCGCTCCGAGCCGGCAGACCCTGATCTCGACTACCGACCGACACTCGGGAATCCCGACGCGGACGTGATCGTTCAGGCGTTCGAGGACTTCACCTGTTCACATTGTGCGACGTACTCACTCGAACACTTCCCGACAATCCGTGAGGAGTACGTCGAGTCAGGCGATATCCGCTACGAACACTGGGACTTCCCGATCCCGGTCAACGAGGAGTGGGCCGTCCCCGTCGCCAGCGCGGCCCGCGGCGTCGGTGTCCGCCACGGCAACGAGGCGTTCTTCGAGTTCGCAAAGGCAGCGTACGAGTCACAAGGAAGCTACGGTCAGGGCAGCAGCACAGACGAAATGCCGGGGGGTGCCAATCCCTGTGCGGTCCTGGCCGACGCCCAGTTTGCGACCTACGAGGAGGCGTCGATGAACGACCGGAGCGAGGGCGAGGCGATGGGCGTCTCCGGGACGCCGGCGATCTTCGTGAACGGCGAGGCGGTCGCCGACTACAGAGCCGAGACGATCGCGGCGGCGATCGACGACGCTTTATAAATGATTGACCACGACTTATAAATAACCGGCGGCGGCTCGCTCGCGGTCCCCGCCCGAGCGCCGGTCTTTTGCCCGCTCGGCGCCTTCCCTCCGGTGATGACTGCCGACGACCACGGGGAGCGACGCCGCCTCGGCGCCGTCGTCCTCGCCGTGTTGATCTCGCAGGTCCTCCTCTACCCCGGCGTGCCGGCGCTCGTGGTCGCGCTCGGCGCCCCCGGCGGGATCGACGCCGGGATGTGGTTCCTCGTCGCGGAGTTCGGCGCGTTCGTCGCCTTCGCGGTCGTCTGGGGCGCCGCCAGCGACGCGCTCGGTCGCCGGTCGCCCCTCATCGTCGCCGGCGCGCTCGGCGGGGCCGCCTCCTACCTCGTGTTGGCCGTGCTCCCCGAGGTGGGGGTCGGCTTCCGGGCGGCGCTCGCGGTCCGGGTCGTCGGCGGCGCGCTCACCATCGGCGCCTTCTCGCTCGCGATCACCTCGCTGATGGACCTGGGCGGCGGCAACGGGCGCAACATGGGGACCGCCGGCGTCGCCATCGGGCTGGGTGCGGCGGTCGGCTCCGTGGTCGGCGGAGCGCTCGCGGACGCGAACGCGGTCTACCCGCTCTACGCCGGCGCCGCGGTGTTGGCGGGGGCGGCGGGGCTCGCGGGGACGGTCGACGACCGACTCGTCGCCCCGGACGCCCCGGCCACCGACGTCGGGCTGCGCGACGTGATCGGTCGGACGCGGACGACTCCCGGCCTCTTCGTGCCCCTCGCGTTCGGCTTCGTCGACCGGCTCACGGCCGGCTTCTTCGCCCTGGTCGGCGTCTACTACTTCCAGGACCCCGAGACGTTCGGGCTTTCGGCGGCGGCCGCGGGAGGGACGCTCGCGCTCTTTTTCGTCCCCTTCGCGCTGTTGCAGGCCCCCTTCGGATCGCTTTCGGACCGGATCGGCCGGCTCCGCCCCGTCGTCGTCGGCTCGGTCGCGTACGGGGCCGTCACTATTGGCGTCGGCGTGGCCCCGGCGTACCCGCTCGCGGCCGGGCTCATGGTGCTCGTCGGGGTCTGCGGCGCGCTGATGGCGCCCGCGACGATGGCGCTCGTCACGGACTTAGTCGAGCCGGAGGCCCGCGGCGCGGCGATGGGACTGTTCAACGTGTTCGGCTCGCTCGGCTTCCTCACCGGCTTCCTGATCGGCGGGAGCGTCACCGAACTGTTCGGCTACACCGCCGCGTTCCTCGCGGTCGGCGCGCTCGAACTCCTCATCGCGGTGGCCCTGTTCCCGGCCGTGCGGGCGATCGCACCGGGCGACGGCCTTCGCGGCCACGCGCGAACCGGCGGGCAGTCGCCCTCGGAGTGACGACGAGCCGCGGGCTCCGCACGCCTCACGCCCTCCGCGACCCGCCCGAGTCGAGCCCTTTTAAGGCGCGCGCCTCTTCGGTACGAACGACAGATGGACATCCTCGTGGTGGGCGCCGGCGAGATCGGTCGCTGGATCGCCGACACCGTGTCGGCCGCCGACTCGCCCCTCGACGCGACGGTCGCCTTCGCCGACAGCGACCCGGCCGTCGCCGCGGACGCGGCCGCCGGGCGCGACGCCGAGACCGTGGGCATCGACGCCGAGACGACGCACGACGCCGTGTGTCTCGCGGTGCCGATGTCCGCGGTCCCCGACGCGGTCGCCGCGTACGCGCCCCGCGCCGAGCGGGCGATATTCGACGTCTCCGGCGAGATGACCGACGCGGTCGCTGCGATGCGCGACCACGCGCCCGACTGCGAGCGCGCGAGCTACCATCCCCTCTTCGCGCCGCCGCGCGTCCCCGGCAACGTCGCCGCGGTGGTCGACGCCGGCGGACCGGTGATCGAAGGCATCGGCGCCGCCATCGAGGCCGGCGGCAACGAGGTGTTCGAGACGACGCCCGCGGAACACGACGAAGCGATGGAGACGGTCCAGGCCGGCGCGCACGCGGCCGTCCTCGCGTGGCGACTGGCGGGCGAGGCGGTGCGCGACGAGTTTCATACCCCCGTCTCGGCCGCGCTCGACGAGGTCGCGGACACCGTCACCGAGGGGTCGCCCGCGGTGTACGCCGAGATCCAGCGCGCCTTCGACGGCGCCGACGACGTGGCCGCCGCGGCCCGCGAGATAGCCGACGCCGACCCCGAGGCGTTCGCCGCCCTCTACGAGCGTGCTCGCGGCGACCGCGAGGGGCGGGAGCGACACGAGTGAGCCGACAACTGAGCCGACCGACGCCGGAACTTCCATGATAGACAGAGACGCCGTCCGGAACAACGCCAACTACCTGCGCAACGTCAGACCGATCGACCCCGAAGAGATCGCGGAGTACATCGAGGGGGGCGCCCATCCCGCGGTCGTCCGCGAGACGCTCCGCGAGGAGGCGTTCGACCTCCGGCTCCGCGAGCGCGCGGACGGCGCCTTCGAGCCGGTCTCCGAGGCCCCCGTCCAGTCGCCCGGCTGGGCGCCGGCGGCGCTCCCCGAACGCTACTCGTTCGCGCTGGAGGATCTGTTGGTCCGGGAGTTCGGCGCCAACTGGCACCGCGGGGAGTCCGGCGACGAACTGCGCGAGGCCGTGCGCCGCTTCAAAGACGACTACCTCTACGGGAACGACGTGGCGTACGACCGGGTCGCGGCGCTCGGCTACGCGATCTACCACCTCCCGGCCTACTACGCGACGATCGGCTACGTCCTCGACGACCTGACGGAGAACGGGCTGCTCGACCGGACGCTCCGCGTCCTCGACGTTGGCGCGGGCGTCGGCGGCCCCGCGCTCGGACTCGCTGACTACCTCCCGGACGACGCGGTGGTCGACTACCACGCCGTCGAGCCGAGCGCGGCCGCCGACGTGCTGGATCGCCTGCTCGACGAGACGGATCGGAACTTCCGGCAGACGATCCACGAGACGACGGCGGAGTCGTTCTTGGGCGTCGGGGAGCCGGCCGAGGCCGACGCCGACCGCGCCGACGCGCCGGACGGCCCCTTCGATCTGGTCGTCTTCGGGAACGTCCTCTCCGAACTGGACGACCCCGCCGCGGTCGTCGGGGCCGCCGTGGACCGGCTCGCGGACGACGGGAGCGTCGCGGCGTTCGCGCCGGCGGACCGCAACACCGCCATGGGGCTCCGCGAGGTCGAGCGCGCGGTCGCGACCCCCGCGTCCGGCGTCGAGACGTACTCGCCCACGCTCCGCCTCTGGCCGGACGCGACCCCCTCCGACGGCGGGTGGTCGTTCGACGTGGCTCCAGACCTCGACGTGCCGCCGTTCCAGCGTCGCCTCGACGAGGCCGCGACGCGCGGCGCCGCCGACGAGCCGGGTGAGTTCCGCAACGTCGACGTCCAGTTCGCGTACGCCATCCTCCGGACGGACGGCAAACGGCGGGTGGACGTGCAGGCGAGCGCCGACCGCTGTGCGCGGATGGCCGACTCCGAGTCACACGTCACCGACCGAGTGAACTATCTCGCGGTGAAGCTGAGCCACGACCTCAGCGACGGCGACAACGCGCTGTACCTCGTCGGCGACGGTTCTCAGGCGGTCGACCATTACCTCGTCTGTACCCGCGAGACCGTCCTCAACGACGACCTCGGACGAGCGGACTACGGCGCGGTCGTCTTCGTGGAGAACGGGCTCGTCCTCTGGAACGACGACGAGGGCGCGTACAACGTGGTCGTCGACGACGAGACGGTGGTCGACCTCGTCGCTCCCTGACTCGGCCCGGACGCCCGCCCCCGGTGCGTATTTATCAGTCCCCTCCGTTCTGTTTGGAAACGATGGCGGTCGCACTCTCCGAGGCGTTCGTTCGCGTCGCCGGGTCGTCTCCGGTAGCACAGGCGTTCGTCGGGGGCACCGTCATCGCCCTGTTAAACCTCGTCGGCGCGTCGCTCGTGCTCGTCTGGCGGAACCCGTCGAAGCGCGCGCTCAACGGCCTGCTCGGCTTCGCGGCCGGCGTGATGCTCGCCGCCGCGTTCACGAGCCTGATCATCCCCGGCATCGAGGAGTACTCCGGGGGCAATCCGATCCCGACGCTCGTCGGCGTCGCGCTCGGCGCGCTCTTCCTCGACCGCGCGGACGCGCTGGTCCCGCACGCGCACTACCTGCTGACGGGGAAGCGCCGGTCCGACGCGGCGGGCCAATCGGAGACGCTGCCGGTCTCTGACGAGCGGCTGGCCGGCGTCATCCTGTTTATCCTCGCCATCACGCTCCACAACATGCCCGAGGGGCTGGCGGTCGGCGTCGGGTTCGGCGCGGCCGCCGGCGACCCCGCGCGGCTCGGGAGCGCGCTGTCGCTAATGCTCGCGATCGGCCTCCAGAACATCCCCGAGGGGCTCGCCGTCTCCGTGGCGGCGATAAACGCGGGCCTCGCGCGCCGGCGCTACGCCGTCCTCGCCGGGCTCCGAGCCGGGGTCGTCGAGATACCGCTCGCGGTGCTCGGGGCCGTGGCCGTGGCGACGGTCGAACCGCTGTTGCCGTACGCGATGGGGTTCGCCGCGGGGGCGATGCTGTTCGTCATCTCGGACGAGATCATCCCCGAGACGCACCGGAGCGGGTACGAGCGCACGGCGACGCTCGGCCTCATGGCCGGGACTATCATCATGCTGTACATGGACATCGCGCTGGCCGGCTGAGGGGGCCGGGTCGCGCTCGCGGGCGGCCCGGCTACCCACGCGGCGTCGCTTCGAACGACTACCGAGCGGCAACCCGGTTCGGTGAGTCAGCCGACCGGCTCGATCAGTTCGGGCGCGTCGACGGCGGGGGAGTTCACGCGCGTCGAGACCGGGTGCGCCGTCAGGTCGGTCGCCGGATACGGGTCGAGCAGGTCGGCGGCGGCGTCGGGGTCGCCCCGGAGCCACGTCTCCTCTTCGTCCGGCTCCAAGATCACCGCCATCCGGTGGTGGAGGTCGGCGACCACCTCGTTCGGCTCGGTCGTGACGACGGTGAACGTCTCGACGGGGCCGTCGTCGGATTCGGGTTCCGCGTCGCCCCCGCCGCCGAACGCGCCGAGCCCCGTCTGTGTCGTCTCCGGCTCCGGGGGCTCCCAGCGCTCGTAGAGCCCCGCCATCGCGAACGGGCGGTCGTCACCGAACGCGACCCGGTAGGGCGTCTTCTCCGCGCCGCCCTCGTCGACCCACTCGTAGAAGCCGTCCGCGGGGACGAGACACCGCCGGCGCTCGAAGGCGTCGGCGAAGCTGCGCTTCTCCCGCACCGTCTCCGCGCGGGCGTTGATCAGGCCGAACGACTCGTCGGCCCACGACGGGGTGAGTCCCCACTCCATTCGCGTCGCGCGGTCGGGCGCCTCGTCGGTGATCACCGGCAGCGACTGGCCGGGCGCGCAGTTGTAACTCGGATCGACCCCTCCGAAGTCGGCACCGAACCGCGCTTCGAGGTCCGCGGCGGGAGCGAAGAGCGTGTAGCGACCGCACATTGATACCGGGCGTAGGCGCCGCCGATATTTAAATCGCGGTCGCCTCCCGTCCCGTCGGGTTTTTGGCCGCGCGCCGCCGGGGTCTGGTATGCGCATCGAGAACAGTTTCATCCCGGTCGAAGGGGTCGGCGAGACGACGGAGCGCCGCCTGTGGCGTGCGGGCGCCACCACGTGGGCGTCGTTCGACCCCGCGGTCGACGTGGCGGGCGTCGGGTCGACGACCGCAGACCGGATCGAGTCGTTCATCGCCGAGGCGCTGACGCACCTCGACGACGGCGATTCCGCCTACTTCGACCGCGCGTTCCCCAGCGGTGAGCGCTGGCGGCTCTACGAGAACTTCCGCGCGGACACCTGCTTTTTCGACATCGAGACGACCGGCCTCGACGAGCACCGCGATCGGGTGACGACCGCGAGCTTCCACCGGGACGGCGAGACGACGACGCTCGTCGCCGGCGAGGACCTCACCGCCGACAGACTCCGCGCGCAGTTCGCCGACGCCAGCCTGCTCGCGACGTTCAACGGCGCGCGGTTCGACGTGCCCTTCCTCGAGACCTCGTTCGGAATCGATATCGACACGCCGCACCTCGATCTGCTGTACCCGTGTAAGCGGGTCGGCCTCTCCGGCGGTCTCAAACCGATCGAGTCCCAGATCGGGATCGACCGCGACCGGCCGGACCTCTCCGGGAGAGACGCGGTCCGCCTCTGGCGCGAGTACGAGCGCGGCGACGACGACGCGCTCGACACCCTGGTGTCGTACAACCGCGAGGACACGGAGAACCTGCGGACGCTCGCGGACACCGTCACCGCGACGCTTCACGACGACGTGTTCGTCGCCGGCGGCGCCGAGACGCGGTCGAACTGAATTTAAAAGGCCGCCTGTCGGCTCCGCCCGCTACGTCGCTTCCGCGTCGGTGTTGGACTCTTTGACCGCCGACTTCTCGTCTGCCGGCTCCTCGTCCGCCGACTTCTCGTCCGCCGGCTCCTCGTCTGCCGGCTCCTCGTCCGCTAATTCTTCATCTCCCGGCTCCTCATCCCCCGACTCGCTAGGCGCCTCCTCGTCGTCGGAGTCCGCTTCCGTCGCCTCCCCTGCGTCGGTCTCTGCGGGGGCCGCGGAGTCGTCGTCGTCCTCGTCACCCGCATCTGCGCTGTCGGCGTCGTCGTCCGAGCCAGTCTGCTGGACGAGTTTCATCTCGCCGCGAGCGCGGAGCGTGCCGTCGATTTCGGCGCCGTCGTGAATCACGAGGTCGCCGGCAGACACGTCGCCGCGGATCCGAGCGCCGGCCCCGATCGTGACGGTCCCCCCGCGAGTGGTCACGTCGCCGTGGATCGTCGTCTCTGCGCCGACTTCGATGCCCTCGCGGGCGCGCAGCGACCCGAACACCTCGTCGCGCTCGCCGACGCGGATCGACTCCGCGCGGAGGTTCCCGTGAAGCCGGCAGTCGTCGCCGACCGTCGCCGGCGTCGAGACGCGCCACGCGTCGTCGGATATCTCGGCGCTTCGGGGGATCAACAGGGGGTCGCGCACGTCGTCGCCGTCGGCGAGCGCGGTCGCGAGTTCGTCGGCCGCGTCGGTCTCGCCGAGACGCAACAGCTGCGAGAGGACGATGAAGTAGAAGACGAGCGTCGGCACGGGGTTCCGGATGACGATCCAGCCGTTCGCCTCGAACCCCTCTTCGATCGTCACGTCGTCGCCGATGTCGAGGTCGCCGGAGACCATCAGCCGTCCCGTGACGGTCACCCGCTCGCCGAGGTACGCGTCCTCGCCGACTAAGACGTTGCCGTCGACGGAACACCACGTGTCGAGTCGGCAGTCGCCTTCCGCCTCGATGTCGTTTTCGACGCGCACGCGCTCGCCGAGCGCGACGTTTCGGCCGCGGAGCCCGAACTCCACCGTCGACTGGCTGCCGACGAGCACGTCGCCGTCGGTGACGAGGTCGTGCTCTTCGACGGTCGTCCCGGACGGGACGGCGAGCTCCTCTATCGGACCGCCTCCGCTCAGCGACACACCGAGAGAACTCCCTCCGACCGTATAAACCGTGTGGGGTCGTCGGACGGGCGTCGGACGGCGTCGACCGCTCTCCGAGCTGGCGCGCGGTCGCCCGCACCGCCGTATGCGTGCAATTCGTTGCCGAACGGCCGCGGGGTCACTACCCTTATCAACCCGGCTCCGAAGGGTCACGTATGGGATTTGGATCGTACGATGAGAGCGAACAGCAGGACCAGGACGTAGACACAGACGATGACGCGGCCGTGAACGTTCACGAGAACGATCACGACGGCGAGGTCACCATCGAGGGTGGGGCGTCGACCGACGACCTCGTCGGGCGACTCTCCGAGATGAAAGACGACGAAGCCGACGAGTAACCGCCCCGCCGAACCCGCGCACGTCTACTCGCGGTCGGCCCGAGCCGTGTCACGCTCCTTTTACCCGGCCACAGCGTACCGACGGCTATGAGTACAGAGTTGACGTTTACCGACGACGGCGTCGACGTCGTCTACGAGGGCACCGAGTTCGAACTCGAAAAGGACCTGATCGAAGAGGCGACCGGCAAGCGGTACCGCGACGTGACCGACCACGAGGTGTTACAGATCGTCGCCGAGGAGCCGGAGCTCGACGGCGAACCGGTGCGGATCGGCGACGTGCTGTAGTCGTCGGGACCGCTCTTTCGAGCAACTCCGCTCGCGCTGGTCGCTTCGCGTGTCGCTCCGACCGGGTGGTCGCAATACACAGGTCCGGACCGGCTTATATATCGTCCGCTGAGACACCTCTGTTCGTCACGCTCAGCGGTTGCGGAACAAGATAGTGGGGCCGGAGGGATTTGAACCCCCGATCGACTGATATCTCCGGTGCGCCTCGGAACTCCAGAGGGTCGTCAACGCGACCGATGATCAGTCGGCCGCTCGGTATATCAGTCTGGAGTGTCGTCCCGGGCGCAAGCCTCTGGAGTCAGTCGCCATGCCTGGCTTGGCCACAGCCCCGCGTGATCTCGCATCAACTGCTTGCCGAAACGCGGATAAAGGGGTTTCGATCGCAGGCGATCGGGCGACGGAACGGCGGCCCGCTCGTGCGGTGACGGGCTCAGTCGTCTCGGTCGTCGGCGCTCCAATCGCAGTCTTGGCACTTGTACCCGGTGACGAACTCGGTCACGCCCGGCATGTAGCCGACGGAGATGACGTCGCCGCCACACTCGGGACAGTCGCGGTCTGCGTCCGCGATGGATTCGGCTTCGAGGACCTGCTCGCCCTCGATCAGTTCGGCGAGCTTCTCGGGGGTCACCATTCGCCCTTGCACGACGCGGTTAGACATACCTGGTGTACTGCACCGAGTACCAAAACACCGGCGACACGCGGTACGGGGGACCGCCGAGCGACCGGACGACACCCCTTACAGCCACGGCGCTCTGGAGTCGTCGTCCGCGAACGGGTCCGTGTCGTCGATGTCGTCGGAGTCGGACGGGTCGCCGCCAGCGATCACCGCCACGTCGTCGTCGACGATCGCTCCCGGCGCGGTCGGGGCGTCGAGCGGCGGCTCGATCGCGTCCGCGTCGTCGTTACCCCGGCCGTCGTCGTCGGCGCGGTTACCGTCGTCGGCCGCTTCGTCGGCCGTCATGCCGGCGTCGTCGGGGTCGTCGCCGTCCTCGTCGGCGGCGCCCTCCTCCGGCCCGGCGTTCGGGTCGTAGGCGAACAGGGTCGTCACGGCGAGGACCGCGAGCGCGATGGGCGCTTCGGTCTGCATGAGATCGAAGGGGCCGAGCAGGATCGGCAGCGCGAGCACGCCGAGCGCGACCGCCGAGCCGAACCGGAACCGGTCGATGTCGACCCGGCCGCGGAGGTGCGGCGAGAGCAACGCGATCGACAGCGCGAACGCGACGCCGACGCCGGCCGCGGCGGCGCCGTTGACCACGTACTCCGGCGACATCTTGATCTGGAACCCGGCCGGCTGGAAGCTCGCGACGAGCCCCAGCGAGATGATAACGCCGGGGCTCGGCAGGAACTCGCCGATCTCCGAACTCGCCGTCTTGGCGGCGATAGTGAGGATCACCAGCCCGGCGAATCGCTCGAAGACCGGGAGGTTCAGGAACTCCTTGAACGTGGGCGCGAAGGCCGCCTCGACCGCGGCGAGCGGGATGATGATCGCGCCGATAAGCAGGATCGAGCCGACCATCTCCCGGCGGCTGCCGTCCATCTCCGCGAGGATCACTGCCGCCGTCGCCGAGCCGCCGAAGATGAGAATACCGGTCTCGACGACGCCCGTCGCGGTCGTCAGGACGCCGGCGACCACTAACGCGGGGAAGATGCCGTCGACGAGCGGCAACACCATCACCGTCGCGAGCAGCTTCGTCGCGCTGCCCACGCGCTGTTCCAGCCGCAGGGCGACTGGATGGCGAGAGACGCTCATTCAGGGACGATGCCCCTGACCGACGGGTACACGGTAGGAAGCGGGCGACCCGCGATAGCCGAGGGCCCGGCGTACGGAGTCGAATCCGCGAGCGGCCCGACGAGCCCATGTAAAGCGTTTGCGCGAATTGCCGGCTGTAAAGCGGGCGCCGAGACGGAGCGTCGGCTGGCCGGCGATACGCGCGTTCACGGGACTGTCGGAGTCCATATGTGATATATCTGTTTCGGTCGCGTTAAAGGTTGTGTGAGACGTGCCCGCACGGAACGAGAGATTTGTCATCAATGCCGATGTCTCGTCGTCGAAACGCCGAGTGAACCGCGGCAGAACTGAGGATCTTCAGGCACACGCTCGTTCGGACGACCGATCGCCGTCCGGTCGTCAACCCTCACGGCGTCGCCCGGTCATCAACCCTCACGGCGTCACCCGGTCGCAACCCTCACGGCGTCGCCCGGTCGTCAACCCTCACGGCGGGGCCGGCGACGGGCGCGGCTCCCGGTCGAACGCCACCGTCTCACCGCCAGACGCGGCGTGGTACTACCGGTCTCTCTGCGTCCGTCCGCCCCACCTCCAACTACCGATCCACGTTAGTGTACATCGAGTGGGTGCGGGTGACAACGACGTACACGTCCGTGCTGACTCGCAACGCTTTTCATCGGCCACTCACGACGATTTATATGGCGACAGACTCCGATCGATTCTCGGCCAAACTCGATGTCCCGGAAGCGCTGACGTTCGACGACGTACTCTTAAAACCCAAAGAGAGCCGCGTCGAGCCCGACGACGCGGACCTCTCCTCGCGCGTCTCGAAGAACGTCGAACTCACCGTCCCCGTCCTCTCGGCGGCGATGGACACGGTCACGGAGAGCGAACTCGCGATCGCGATGGCCCGCGAGGGCGGTCTCGGCGTCCTCCACCGCAACATGACCATCGAGGAGACGGCCGCCGAGGTCGAGCGCGTCAAGCGCGCCCACGAGCTCGTCATCCGCCGCGAAGACGTCGTGACCGTCTCGCCCGACGACACCGTCCGCGAGGCCGACGAGCGGATGGAGCGGCAGGGCGTCTCCGGCGCGCCGGTCGTCGACGGCGACGACGCGGTCTTGGGGATCATCTCGGGGACCGACATCCGCCCGTACTTGGAGGTCGGCGAGGACGACGCCGTCCGCGAGGCCATGACCGACGAAGTGATCACGGCCCCGGAGGGCGTCGACGCCCGCGAGGCGTTAGAGCTGATGTACGACCACAAGATCGAGCGCGTCCCCCTCGTCGACGACGAGGACGGGCTCGTCGGGCTCGTCACGATGCAGGGCATCCTCCAGCGGCGCGAACACGAGAACGCCGCCCGCGACGAGGCCGGGCGCCTGCTCGCCGGCGTCGCCGTCGGCCCGTTCGAGGAGGAACGCGCCGTCGCGGCCGACGAGGCCAACGTCGACGTGATCTTCATCGACTGTGCACACGCTCACAACCTGAACGTCCTCGACTCGGCGCGCGCGATCAAAGAGACCGTCGACGCCGACGTCGTCGTCGGCAACGTCGGGACCCGAGCGGCCGCCGAGGCCGCGGTCGACTTCGCCGACGGGCTGAAGGTGGGCATTGGCCCCGGTTCGATCTGTACGACCCGCGTGGTGAGCGGCGCGGGGATGCCGCAGATGACGGCCGTCTCGCAGGTCGCCGACGTGGCCGCCGAGGCGGGCGTTCCGGTGATCGCGGACGGCGGCATTCGCTACTCCGGTGACGCCATCAAGGCGCTCGCCGCGGGCGCGAACGCGGTCATGCTCGGCTCGTACTTCGCCGGCACCGACGAGGCGCCGGGGCGGGTCATCACCATGCAGGGGAAAAAGTACAAACAGTACCGCGGGATGGGCTCGGTCGGCGCGATGAAGTCGGGCGGCGGCGACCGCTACCTCAAAGAGGAGGACGAAGACGAGGAGTTCGTTCCCGAGGGCGTCGAAGCGGCGACCCCGTATAAAGGCAGTCTCGCGTCCGAACTCCACCAGCTCACCGGCGGCGTCTGCTCCGGGATGGGGTACGTCGGCGCCGAGACGGTGCCGGAGCTCCACGAGCGCGCCGAGTTCGTTCGCGTCTCCAGCGCCGGGCAGAGCGAGAGCCACCCGCACGACGTGATGATCACGGACGAGGCGCCGAACTACAGTCCGGGCGAGTGATCGCCCGCGCCGGCCGGTGTTCGACATCGGCGGCGCGGCCCGGAAGAGGTATTTTAATATACTCCGCGAAGAGACAATCCCTGTGAGCGAAAACGTCGTCGCTCCGGTCATCCATGAGTGAGTTACCGCCGCTGGTCCTCGTGGTTGAGGACGAACCTGACCTGGCCGACCTGTACGCCGCGTGGCTCGGCGACGAGTACCGCGTCCGGACCGCGTACGGCGGGCAAGAGGCGCTCGACGAGGTCGACGCTGCCGAAGATACAGTCGATGCGATCCTGCTAGACCGGCGTATGCCCGGCCTCTCCGGGGACGAGGTCCTCGCCGCCGTCCGCGAGCGCGGCCTCGACTGCCGCGTCGCGATGGTGACGGCGGTCGAACCCGACTTCGACATTCTGAGCATGGGCTTCGACGATTACCTCGTGAAGCCGGTCACCAGCGACACCCTCCGCGAGACGGTCAAGGGGCTGCTCCGCCGCGGGGAGTACGACACCGAGATGCAGGAGCTGTTCTCGCTGACCTCGAAGAAGGCCATGCTGGAGACGGAAAAGAACGCGACCGAACTCGCCGACAACGAGGAGTACCAGCGGCTCACCGACCGGATCGCCGAGATCAGGTCGCAGGCCGACGAGTCGCTGGAGGCGGTGACCGAGGAAGACGACGACTTCGAGAAGCTGTTCCAGGACTTCGACACGGACGACGACATCGACATGGACTTTGACGCCAACGGCGCGGACCCCGACGACGCGTAACCGTCCGCGCGACTTTTTAAGTGCGGTCCGCCCGAACTCGCGACCGTATGCGCGTAGGTGACCTCCCGCTCTCGGAGCGATTCGTCGACCACTTCACGGAGCGGGGGATCCGCGACCTGTACCCGCCGCAGGCGGCCGCCGTCGACGCCGGCGTCTGCGCGGGCGAGAACGTCGTCGCGGCGATACCGACCGCCTCCGGCAAGACGTTCATCGCCGAGCTCGCCTTACTGACCGCCGACGGGCCCGGACTGTACGTCTGCCCGCTCCGCGCGCTCGCCCGTGAGAAGTACGAGACGTTCGCGGCGCTCCCCGGCGTCGACGCCGCCATCTCGACCGGCGATTTCGACGCGTCGGGCGAGTCGCTCGCGGGCAACGACGTGGTCGTCGCGACGAGCGAGAAGGTCGACTCCGCGATCCGCAACGGCGCCGCGTGGGTCGACGACCTCGCCTGCGTCGCCGTCGACGAGGTCCACCTCCTCGGCGCGGAGCGCCGCGGCCCGACCCTCGAAGTGACGCTGTCGACGCTCCGCCGCCGGAACCCGGACCTGCAGGTCGTCGCGCTGTCGGCGACCGTCGACAACCCGGAGGCGATAGCCGAGTGGCTGGACGCGACGCTGGTGGAGTCCGACTGGCGCCCCGTCGACCTCCGGACCGGGGTCGCCGTCGACGGCGACGTGTCCTTCGACGACGGGACGACCCTGTCCGTCGACCTCGGCGAGGCCGCTGGCGGCTCGGGAGCGGACGGCGACGACCCTTCCGATGATCCCCCCGACGACACCGACGTCACGGCCGCCCTCGTCGCCGACGCGGTCGACCGGGGCGGCCAGTGTCTCGCGTTCGTCCGGTCCCGGACCGAGGCGGTCGCGCTCGCGGAGCGGCTCGCGGCCGAGGGGCTCGCAGAGCGGCTCGGGGTGGCGCCCGCCGCCGCGACCGCGGCAGACGAGGCCGCAGGGGTAGACGGCACCGCGACGGGCCAACAGCTCGCCGACTGCCTCCGGTCGGGGGTGGCGTTCCACCACGCCGGGCTCCGGGCGGGACACCGAGCGGTCGTCGAGGAGGCGTTCCGCGACCGCGAACTCGCCTGCATCTGTGCGACGCCGACGCTCGCGGCCGGGGTCAACGTCCCGGCCCGGCGCGTGGTGGTCCGCGACCAGAAGCGGTACGCGGGGTCGGCGATGGAGTGGCTGCCGACGCTCGAGGTCCACCAGATGTGCGGGCGCGCCGGGCGTCCGGGGTTGGACCCCCACGGCGAGGCCGCGCTCGTCGGGAACGAAGACGTGCGAGCCGAACTCGTGGAGCGATATCTCGACGGCGAGCCGGAGGCGGTCGAGTCGACGCTCGCCGACCCGGCGTCGCTGCGGACGCACGTCCTCTCGGCGGTCGCGACCGGCTTCGCGGAGACGGAGGCCGAGATCCTCGACGTGTTCGAGGGGACCTTCTACGCCCGCGAGGCCGGCGCCGGCGGACTGGCCGACGCCGTCGCCGTCGCGGTCGACGACCTCGTGGCGGCCGACTTGGTGAGCCGCGAGACCGGCGGCGTCGACTCGTACCGCCTCGCCGCCACGCCCATCGGCGAGACGACCTCGAAGCAGTACGTCAGACCAGCGACCGCGTCGCGGATCGTCTCCGGGCTCCGGACGGCCGCGGCGATGCCGAACGCGACGACCCTCACCGCGTTCGAGGTGGTCTGTGACACGCCGGACATGCAGGACACGTACCTCGGTAACGCCGAGCGCGCCGAGATGTACCGGTTCGCACGGGCGAACGCGGGACTGCTGACCACGGCGATGGACGAGACCGACGACTTCGAGGAGTGGTTAGAGTCGGTGAAGACGGCGCGCATCCTCAACGAGTGGATCGAGGGCGCCACCGTCGAGACGCTCGTCGAGTCGTATCGGATCGGGCCGGGCGACCTGGACTCGCGCGTCGAGCGCGCCGAGTGGCTGTTGAGCGCGGCCGCGGCGCTCGCCGAGACGATAGGCGTCAGCGTCCCGGCGGTCGCGCGGGCGCGCTCACGGCTGTGACTGCGCGAAGAAGCGAATTCATTTAAGAGACCGACTCGGCTCAGTCCGCGGGTTCGACCGCCCGGTGGAACGGCGTCCGGGAGATGGTCTGGCGGAGTTCGGCCAGCGAGTCGCGACCGGCGTCCCCGGCGACGGCCATCACCGCGAACACCTCTTGTCGCGAGATTTTCACGCCGGTCTCGGTGAGGGCGTCTTCCGGACGGGAGCTGAGTTCGCGGAGCGTGCCGACCGCGAGCAGGTACGGGACGGTCCACGCCTCCATCGTGTTCCCGTTCGAGAGCGGCATCGTCTCCAAGTACGCCTGCGCGTCGTCGAGGAACGACCGGGCGTACTCGGCGGTCCGCCCCACGACGCGGGCGGACGACTCGCGGTTCTCCGGGTGGACGACCTGCTCCTGTTCGACCCCCTCGTCGGCGAGCCACTCGGCGGGGAGGTAGACGTTGTTCTCCTCGGTGTAGTCGTCGTACACGTCCTTCGAGACGTTCACGAGCTGGAGGAGGAGCCCGAACTCCTCGGCGGTGTCGCGCAGCCGTCGCGCCCGGTCCTCGCCCACGTCGCCGCGGGTGAGCAAATTCGTGATGAGGTTCCCGACCGTGCCGGCGGCGTAGTAGCAGTACTGCTCTAACTCGTCGCGGTCGTCGATCCGGAGCCCGCCCTCGGTGGCGTGTCTGTCGACGAACATCGCCATCCCGTCGACCATCTCCAAGACGGGCGGGACGATAGCCGCCTGCGCCTCGTCGTCGAACTCCGCGAACGTGGCCACGATGGTCGGCGCCTCGGCGACGACCTCCCAGTCGTCGTTGCGCGCTTCGGGCTCCGGGAGCCACTCGTCGACCGCCTCGCGGAAGGCGCCGATATCGAGGTCCGCGTCGGGGTCGATCGCGCGCCGGTACGTCCGCAGCACGTCGCTTTGCGCTTCAGGGGGGATGTGCCCGGCGTCCTCGACGGTGTCGGCGACACGACAGAGAAGATATCCCACACAGATGTGCGAGGCCATCGGCTCCTCTAGCACGTCGACCGTCAGCGCGAAGGTCCGAGAAACGCCCTGAACCGCCTCGTGACACCACGAAAGGTCGGGCTCAGCGGGACCGTATGCTCGTCCGCTCATTCAGTTACCGTCACTTACGGCACAAGACGTAAAAAGCCTCGTGGAACGAGTGACGCGTTCGGGAGCCACAGTCCCCCCACACCTCAGACCGTCGCCACTACCGCCCCGCGGTCACAGCGTCCCACACAGCGGAGACCGGCCTCGAACCGGCGCGCCCCTGAAACGCCGTCCCCGTGTACATTCGTGTAGAAACCGATAAGTCGTCGTGCCCGAACGCATCGGTATGGATTTTACCCTCTCCGAAGAGCAGCGCCAGATCCGCGACATGGTGGCCGAGTTCGTCGACGAGGAGGTCGTGCCGCGCGCCGCCGACATCGACAAAACCGACGAGTTCCCCGCGGACCTCATCGACGAGATGGCGGAGTTGGGGCTCATGGGTATGCCGTTCCCGGTCGAGTACGAGGGCGCCGGCCTCGACTACCACAGCTACGCCATCGGGCTCGCGGAGATCGCACGCGGCTCCGGCGGCCTCGGGACCGTGGTCGCCGCCCACACGTCGCTCGCGGGGAACATGCTGTACGAGTTCGGCGACGAGCCGCAAAAGGAGACGTACCTCACCGCGCTCAACACCGGCGAGGACATCGGCGCGTTCGCGCTCTCGGAGGCGGAGGCCGGCTCCGACGTGCCAGCCATGTCGACCACCGCCGAGCGCGACGGCGACGGCTACCTGATCGACGGCAGCAAACTCTGGATCTCCAACGGTTCCGTCGCCGACACGGTCACGCTGTTCGCGAAGACGGACCCCGACGCGGGCCGGAAGGGCATCTCCTCGTTCGTCGTCCGTCCCGAGGAGGACGACGGGTTCATCGTGGAGGGGACGGAGGACAAGCTCGGCGACAAGGGGTGTCCGACCGCCGAACTCCGCTTCGACGACATGTGGATCCCCGAAGCGCGTCGCCTCGGGGACGAGGGTGAGGGGTTCGTGCAGGCGCTGAAGACGCTGAACGGCGGGCGCATCACCATCGCGGCGCGCTCGGTCGGTATCGCGCGAGCCGCGCTCGACGAGGCGAAGTCGTACGCGCAGGACCGCGAGCAGTTCGATCACCCCATCGCCGACTTCCAAGCGATCCAGCACAAGCTCGCGGACATGGACACCAAGGCCCGCGCCGCGGAGCTGTTGATGCACGAGGCCGCCGACCTGAAGATGCGCGACGAGGACTACATCAAGGAGGCCGCGCAGGCGAAGCTGTACGCCTCCGAGATATCGCGTGAGGTCGCCAACGAGGGCATCCAGATCCACGGCGGCTACGGGTACACGAAGGACTTCCCCGCAGAGCGGTTCTACCGCGACGCGAAGCTCTCGGAGATTTACGAGGGGACGAGCGAGGTCCTGCGGAACACCATCGCCCAACAGCTCCTCGACGAGTAGCGGAGCGCGGGCGGCGCGGGCGGCTACGTCTCGCTGCCGGTCGAGCCGGAGCGCGGTTCGTCGTTCTCGGCGGTCGCATCGTCGGTAGGCGCTTCGCCACCGGTTGTTTCGTCGTCGGTCGCGCCGTCGTCGCTTTCCTCGGTTTCGGTCGCGCCGTCGTCGCTTTCCTCGGTTTCGGTCGCGCCGTCGTCGCTTTCCTCGGTTTCGGTCGCGCCGTCGTCCACCGCGTAGTCGCCCGTATCCACCAGTTCGGCCGGCTCGGAGTAGTCGCGGTCGCTGACGGAGAAGTTGGGACGGATCACGCCGTCGTCCGGCGGTTTCGGGGGTGTAGAGCCGGTGGTCGCGCTCTCGCCTGACTCGCTCGCTCCGTCGGCGTCCTCGTCTGCCGCGTCAGCGTCTCCCTCGAACCACTCGAACGGGTCCCGTGCCGCGCGGTGGTCCGCGACGGCGACGCGGAGCCGCTCCCGGAGCGTCTCGCGGAGGTCGACCGCCTCGTCGGTCGCGAAGTCGACCGCGGCGGCGTCGTTGCCGGCGATCGAACTGCTGCCCGCGGTGTCCGCCACGATGGTCGCCACGTCCCAGCGACGCTGGAACACGGTCCGGGTGTCGATGACGTTCTGGATCCGATAGTAGGGCACGACCGTCACGGTACGGCTCCAGAACCCGTTCCGCGTGAGGAGGTGGTTCTCGCCGAGCCAGTAGCCGCGGTGTTTCCATTTATAATGCGCGGCCGGCGGCACGACGAGCAGGAGCGCGACCGGGGCGTACCACGGCGCGCCGGCGTCGAAAACCCAGTTCACGCCGAACGCGACCCCGACGAGGACACCGATGAGGATCGCGTATCGAAACGCGTACCGCCACCGGATCCGCTTCGGCGGGCGGTTGAACTGCGGGTCGCCGAACGACTCGACCTCCCGCGCCAGTCGGAACACCCGGTCGGTCGTGGCGAGCGGGACGGCCGCCTGACTCCCCTGCTCACCGCCCTGTCCGGGGGCGTAGCCCGCGGTCTCGATGGAGAGTGAGGCGTAGCCGAGCGCCCGCTTCGCCGGGTTGTCGGTGATCCGGAGCGCCTGCACCTTCTCGGTCGGGATCGAGCCGCTGTACCGGCGGAACAACCCGCGCTCGTACCGGAGCTCGTCGCCGGCGCGGGAGAGTCGGAACCCGTAGTAGTTCGAGAACGCGACCGCGGCGCCGAGCACCCACGAGACGAGGAAGAGCGCGCCGACGCCGACGATCGCGGTCGCGGTGAGCGCGACGGCCGAGGCGTCCGGAACGAAACTGGAGAGCACCGGCACCGACCCGGAACTCAGGAACGCCAAGAGACCGATGAGGCGACCGTCGAACGACAGCGCCCCGACCAACGCGAGCTCGCTCGGCGAGATGGCGAACAGTTCCTCCTCGTCGGGGCCGGCCTCGTCCGGTCCGAAGTCGCCGCGATGTCCGGACTGGCCCCCGGCCTCGCCGTCTGCGCCGGCCGCTGCTCCCGGCTCGGACTCGCGCTCGCTGCCCGATCGTCCCCGGTTCGACGACTTGCGGCGCTGCACCTCGCGTTGGAGCCGGGTCGCTTCGTCGGGCGTGACGAAGCGGATGGAGCCCTCGGTGCTTGAGCCGCCGGCGGTCTCCAGATCCACCGCGGCGACGCCGATGGCTCGCTGGATCACGCCTCGGCTCACGTCGACGTTCTGGATCCGACGGTAGGGGATCTCCCGTTCGCGCCGCGACACCACGCCCGACGAGATGTCGAGCGTGTCGTCGGTCAGTTCGTAGTCGAACCGCTGGTAGTACGCGACCTCGTAGCCGATGGCGACGAGGAGGACCACGGCGCCGACCCCGGTCGCGGCCGCGACGCCCCACGCCGGGTTGTTGTTCACGACGAAAAAGAGGACGACGACGACCCCGGACACCTTCTGTAGCGCGCGGTACGGGATCGACTGGGGCGCGAGTTTCACACCGCGTCCTCCCCGTCCGCGCGGATGGCGAGCCGTTTCAACTCCTCGCGGAGGTCGCTCGCGCCGGACGGCGTGAGCCCCGGAATCCGGACGTCCGCGCCGCGAGACCCGGCCGTGTACACCACACAGGAGGCGAGCCCCACGCCGCGCTCGACGGGACCGCGCCGGGAGTCGACGTGCTGGATGCGGACCAGCGGCACCGTCGTCCGGACCTGCGTGATGACGCCGCGGTCGAGGTACAGCGCGTCCTCACGGATCTCGTAACTCCAGCGTCGGTAGCGCGCGACCGCGTGTGCGACGCCGAGGACCAGTACGACCGCGCCGACGACCGCCGGCGCCCACGTCGGGAGCCGACCGAGGTACGCGCCGCCCGCAAACGGCACCGTCACCACCGCGGCGATGAGAACCGCACGGAGGGCCCACACGATCTGCACGCGGGGGTGTAGCGCCTGTGCCGTCATCGGCGTCCCCCCGTCGAGCGTCCGATTGTCATGGACCTTCGTTGTCGGCGCCGACGTATAAGTCCGGGCGAAACGATGGACCGCTCAGGTGGGTGCGTTCGTCTGGCGGATCTCTTCCCGATCGTTCGGATCGCCTGATTCGGCGGGCGCTCCCCCGTCGTCACTCACTGCGAGAGGAGCCACCCGAACAGGAGCGGCGAGGCGAGCAGCGTGATCGGGACGGCGATCCACACCTGCCCCGCGAGTACGTTGTACTGCCCGAGCGTGACCGAGACCGGGGTCCCCTCGGCGTACCCGACGACGAACTCGAAGCCGACGGTGAGTACGGTCCAGAGAATCCCCACGAGGAGGAGTTCGACCGTCGCGTACTCGACGGGCGTCCACAGGAAGTACCCGAAGGAGATGAGGAGTATCGCAGCGACCAACAGCGCCGTGCTGACGACGTGTCCGGCGTACTCGCCGACACGAGAGATCAGAACGGTTTCTCGGAAGACCCCGTTAGCGACCGCAACGACCGCCATCACCACCCAGACGGCCAGGGGGTACAAGAACGCGTGTGGCGTGATTGGTTCCGCTTCCAGCCCGAACAGAGTGCCCATACCGTCCTCTCGTTTGAACGAAAAGAAAACGTTATCGAGGATTCTCGGCCGCGACTCTGTTCGCACAGGAACGGCCGCGACTCTGTTCGCTCGGGAGGGGCGCCGTGACCGGGCGTCGCGACGAACGTCGGCGGCCGACGCCGGGCTTGCGCCAACGTCTCCGCTCGTGGGTGTCAATCACTACCGGTGGCGATAATTGCCGAAACCAATATCACTCGTGACTGAGTCGCCCCGACCATGACGGACGACCCGTTCGAGAACATGCTGGCACAGATGGACCGTGCGAGAGAGTACGCCGACGTCGACGACGGCGTCTTCGAGCGGCTCAAACACCCGGAACGAACGCTCAAGGTCACGCTCCCGGTCGAGTTGGACTCCGGCGAGGTCGAGGTGTTCGAGGGGTACCGGTGTCAGTTCGACAGCGCTCGCGGCCCGTTTAAAGGGGGAGTCCGCTTCCACCCGTCGGTCACGCAGCGCGAGGTCGAGGCGCTCGCCGGGTGGATGACGTGGAAGACGGCGCTCGTCGACCTCCCGTACGGCGGCGCGAAAGGCGGCGTCATCTGTGAGCCGAAAGACCTCACGCAGAACGACCTAGAGAGCCTCACACGCCGGTACACCGAGGGAATCCGGCGCATGATCGGCCCGGACGTCGACGTGCCCGCCCCGGACATGAACACCAACCCGCAGACGATGGCGTGGATGATGGACACCTACTCGATGTACGAGGGTCACTCCGTGCCGCAGGTCGTCACCGGCAAGCCGCTGGAGATCGGCGGGACCCCCGGTCGGGTCGAGGCGACCGGTCGCGGCGTCTCCATCGTGACCGAGCGCCTCTTCGACTACCTCGACCGCGACCTCACGAACGCGACCGTCGCGATCCAGGGGTTCGGGAACGTCGGGTCCAACGCGGCCCGACTCCTCGACGAGGCCGGCGCGCGGGTCGTCGCCACCTCCGACGTGACCGGGGCCGCGTACGACCCCGAGGGGTTGGACGTGGCCTCGCTGGCGGCACACGTGAGCGCCGGCGGTCTGATCGAGGAGTACGTCGCCGGAGAACTGCGCTCGGAGGCCGAGAGCGACCACTCCGGCGGCGGCGCTCGCTGGGACGACCCCGACCAGATATCGAACGAGGAGCTGCTGACGCTCGACGTGGACGTGCTGATTCCGGCGGCCGTCCAGGGCGTGATCACCGAAGAAAACGTCGACGACTTACGCGCGTCGGCCATCGTCGAGGCGGCGAACGGCCCGACGACGGTCGCCGCAGACGAGGTCCTCACGGAGCGCGACGTGCAGGTCGTGCCGGACATCCTCGCGAACGCCGGCGGGGTCATCGTCTCGTACCTCGAATGGGTCCAGAACGCACAGGAGTTCTCGTGGCCGTTAGAGACGGTCAACGCCGAGTTGGAGCGCCGCATCGGCTCCGCGTTCGACCAGACGATCGACCAGTACGACGAGAAGGACCTCCCCGACCTGCGGACCGCCGCGTACACGCTGGCGCTCGAACGCACCGCGAGCGCCCACGAGTACCGCGGGCTGTTCCCGTAACGGACGCGTGTCCCGCGGGCCCTTCCCGTGAGCGCCGCCGCTCGGTATTTAAATAATCCCCGCGAGACCGCGCCGACCGCCGACCGCCGGCTTCAGCGCGCCCCGGTCGCGCCGCCTCTCAGACCGACCGGATCCGGTCTGCGCCCACGTCTATCGGCTCCGCGTAGTGGACGAGGGGGTCGCCGTCGGGCCGGTCGAAGCCGTTCGCCTCGAACAGCGTGTTCGTCCGACAGTCGACGGTCGCCGGGCGCAGCGTCCACGGATCGTGCGTTATCTCCCCGCGGTACAGCCGGTCCCCCTGGGCGTAGAACCGGTAGTTCTCCACGAGGAACGCGTCGAGCGAGCCCGGTTCGGCAGCGAACGCCTCGCCCGTCGGCTCGTACGTCGCGTCGAACCGAGCCTGCGGGACGCCGCGATGCGTCCGGCGGCTGGTGAACCGAACGGCGCTCCCCTCGCCCCCCGAGCGACCCGCGTCACCGACCGGGGACGCGTCCATCTCGGCCCGGTAGTACGGGAGCGCGAACAGCCGCCGCGCGACCGAGACGCCGAGCCGGTCGTCGGCGTCGAGGTTATAAAAGTAGACGCCGGCTCCCTCGGGGCCCTCGACGTACGTCCGGAGGTTGAGCTCCGGGAAGGAGAGTCCGACGGGGACCCCTCGCGGGCGGATGTCGTCCATGACGAAGGCGACGACGCTCAGGTACGCGTCGCCGTCGTGGGTGGCGACCGAGAGGCGGTCGGGCAGCGTTTCGGCCACGACGGCGGGGTCGACCGGCCAGTGACAGAACAGCCCGTCGCGCCACGTCATCTCCAGCCAGCGCCGTTCGAGCATACGAACGGTAGGGGCGCCGGCGGGTTAACCCGCACGCCCGACGCGCCGTCACGCCTCGTCGTCGACGGGTCGCCGGTCGCTTCCGCCGGACTCTGGCCGGTCGCTTCCGTCGGCGTTCGGACGCCCGTTTTCGCCGCCCTCCGGGGCGTCTTTCCACTCGCCGAGCCCGGACGGGTCGAGATGGACGTGGACGTCTCCGACGTCTTCCAGTCTCCGGAGCCCGGTGACCAACTCCGTCTCGATGGTGTGAGCCTCTCGGAGCGTCATCTCCCCGTCGACCTCCACGTGCACCTCGACCTCGAGGTCGGTGCCGTCGTAGTACACCGTCAGGTCGTGGACCCCCTCGACGGCGGGGTTCTCGCGGAGCGCGGCCGTGACGCGCTCGCGGTCGGCCGCGGGCGGCGCCGCCCCGACGAGGTAGGTGACGTTCTCGCGACCGATCTCGATCCCCTGGTACACGACGAGGACGCTGACGAGCGCCCCGGCGATCGGGTCGAGGATCGGTACGTTCAGGAACACGCCGAAGATCCCGATCAGCGCGGCGATCGTGGTATAAATGTCGTTGAGACAGTCCAAGGCGAGGGCGTCGAGCGCGGTCGAGCCGAGGTCGGCGTTCACCCGTTCCGTGTACCAGTACAACACGTACATGTCGGCCATCGCGAACAGGAGGGCGCCGATGAGCAGGAGGCTCCGCCGCGGCGGACTGTGGGCCCCGATCACGCCGCGGATCGATTCGCGCAGCAAGAGCAGCCCGAGGATGACGATGGTCGCGCCGACGAGCAGCGCGGTCAGGGGCTCGATCCGCTGATGGCCGTGCGGGTGCGTCTCGTCGGCGTCGTCGTACCGCGACCCGCCCCAGAGGAACACGACGGCGCTGGCGATCAGGTCGGCGACGGAGTGGGCCGCGTCCGCGATCAGCGCCACGCTGCCGAACGCGAACCCCACCGCTCCCTCGACGGCGATCTTCACGGCGTTTCCGAGGACGTTCACCCCAGCGGCCCGCTGGAACCGCGCCTTCTCGCCGTCGCCGAAGGGGTGTCGCATACGAGTCGATGATACCCGCACCGGGTTAAAAACCACGTCGTCGGCCGCGTCGCGTTACGCCTCGGCTCGCGCCGCTATCAGAACTGATTGCCGCCGGTCGGGGCTTAAGTATCTCGGGAGCCAATCGACGGCCATGAACGACCGGGAGCGCGGCCAGAGCGAGGTGATAGGCGTCGTGCTCCTGCTCGCGATCACCATCACCGCCGTGACGGTGACGGTGGCGACCGGCAGCGTGGCGCTCGGCTTGGTCACCGACGAGGCGCAGTCGGCCAGCGTGGAGAACGGGATGTCACAGCTCAGCTCTCAGTCGAGCCTCGTCGCGCTCGGCGAGACGGACGCCAGGCGGTTCGATCTGGGGTCGGTCGACGGCGGGAAACTCCGGCTCGACGAGAGCGCGGGACGCGTCGAGGTCCGGATCGAGACCGCAAGCGGGACCACGTCCGCGTACAACGGCTCCATCGGGACCCTCTCGTACGTCGGCAGCCAGCGAACCGTCGCGATCCAGGGCGGCGGCGTCTGGTCGCTGGAGGGCGGTCGGGGGCGGATGATCTCGCCGCCGGAGTACCACTACCGCGGCGAGACGCTCACGTTCCCGATCGTCCGACTGACACAGAACGCGTCGTCGACCGCGGGCGGGACCGGCGTCATCCGCCAGCCGCCCACCGTCTCGGACGCGGTCGTCGAGACGGATAACCCGCTCCGGAACGGGACGGTCGTCGTCGAGATACAGAGCACGTACTACGAGGGGTGGTACGACTTCTTCGCCGACCGCAGTGACGGCACCGTGACGAAAGACGACGCGAACCAGACGACGACGGCCCGGCTGGTGGTCCCCGAGGAGGTCAGCTTCGACAGGACGCTTGCCGTCGCCGACGCCGACGGCTACTCGCACAAAGGAAACAAGAACAACGAACTGAGCGAGAGCGAATACGTCGAGGGCGGGAGCTACCCCGATCCGGGACCGCTGATCCGCGACCAGATCGCCGCGGCCGCCGCCAGCAACGACAACGGGGCGGAGCCGTGCGTCACCGCGACCAGTTTCGACGGCTGCGGAACGGTCGGGTCGGGCGTCTACTACTTCGGCGGCGACACGACGGTCGCAGACGACTTCTCGTTCGACACCAGCGGCGGCGACGTCGTGGTCGCGGTCGACGGCGACCTCGACATCGGCGACAACGACATCGCCGTCCAGAGCGGCAACGACAACGGCGTCACGTACTTCATCAACGGCTCGCTCGATCTGCAGGGAGGCCCGACCGTCAGCGTCGACGACGCGAGCCGAAACGTGTTCTACGTCAACGACGGGTTCTTAGACGGGAGCGCCGGCGACGGGAACCCGACCATCGAGGGAATCGTCTACGCCCCGAACGCGGATGTCGTGACCAAGGGCAACCCGACGCTCAGGGGCGCGTTCGTCACGAAGTCGCTCTCGACGGGCGGGAACGCCAAGGTCACCTACGACGAGAGCCTCCGGGGAGAACAGATCCGGATCACCGGCGGCTCCGGGCAGGACGCCATCACGTACCTCCACGTGAGCGAGAACGTGGTTGAGATCGATTTCGACTGACGCCCTCGCTTGCCGAGGGCGGCGGGCCACAGCGCCCGGCGCCAGACGCGATCAGTCCCCTTCGGACACCCGCACGAGAGCGGCGACCGGGCCGGACGATCGGCGGTCAATACCCCCGTCGTAACGACTAAGAACGAAACGCTCCTCGGTTACGGTAATGAACAACGAGTATTTCGCCCGAGGTGGTTCTCGTGGGCGTCGAAATTAAGGAAACGGAGGTGAGCGAGGAGGACTTCGAGGAGATGAAAGGGTTCGTGCGGGACTACCTCGCGGCCAGCGTCGAGAGCGAGGAAGACGGCGGGCGGATGCGCTGGTACCCCTGGCACTCCGCGGACTACCGGTTCAATCACATCCTCAACGTCGTCGACCTGGCCACGGACATCGCCGAAAGCGAGGGCGCGGACGCCGACGTGGTCCGCGTGGCCGCGCTGTTTCACGACGTGGCGAAACTGGAGGCCGAACAGGACGTCCACGCCGAGGCCGGCGCGCGCGTCGCCCGCGAGTACCTCCAGAGCCGCGGGAACTACCCGGAGTCGTTCATCGAGGAGGTGTGCGGCGCGGTCGTCGACCACTCGTACACGGGCGACCTGTCGGACGTGCCCTTAGAGAGCCGGTGTCTGATCGAAGCCGACGTCCTCGATAAGGTCGGCGCGAACGGCGCCGCGTTGATGCTGCTCCGGATGGGGTACGAGTCCCGGACCCACATGGATTCGGCGAAGATGGTCGACCGCGTGCTCGAACGCGCACAGGACCACACGGAGCGCGTCGTCTCGGACAGCGCCGAGAGCATCGCCCACCAGCGCATCAAGCGCGTCAAGTGGCTCCGCGAGTGGTTAGAAGAAGAGGTCAGCCGGATGGACGTCGAAGGCGTCACCGACCGCTGACCGCGCTCTCCGACTTTTCAGTTCGTGCGTCGCGACGCGTCCCCCGATCAGCCGTCCGGATCGACGTTCGGCAGCACCGTCTCCAGATACCGGCGAGCGCCCCGCTGCGCGTCGGCGGTCCACCCGTGGTCGCTCGTGGTCGCCCAGCGGACCATCCCGCCGGTCGAGAGCGTCTGGAGCGTCGACGCGACCTCGGCGGGGGTGACCGGCTCTTCGCCGGACACCTCGGCGTCGTCGCCCGCGGCTGCCCGCTCGTCGCGGAGGTCGGCGGCGGCCGCACGAACCGTCTGTTCGAGGAACTCCTCGAACACCCGGTCGCTCCGGTCGAAGTGGTCGCGGTAGGCGTCGTCGGTCGCGGCCTGCGCGCGCAGTTCGACGATAGCGGTCATGAACCGGCCGTCGGGGCCGTACTCGTTGGGAATCGAGTCTGGGTCGGTCATCGCGCCCACGAAGGCGTCGAGTCGCTCTCGCGGCGGCACGTCGAACGCGCTCGCCGAGACGGACTCCTCGAAGTCGTCGATCAGGAACTCAAGGAGGTCGACGAGCAGTTCGTCTTTTCCCGCGTAGTGGTGATAGACGAGCGAGGGGCTCTTGTCGAACTCCTCGCCGATCCGCTTGACCGTCAGGTCGGCGTACCCGTGTTCACAGAGCGCACGGAACGCGGCCCCGAGAATCGCCTGTCGGGTGTCGGTCGGCTCCGTGAACGGGTCGTCCATAGGCTCCGTTACACTCCTACCTACATAGCGCTCTTGATTGAACGTTCATTCAACACGCTTAAACCGAAGGCTCTCCACACGACCGTATGAGTGGATCCGACGCGTTTGGCAGTGAATCGTCGTCCCGGAGGCCCGCTCCGGCCGACGGGACCGTCACCGGGAGGCGTCGATGAGCCGGTTCGGTGTCCCTGTTCTCGCCGTGCTCGTGGTACTGGCGCTGGTGACGAGCGGAGCGGCCGGGTTCGCCGCGGGCGCGGGACCGAGCGGCGGAGCGCCCACCGCGAGCCTCGACGCTGCGGCGGCATCCGGCGCGGTCAGCGGGACGGCGCCCACTCGGGCGCTCGTTCGGGGGTCACCCGAACTGCTCGTGTCGACGCCGGACAACACCCTCACTCCCGGTCGGACGAACGAACTGACGCTGCAGATATCGAACGACGGTGACATGGATGTCGGCACTGCCGAGACCAGGAGCATCGTCACTACCGCGCGTAACGTGCGCGTGACCGCCGACGCCGGCGGGACGCCGTTCGACATCGAGACTGGCACCCTCGCTATCGGCTCGGTCACCGAGAGTACGCCCGGCGAGGCAACGCTCTCCGTGAACGTCCCTGAAGACATCGAACGCGGTACCTACGACATCGACGTCGAGGTGAAGTACTCGTACACGCGCCAGCAGGATGGCGGCGTCACGTACGACGACGATGAGACTATCGACGCCGAAGTCGAAGTTCGAATCTCCGACGACGCCCGCTTCGAAATCGTAGACGTCGCCACCGACGCCCGCATCGGTGGCGAGGGCAACGTGACGGCGACGCTGCGCAACGTCGGCAACGAAGTCGCTCGCGACGCGATCGTCACCGGAACGACGACCGGGAGCGCGGCCGTGATCGGCGACGGGAGTTCAGACGTGTTCGTCGGCGACTGGGA
>Ga0209945_1000100_pt1 | contig 28424 bp, 28 predicted proteins | sample SalPonR2_A_D2_MG_FD_185703 | JGI IMG/M metagenome (GOLD analysis project Ga0209945, IMG submission 185703) | Salt pond soil microbial communities from South San Francisco under conditions of wetland restoration - Salt Pond MetaG R2_A_D2_MG... ...
GTTGGCGTGGAATATCCGGCTTTGCTATCGACGGTAATTGTGTATGGTATTGTCGGATTCATCCTGCGCCTAAAGGCGCAGGTATTCTCCTTGAGTATCTATAACTCGACGGAGCTTCGCTGTATGGCGATTCTGGTCCAATCAACGAATGAGGCCCGACGACGAATAGTCAAGGCTGACAACGCGGCCATCACCATATCGAACTAGTATCTCAGCAGCGTCGTCACCGTCGATATCACGGACCGTCGGGAACGTCCAGACGGGGACATCACGCTCGTAGACTGCGAGTTCCGACCCAGAGTCGGCATCGAGGACGACAACGCGGCCCGTGTTCAATACGCCGATGACCTCCTGTTGTCCGTCGCCATCTACGTCACCTGTCACCGGGGCTGTTGCTGTCGCATCGTCGCTGTCCGAGACAGTCGTCGACCATTCAGTTTCGCCCGTCGCTGCATCGAGTGCGAGGAATCGGCCGGACTGGCCGACGTAGAGTTCAGGGGTTCCGTCGCCGTCCCCGTCGGTCGCCGTCTTGATTCGTGTGTTCGTGAGATCTCGACTCCACTCGGTATCTCCGGTTTCGCCGTCGTATGCTCTCAGCTCCGACGTACCGGCAGTGAATAGTTCGATTGCCGAGTCGTCGTCGACCTGTGCGCTCGCGACGGTCGTCGCGGAACCGTTCCGCTGCCACTTGACTGACCCATCAGCACCGAGCAGGACAGGGCTTCTGCTCGTCCCGAGGAACACATCTGGTCCGCCGTCGTTGTCGACATCCGTTACAGTAGGTTCCCCCCAGACACTCGCCCGAGACCAGCGCGTCTCGTTCAGCGCGACGCGCCACACGACTGTTCCGTTTCCACTGACTACTGCGACGTTCCCCTCGATGTCGCTCGTGACGATTTCCCGCCCGTCAGCCGGAGTGACGTTCGCCACTGTTGGACGGCCATAGCCGTACGTCGGGAGTGACACTCGCCACTCCTCAGAGCCGTTGGTCGCGCTGTACGCGACGAGGGCGTCCTCTGTCGAAGAGACGATGACTTCGAGCGTGCCGTCACTATCGACATCCTCGATGGCCGGTTCGGTCAGGGCGTGCGTGAAACAGGCATCGGCCGGGACACCTGTTCGCCACATCGTCGAGCCGTCCGTTGGGTCTAGGCGGACGAGCGCACACGATGTATTCGTGATGGGTGCGTCGCTGTTCGGGACTTCCGCCACCGGAGCGACGATGACATCTCCCTCGGGGCCGACACCGACGGCGTGGTGGTTGACTCTGTTGTCGCGGGGCGTCTCACTCACCCACTGCTCCGTGAGCTCACCACCGCCGGAGAGGCCCAGCCCGATCACGACGAGGGCAGCGAGCGCAACGAACACCGCGACGAGACCCAGAGCCGTTCGACGTCGCATATCCGTTCGTAGCCCTGCTGCGTCAAATGCCTGCCTTTCGCTCTGAGTGATTCGAGAACCGTACCACGGAGGTTTTTGCGTTGACATCGCTTACCGTCGCATAATGGCACGACATCGCCCTGGTCGGGGCGCTCTAACCGGTCTCTCCACCGTGTTGCTCTTCGTCCTCGTCCCGGGCGTCGCCAGTGCCCACAACGTCGGCGGGACGCGCTTCGACGCGCCGCTGCCGCTGTCGCTACTGTTCGCGGGCGCAGGTGGGACGGTCGCGCTCACTGGTATCTGGCTCGCCGTGACCGACCGCTCGGCGGCCAACGTTGGAACGTACACCGTGACGACGCTAGATGTTCGCAAAGTCCGGTGGCTGAGCCGGGTTGCGGCGGGGGTATTCTTCATCGGCGTCCTCACCGCGGTTGTCGTCGGATTTCTCGGCCGGCAGGTCGCCGCAGAGAACTTCGCGACGGTGTTCACCTGGTCGGTCTGGTTTCGCGGACTGGGGCTGGTCGCGATTCTCGTCGGTTCTCCCTGGCGGATGCTCTCACCGTGGCGTGCCCTCTACCGCGGCCTCTGCTGGCTCGAAGGTGACGAACTCGCTCTCTTTGATGGCTACCCCTCGTGGCTCGGTTCCTGGCCTGCTGTGGCCGGCTTCGTCGTCCTCATCGGCATCCTAGAGAACCTGACAGTCGTCCCGCAGTCACCAGCACTGACGACAGTCCTGCTCGGCATGTACGCGCTCGCCATGGTCGGCGGGGCCGTCCTGTTCGGCCCGGTGTGGTTCGACCGTGCCGACCCGCTGGGTGTCCTCTACCGATTGTTCGGTCGCGTCGCCGGTGTGTCGACTGCACGGTCCGCTGGGTCGATCGAAATATCGTTTCGACCCCCATGGCGCGGCTGTACGTCGCCCGTCACCGGTCCCGCCGTGGTGGTGTTCGTCGTCGCAGCCGTCTACACTGTGAGTTCCGACGGTTTCACCAACACACGTCAGTACCAGTCGCTGCTATTCAGTGCCCGTGACCTGTTCGTGACTGGGTCGGGGATGGAGGTGCTACTCTACGTCGCCGGACTAGCGGTGTTCATCGGCGCGTTCGTCCTGACTGTGCTCGTCGGGGATTCCATCGGTCTCACCGGGCAGACCGACGACGCTGTCGCAACGGATGGCGGCCGACTGGCGTGGCTCGGCGCCGCGCGAGCGTTCGCACCCACCGTGCTCCCAATTGCGGCCGCGTACGACGTCGCCCACAACTACCCCTACGTGATACGGAGTACCGCCCGCATCCTCGAACTGAGCGCGAACTCCCTGGGTTTCGGTGTCCAGTCACTCGAACCACTGGGATGGCTCTCGATACCGGTATTCTGGGGCTCGCAAGTGTTCCTCATCGTCGTCGGGCACGTCATCGCTGTCGTCGCAGCCCACACCGTCGCTGTCGAACGCTACCGCTCTCTGACGGCGGCTCGCAGAGGACATCTCCCGCTGCTGGTGTTGATGATTGGGTACACTGTGCTCTCGCTGTGGATAATCTCCCAGCCCGTTGTGAGGTGAAAGGCGTGGATACAACACCCGGTCGAGCAAAGTCAGTTCGACACATCCAGATATGCGGATCGCTAATGGGTGACCGTCCGTGACACTGCTGCACGCAACAACGGGGGTTGATTCACTGTCCCTACTGGTTTTCATCACCATCGCGGCTTTGGGGACGGCCCTACTGTTGGGCATCGCCATAGCCGCGTTCATCCAGCGGCGGTCACAGTCTTACCTATTGGTGGTGCTTGCGTTCGGCGCCCTGTTTGGCCGCTCCGTCGTCGCTGGCGTCAGCATGGTCGGGCTGCTCTCGCCCGCAACCCATCATCACCTCGAACACGGGATGGATGTCGTGTTGGTCGCCGTTGTCGTCGCTGCAGTGTACTACGCCCGAACTATGACAGAACAATCGATACAGCAATGACAGAGCAACGAGACCGAATCAGAGAATTCGTCGCCGCCAATCCGGGCGTCCACTTCAACGAAGTCAAGCGTTCACTCGACCTCGGAACTGGCCAAGTGCAATATCACCTCCGGAAGCTCGAACGGAGTGACGATGTGGTTGGGAAATCGCTCTACGGCCGGAAGCACTATTATACCCCAGAATACGGCGAATGGGAGCGTGGGGCATTGGCAGTGTTACGCCGTGAAACTGCCCGAGATATCCTCGTCTATCTCATCTCGAACGGTCCCACAGCACCGAACTCAGTTGCAGGGGGCTTAGAAATCGCTCGGAGTACGCTCGAATGGCATCTCAACCATCTTGTCGAGCAAGAACTTGTTAAGAAAAAGCGCGACGCACAGAACCGCGTGACACTGGAACTCCTACACCCCGAGGAGACAACCCGTATGCTGCAAGAGGTCAAGCCCTCCGTCGCGAACCGGTTGGTCGATAGGTTCACACGGCTTGTCGACGGTCTGCTTGAGACTAATACGTCCGATACCGATAAATAAACATTTCTTTAATAATCTGTAAAATAATCCGATATACAGCCGAGCAGAATTTGAGACCACCCTCCTCAATGTATTTAGCCTGAATCAGTATAGGTCGAATAATTAGCATTAGTTGCTTGGTTTGGTGACAGTCTCGAGAATCTCGCTCATTTGCCTCCCCTCCTGGGAGCCAACTGGTTCGTGGGGCATACAGCCTCACGTTCATCAGCGAAGATACCCTCTTCCGATCGATCTCGATCACATAGCCGACTCTTTTGAGGACCCCAAGATTTACTGTTCCGAGTTTCGTAACTCTATACAACTATGTCGTACGATACGGATCACGTCCGGAACGCCGGCCGAACCCCTGAACGTATCACAGGGATTCACGCGTTCACGGACTTGGTTGATAATATTGCTCTTGCTGGCCTCTATACCAGTATCCGCAGCAAAGGGACTGCGACCGGCCCTGAACTCGTTGACGAGGCGGCTGTCTCGAAGAAAACGGTGTACGACTATCTCCACAAGCTCGAACGTGCGGGACTCATCACCGAGGCCGGTTCGGAAAACGGCGCTGCTACGTACGCTGCCGAGGACTTCGAAATGACTCTGACGGTACGGGACGTAGCCGTCTCCATCACACCGGAACTGGTCAAGGTACTGAGCCGGCGGGACGAGTATTCCGTTATCGACCGCGTCCTCGAAGAGCAGGGACTCCTGACGTTCGCTCTCGCACACGATCTCGTGATGGCTCACAACGAAGGAGATATGACTATTCGACAGATCGGCGAGCTCACAGGGCTCTCTTCCGGGATGACTTACGACCTTGTCGACGCAATCTACGCGGTTCGAGGCTTCGGCGAAGAACTCTCTAGTCCGAAGACGTACACGCCAGACAATGTAGACGGTGAGCAACCTGATACAGACTCGGCTAAGAAATGAACGTGGGGGAGCAGCGAGACATATACACGGCGAACATCGTCGATACCGTCGTTTTTCGGAGCCTCGGGAAACCCCCAACCCACATCTTGACACGCTCAGAGACGCTGTCGAGACAGCTCAAACAGAGATTTGGGTACCAGAACTCATCTACGAGGAGCTTGCAGATCAGAGACCGGACGGAACAGTATCTAACCCATATCTAGATCGTGGAATCGAAGAAGGGTGGATTCGTCTTGCAACGCCACTTCACCCCGAAGACGACACGGGTGACACCGAGTCTGGGAATGCTGTCGGTGCGGAGGCGTGGCGAGAGGCAAACCATTTCCTCGATCAGCAAAGCAAGTATCCGACAACGAACAATTGGCGAGATGGGTCAGTGGTAGCATTAGCAGTTCAGCTCTTCGAGGCAAACAAACGGATTCGCATCATCACACATACCGCAGACGAATTGCTGGCGAAGGCCTGTGCGATCATCCCCCCGGAGTTTGGCTACTACGAGGTTAACTCACGATACTATCACCCACCCCGCACTGCGAAGGAGACGTTCCCTACAGTCGATAGCCTTACCTGGAATGGGTAGTCGGTTGCTGACTGGTCACCGGACACAGGCGGGTTTCTGGTGTCGGTGGTTGCTACTGTATGCTGGGAAATTGAATTATAGCGGGTATACCCCGATTTATCTCGAGTGGCGCTACGAATGACAGAACCTGTGCACAGGAGTACGGGATCGGTGAAGTGACCAGTGGGGGACGAATCGTCCCCCGATGTGACAAATCGGTCAGATCCGGTTGCGGCTGCTGATGACAGCCGCGACCGACAATCAGTCGACGAGCACCGAGAAAATATCGATCCGCTCTCGATCGGGAAACTGCCGTTGACAGAGCAGGCCGCGGCGGTCGTCGACGAGACGACCGTCGCGGCCGACCTCGTCAGCCAGCTTGAGTACGACCGCTACACCCACGAAGATCCAGTAGCTGACTGGCACTCTTCCAAGCCCTTCGAGGCAATGGTTGCAGCGCTTCTCTTGCAGGAACTCGAAGACGCGTCCGATGGCTGGCTCCATCGGACGCTTGATGCTGACTCTGAACTCGCTGCTGCTCTGGGCTTTGAGCCAGATGATCCTCCTTCTCGGAGTACAATCTCACGCGCTTGGAGCGGACGGCTTGCCCAACTGCGCTCGATGATTGAAACGAGTGCTCGACAGATCCAGCAGTTAGCCGCTGAACGGGGCAGTCCAATCGGAACACCGTATGAAACCAGCGCTTCGGAGGAGCCCACAGGCTCCTCGAAGCGCACCGTCAATCGACTCCTTCGCCGGAAAACCAGGGACCTGCTAGACGAACTCCAGACAGTCGTCTTACCCGCCTTCGAGTTTGATCGGCCCGAGGACCCAGTCTACGAGGACGAAGAACTGCTAACCTTGGAGGCTTGTCTCGGGGTGACAGGCACCGCCGCCAACGGCGGTGCCGAGACCTACGGTGATTTCGTCAATCCGGATCCGAGTCTCGATGATCCGTTCTACGAGGACGGACCGAGCGGAGAAACACTGCTGGAGGCGATCAAGGACCTCTCTCCGACAGATATCGCGGAAATGGTCAACCAGGGCGCGGCCCGCGTCTTGACGCGGGCCAAGCCCCGCCTGGAATTCGAGACACCAGTCATGCTGTCGATCGACATCACATACGTCGCCTTCTACGGGGAGCGTGAAGAGCTCGTTCGTGTGCAAGGTGCTCCCGAGGACAAGTCCTACGACTGGTGCTACAAGTTTGCGACCGCGAACGTTGTCGGGGACAACGTTCACTTCGCGGCCGGAATGCTCCCAGTCGGCCACGCTGACTACCACGATCCCGATGCGTACCCTGGCAGAGACAAGAGTTACCGAGTCGGCGATGTGGTTCGCCGACTCGTTACTCACGTCAACGATGTCTGTCGGATCCGTGTCCGACGACTCTACGCCGACCGTGAGTTCTACGCGACCGACGTATTCTCGACGTTGGAACACCGGGACATCTTCTACGTAATCCCAGCACGGCGCGATGACCGCGTCACGCGGTTCATCGCGCGCATGAACGAGGACGAAGAGGGCAGCAAGCAGGTGACGGTCAAAGATGATCACACCGTGTACGGGGCGGTAAAACACGGTGGGACGAAGAGTACCAGCACGACGACACTCGTCGGTCTCCCGCCAGACGAGGACCGCGAAAACCCGCAGGTGTTTGCGACCAATCTCGACGTCGACGACGAGATTGGTCTCGACCGACGCTGGGCGAACAAACAGATCAACCGCTACAGCCGTCGAGGTGGCATCGAAACCGCCTACAGCAAAATCAAGGAGTTCGCACCGTGGACGACTTCGACGAACTTCTCGATTCGTCTGTTTCACTTCGGATTCGCGGTCCTGCTGTACGATCTGTGGCTGCTGGTGGATTTCCTAGTCCAGACGCTGATTGATGTCGTGGAGTTTCGCACGAAACCGCGGGTGACGGCCCCGCGGTTTCGGGCTTTCCTTCGCCGGGAGGTGAGCGCATTGCTGTGAAATCCACTCCGTGCTTGCCCCTCGTGAGAGGCATCACTGTCTGAATCGGCTGATTTGCTTTGTCTTCCCTCTCCGACCGCTCCTCACCACCGCTGAGGAGCGGTCGTGACTGTTGAATCACCAGTGTGCCGGAGCGATTTTCTCTGAGAGAGGCTGCTCTCGTGCACGAATTCGGCGGTATTCGCAGCGCCCATCTCGAAAAATAGTATCGCGGTATATGGTATATACGAAATCCATTAGCTCGAAATTGACTCCTGCAGGACTTGAAACACCCGAATTCTACCAATACTCGCTTGTGGCAAAGTGCTTACGTTTACCTCGATAAGCGTACGTTCATAATCACAGCCTCATTGAGTGCAACTTCTATCGTGTCCTCTCCGGTGCATACGACGGTACTTAGCTAACCTGATTAATCTGTGTTTCCAGAAACTTCTTCAGAGCGCTAACTGTCGCTTCTGAGACAGCTGAAGCCCCGAAATCACTCCGATACCCATGCTTGAGTTCGTCACTCTCCAAGATTTCCAGTCCGCGCTCAAGCTGCTCCCGCAGTGAATCGTCGTCCCCTCGACGCAGATGGGGTGTGACAGTCTTGAGGTCGATCTCTTCTGCCACTGCCAGGACGTCCCGAAGGTCTGTTTCACGGCCGCTGTGAAGCTTTGCCGCGACGAGGACCGCCCCATCGATGACTCTGGCCGACGTCGTCACCGTCCCCCCGCTCACCTCCTGCTGGTGGCTGTGGTCGTATAGGTAGTCGAACGACCACTGAGCCTCAGTCTGGCGACAACCGAGACCGTTCACTAGGAGATCGAACCCGATCGGCTGTTGCGGCGTGAGCCGCTTTTCATACTCAATCACTTCGGTATCATAGAACCATTCTTTGGCGTGGCTGTCTGTTTCCTCGAAGTCACGCTGTTCGAGGAATTCGACGAATTCAGTCTTTGAGTCCGGTGCGACGACGATATCAAGATCTGTGGAGAAGCGAGCGTTGAACGCCGAAACAGCGTAGCCGCCGACAAGGACGTACTCGTGCCCTGCTTGCGTGAGCTCCTTGAGTAGTTCGATGAGCGCGTCACTCCGGTTGTTGAAGCTCATGGCTGTGCCCGTTCAGACTCACGATACGCGACGCCGAGGTCGAGGTCTTCGTACATCCGGTCGAGCATTGCCAGCGCCGACTGGAACTGGGCGTAGTTCTCACGCATATACGCGATTGTCTCCGCTCTCGGGATTACCGGGTACCCTTCAACGTACTCGATATCGAGGGACGGACGCGGTTCGAGGACGACTTGTAGCGGTCCGTCCAACTCGTCTTGGGGCTGTCGTTCGAATGCGGTTGGAAGGTCGAACGACTCGAAAAACGTCTCCCAGGCGTCGACGTCTTGCTCGTGGACGGCCAGGAACAGCGGATAGTCATCAGGGTTGCGGCCGACTTGATAGCCGCCCTGGGTCCATACGTAGACCGCGTCGATCCGCGTAAACGCGTACGGTCGGTCACCGGACTGTGGGATGACGTATGCCTCCTCAATCGAAGGCGGACTGATGCTGGCGCTGGTAGCCACGAGTTCGCGTGCGGCGTCTCTCACGCGCTCGTCGTCGACGGAGAGGCCATCATCATAACTGATATAGCCTGCGTCTTCGAGACGGTTCACGGCCTGTCTCACCGTCTCGTACGGCGTGTGAAGGTGTTGTGCGACACGGCGGATGGAGTCACCACTCTCGATAGCGAGGATGACCTGCGCTGCCGTGTCATCGAATACCTCGTACATTTGGTAGTTACCAATATTCCGAGAACAGTAAAAAGCCTTACTAGATGTCCGGGTGAGTATCTCCAGCCACGGTCGGGGGGCATTTTTCCGATAAATTTGAAACGGTGACTTCCGTAGCGACGGATCACTCCTCCTGGCAGTCGTGTTCCTCGTTTGGACCTGTTTGAGTGGTCGTCCAGTCAACTGAGCGCTATCGAGTCTGACTTCGGTCGATGTTAGAACTCGTTTCCTGATCCTACGTTCTCTTCACCTATTTATTCTATTTGAGAATAGAATACTATTCTAAAACAGTTTTATTTGAAGGAATAGTATGATATTCAAACTATTCACCACAAAGTTAAGTCGTGAGGGGATGATACCGTTGAATAGTATGAGTGAGCCAGATAGAAAGAATAGTATAGATAGTACAAATAGCCCAAATAGCTCATATAGCTCGGTACAGACTGACGTAAACTCTCGCGCTGTGTCGGTTTGTATGCTGAAGGGGGGCGTTGGTAAATCAACGATCGCAGTCAACCTCGCCAGACAACTGGCTGCTCAAGATCACGATGTTCTCCTCATTGATCTTGACCCGAACGGTCACGCATCCGTCGGATTAGGCTATGACGACGAATACCACAACACCGAGGAAACCATTGGTGACGTCTTCTTCGACGATGCTGACCCGACCTCTGTCGTCTATGATACCGGCTACGAGTTCGATATACTCCCTTCCAGCGAGGACCTCGAACAGGTAGAGAGGGAGATCGTCGTTGGCGATGTCTTCCAGCCCTCTGCGCTACTCAAGCGAGAGGTCGTCGACCCACTTCTCGGGGACACCTATGATTACATCGTCACGGATTCCCCGGCGTACCGGTCCCGACTCACGGACAACGCTCTGGTTGCGACGGCAAATTTGGTCCTTCCCCTGGCACCTGGAAACGAGGCGATAGCTGGCCTTGAGCGAACTATTGAGCGTCAAATTTCCCCGCTTCGTCAGCACATGGACGTCGACGTGCTGGCGCTGGTTCCGAATATGCTGAGCGGTCGTATCGACCAGCAAACCCAGGATCGACAACTCCTCGAACGGTTGAATTCCCACAATAGTCTTCAGGACCGGATCCCGAATTTCGCGCGGATCACGGACTGGGGGGGCGTCGACGCCGGCGACCTCAAATCCTCACCGGGTATTCGGGACCGTACTAGCATCACGAAAGCCTACGGTGAGCGCAAGCCGCTACTGGACTACGATCCCGACTGTGACCAATTGACGTGTTTTGACGAACTGGCGCACATCGTCGAGGCCGGGGAGGTGGTCCGGCATGGCTGAAGACGATCCGTTTGCCGATCTCGGGGAGACGCTTGAGGATGAACCGGACGATGAACCACGGGATACGGATGAGGCGACCGAATCTGAGACGATAGAGGAGACCTCCTCTCAGGAATCGGTCCAACAGCAGGACCCGATGGCCGATTCTGCGTTCAGCTACGAGGCTGCGAAACAGCGCCCGTTCTATGCCCGTGAGGCAACGATCGAGGACTTCGATTCTTGGCTGAAGTACGAACTGGAGCGCGAGCTCAACCAGCGGGGGTATCAGAACATCGTGGTTCGGGAGATGACTGACGCCCTCTTGCGAACCGTCGTGGAGGAGGACCTACTTGAAGAAGTGGCCGAACGGTTCGCACAAGCCAGAAAATCGGCTTCTTCAGAATCGGACGAATAGCTTTCTATTCTAAAATAGAATACTATTCTGAAATATCGCCACCACATCCAGAATAGATTCATCTTCGGATTTTACACCAGATTCAGTCGAGAATGCCGGCTAAGTTGAGTTGCGAATGACAAGGAAAGGGGCATATGATATAGTACCGGACCTGCGGACTGTAGCCGACCGGTATTGATGTAGGTACACGAAGCTGCATATCAGGGTGCTCTTCAGAAGCACTTTGACCTGCCGTGTTGAATAGCGTTCTAATCGGCTGATATCGCGGAGTAGAAGGACGAAGCCGAGGAAACCGACTTTGTCATGGAAATCGATATCCTCAATTTCGTTGAGCAGTGTCGGCGTCTAGCCAAACAAGCGTTAGGGAAGCACGCGGGCGAGCCCGCCAGCGGCGGGTTCGCCCGCTGGGTCCACGTGGTCTTGCATTGTTTCCGGGTCGAAGAAGGGCATAGCTACCGTGAAACGCCGAATCGGCTGGAATACATGGCTGAACTCCGTGAGCTTCTAGATCTTGATCAGGACGAACTCCCGGATTACACAACGATCTACAAGTCCTTCGACCGGCTGAAAATGTGGGTCTGGCGGGCGTTGCTGCGCGTTTCAGCGCAGCAACACCCGCAGTCCGGTTACGCAGCACTCGACAGCACGTTCTTCGACCGCCGCATCTCTTCATCGTACTACCGCCAACGCTCCGGAAACAGCGTTCAGACGCTGAAAGTGACGACGTTGACCGATGTGGAATCGCTTGCTGTGCTTGGCGTACACATCTCGGCACGCTGGCAACACGATACCAAGACCGGACCGCAGGTCGTCCGCCGGAACGCGGACGACCTGCTGTCCGTCGCCGCAGACAACGGCTTCCAAGACTGGAACACCGAGTACGAGATTGCCGCACTAGATATCGACTACCTCGTGCATTACCGTGGTTCGTCACTGAATGCAACCGCGAATAACGCACTTATCCGGGCAAAAGGCTACTCTCAGCGGTGGATGGCCGAAACCTCGTATTCGACGATCAAGCGCTCGCTCGGCGATGCCGTGCGAGCGCTTGGCTGGTATCGACAGTTCCGTGAAATCGTCCTGATGTTCGCCATCTCAAACATAGAACCGCTCTGTGAACCGCTCTAACTGTGACTCAGCATCTATTCAACAGAGCACTTTGACCATGTAGGGGGATACAACAAAAAACAACTATTTTCCGAGGGCTAATAGAAAACTCGTAATTCACCTATTCACCGCCGAAGTTCTGGCTGCGTACTCTTCAGCTAGTTCAACCACATCGTATACGTGGAGGCCAGTTTTGAACCAGAGCACGCGCTCGGAGGCCTCTCCGAAGTCGTCGGTGGAACAGTCCAGTCGCTCTGAGGTGGCCAATATGAAATTGTCAGCGTCGACCTGCCGTATCTTCGTCAGCTTCGAGGACAGGTACTCAGGTGTCCAGAAGCCGATGATCTCCATGATTACCCGCCGGCCATCAGGATGTTCGATAGCGAAATCCGGAATCATCACCTCATCGCCGAGGTCGAACACATCGGCTTCCCTGTGGAGTTCCCAGTCAGTGGTGGCCCGTTCCCACTTCTGGGCGAGCGTCTGCTCGACATCACTATCGAACTCCTGGCCACTGCTGTAATGCGATACGAGTCCATCCGTATCATCGAGCGTGAGCTGGTTCGTCTTGCTGGCCGAGTCGTCGTCACTAATCTCGGCCGTCAGCTCCCAGTGGTCACAGAGCGGGAGTGCGGGAAGGAAGTTCGCCATCCGGATACCATACTTCTGGGATTTCCGGAACAACGACGCAGGTCCATCCAGCACGGCTTCATAGCCATCGGCCCTATGCGTATCGGACACGCGGTTACCTGCTGTATCGATTGGAAAGATACGATGCATCAACCCGAACAACTTCATGTAGCTGAATACGGTTCCGAAGGAATCCCACACGCGGATCCGCATCTCCGAGGCGTCATACAGTACGGCCTGGGCCAGCGCCAGATTGTATCGTGCCAACAGCCAGTCGACAGTATGCTCGCGCTGGTCGTACTCCTGTTTACTATTGCCGGTCAGTTTAGTCCTCGACGCACTGTTCTCGTCGGCATCGTACCCGTCGATAGTCTGATCGTCAAAACGGACCAGTCGCTTGTTACCCTCGAGATCGGCGTACATTCCACGGTAACACTCCTCCAGCGAGATACCCAGTTCGTCAGCGACAGCGCTGTAAATCTCCAGTTTCTGCGTGTCTTCACCGAGTGTGGGCTGGCGAACGATGGGATAGTTGTCGTTTGCCTTCTCAAAGAGGCGTTGACGAATCTCTGTGGGTTCGGCGCCAGCCTGGACTTCAAATTCGCACTCGTCAGTCAGTAGTTTCGCCAGTCCCTGAACAATCTTGTAGTCGGTGTCTGCAACGGTCAATTCGTCGATTGCATCTTCGAGTTCACCCTTCGGTTCACCGAGGTGTCCTTCAAACAGCTGTATCAGCTCGGAAGCGGTTTCTCGATACCGCTGTTCGGACATATCGATAAACAGCGGACGCACTTCGCCGTCGACAGTCCGCGAGCGTGCGAGGTCGGCTGTCAGCACGGTTACTTACCCTCCAGCACTGGTTGACATCCCATCGCGACGTCGTTGCGAGACGTACGTCTCCATCGTGTCGGTGGCGATAAGCTCATACAGACGTGCCGGCTGGCGGTCGTCGGTCGGCCGGAGGATACGACCCAATCGCTGTGCATACTGCCGCTTCGATGCACTCCCGGAGAGGATAATGCCGACGTTGGCTGCTGGGACATCGATACCCTCATCAAGGACCTGTGACGTGGCCAGCATCGAGTACCCCCCGGAGCGGAACCGTTCGAGAATCTCGGTACGTTCGGCGGTATCGGTCTGATGGGTGATACATGGAAGGATGAATTCCTTAGAGATATCGTAGGCGAAGTCGTTGTTCGCGGTGAAGACGATAACGCGGTCATCGTAATGGCGCTTGAGCAGATTATCGAGGGTGTCGAGCTTCTTTTCAGCTGTCCGAACAATACGTTCCGCTCGTTGTTTAGCAATAAGAGCGCGTCGACCTTGCGGGTCGTAGGACGTACGCTTGAGAAATTCGGCGTAGCCCTGTTCTTTCCAGAGGTCGAAATCGTGCGTGTCGACGTAGTCGCGGTAGATTTGATATTCTTCATCGTACTCGGACCGCTCGTCGGCTGTGAGTTCGACGGACATCTGGATGGTTTCGTACTCGCTGAGGAATTCACCAGCGAGTTCGTCGACGGCTTCTTGGTGGACAACTGGACCCATTCGGTCTTCGAGCAGTGCCTCTCGGCCGTCTGCCCGTTCGTAGGTTGCTGTGAGGCCGAGTCGATACGGTGCTATCGTCATTTCGGGAATCTGGAGGTAGGTTTCGGCTGCGAGGTGGTGTGTCTCGTCGGTGATGAGCAGACCAAACTGGTCGCCATACTCGTCGATATAGCGGTAGGCACTGTCGTAGGTCGTCACGGTTACTGCTGAAATATCGTGACTTCCCCCACCGAGGACACCAACGTCTTCGGTAAGCTGGTCGCCGAAGGCATTGGTGAGCGTAGCATGCCACTGGTTCATCAGATCGATAGTCGGGGTGACAACGAGGGCGCCGACGCCGGCGTCGGCGATGGCCTGTAGGCCGAGGAAGGTTTTCCCGCTGCCCGTCGGGAGGACGACGCTGCCCCGGCGGTCGTGGTTGACCCACGCGTCAAGGGCAGCCTGCTGATAGTCCCGCGGTTCAATCTGGAGTGACGGTGTGAGGGCAAGATCGGGATAGGTTCGAGCGGCGTCTTCAACGGCGTGAGCGAAGCCGTCTTGCAACGTTGCCTGTTCGTCGCTGTCAGTCCACGCGCCAGCCCATTCGAGGAGAGATCGATATCGATATGCTTGAGCTCGGTACTCGTCGACGCGGTCATCCCACTCCGTGTAAGGCACGTCGTCGGGGGAATCTCGAAGCAGGAGCGTCCCGTCGTCGAATTCGATTCGCATTCAGTATTGAGATAAATGTCCCCAGATGGATTCAATATGTGGGTTGGCAGATCCCGCTGAGAGAAATTCCGGGACACGTCTGGGATTCCTATTGGGGGCTTTAGGCTGTCAGCGGTTGAGCCAGTACTGCCAGTCTGCGATCGCTTGGTCCGTGTTACTACTGGCTTCAACAGGCTCCAGTTGCTCAAGTGGCACACCAAGCTCTCTGCCCATCCACTCTATCGTCACGAACATCTGGCTGAGAGTCGGATCTGTCGGGGACATCCCGACCACACGTATCGTTTCCCCTTCCTCGAGGGGTGACTCCTCTCGCTCAGTGATACAGCGGGCTTCGAACGGGAACTCCATCGTATCGCCCAGATAGGCATGCCATCCCCAAGCCGCCTCTTCTGGGCTATAGGTATCGACGGTGATTCGGTTTTTGATACGCTCTTCCCGTTCTTCCTCCTTGTCGGTCCGAACCATGCGTACCAGTACTCATCCCAACCTCAAGATGCTCGGGGTCGTCGAAAGCACTCGTTGACCGATGCAATCGGCTTCAGTCCTCTTGTACTTCGGACGTGTCTACATCAATCAACTGGCCTTCGAGTTCGTCGATCCGATCTGATACGATTGATGGTTTTTCAAGAGGACCGTCGACGTTTAGCGCCTGTTCGTACAATTGTATGGCGCGTTTCACCTCCTGAGCTGCGAGATCGTCTGCACTGTCACGCCAGTAGCTATCCGCGAGTTTCTTGTACGCCCACGGGTCCTCGGGGTAGTCTCGAATGATATTCTCGAATTCGGTCCGACTATCGCTCACTCGTTCCAACTCTACCAGCGAGTCGGCGACGAAGTGGCGAAAGTCGAGGAGTAACTCGTCAGGTGCATCCGGAAACTGGCTACAGACCTCCCGACAGAATTCGAGACGTCGCTCGTAATATGTCGGATCGTCCGCTGCAAGGGTGGCAAGGTCACTGTCGACCGATCGCAGGAACGTTTTGAGCGAGAGTACATTCGGGAGGTAGTCGTCAGCCGCCTCGATTGTCGTAAGGTCGTCCGGCGTGACAGCGACGATGAACTCCCAGGCAGTCAGCCACCGCTGGCAAGCTTCGGCATCGTTTCCCCGTTCACGGAGTTCTCGACCTTCTTGTACCAGGTCATATATCCGCTCCCGATAGGGGATATGGGGAGCCCACCGGCTCCAGAGTACTTCAGCTGCCATCCAGATGAAATCCCGAGCGTACCCCGACGCATCGACATCATAGTCATCTTCCCACCGATCTGCGAGTGTCATCGCGGAGTCAATCCCGGCCGCACGGTCACGGAACGACTCTTCAGTCGTGTCGATACCGTACTCGGCAAGCTTGTCTGTAATTTCGCTTGTCGCTAGCGCTTTGACATCATGTAACTCCCATCGCTCGTCCGACTGGCGGTCGGTGGATGAAGTCACATGTACCGCTTCATCTGTCTCTTGCTGCGCACTGGTGCTATCATCATTACTTTCTTCGAGGTCGTGGTTATCGATGTACTGCTCAACCCGCTTGGTATCTATCCGACCAAGTTCGTCGGACTCGTGGTCTTCATAGAGGTGTTTGCGGATATCGAGTTCCTCCGCAAAGGACTGCTCACAGTACGGACAGTCAGTCATTAATTGTGTGTTTGAGAAATACAGTGAAAAAGAGCGGGACAACTGTTCGCCCGTGACTGTGTCGACAAGCGCAGTACGAGAGAATATTACTCATCCGTCAACTCGGTATAGTATTCGGCGATAGGTTCCTGTACCGCAGCGAGCTCTGCTGGTGGCTCACCAAGCCGCTGAAGCGTAGCATCAGCTACCTCAGTCGTCTCTGACCGGATTTGTACGTCACTGAGTGGCTCACCAGCCATCCGAAAGTCGTCCATGCACTCCCCCAGCGGCCGCTCATCACCCTTTTCGAACACAGGACTATCGGTATCTGAATCGTCTGCTACGCCCCGTAATGCCTGTAAATTGTCGAGCAACGTCTCACGCGTTCGCCCTCGCCATCGGAAGATCAAGAATGGATCCTCGTCGAACTGTTCGGCGAGGATGTAGAAGACAGCCGCAATGTGCTTGCAGGGATTGGCGCTATCTGGACAGGTGCAGTTAGTCCGCATATCGCGGTAGGAGTCAGGAAACAGCGAGATACCACATGCCTCGAACACCTCTTCGATATCGGGTGGCATCTCCTCGGCTAGTAACCGGGCAGCGTAGGCCGCTCGGTCAGCCATCGCCTGTTCAACCTCTCCCCACGTCTCGTCGTCGAGAGCATCACCGCGAATCGTAATCTCGTAGGGGTCCGGCCGTGAACCCTGTACTGTCGCCGAAACGACGCCGGTCTTGACAGTCAAATCGACAACCTGTCCCTTGCGAGCGTAGCGTTTGCCACGTGTGATACGATTACTCTTGCTGTAGGACTCGACGACATCAACGAACTGGCGTGACCACCACTGTTCGCCGATATCGCCACGCTTGCTCTGTGCTTCGATACCGTCCTCGACTTCTTTCGGTGAACGGTTTTCGTAATAGCGCCAGTTCATACCAGTGTCTCCTCCGAGAGGGTGACCATCTCACGCAGTTCGTCGTCGGACAGTTCGGTCAGCCACTCCTCGCCATCGGCCAGGACCGAGTCAGCCAAGTCCCGTTTCTGTTCGATGGTCTGGTCAATTGCTTCCTCGACGGTGCCTTCACAGATGAGTTTGTGGACCTGCACGTCATCGGTCTGGCCGATACGGTAGGTCCGGTCAGTCGCCTGATCTTCGACGGCCGGATTCCACCATCGGTCGTAGTGAATAACATGGTTAGCTGCCGTCAGCGTCAAGCCGGTGCCACCTGCCCGCAGCGACAGGAGAAAGAACGCCGGCCCATCAGACGACTGGAACTGCTCGACCATCTCGTCACGCCGTTCCTGTGATGTTCCACCGTGCAGATAGAGGACCCGCTGCCCAAGTTCTTGCTGGAGATACTGCCGAATCAGCTCGGCCATTGACGTGTATTGGGTGAAGATGAGTGCTCTATCATCGCTGGCGAGGATTTCCGTCGCAAGATCGTGAAGCCGGTCCAGCTTCCCCGAGCGGCCTTCGAGACTGCTGCCGTCCTCGTGGTACTGTCGAGGATGGTTACAGATGGTTTTGAGTGCGTTAATCAACTGGAGGACTTTTCCCCGCCGTTCCATGTCGCTGGCCTGTTCGACCTCGCCGAGTAGTTCGTCGGTTGCAGCTTTGTACAGCGTCGCTTGCTCCTCGGTGAGATTACAGTACTCCCTGATCTCGACTTTCTCTGGCAGGTCCTCGATAACTGACTCGTCTGTCTTGCTCCGCCGGAGGATGAACGGCCGAATCAGACGACGCAGCTGTTCGGTTTTGTGCTCGTCACCGTAGCGTTCGATAGGTCGCGCGAACTCCTCACGAAATGCTGTCTGAGAGCCAAGAAGTCCGGGATTACAGAATTCTATGATCGACCAGAGTTCACTCAACCGGTTCTCGACCGGTGTTCCGGTCAGAGCTAACCGGTGGCGTGCTGACAGAGTTCGAATCCCCTGTGTGCGCTTGGCGTCGGTGTTCTTGATTTTCTGCGCTTCGTCAAGGACAACCCGGTGAAACGTAATATCCTGTAAGGCATCGATATCGTTGCGGACGACACCATATGTAGTCACAATCACATCGTGGGTATCAATTGCTTCGACGAGTGTGTCGCCTGACTCGCGGTCGGTGCCGTGATGGACATACACGTCCAGTTCGGGCGCAAAGTCATGCGTTTCGTGTTTCCAGTTCCCCACAACCGACAGCGGACAGACCACCATCGTCGGCCCCGGTGACTGGCCACCAGCGCGCTCGGCGACCAGACGAGCCAGTACTTGGATGGTCTTGCCAAGGCCCATATCGTCGGCCAGCACGCCGCCGAATCCCAGTTCTTCGAGGTAATTGATCCAACCCAGCCCACGCTTCTGGTAGGGACGGAGTTGTCCGTCAAACCCAGCTGGCGTCTCGGCATCCTCGACCCACGTTTCGAGGTCGGCGTCGAACAGATCCGACAGTGTACCGGAAAACTGGCTGTCTACGACCGGTAATCCTGGTTCTGACTCAGACAGCCCAGTATCTGCCTGCAACGCCTCGGTGACGGTCATCTCGCCGTCAGTATGGTCGTACAGCTCTAGAGCGTTCTCGATATCACCCTCCTGTAGCGATACCCACTGCCCGCGAACGCGTACGAGCGGCATTTTGAGCGCGGCCAGTTCTTCCAGTTCGGCCTCGGATAGCCGTTCGTCACCGAGGACGACATCCCAGTGGACATCACAGAGTTGCTCGACACCGATGCCACCGACCGAAGCATCCGATCCTGTGGAATCATCGGTCTCAGCAGTGAGACGAGCTCCAAGCCGTCGTTCCGGTTCGTTCCACCAAGCTGGCAAAATCACGCCGAAGCCTGCCTGTTCAAGGACTTCAGCGTACTCCCGGAGGAACTCGTCGGCCTCACTGGTGGAAAGCTTAAGCGTCGTTGGCGTTGCCTCATCAAGTGCCGTTTCAAGCCCCGGATACAGCGATGCCGCTCGGCCAAGTTCTTCCAGGAGCGTCTCTTGGGGGCGTTCCAGATGCCGCTCCAGTACTTCCTGTGTGGTGTCGGTCGATTCCCAGACTGTACTGGCTTCGACGAGCAGACTTGGATCATCAGCAGCCTGTAACAGGAGTTCTAACTCCCAGCCATCGAGGCTGACCGCTACGATATCGTCTGTCGCAGACTCGGTAGCTGTGTCCGGTTCAGGTGCGTACAGTCGGAAGCAGAGCCTGACACTGTGTTCGCCACCTGTCTCAGGTGAGCGGGTCCATTCGTCCAAGTGCTCGTCGAGCTGTTCAAGTTCGCTCGGCGTCGCATCGAACGTACCGTCCGCACGTTTGAGTGCTGCAACCCACTGCTCGTGAACGTTGTCAGTATTAGGGGTAGTTGAGCCAACATCCGACAGGTGCTGTCGGACAGTGGCATCAACACAGGTATCGAACGTCTTGATGAGGACTGCTCGGGCCGTCGGAACATCGGCTTCACCCCAGTCGCCAACTTCCTCAGCGCTATCAACCGCGTTGTCGGTAACACAAGATCGGGCCAGCGGCGGCATCGCCTCTCGGAGTGTACGGAGTCGGCTGAAATCCTCTGATGTGGAAGGGAGGGCACGCCATACCGCGACAGCTTGGTCATCACGCTGGTCCAGTTGTGGGACGACACGGCCTGAACGAACAAACTCGTCAGCTAACGATATGACAGTCTGCCAGTACCGAACTGTATCACCCGGAACGACACCCGGACCGCTCTCGATAATTGCATCGAGTATGTCGCTGAGCAAGTGGGCATCAACGAGCAGTGCTGGGACAGTCCACGGCGAGATCCGGTCAACCGGTGCGTCCATCTCCTCATCACGGACGAGGTCCGGTGATGACTCCGGTCCGAATCGGCCGGAGGGGAGCAACAGTGTGAGGTTCGTCTCGATAATCGTCTCAGGATCAACTGAGACGGCCAAGTCGGCGACGGTATCTCGAAGCGTCTCGGTCAAGGCCGCGAACGGATGCTCTCGTGGCTCGGGCACATTCGGAGGCCGACCCGGCTTTGGCTGGTGTTGTGGCGGTAATGTCGAGTCTTCTCCCCACAGGCACAATTGACCAGTGTCAGTGGGTGTAAGATGAACGACCAGCATCGCTTGTGACCGTATGTATTCCCTGAAATGGATGCGGCAAAATTCCATCGGTGCCACATAGATATCGGCTGTTGGCTCGGGTTTGGGTAACACTCTGTCTCCGGAAATGTTATTGCGAATTATACATAATTCGTAACTAAGATGGTACAATCACCGTCCCGTTCAGGCCACCCCCCGATTCAGCAGCTTCAGACGATCGCCGATCTCCTCAATACGCCGGCACTCGCTCGGCTGTATGCCCATATCTTGCAACGCGGTCCGATCACCGTGTCCGAAATAATCGACGAGCTCGACATCCCACAGGGGACTGCCTACGACTACGTAGAGAACCTCGAAACAGCCGGTCTCGTGGAGAAAACACGGGACCAGCGCCCGTACAAATACGACGTCGAGTCGATTACACTCACGCTGTCGACGGACGGCGAAACCCAGACAATCACGCCGGCACTTATCGCCGCCGTTGCCCGTCGCGACAAAGACAAAGATATCGAGGTCTATATTGAGCGGCATGGCTTGGACGGTCTTGCTGTCGCTCTCGAGTACGCCGGCGAATACGTTGACGGCACGGTCAACCATCGGATTGCAGCACGAGAACTCGACCTCTCTCCACTTGAAGCTGAAATAATCCTCCAAGCGCTGGAACCGGTTGCCAGTGAGTACGCCGACGCGATCGCATGAAAACAGCCTATATCGCCGATACCGGCGTTTTCGTCCGGTGTGGTGGGCCCGACAAGGACAAATTCCAACGGCTTCGTCGGGCACTCCAACAGGCAGATGTCTCATTGCGTATACCACAACGAGTCTACGAGGAACTCGGGGGCGACCCTGCAGCAGACGAGTATCCCTCTGGAAATATGCCGTATCCCGATGGATTTGAGGAGGGCTGAATCAGCGTCGCCGACGAACTCGACTACACCAATCCGCTCGTCTCGACGGTGATGGACGAAGCACGCCGGTTCCTTGCAAACGAGACCAACCGTGACGAAGACATCACGGAGAAAGCAGACACAGCACTCGTTGGGCTTGCTGCCCAGTTGCTTGATGTTGAGCAAGCAGACCGGGTTGTTCTCTTGACGACCGACAAGCCAGCGGGTCGGGCAGCTGAGAAATTTCTTCCACAACACGGCTTTAGCGACTGTATCGAATTCCGGTATGTCAGTGCCGAGTATCTTGAGACACTTACAGCAGATGAGTTTCTCTGATACAAATAATTTATACGCAAAATGGAAATTGATTTTATATATTAAATATGTTACCGCAATATTTGAACGTGCAACAAATATAGTACAGAAGGGTATCTACGTTTTCTCATCCGCTTCAGCACGTTCCATGACAGTGTTTGTAGCGTCAACGATGTCACTCGATTTCGGGTTGTTGATATTACGAACTACTTTGCCCTCATAATGAACTCCCGCACGCATATAGTACACGTCCGTGTGAATTGAGACTTCCTCGTCAAGACTAATATCCTCATAGGAAGAACTTGATACAACGTTATCACTATTGCGTATGCTTGCTGCAGTTGCTTCAGCAGTCCTCTCCTTCCTAACACCTGGATTAGCCAACTTCGGAATATGGTCAGAAACTAACTCGGAGACCGCCTCACTGATTGATGTGTGATCCGATGTGACAAAATAAATACTGTCCTCGTAATCATATGACCAAATGTCGATTTCGACACCAATTGTCAGCTCGTCATGCGAGCCAGTCACGTCGGTCGGCTCAGTCACATCAAATCTCCCACGCAGTACTCGCAGTTTATCTCTCGCTGACTCAATGTCTCCATTATCAATCTCAAACTCAATCTGCTTCAGTTCCTCTGCCACTTCCTGTCTGTTTATATTCATTTACAGTTTTCAGATTGAATGCAAATATGAATAAATTTTCCATGTAAGCATCGCGTTCTGAGTTCATAAAGGCACGGAGAAATTACCTTGCTCTTCTGTAGATCGGAGGAAGCGCTGACGAGGGTAAGAGTCGGGGAATCTAGTTCTGACCTTTTGAAAAGGTCGAAATTTGCGGCAGTTCGATATAGCGGTATACGGTATATGAGAATTCAGGAATATTTCCGGCTACTTTTACACAGTTTAGTTGTATATCGTACTACAACCGGCTGCCCAAAAATATCAAGTGAGTTGAAGACCAGCGCTACCCATGGAAACGCAAACTCTCAAAATACCCCACAGAGACAGCGACCCGGTTAGCTACACCGGAAACGACGGGGGTCAAAATGAGTGAACAACAGCAGAACTGGAGTCGGAAATCGCTCGACGAACTTGTCGAGTACTACATTGACCACATCCACCCAAAGTTTCTCGCTGATTCCACCCACATAGATCAGCCCTACCCAACGGCGAAATGGCTCCGAGAACACGGGTACTCCGGCATCCGCTACACGCTTCGGGAACACCACGACCGGACATTCACCGAATTCATCCACGAGGATGTCGGCGACGAAATTTTACAAACCGAAAACAGGGGGTCAGCCGTAGAGACAACACAACCACGCTTCGATATCGAACACGAACCCACAGAAGCAGCCGTCGACGCGTACTTCACCCGTCGGGAAGACCGCGAGCTGCTTGCCAAGTCCACACTCGCCTCTCGTCGCTCCCGCTTTCGAACCTGGATCGAGACCTACCGACACAACCACGGCACGGACGCGCTCCTTGAACACGCCGACGACACCGATAAGAAAGCCACCGAACGACACCGATCCCGTGAGGTACTCGACGACATCGCTGACAATCTCGGGAGCGACCAGTCACGACTCAACTTCGTTGCCGATGTTCGTCCGGTCTACAGTTGGCTGACCGACGAAGGCTATCTCGTCTTCAACCCTCTCGACGGCGTCGAATCAGAGTACGGATGGGAACGCCCCGACGCCGACAACCAATCGCTGCAGGCTACCGATGTCCAGCAACTCCTTGCGGCCGCGGAGACACCCGCCGAGACACTGCTGGTGACCGCACTCCCCGGCTGGGGGCTGCGGCCGTCCGAAGTCGCACAGCTGCACGTCTCACAGTTCGCTCTCGACGGCGACGACCCCCATATCGCCTTCGAAGAGCGCAAGAACGGGCCGGGCACTGTCGCCATCCACTACGGCGTGAACACGGTTTCCGACCGCATCGACCAATTGGCCGACGCCAACGACTGGCAGGGCTATCTGTTCCCCTCGCCTACAGACTCCCGAACGCACGTCCACTCCGACACAATAACGAATCGGTTCAAACGCCTCGCAGAGCGTGCCGAAGTCTCCGTCGACGGGCGGGTGGCAACGCCACGGACGGCGCGGCGATTCTGGTACACCACGTACTCCAGCGCTATGGTCGATATCCGCGCGGAAATGGACGATATCGCCGATGAACAGGGCGCACAATCCGGAACCGTCGTCTGGGAACAGTATCTCTCCGAAGCGGACCGGCGCCGTCGACGGCGACAGGCGATGGCCACAAAACTGGCAGAATCCTTCGAGAAACAAAGGTAGCACCTGTCACAGTGAACAACACGAGGTCGCTGTGGTGCAAAGTCGCGAAACTGTGAGGGTCACTGACGAGAGAGTCCGCTCAACTGTTCCTGCGTTCGATTCGGCTACACTCGCTGCAACAACGATCGACCCACCTGACTCTTGTTTGCAATTCGAGAGCGTAAATTGAAATACTCGGGAATTATATGACCTACCATTGCATGTGGGTCGATGAATTAGGAGACGATGCCCCCGGCCAGTTGGTCCCCTACGGCCGCCAGTCATACTACAAGCCGGATCCGTTACCACCGTCTCGCGAGCTTCATCTCGACGATGAATTCTACGAGACGCTTTCCGAGGCGACCTTCTGGTTGGGGCAACTGAGCGGCATAAGCCGGATGGTCGATTTCCCAGCGGTATTGTACACCTCCTTGCTGCGGAAGGAAGCCATGGAATCGGCCGAAATCGAAGGTGCCGATATCGATTACAACGCCCTGTATAGCTTCGAGACGCAGGCCATGGACACGGATCCCACACCGGGTGATGGATCTTCCGGCACGGATACGACGAAGGATATCTATGAAGTCCTCAATTACGAACGGGCTCTCAAGGAAGGGATAGAGACGCTCGACACTGGTGAGGGACTGTCCATCGATTCGCTGCACAGACTTCACGAGCAATTGCTGACTGGGGTGCCCGACGACCGCGTCGATACCGAGACCATTGGCGAATTCAAGACGACACCAAATCACATCGGCGACTATCTGCCGCCGGTGCCCGATGCAGTAGATGGCGCGATGGAGGCACTCCTGACCTACTATCGAACTGGTGGTCGCTACCACCCGTTAATCGATATCGCACTGTTTCACTATCAGTTCGAGACGATACATCCCTACGGCGATGGCAATGGGCGGTTAGGACGACTGCTCATCACGTTGCATTTGCACGAGAACGGCTACCTGAAGCGGCCCGCGCTCTATCTGAGCGAGTATTTCAACCGTAACAAGCAGACCTATATCGACCGAATGGTCCAAGTTCGAAAGAACGGTGACTGGGAGCCGTGGCTATCGTTTTTCATTACCGGTGTTCGACACCAAGCCGAGGAATCCGTCATTCGGACGGTCGAACTCACTTCATTGCGCCGGCGGTACGAGGCCGAGTACGGTGACTCTGCATACACGGCGAACCAACTGGCGTGTTGGCTCTTCGAACAGCCCTATGTCACCGCCCGCATGGTCGCGGAGCAGTTCGATGTGGAACGCTCAACAGCTTACCGGGCTATCGAGACGCTCCAAGATCAGGGGGTCCTTGAGGAAGTGACAGGACAGCAACGCAACCGTGAGTTCCGAGCGACAGAGATATTCGAGATTCTCGAACGGCCCCCAGAGACGTACTGAGTCGAGCCGATCTGCTCTGTTCGGTTTCGACTTGACGATCATTACATGTGTAGATTTCACACACCACTGTTTCCGCTGAAATACCACGAGACCGCTCCCGGTAACTGTGGGGAATCTCCAGTTGCACCGCTGGAGAGTGTTTCAGCCACGGTAACAACTGTAACGCCACCTATGGAAACGCTGCTACCTACACAAACCACCGTTTTCGATTAGATGAGCCTGTCATAGAATCCACCTCATAGCTTGAGCTTCTCGCGGCCAGGGTCGTCGCCCCGCTCAAAGTTGGTAATTGCAACGACGAGTCGGAGACACAGTGCAAGGAATACTTCTGTACGGGCGTGAACGCGGCCTCGGGCGCGGACGTGCCCGAGGCCGCAGTCCTTGACCGCGTCGTTGGTTCGTTCAACTCCTGTCCGGTGGTTGTACGTCTCGTCCAAGATGGATTGTTTCAGTTGAACGCCCTCGCTATGTTCCTCGATGCGGTCTTCAACTCTGTACTCGATATCTAGCGGATCATCGGTGTTCCGTGGGTTGTACGGAGCGATTGGCACGACCCCTGCGGCCAGCAGGTGGTCGTGCCAATCGAGGACATCGTAGGCGCTGTCGCCAAGCATCCATATCGGTGTATCGACGGCGAGCGCGTCACGTGTGACGCGCATCGCCGTCTCTTGATCTGCTTGCTTTGCTTGTGTGAATTCTGCTGCTATCGGGATCTTTGCACCCGTTGAGACGAGCGTACAGCCAAAGCCGTAGTAGTACTCCTCGGCTGTTGGATCGTAGTTCCACGAGGCGGCGTCGTTGTGCTGGATCGCTTCAATGTGGGTCGAATCGATGGAGTACGTGGAGTCGAGCAGGCCGCGGGCGGCGGCCTGCTCGACGAGCCTGTCGAAGATATCATGCCTTGTTTTGCCTGCTAGTGGCGGCAGTTTCAGACGCTCAGACGGGAATATTCCGTTAAGCTAACCCGGAAATGGACGCCGTCTGGCGATATGGCATCGCTCAGACGGCTAGCGTGGATGTGTCGAGAACTTGCCAAAGAACACGTAGACAATCCTGACGTACCCGCCGCGCCGGAAGGCGCGGACGGGTACGCCGAGTGGACACAGATAGCGTTGATTCTGTTCCGTGTCGAACTGGAAAAGAGTCTCCGGGAAACTGAAGACTATCTCAACGAGATGTCCGGTATTTTAGCTGTATTCGGCCTTGAAGAGGCTCCACACTACAGCTCGATTTGTCGGTGGGAGGATGAGTATCGGATGCGTGAGCTCCGCCGCCTGCTCCGCGCTTCGGCGGAGCAGGCGGGCTGGAGCGGTGAAGCAGCGATTGATGCAAGTGGTTTCCAGCGCGATCAGACGAGCTACCACTACCGCGACCGCGCAGACTTCTCATTCCAGAAAATGAAGACGACGATTCTGATTGACGTGAACACGCTAGCAATCAAGGATACGCATTACACGACGCAGAAGGCGTGGGACGGCCATATTGGGATGCAGGTCTTCCGCCGGAACGCGGAAGACCTGCGCGTGTTGTCTGCTGACGCCAACTACTCTTGGAGCGACCTCCGTGAGGAGTGTCGCTCCAACTCGACGCGGCCGTTAATCAAGCACAGAGAGCAGACACCGCTCCAGAAAGCGCACAATGCACGGATGAACGAGGACTACAACCAGCGCTGGATGAGTGAAACCGGGTTCTCGCAGTTGAAGAAAGACGACGGCGAGAAGCTCCGCTCCCGGAGCTGGCACGGCCAGTTCCGGGAGCTCACACGCAAGTGCATCGTGCATAACCTAACGCAGGCGGCGAGTTAGGGCTCGCCGCCTACTCCCCTTTTTCGGACGTATCCAGGAGAGGCATCGCCGTCGTCACTTGACCGTGGGAACAAAATGACATAGTTCTGATTATTCACTAAGCACCAGTAGCGGCAGCTACTGCATCGTCTGGTTCGGAAATTGTGCCGTTGACGCTGTGAAACTGTGTCTGAGTAGCCCTATCCTGCCGCTGTCTTGTGATTAAACAAGGCAAGATATCATCGATGACGTGTTCGAGATCGGTGAGAAACCGGTCAACTGTGTCTCTAGATGGCGGTTTGTCGAGTCCGCAGTAGTACCAGACGAGGCTGTGTTGGAGTTCTCTTGTGACCGGACGAGTACCGTAGACGTTCTCATAGTAGCAGTGCAGAAAGCCGCAAAAGAGGTCTGGTGGTTTGTGAACTCGTGTTCGCCCCCGGCGAGCGGGGGCGAACACGTCGTACTCCAGCAGAAACTCAAAATCAAGGTGCTCAAACAGCGGAACTGTCTCGGTAGCCGCTGCATTCAAGAACTTGTTGACCGAATCTACGTTCCGCAGGGCTTTGGAGCTGGTGGACACAGTCTCCAAACCCTGCCGCTTCGCACGTGACGCTTTCTATGACAGGCTCTTAGATAGTTGCGCCGTCACGGGATCTACGTCTCTCCCAACCGATAGACATCCCAAATCGTCATGCGGTGCGGTTGCTGTCTGGCCATAGCAGTAGCTAACGGTGGGCCTCGGCCGGCCACTGAAGGCCGCCCGGTCGGCGGCCCTCAGTTCTCTCGTCTCGACGATCACACAGCTGCCTTCACTGCCGGAGTGGTCATCTTGTGACTCGGGACGCCAGCGCGTGAGGCAGATATTCACCTATTCGGGCATTCTCGGATGCCGCGCTCGCGGTATCCGGGCTTTAGCGCCCATGATTCGGCTTCTTTCGTGCATGGACCAGTCAGCCCACGTGCTCTGAAGCACTGAATACAGGTCGGTCTCTTGCGTCCCATGCTTACCTCACGCTCTCTAGGGATAGCAGCGTTTCCATCGAGTCAGCACGGCCTGAGCAAACTATCAGCGGCGGAGGATTTCAATAGAGCAGTCTGAGAGTCGGTACTTCCCGAACGGTGTAATCAGCTGAATTGAATCGCCGAATTGACTACACGAAAGTGTCTGGATCTGGATGTTTTCACCATCCCAAATCCAGACAGGTACCTTTCGGCGTCGGAGGTCAAAGACGTAGCGGAAGAAGTCATTACGCCACTCCCACTGCCGGGTGTCGAGGGGAGCCCCCTCGACCCCGGCGACATCTGG
>Ga0209945_1000101_pt1 | contig 28261 bp, 32 predicted proteins | sample SalPonR2_A_D2_MG_FD_185703 | JGI IMG/M metagenome (GOLD analysis project Ga0209945, IMG submission 185703) | Salt pond soil microbial communities from South San Francisco under conditions of wetland restoration - Salt Pond MetaG R2_A_D2_MG... ...
GGTGTAGTCGACGGCCGAGTCGGTCGTCTCCCACCGGATATCGTCATCCATACCTCGGGTGAGCGACGGCGAGTGAAAAAGCTAGTTCCGCCGCCGCACGACGAGGCCGGTGCCGACGAGACCGAGGGACACGAGCGTCGCGAGGAGGTGTATCTCGCCGACCCACAGCGGGAGCCGGACGCCGGCGCTGATCAGGCGGAGCAGGGGGGTGAGGATCGGCACGCGGGCGCCCGTCTCGACGCCGTCGGCGGGCGTGTCGCCGTAGGTGGGGGCGCCGACGGGTTCGCCGTGCGGGAGGCGGTCGGCCTCGTACGGCAGGGCGCGGTAGTCGAGCTGGTGCGTCCAGACGACGGCCCCGGAGGCGTTGATCTCGACGAGGCGGGCGTTGCGCGTGTCGGTGATCAGCGTGTTGCCGTTGGGGAGGCGGTCGGCGTCGCGCGGCCAGTCGAACTTCTGGCCGACAGCGCCGTCGAGCACCCAGACGGGCTCCCAGACCCCGTCCTCGTTCCGGTGGAGTTCGACCACGCGGTGGTTCTCGCTGTCAGCGACGAGGACGGCGCCGTCACCGAGCCACTGGGGGTTGTGCTGGTGATAGAGGACCGAGGGATCACCGACGAGGCCGTCGTCGTCGGTGGCGTCGTCGCGGTCGGCGTTGATCACCTCGACGACCCCCTCGCCGCGTTCGAGAACGACGAGTTGGTTCGCGTTGCGCACGGAGACGAGAAAGCGACCCTGACCGATGCGGTCCACGTCGTTGATGTGGAGCCAGTCGGTCCGGGTCGGGTCGTCGGGGGCGTCGTAGCGGCTGCTGGCGTTCCACTGCCACGTCACCTCGCCACCCTCGACGACGAACACGCGTTCGTGCTCCATGTCGGCGACGACGAATCCGCCGCCGGGGAGTGGCTCCACGTCGTGAACTTCGCTCGCGACACGGTTGCGCACCGGGAACGACCACTCGTACACCACTTCGGGAGAGGGGTCGGCGTCGGGGTCGATGATCCGGAAGCCGGTGCGGTGACAGGTCGACGGGTAGGGCCCGCAGTCCTCGTAGCCGTCGTCCATGTAGCTCGCGAGGACCGAGCCGTTGTCGAGTCTGGTCACGTCGAAGTAGACGAGCCCCGTCGACGCCCGCCACTGCTCCTCGTCCCCATCGAGCAAGCGAACGGAGCCGCCCTCGTGGTAGCTGCCGACGCCCTGGACGCCGAGGAGGGTGCGGGAGCTGTCGTCGGCAGGTGACGAGGCGCCGGTCGTTGCGGGCGAGAACGCCGCCCCGACGACGACCGTCGCGAGGAGACAGCAACAGCCGATGACGACGAGGAGGTCGCCGGGACCGAGGCCGAACCGGGAGGGCATTTGGTGTCGAGTGTCGAGTTGCGAGCATAAGCCTTCGGATACTGGGTCCGCCCAAATCGGTAACCCGCGTGTCGTCGGTCATTCGGCGACACGCCGGCACGGACCGACAGCGAGCGACCGCCGTCAGACCCGCGTCAGACGGGGCGCCAACAGTCATGTGGGTCGAGCCTGTAGAGCCATCCAATGACGGACGGTACCCCCGACAACGTCCTTTTCGAGTGGTACGAGCGGTACATCGGCGATCCCGAGACGGAGACGGACGTCTATCTCGGATTCGCGCTCTTTTTCGGCGGCATCGCCCTCGGCGCCGTGGGCATCGCCGTCTTCCTGCTGTCGGCGGCGATGAGCGGCGGCGGGACGCCGGCATGGGCGATCCGCGAGGTGGCGATGGTGGCCGCCTCGGTGGGCTTTCCCGTCATCCTGCTCGGCATGGTCGTCTTGCTCCCTGGCGACCAGCGGATGACGTACGCCGCGGTCGGCGGGCTGGCGGTCTGTCTCGTCGCTGTCGGGCTGTTCGTCGCCACCTACCCGATGAACTGGAACGTAGCGCGGACGCCGGACTACAGCGCGCAAGGCGTCGCCATCTACGCGGTCGGTCTGGTGGCCGTCGTCGGTGCGACGGGAGCGGCGTTGGTCGGCCACCAGGTCGAACGCGCGACGCCGGGGGAGCGTGCGGCCGAGACGAGCGCCAGTGCCGGTGACGCCGGGGGTGCAGGCGGCGCGAGCGGAGCGAGCGGCGCGAGCGGGCCGGACGAGACGGTGTCGGACGAGCAGGTGCGCCGCGACATCGACGAGGCGATGGCGGACGCCGACCTGTCGTGGGGCGGCGTCAACCGGAAAAACACCAAGCGCCTCGAACTCAACACGCCGAGCGACGTGGAGGTCGACCGCGAGGCGTTCGAGAACGCCGAGGCGACGACCGTCCGCTCCTCGGGAAGCAACGTCGACGACGCGCTGTCGAACCTGCGGAAACTACAGGGTCGGGAGCAGGACACTGACTCGTCGACGGGGGTCGACGACCAGACGGCAGCGCTGACCGAACTCCGGAAACAGCAGGAGGCCGAGGAGGTAGCGACCGAAGACGAGGCGGGCCTCGTCGACCGGGCGAAGCGGCTGTTTTCGTCGTAACTGCACCCCGTCACCCGATTCCGTAACTCGCGAATTCGACCGTCTGACGCCCGTCAGACCTAGGTAAGCGGTCGAACACTTGGGCGAACGTTTATGATGGCTACGGGGCATGACACGCGTATGGCTAAAGGCCTAGACGTCGGCACTATGAATCTCATCTCGGCACAGCAGGAGGGTGCGGAGACCGTTTTCGTCCAACAGCGCAACTCCTTCGTCGAAATCGAGTACTCCGACATGGCAGAGCAGATGCTCTCGCGGAGCGACGTCCTCCACATCCGGAAGGACGACAAGGTGTACGTCGTCGGCGACGACGCCCTCAACTTCGCGAACATCTTCAACGAGGAGACGCGCCGCCCGATGCAACACGGCATCCTCTCCTCCGAGGAGTCCTCGGCGATTCCGATGATCAAGCTCATCACCGAACAGGTCGTGGGCCAGCCGAACCACCCCGGCGAGCGCCTCTACTTCTCCTCGCCCGCCGACCCCATCGACTCCAACCTTTCCACGCTCTATCACGAGAAGACCCTCGAATCCATGCTCGGCGACATGGGCTACGAGACGGAGCCGATCAACGAGGGGATGGCGGTCATCTACTCCGAACTCGCTAACCACAACTTCACTGGCCTCGGCGTCTCCTTCGGCGCAGGCATGACCAACGTCTGCCTGTCGTACTACGCCGTCCCGGTCATGAAGTTCTCCATCGCCCGTGGCGGCGACTGGATCGACGAACAGGCCGCGCAGGCCACCGGGACGCCGGTCGACAAGGTTACCTCCATCAAAGAGGACGACTTCGAACTTGACTTCCGCACCGACGTGGGCGGCGTCGAGGGCGCGCTGGCCATCTACTACGAGAACCTGCTCGACTACGTCATCGAGAACATCGCCCGCGAAGTCGACGAGGAGGACGTCGAGGAGGACTTAGACGTGCCCGTCGTCGTCACCGGCGGCACCTCCAGCCCCCGCGGCTTCGAGAAACTGTTCGAGGACCACCTGCGCGACGCCTCGATCCCGTTCTCGATCAGCGAGGTCAAAAGCGTCGACGAACCGCTCTACAGCGTCGCCCGCGGCGCCCTCGTGGCCGCCCGGTCCGACGAGGAACAGGAAGACGGCGAGAGCGGTAGCGGCGGCCGGCAGGCTCAGGAGTCGCCCGCGGAGGACTGATCACCGACCGCCGGCGTCGGCCTCGACGCCGTCGTCGTCGTCGACGGCATCGTCCGTCCGATTATCCGACTCGGCACCGTCGGTTTCGTCGACGGCATCGTCCACCGACTCGGCGTCGTCGCCCGTTGGCGCTCCCTGCCGGGCGTAAAACCGTCTGAGTGCGTCGTCCCACGACTCGCTCGGCGAGCGGGCGGGCCGTGAGAGCGGCGGCTTGAGTTCGACACTCGGCGCGCCGTCGCTCCCGTGGGCGCGGTAGAATCGCCGGAGTGCGTCGTCCCACGACTCGACCGACCGGGGGTCGCCGCGGTGTTCGGCCGCAATACCGACGTAGCCGCAGTCCTCGCAAACGGACGCCTCCCGGCCGCCCAAGGCGTACGTGGCGAGCGTCCCGTCACACTGCGGACAGTCCATACCCCCGGATTTCCGCCCCACCTATTTAGCCTTCCCCCCGCGCGGCGGCGTCACCACCGCGAACGCGCCGTCGTGGTCCACATTTATATGTCAGCTGAACTAATGTCGGAGCAGTGCCACCCTACACGAGACTGACCACGGTTGCCGCCGTCGTTGCCCTCCTCGTCGGTTCGGTCGCCCTACCGGCGATAGCCGTGAGCGAACCACGCGACGAACCGGCGGAGACGAACCCGCCAGTCCAAGTGTACGCCAGCGAGACGCTGGACATCTCGTCGGCGCGCCTCTCCGGCGGCGGGACGGTCGGAAACGCGTCCACGACGTTCGTCCCCGTCGGTGGCGGCGAGTCGTTCACCGTCGACCCACCGAACGCCGACTTCGACGGCGTCACCCCCGGAGCCTACTACGCCGAGAACGACAGCGACGTACGGGCGGACGTACGCGTCACCCGACCGGAAGTGTCCACGCTCGAACTTCGCGACGAACGGACGGTCGATGTCACCGACGGCCAAACCAACCCAGAGGATCTGAACCGGCTGACGATCCTGGCCCAGTACAACTTCGACGACGCGGATCGACTCGACATTACCGTCGTGGGGCCGTCGGGCGACGAAGTCGCCACCGACCGCATCACGACGAGCGGCGAGCGAATCGTCGTCGACCTCGGCACGCCGACGCCGGGCACCTACACCGTCACCGCCGTCGGAAGCAACATCGACGCCGGCAACGCGACGACGACCGTTCGGGTCCGCGGCGAGGTGGCGACGGCGACGCCCACCGCGACGCCGACGGCCACCTCTACGGCGACGCCGACGGCGACGCCTACCGCGACGGCCACCCCCACGGCGACGCCGACGGCCACCCCCACGGCGACGCCGACAGCAACACCCACCGCCACGGCGAGTCCGACGCCGTTCCCCGGGACGACCCTCGATGACGGTCCCGGTTTCGGCGTCGTCGCCGCGCTCCTCGCGCTCTTGGCGGTTGCGCTCCTCGGTCGGCGCTAATCGACCGATCGCGTCCGCTCGAAGCGGTAGGCGGGAAGGCGGAGTTCGTCGAGTTCGGGCATGTGTTTGACGTTGTAGACGACCTTCATCTCGGCCGTCGCCGGCGCACCGATGCAGGATAGTTGGATGCCGCGCTCGGTCATCTCGGTCGAGAGCACGTGATCGATCGGCACCGTCATCTCACCCTCGACGACGGCGACGGCGCAGTTCGCACACGCGCCACCCCGGCAGGCGTACGGCCACGCGAACCCCCTATTTTCGGCGGCTTCGAGCAACGTCTCCCCAAGTTCGACCAGGAACTCGCCGTAGTCCTTCGGGTCGAGGTCGGCGTCGGCCGCGATATCGAACAGGTCGTCGTCGTCGATCGACCACCCACGATCCGCGATCACCTCGTAGTTCAGATACTCGACGCGGGAACCGGCGTCGTGGTGGTGGTCGGCCGTCTCGGCGTCGCCGTCGGCGTCGGCCGCCTCGCCGTTTTCCATCGCCAGAATCCGTTCGTAGGCGTCTTTCACCCGCTGGAACGCACGCGCTGACCCCCCCTGATCCGGATGCGTCTGCATAACGCGACGGCGGTAGGCCTCGTCGATGTCGGCGTCACTGGCATCCGGATCGACACCCAGAATCTCGAACGGATCGTCCACGAATAGAGGTAGGGCGTAAGGGGAATAAAAGAACGGATCGCCCCCGAACGCCGTCGCTCGCCGGTCCGAAGGGTTCGGTCAGCGTCCTCGGACACGAATGCAGAAGGGGGAAATTAGAGGGAACACACACATGATCGCACGTCGTCCAACTCCCCCATCGGTGTCTCCTCTCCGAACGATTACAAACCGCACAGTCGTTCCCGAATTCTTGGAATCGTCGGCTATCCCGCCGTCTTTTTGGGGGTCTTTAGATTCGGCGGCGGATCACCGACCCCTGAGGGTCGCTCGGTGATGGAAAGTGGGGAAAATGGGCCGGCACGAATTTGAATACGGACGAGACGTTCCGGGTCGCGCCCTCCGGTCGCTTCCCGGGCGTGCGACTCGTCGTCTCCCGCTCGCTCCGCTCGCGGGAGCGTGGTTACGGCCACTAACCTTGTCGCTCGGTGATGGAAAGTGGGGAAAATGGGCCGGCACGAATTTGAATCGTGGTTACGGCCACCCGAAGGCCGAAGGATACCAAGCTACCCCACCGGCCCGCGCCTGAACGAACGCCAGCGGCGAGTTTAACAGTTGTGATTCGGCCGGGTCAGTACGACCGGAATCCGTCGGTGTCGAGGTAGTTGTGCGCGACGGTGATGGCGTGGTCGGCGTGGAGTGCCGTCGGTCCGAGGCGGACGCGGGCGTCGGCGCGGTCGGTCAGCAGGTCGCGCTCGGCGGCCGCGAAGTCGTGGTGATCGGACAGCACGAACACCGGATCGGTCGGCGGGTCGTAGTCGACGACGGGCGTGCCGTCCTCGTGGAGGTGGATCAGCGTCCCGTCGAGGGCGTCGAGGGTCGCCTCGAACGCCCGACGGCGGATGGCGACGCCGGGGCTGGATTCGACCGGCTGGTGGCCGATGGCGTCATCACGGCGGTCGAGGGCCTTGCGGATCAGTGCGGCCGTGCTCCGCTCGTCGGGGTTGAGCCGACGGAGGTCGCTCCCCTCGAAGGTGACGGTGAACGTGTCGGCGAGGACGAGATGGGCGCGAACGTCCTCGCGAATTGCGTGCGAGAGGAAGAAGGCGGAGTTGACGCACCGACAGAGCACGTCGAGACGGCCGGCGGCGCCGGCGAGGTCGTCGAGCGAGAAGTCGGGGGTCGTGGGGGCGTCGTGACCGACGACGACGAACTGGCGCATGGCGGGGCTGGGAGCCGGGCGGCCTTGGCCTATTCGATGTGCACCGTCGTCGACGCGACGAGACGGGGCGACGGATCGGGAACGAGGAGGCGGGCCGCCAGTCGGTGCTCGCCGGGGTCGGCGGCGACCCACTCGTCGGGCGCGACGCGGATTCGCTGGTACCAGACGGCCTCGAACGTCTTCGCCTCGCGGCGGGCGAGGCGGAGAGTGCCGGCGTCGTCGGGAAGCGCGTCGAGTTCGGAGGCTCGGTCGATGCCGTCGACCGACCACGTCCACGGGACGGGGGCGGTCGTGTGCAGGCGAAGCGGGAGGGGGAGTCGGTTGCGGACGGTGACGCGGAGGCGGACGGGGTCGTCCGGGGCGTAGCGGGTGCGGTCGGTCGTGCAGTCGACGACGAGGGCGCGTCGGCGGAGCGACTGCGGGAGGAGCGCGTGACTCGCCTTCGCGGCGTCGAGCGACCGGGTCGCCGTCGGGCGCGGGGTCGGCGTGCTGGGATGGTTGTCGCGCGCGATGGCGTCGGTGCGTTCGCCCCGGCGTGGTGGGCGGCTCATCGGTCGGCCGCCAGTTCCGTGTCCAGTCGGTCGTGGTACGGACAGGCGATGGCGTGGTCGGCCTCGCCGTCGACCGCCTCCAGATCGGGGTGGGCGTCCCACTCGCCGCAGTCGGCCTGTGCGATCGGACAGCGGGTGTGGAACTTGCAGCCGTCGGGCGGGTCGGTGGCGGAGGGGACGGCGCCGTCGAGGACGACCCGGTCGCCCTCCCACCGCGGGTCGGGTTCGGGGACTGCGGAGAGCAACGAGTAGGTGTATGGGTGGTACGGCGGCGAGAACACGTCCTCGACGGCCCCGACTTCGACGAGTTCGCCGAGATACATCACCGCGACCCGGTCGGCGAGATGTCCGACGACCGAGAGGTCGTGGGCGACGAGGAGGTACGTGAGGCCGAACTCCTCTTGGAGGTCGGACAGGAGGTTGAGCACGCCCGCCTGCACGCTCACGTCGAGGGCGCTGACGGGTTCGTCGCAGACGACGAACTCGGGGTCGACGGCGAGGGCGCGGGCGATGCCGACGCGCTGGCGCTGGCCGCCGGAGAGTTCGCGCGGGTAGCGACCGGCGTGGCCCGGGCGGAGGCCGACCGTCTCCAGCAGGGAACCGACGCGGCGGTCACGCTCGCCGACCGGGCCGATGTCGTGGACGTCGAGGGCCTCCCGAACCGCGTCGCCGACGGTGAGTCGGGGATCGAGGCTAGCCGTCGGGTTCTGGAAGACGTACTGGAGGTCGCGCCGGCGGTCCCGCAGGTCGGCCGCCGACAGGGCCGAGAGGTCGTCACCCCGGTGTCGGACCGTCCCCGCCGTTGGTGCCTCCAGATGGACGAGCGCGCGGCCGAGCGTGCTCTTGCCACAGCCGGATTCGCCGACGAGCGCCAGCGTCTCGCCCGGTCGAATCCGGAGGTCCACGCCGTCGACGGCGCGCACCCACCGGCGCCGGCCGAGCAGGCGCGCAAGGAAGGATTCTTCGGTCGGGTATCGTTTGACGAGGCCCTCGGCGCTGACGAGTGGGTCGGTCACGGCCCGCCCTCCGTCTCGACGTAGAAGTCGAGGTCATCCTCGAAGTCGGCGTCGTCGACGTAGGCGAGGCAGGCGGCGCGGTGGGCGTCGTCGCCGTCGTCGGCCTGCGGCCGATTGTCACCGGACTGCGCCCGGCTTCCGGAGGGGCGTCGCTCCTCGCCACCGACCGCGACGAGCGGCGGGTCGCGTTTCGTACACGCGTCCTCGGCGTAGGGACACCGGGGATGGAACCGACAGCCCGGCGGCGGCGAGGCGAGGTCGGGTGTGGTGCCGGGGACGGTGGGCAGTCGGTCACGGTCGTCGCCGATCCGTGGCACCGCGCTCAGGAGGCCGGCGGTGTAGGGATGTTTTGGGTCGTAAAACAGGTCGTCGACGGGGGCGCGTTCGACGGCTTGGCCGGCGTACATCACGAGGGCACGGTCGCAGAACTCCGCGACGACGCCGAGGTCGTGCGTGATCAACTGCACCGCGAGGTCGTCGGCCGCGAGGTCGTCGAACAGGTCGAGCAGTTGGGCCTGAATCGTCACGTCGAGCGCGGAGGTGGGCTCGTCGGCGACGAGGAGGTCGGGGTCGCCGGCCAGGGCGGTGGCGACGACCGCCCGCTGGGCCATGCCGCCCGAGAACTCGTGGGGGTACTGGGTCGCACGAGCGGCGGGATCGGGAATCCCCACCCGATCCAGCAGGGCAACGGCGCGGTCGTGGGGCGCGTCGCCGTCGAGGTCGGTGTGGACGCGAACCGCTTCGGCGACCTGTTCGCCGACGGTGTACACCGGGTCGAGCGCCGTCTCGGGGTCCTGAAACACCATCCCGATCCGGCCGCCGCGGAGGCGACGGAGGCGGTCGGGCGAAGCGCCGACGACCTCCTCGCCGTCGAAGCGGATCGAGCCGCCCTCGATGCGGCCGGGGTCGTCGAGCAAGTCGAGGAGGGCGAGCGCGGTGACGGTCTTGCCCGCGCCGCTCTCGCCGACGACGCCGAGGCGTTCGCCGTAGTCGAGGGTGTAGGAGAGGCCGTCGACCGCCTGGACGACGCCGCCCTCGGTGTAGAAGCGCACGTCGAGGTCTTCGACTTCGAGCAGCGTCACTAGCGCGCCTCCCGGGTACGGTAGGTGCCGCTGTCGGTGTCGGGGTCGAGCGCGTCGCGAACGCCGTCGCCGACGAGGTTGATCGAGAGGACGAAGAGGAAGATGGCGAGGCCGGGGAAGACGGTGACCCACCACTCGCCGCCGACGAGGGTGTCGCGGCCGGCGGAGAGCATGGACCCCCACTCGGCGGTGCCGGGCTGGAGGCCGAGGCCGAGGAAGCCGAGCGCCGCCGCCGAGAGGACGACGGTGCCGACGTTGAGCGTCGCCTGCACGACGACGGGCGCGATGGCGTTGGGGACGACGTGCCGGGCGAGGATGCGCCGGTCGCCCGCCCCGAGCGCCCGCGCCGCGAGCACGTAGTCGCGCTCGACGACGCTCAACACCTCCCCGCGGATGAGGCGGGCGTAGCCGATCCAGCCGACGGCGACGAGTGCCCCGACGAGTTTCCAGAAGCCCTGGCCGAAGACGGCGACGAGGGCGATGGCGAGGACGAGAAAGGGGAAGGCGTAGAGCACGTCCACCAGCCGCATGATCGTCTCGTCGACCCAGCCGCCGACGTAGCCCGCGACGGCGCCGAGTGGGACGCCGACGACGAGTGCGAGGGAGACGGCGATAACGCCGATGGAGAGGCTGTAGCGGCCGCCGTAGAGGACGCGGGAGAACACGTCGCGGCCGGCCCAGTCGGTGCCGAAGGGATGGGCAAGCGAGGGCGGGCGGTAGGCGGGGGCGACGCCGGAGGCCGCGGGGTCGTACGGTGCGAGTGCGATTGGCTGGACGACGACGCCACCGATCTCGACCGGGCGGGCGAACACCGCCAGAAGGGCCATGACGACGATGATGACGAGGCCGGCACGGGCGGCACGGTCCCGCCGGAAGCGGTCCCAGGCGCGCGCCCGTTGGGCGGTGGTGGCGGTGGTCGTCCCCGTGTCGTCCGTGGCGCTATCGGCGTCGCCGCCGAACCCCCGGACTCGCAGGCGGCCACGGCCGTCGAGCGGATTTCGGGACATGGTTAGTAGGTGATGCGGGGGTCGAGCCACGCGTACACGATGTCGGCGAGTAGGTTGGCGACGACCACCGCCGTGGCGACGAGCAACACCACCGCCTGCACGACGGGGAAGTCACGCTGGAGGATGGCGCGGACGAGGAGGCGGCCGAGGCCGGGCCAGGAGAACACCCGTTCGACGACGACGGCGCCGTCGACGAGGAAGGCGACTTGGACGGCGGCGACGGTGACGACGGAGATGAGCGAGTTCCGGAGGACGTGTTTGACGATCACGGTCCGTTCGGGCAGTCCCTTCGCGCGGGCGGCGCGGACGTACTCCTTGCGGAGCTGTTCGGTGACCGCCGAGCGGGTGAGCCGGGTGAACAGGGCGGCCGAGGCGGTGCCGAGGGTGATCGCGGGAAGAACGAGGAAGGCGAGCGATTCGGGGGCAAGCAGCGGGGCGACCGGCGGGATGACGGGGACGACGTTCAGGTGGACGCCGAAGACGAGGATGAGCAGGAGACCGAGCCAGAAGTTGGGCGTGGCGATGCCGGCGAGGGCGACGACGCGGCTCCCCTCGTCGAGGAGCGTCCCACGGCGGACGGCGGCGACGACGCCAGTCGGAATACCGACGAGCAGGGCGATCAAGAAGGAGATACTCCCGAGGACGAGCGTCTCGGGCAGGCGTTCGGCGATGGCGGCGCTCACGCTCCGGTCGGAGACCACCCGCTCCCCGAAGTCGAGGCGAAGCACGTCCGACAGCCACAGGAGGTACTGTCTCCAGATCGGTTCGTCGAGGTGGTACTGGGCACGGAGCGACGCCCGGAGTTCGGGCGTCGCCTCCTGAAACTGGAGGACGTAGTCGACTGGCGTCCCCGGAAGAAGCTTCACGAGACCGAAGGTGAGCGCCGAGACGCCGAGGAGTATCGGGAGGGTGAGCAGCGTCCGCCGGAGGACGTAGCGCCGGAGCGACAACGGTTACCCGCCTCCGGTCGCGGTGTACGCACCCGCCCACGGGGCGTAGATGGCGGTGAACTCGCTGGAGTCGAGCGGGTAGGTGCGAAAGCCTTCGACGGCGTCGGATCGGAACGCCTCGATGCGCGTCCCGAAGCGCACGAACGCGACGGGGGCGTCGGCGACGACGCGACGCTGTGCCTGCTCGTAACGCTCGCGGCGCTCGGCGGTGTCGTAGGTGGTGAGCGCCTCGTCGAGCAGCCGGTCGACCTCGTCGTTCGCGTAGTGAGCGGCGTTACAGCAGGAGGGAGTCGCCTGCCCGCCGTAGAAGAGGTTGCGGAGGTAGGTGTCGGGGTCCCAGCCGCCGGACCAGCCGAGTGCCATCATATCTTCGGACCGGTGGGAGTCCCCCGAGAGCACGCGTTCGATGTAGGTGTTCCACTCGAACTGCTCGATCGACACGTCGAAGAAGTCGGTGGCGTTCAATTCGTCGCGGACGAGCTGAGCCCAGCGCACCCGGTCGGCCGTCTCGTTGGTGACGATGGCCGTCTCGTACGGCGGCGAGATGTCGAGGGCCGCGAAGCCGGCCTCGAACAGTTCGCGGGCGCGTTCGGGGTCGTAGCCCATGCACTCCTCGCCCATCTCGGCCAGAAACGACTCGGAGGCGTAGTCGTCGAGCAGCGGGGAGATGGGGGCGTAGGCGGGCTGGCCGATGCCGCCGTACACCGAGTCGATGATCTCCTCGCGAGGGATCGACCGGGCGATGCCCTCGCGAACGTCGCGGTTCGAGAAGGGGGGCGTGGCGAGCGGGAAGACGAGCATATCGAAACCGCCAGCGAGGCGGTCGGTGACCGTGATGCCGTCGTCGTCGCGGAGGTCGGAAACGGCGTCGGCCGGCGGGTTGTTGGCGAGGTCGATGTCGCCGCCCTGCAGGGCCGCCACCTGCGAGGACTGTTCGACGATGATGCGGAACGTGACGGTTTCGATTGGTGGTTCGGCGGGCACCTCGCCGCCGTCGCCGGTTCCGTTCCCCGAGAGGCCTCCAAGCTCCCCGCCCTCGTACCAGTGGTCGTCAGCGCGGACGAGCCGGTAGAGCCGGTCGGGTTCGTGGGTGTCGAAGGCGTAGGGGCCGGTCCCGACGGGGCCGTTCGAGAGGTCGAGATCACCGGTCGCCACCGCCTCGGGGACGATTGGGATGCCGCCGAGGGAGAGCCGAAACGGAGCGTACGGTTCCGAGAGCGTCACGTCGAGCGTGTAGTCGTCGCGGATCGTCGAGTCGTCGTACCAGAGGTACACGTCGGACTCGCGGGGAGTGCCCTCGTAGCGCTCGAACGTCGCCTGCACGTCGGCGGCGGTGAAGTCGCTGCCGTCGTGGAAGGTGACGCCCTCGCGGAGGGAGAGACGCCAGGTGAGGTCGTCCCGGCGTTCGAGGGCGGTCGCGAGGGTCGGACGGACGGATCCCTCGAAGTCGACGGAGACGAGGGGTTCGTAGACGAGGCCGAACGCCTTCTGTGACGTGGTGTCGTTCGCCAGCGTCGGATCGTACGTGCTCACGTCGGCGCCGAGCGTCGCGACGAGTTCCGACCCGTCGTCCGAGCCGCCGGCGCAGCCGGCGAGCCCGGCGGCGCTCGCCGCCCCCACCCATCGCAGCAGTCGGCGGCGCGATGTGGTGAACGGTGGCATAGTATACTACCAGTCCGGCGGGCGACGCCGAAATATGCTACGGTTGGTGAAGAATTCGAGCGCCGGCACCGACCCGAGTTCAGGCGGGCGGTCGGGGCGGCGTCGGTGCCCCGCCACTCCCGCCGGTCGGGGGTCGCTGGGGCTGGTCCGCGCCGGGCGGCGTCGGCGCGCCCGGTTCCTTCTCGCCGTCGACGAGGAAGTCGGCGAGGTTGCCGATCAGCACCTCGTTGTCGGCGTCGTAGGCGTTTTCGCGGCTGACGAAGTCCGTATCACCGACGGCCGAGACGTTGCCGCTGCGAGCGAGGACGGCGTACTGGCCGGCGTCGCGGGTCGTCGACAGGTGCGTGCCGTCCGAACCGACGAGGACGCGCGTCGCGTCGCCCGTCCGGACGGGTGCGGCTTCGCGCATCACGACGCGGTCGACGCCGGCCGCGAGGCCGCCGCTCGACGCCGACTCGGCGAAGATGCTCTTGTAGTTGTTGTCGTTCGTCTCCATGTTGTAGAGATAGCCCGAGCCGTAGGTGACGCCGTAGGTCGATCCGAGCGCCGTCGTCCGCGGGCCGGTGGGCTCGAAGCTCCCGATGCCGAACAGGAGGCCGCCGGAGATCCGGATCGACGCCGGGTCACCCATCACGAGCACCCGACCGCCGGCGTCGGTGAAGGCCTCGACGCCGGCGAGTTCGTCGTTCGTGAAGCGCTGTCGGGGGCTGGCGACGACGAAGGCGTCAGCCGAGCGGAGCGACTCGTTGAGGCTCGCCCGCTGGCCGCGATAGAACCGGACCTGGTGGCCGTTCTCGACGAGCGTCGACACCAGGGGTTCGAGCTCCGCCTCCGTGACGCCGTTCTGGTGCCCCACGTCGACGAGGACCGTCTTGCCGGACGCGTCGCTCTCCATCGTAATCTCGCCCTCTTCGGGCGTCTCGTTGGGGAGGATCGTCCCGGGCTGGAACTGCTGGTTCTCGACCGCGGGGGGGCCGGCGCCGTCGTCGCCCGAACCGAGGGCGAACGGGGCGACGGCCGCGCCGCCGACGATGGCCGCGACGATGACGACGAAGACGACTGCGAGTCTGGACTTAGGCGCTGACATTGCCGATCACCTCGTCTTGGGTCTGCACGTCGCCGTACACCATCAGGAACGTCGGGGTGTCGACGGCGTCGTAGCCGGCGGGGCTCTTCTCGACGACGACGGCGCCGCCGTCCTCGGTACTGAGGAGGAAGAGCCCGCCGAGTCGGGGCGGTTCCTTGCGGACGACGTCGTAGTCCTCGAGACCGGCCGCGGAGGCGGCGCGTTCGATGGCCTCGGTCGTCGAGCCGATCCGGTCGGCCATGCCGTTGTCGACGGCACGGGCGCCGGTGTACACTTTCGCGTGCGCGACTTCGGTGCGCGAGAGCGAGAGTTCGTCGCTGCGGTGTTTCATCACGCTCCCGACGAACGCGCGCTGGAGCGTCTCGATCTGTGCACGGCGCTGATCGGCCGTCGCGCTGGCCTTATCGGGGCCGCTCTTGATCTCGCCGGGGAGCGAGGGGCCGGGCGCCGCACCGCGGACGCCGACGCTCCCGACGATGGAGGCTGGGGTGACGTAGATGTCACGCGCGGGGAGCATCGCGTAGTACGCGCCGGACGCGCCCGTGGATTTGACGCTCGCGACCACGGGCATCACCTGCGCGGTGCGCTGGACGGAGAGGTAGAGTTGTTCGCTCGCGGCCGCCGACCCGCCGGGGCTATCGACGTTCAGGACGACCGCGTCGATCGATTCGTTCTCGCGGGCCTCGCGGAGATCCTCCTGCACCGACGTGACGGAGTTGGAGGAGATGAATCCCTCGACGGAGACGACGGCGACGGTGCCGTCGGGAGCCGTCGCCCGGTCGTAGGCGACCGGGGCGAGGACCGCGCTCAACAGGACGGCCGCGGCGACGACGAGGGCGTACGACTGTACCCGCGTCAGTCCCGAGCCGTCGGGGCTGTTCGACATGCATCTCGGGATCGGATCGGTATCCGGTAATAAGCTGGCTTGACGAAAACGCCGATTGCACCTTTAGCGGGGACCGAAAGTCATAACCGATGCTCGTCGTGCCGGGCGTCCGATCGGGACTCCCTCGTACGTTTGCTGTACGTCATTCCCGACGGGTCGCCGGAACGGCTCGGCGATTCACCGGTATACGGGTACAGCGATCCGTATCACTCGGTGAGGCCGTAGCCACGCTTGAACAGCAGGTAGTCGACGAGGAGCACGACGGCAGTCGCCACGGACAGTACGGCGAGGGACGTGTTCGGGTCGATTTCGGAGACGCCGATCATTCCGTAGCGGACGCCGTTGACCATGTACACCATCGGGTTCAGGAGGGAGACGCTCCGCCACAGCGGCGGCAGGATGTCGAGCGAGTAGAACACCGCGCCGAAAAACACCAGCGGACGGAGGATGAACTGGTTCATGACGGTGAGGTAATCGAAGTCGTCGGCCCACAGGCCGCCGACGATGCCGAGGCTCCCGAAGAGGGTCGTGATGACGAGGAGGAAAGCGACGAGATACAGGGGGTGCGAGAGCGGGACGGCGGTGAACACCAGACCGACGCCCACGATGAGCAGGGCCGTGAGCACGCCGCGTGTCGCACTCGCGACGACGTACGACGCGACCATGTTGAAATTCGACATGGGCGTGACGACGACGGCGTCGATGTAGTTGTTCCACCGGCCGTGAAAGATCGAAAAGGAGGCGTTCTCGAAGGCGTCGGAGATGGCGCCGAGGACGACTAGGCCGGGCAGGACGAACTGGATGTAGCTCACGCCGGCGATCGAGCCGATCCGACTCCCCAGAATGACGCCGAAGACGGCGAAGTAGAGCGTGTTCGTGATGATCGGCGGCAGGAACGTGTTGTACGGGCGCCGAACGAAGCGGAGGATCTCCCGCCGCACCAGCGTCTTCAGTTGGACCGTACTCCGGCTCACGGCTGCCCCCCGTCCGCCACCGCGGATCCGGTCCGTGTCATCTCGACGAACACCTCTTCGAGCGACGTGCGCGACACGTCGAGGTCGACGATTTCGTAGCCCGCGTCGTCGAGTTCGCGCACGAGGTCGGGGGCGACGATGCCGCCCCGCGAGGCGGAGACGACGAGGCGGCCGTCCTGTACCTCGACCGCCTCGATCTGGCCGTTGCCGGCCGCAATCTCCGGCGCCGACCGGATCGGCTCGCGGAAGGTGACGGTGATGTGGTCGGTCCCGCGATCCATGAGGTCGTCGGGCGTGCTCACCGTGGCGACGCGACCCGAATCGAGGATCGCCACCTCGTCGCAGAGCCGTTCGGCTTCTTCGATGTAGTGGGTCGTGAGGAGGATGGTCGTCCCGTTCGCGTTGAGGTCGGTGATGAGCTCCCAGAGGTCGTGACGAAGCTGTACGTCGACGCCCGCTGTCGGCTCGTCGAGGATGAGCAGGTCGGGATCGGTGACGAGTGCGCGCGCGATGAGGAAGCGACGCTTCATCCCGCCGGAGAGCCAGTCGAAGCGCGTGTCGCGTTTCTCGTAGATGCCGACCTGTTTGAGTACCTCGTCGGCCCGCTCGCGCGCCTCGCTCGCGGGGATGCCGTGGTAGCCCGCCTTGTGTTCGAGCACCTCGCGGATGGGGAAGAATCGGTCGACGTTGAACTCTTGGGGCGCGAGGCCGATGCAGTCCCGCGCGGCGCGATAGTCCGCTTCCACGTCGTGGCCGAACACCCGGGCCGTCCCGCCGCTCTTGCGGACGAGGCCGACGAGGACGTTGATGAACGTCGTCTTGCCGGCGCCGTTCGGGCCGAGCAGGCCGAAGAAGCTCCCTTCGGGCACGGTCAGCGAGACGCCGTCGAGCGCCGTCACGTCGCCGTACTGCTTCCTGAGGTCGTCGATCTCTATCGCGGCTACCATCTGACGGATCTGGGCGCCGGACGGAATTAAGCCCCGTGAAGTGCGTTCGTGGATCGGTACCACACCACAATTAAAGATGATTAACGAATATTATCATTATAGATCATTAAGTTTATTAGCTCCCCGGGTATCCGATCGGACGCAATGCACGTACGCGACCGCCGCTCCGAGGCGAGCCGAACCGGCAGACGACCGACCACCGACACCCAACCCACATCATGGAACCCACGACCCGACGCGACGACGAACTAGCACAGCAAGCCCCCCTCGTTCCCGACATCGGCCGCGCGGACGGTCCCCGCACGGACGGTGGCCGGGAACGGACGGCCCCACGTCCGTCGATGCGGACGCCCCCGACTGATTCTCCGAATCGACGCACGTACGACGACGAACTGGCGCAGGAAGCGCCGCTCGTCCCCTACCTCGGCCGGCCGGATCGCTCCCGAACAGACGACACCACGGACATCTAAATGACGCCCGAAGACCTCGACACCGACACGGTCACCAGAGACATCGACAACCCCGCCGCCGAACAGTTCCGCGAGCAACTGGCCGACCAGCAGTTCGTGTTCGCGCCCGGTCTCTACCACGCCCTCGACGCACGGCTGGCGGAGATGACGGGTCACGACGCCGTCTACATGAGCGGCTACTCGACCGTTCTCGGTCAGTTCGGCTTCCCCGACCTGGAGATGGTGACGATGACCGAGATGGTCGAGAACGCAAAGCGCATCGCCGAGGCAACCACGCTCCCGGTGATCGCCGACTGCGACACCGGCTACGGCGGCATCCACAACGTCCGGCGGGCGGTCCGCGAGTACGAGAAGGCCGGCGTCGCCGCGGTCCACATCGAGGACCAGACGACGCCCAAGCGCTGTGGCCACATCGCGGGCAAACAGATCGTCTCCCGCGAGGACGCGAAGGCGCGGTTCAGCGCCGCCGTCGACGCCAAGCAGTGCGACGACACCGTGATCATCGCGCGCACCGACGCCTACGGCTCCGCCAACGGCGACTGGGAGGAACACCTCGAACGCGGCCGCATCTACGCCGACGCCGGCGTCGACCTCGTCTGGCCCGAGATGCCCGACCCCTCCCGCGAGGACGCGATCAACTACGCCGAAACCATCCACGAGACCCACCCGAATCTCGACCTCGCCTTCAACTACTCCTCCTCGTTCGCGTGGTCCGAGGAGGAGGACCCGCTGACGTTCGCGGAACTCGGCGACCTCGGCTACAAGTACATCTTCATCACCCTCTTCGGCCTCCACTCGGGCGCCCACGCCGTCTACGAGGACTTCAAGCAACTGGCCGAAGCGGACGAACAGGCGCAGTTCGACCTCGAGGATCGCTACCTGGGGCACCCGACCGAGAGCCACCACGAACTCTCCTTCGTCAGCAAGTACCAGGACATCGAGGCGCAGTTCGACCCCGAGGCGAAGCGGCGGATGGAGTCCTCCGCGGGCTTCAGCGAGGACGAGACCGATCCCATCTCCACATCGGAGGAGACCGCGCCGACGAACGACGACGACTGATCGGAGCCCCCCGATCGGCCATTTTTACAGCGCCGCACCGGCCGCCCACAGCGCGACCAACCCGACGACGATAGTGGCGAACATGTCGTCGGTGTACCACGCCACGGCGGCCGCGAGCGTTCCGGCGACGAAGCGGTCGTCGAGCACCGTCGCCGCGAGCGTCGGCCCCGGATCGATCATCGCGGGCGCGACGAGCGCCGCCAGCACCGCCGCAGGGACGAAGCGAAGCGCCGCCTCGACCCGCGGCGGCACCCCGTCGATCCGGCCGAACAGGTAGACGAAGGAGTACCGGATGGCGAAGGTGGCGGCACCGACGACGAGGACGACTGCCCAGATGGCGAGCGGGCCGTACGTCGTCGTCACGCGTCCCGCCCCCAGTTGTCGACGGCGGCGCCGGCGGTGACGCCCGCGAGCGCCCCGCCGATGAGGCCGAGGTTCAGCGGCCACGCACCCCCGACGACGGCGACGCCCCCGCCGACGACGGCGGCGACCAACCGCGGCCGATCCGACACGTCGGAGACGAGAAGGGAGAGAAAGACCAGCGGGACGGCGAAGCCGATTCCCCACTCGGACGGCACGTTCGTGCCGAGGAGGGCGCCGACGGCCGTCGCAATCTGCCAGACACCCCACATGGCCGCGGCGGCGCCGAGGTAGTACCACCGTCTGTCCGTCCCCGAATCGTTCCGGAACTTGCTGATGGCGAGGGCGTAGGACATGTCCGTCAGCAGGTAGGAGGACACCACGGCCCACCGGCGTCGGAACGACTCGAAGTAGGGGGCGATGGAGGCGGAGTACATCATCATCCGGAGGTTGATGACGACGGCGGTGAGGACGACGACGGCGAGCGAGGCGTCGCGACCGAGCAGATCGATTGCGGCGAGTTGTGCGGCGCCGGCGAAGACGATAGCCGACAGGCCAACGGCCTGTGTGGGCGAGAGCCCGGCGTCGACGGCGGCGATGCCGGCGACGAGGCCGAACGGAATCAGGCCGAGGAGGAGCGGCAGCGTCGCCCGGACGCCGGCGAAGAGGTCGTCGGGGAGCATGGGTAGCCGTCCGCAGTGGTCCCCCAACGGCGTTTCGGTTCGGCTCGTACGTCGGGGGGCGAGACACGACGGATCGTCGGTCCACGAGGCGGCCGCGGGCGGGCACCGCGGCTCGCTGTGACTCAGTACCGGGACGCCGTTACGACGATTCCGATCACTCGGAGACGATCCGTGCGATGTCGAGTCCCGAGACGATGTCGCCGTCGTCGTTGCGGACCGGAAGCGTCCGAACGCGATACTGCCGCCCCTCGTGTGTCCGTTCGAAGCTCCGCGGGTTGCCGTCGAGCGTCGCGCGGTAGGCCGTCACGACCGTATCCGCGACCCCTACCGAAAACAGGTCGTGGGGCGTCGCGCCTTCGACGTCCCGAGGCGAGAGGTCGAGGTCCGCGAAGCCGGTGCCGCCGGCGAACTGGTACCGAAACGCCCCGTCGAACAGGAAGACTGCAGCGGGTACGTTCTCGACGAGGGCCCGGTATCTGCCCCTGCTCCGCCTGAGTTCCTCCTCGCGCTCCTTGCGGTCGGTGATGTCGCGGCTGTTGACGACGTAGCCCTGGACGGCGGGGTTGGATAGTTGGTTGTTGCCACGGGCTTCGATCCAGCGCCACGAGCCGTCGGCGTGGCGGGCGCGGTACTCCAGCACTGGCGCGGCGTCCGGATCGTCGACCAGTTGCTCGAACTGTTCGGCGATGGCCGTGCAGTCGTCCGGATGCATGTATTCGAAAGCCAGGTCGCCGAGCGTCTCCTCAGGGTCGTACCCCAGAACGCGTTTGAGCGACGGACTCTGGTAGGTGAATCGACCGTCCGCGTCGACGACTGAGATGATGTCGGTGGATCGCTCGACGAACGCCCGGAACCGCTGCTCGCGTTTGCGGTGTTCCGTGATGTCGTGAACCGAGCCACGGAGTAGTGACACCTCGTCGCCGTCGTCCGAGACGGGGATGATGGTTACGTCGACGAGGCGTTCGCGTCCCTCGGCGGTTCGGATCCGCCAAGTCCCCCGCGTCTCCGTCCCCGAGTCGAGGGCCCGGTCGAGCGCCGCCCGGACGTCGTCCCGGTCGTCGGGGTGGTAGAACTCGAGCGCGTCGTCTAGCGAGAACTCGTCCGCCTCGGGATGGTCGAGCAGCCGTCGTGTCCCGTCCGTGAGCAGGAGGGCGTCGCTCGCCGGATCTAGCTGCCAGCCGCCGGTGTCGCCGGCGAACTCGGTGAGCCGCATCAGTTCCTCCTGTCTGGCGGCCCGGCGGGCGTCGCGCCGGGCGTCGACGGCGTTGGTAATCCGATTCGCCAGCAGTTCGTACTGCTCCGTTCCCGACCCTTTCTGGAGGTAGTCGGTGACGCCGGCGGAGATGGCCTCGCTCGCGATGTCCTCGCTTCCCCTGCCGGTGAAGAGGACGAACGGCCGTTTCGGCCATCGCTCGCGGACGGTACGCAGAAACTCGATGCCGTTCGTCCTGGGCATGTTGTAATCCGAGACGATACAGTCGGGCGAGCGGTCGTCGACCCGGCCCAGCGCCTCGTCGGCACGCGACGCTACCTCGACGTGCAGTCGGTCGTCCGCTCGGTGGAGCAACGCGGCTGTCAGCTCCGAGAACTGTGGGTCGTCGTCGACGTGGAGCACCCGGATAGCGCCCGTTTCGGAGCCGTCCATTACGGGATGTTTTCGTCGAGAGGATGATAGCGTTTCGGGAGCATTCTCACACCTGAAACTGGCACGGCGTGACGACCGGAAGGGTCGGCTCCCAGCCCGTCGTCAGGCACCGATGACGACCGCTTCACGAATCTCCAGGGCCGTCTCGAACTCCTCGTCGCGGCCGGCCTCGGAGCCGAGGCGCCGGAGCTGTTCCGCGTGGGTTCGCGCGATTGCCTTCCGTTCGCGCTCGCTGAATCCGAGTCGGTCGCCGATGGTCTCCCAGTGCCCCGTCGGGACGAGAAACACCTCGCGGCCGTCGCTCTCGGCGACGCGCTCGAACTCGCGGCGATAGGTGTCGCGTCGGCCGCCGAGATGATCCTGGGCGCGTCCCAGAAGTTCCGAGAGCGTCTGCGGGTTGACGCTCGCCTTCGCGGCGGCGAGCATGAACACCTGACCGTCGATCGGCGAGTTCGGCGCGCCGGACACGATCAGCCCCCGGCGCGCATCGCCTTCCGGGCGAACCGCTCGATGAGCGGGTCGAGCATCTCGGGGTCGCCCTCGAAGACCAGATCGACCTGCGTCAGCGACACCGACGGACCGACGGTCACCGTCTGCTCGGCGAGGTCGGCCGCCCAGTCCTCGGCTTCGACCCGGTCCTCACCGACCTGCTCGGCGCCGAGGGTTTCGAGGTATTTGATCGCCAGCCGCGTGGAGATGCCGCGAAAGGAGCGTTCCCGGCGGACCCACTCGTCGGCGGTCATGCCCCTCCAGCCACCGGCGGGAAGATGGACAGCGTGTCGCCGTCCTCCATCGTCGTCTCGGTCCCCTCCATATGCAGGACTTCACGCCCGTTTTTCAGGATATTGAGATTCGGCTGCAGATCTCCCTGGTCGTCGAGCAGCTGTCCTTCGAGCCCGTCGTACTTCGATTCGAGGGTGAGGAGAATCTCCCCGACGGTCGCACCGTCCTCGAACTCGTGATCGAGGGTCTTCTGACCGACTGCTTCGCGGAACGTCGCGAAAAACCGTAGTTGCAGATCCATGCCACCCGTTCGGAGCGCGAGCCTAAAAAGGAACGCGACAGCGTGCAGCGACGCTACCCTACCGATCGCGGAGCCGGATGCCGTCCTCGACGGTCCGGTAGTTGCGCTCCTGTTCGATGCGCTCGGCGACCCAGCCGACGTCCTGAATCTGCATGATGAGGTCCGCCTGCAGGTTGCGCCACGCGATGGCGTAGATGGGCGACTGTCCCCACGCCCGGAGTTCGGGGACGAACTCGTCGTACTGTTCGAGTTGGTCTTCGAGGCGTTCGAGCGCGCCGACGACGGTCTGGGCCGCCTCGCGTTCGTCGTCCGCGGCCGCGACGCCCTCGTTCAGCCGCGCTTCGAGGCCGGCGACCGCTCGCTGCATGTCCTGCCGGGCCGCCTCGTCCTCGTCGGGAAGCGATTCCAGAATCTGCGTGGGGACGCCGAGGTCGAACTCGTCCATACGATTCGGTGGCCCGCGAGGGGTAAAAGGGTCCCGCACTGGGACGGGGCTCAGTTACAACGATCCGTCTCGGTCCAGGAACGCGCGCAACTCGGCCGAACAGGAGCGACAGAGCAACACCCGCAGGTCGCCGTCGGCGTCGAGCAAGTCGAGGGCGCCGTAGACGTGACCGGGGCCGATGGTCGCGCCACACCGGTAACAGTCGTGGGGGCGCGAGGGGTTCGAAGCGGGAGTGTCGGGGTCGGTCACGGAGCGTGTTCGGAATCGGAATCCGGGTCGGCAGCCCCGTCGGTCCGGACGGTCGCCGCGCCGAGTGGCGTCTCGTCGTCGACGACCGACGTGAGCCCAAGCCGGTCGACCGTCGCGGCCGTGGGGCGGCCGTCGGGCGACCAGCCACGGGCGGCGTAGTAGGCGTCGAGCATGGCCTCGAACGCCTCGCGGTCGACGGTGCGGCCGGCGGCCGGGCCGTCGGGGAGCGGGTCTTCGAACAGTTCGGGCAGGGAGTCGTCCGCGCGGGCAAAGCCCTCGCGGACGTTGAACAGGCGGACGAGCGTCCAGACGCGTTCGCCGAGCGTCGCCAGCGAGTCGCGGTCGTAGTCGAGGCCGACGGCCGACAGCCACTCGGCGCCGAGGTCCTCCCACATGGTCTCGCCGGCGAAGTCGTCGACGACGAGGCTCCAGAGCGTCGAGCGGACGTTCTGGGCGCCCACGACGGTGGCGACGCGGTCGGCGGTCGTCCACTCGTCGCGGGCGAACGCCTCGCGCTCGACCGGGCGGGCGCGGCGGTGACAGCCGCCACGGTCGCTGGTGGCGTACGCGAGCGCCATTCCCGCGGCGCCGCGGGGGTCGTAGGCCGGAAGCTCCATCGACTTCACCGTCGGCACCGTCCCGGCGCCGTAGCGCTCGCGGGCGGCGTCGACGCCGTCGGCGAGCGTGTCGCCGAGGGCCGTCGAGCGGGCGGCGATAGCCGTCAGCAACGCCTCGGCGGCGTCGGCGTCGCCGAACGTGAGGTCGATGTCGACCTCGAAGTCGCCGGCGTCGGCGTTCGCCGCCCGCATCGCCCACGCGACGGCGTTGCCGGCGCTGATGGCGTCCATCCCCAGCACGTCACAGGTGGCGCCGAGCCGGGCCACGTCGTCGAAGTCGTCGACGCCGAGGCCGGCACCGAGCGACATGAGGGCGCCGCCCCGCGGCACCGACTCCGACTCGCCGTCCGCGGCCTCGACGCGGAAGCCGCCGGGCACCGCGTCGCCCTCGTTCTCCCGGCCCGTCGACGCCTCGCGCACCGCCTCGACGCCGATGTCGGCGGCGTCGTCGAACGTGCCGGCCTGCCAGCCGCGGGTGGAGAGGACGCCCACCTCGTTGGCGAAGTCGACGCTCTCGACCGTCTCGCCGGCGGCCTGCCAGCGGCCGGTGTCGTCGTCGCGGTAGGCGTCGTCGTACCGCTGCCGGAGTTCGGCGAGTTCCGGCGTCGGCTCCGGCGAGTCGCCGTGGACGGCGACGGCTTTCAGCCGCTTGGCGCCCATCACCGCCCCGGCGCCGCCCCGGCCGGCGTGGTGGTCACCGCCGTCGGACGCGACCGTCGCGTACGCCACCTCGTTCTCGCCGGCGGGGCCGATGCAGGCGACGGCCCCGTCGAGGGCGTCGTCGACGGCGGCCGCGTCGGCTCCCCACAGGTCGTCTGCCGGCTGGAGCGTCGCCTCGCCGTCCGCGACGGTGAGTCGAACCGGCTCGTCGGCCGCCCCTTGGACGAGCAGGCCGAACGCGTCGGGGAGCGCGCCGGCGAGGGCGTCCGCGAAGGAGCCGCCGCTGTAGGAGTCGAGGAAGGCCCCGGTCAGCGGCGACTTGGTGACGGCGGCGTAGCGCGGCTCGGCGGGGAGGTAGCCCGAGAGCGGTCCGACGAAGAAGGCGAGGCGGTTGTCGGGGCCGAGCGGGTCGGTCCCCGCGCCGAGTTCGTCGTAGAGATAGCGGGCGCCGAGGCCCTTGCCACCCAGAAAGTCGCGTCGCCAGTCGTCGGGGACGCGTTCGCGGACGACTGTCCCCGCCGAGAGATCGACCCGAATCACGTCGCGCCGCCCGGGCGATGACATCGACCCACGTAATCGGGAAACGATGTTAAGCGTTATCATCGTCCCGACGGCTCGTCGACGCTACCGCTCCGCCACGTGCCGCACCTCGACGGCGACGCCGCGCGAACTGTCCCGCATCTCCGGCCCGCTCATCGCGGCGCGGCCGACACCGAAGGCGGCCGGCCCCTCGACGACCACCTCGTCGCCCACGCGAACGTCGGCGCTCGCGTCGACGACGCCCGGCGCGAGGACGCTCCCGTGCGGGACGAAGGAGTCGATTTCGACCCGCTTGGTCGGCGCCGCGCTCTCGGCCCAGTGGCGAGCGCCCGCGAGCGTGAAAGAGAGGACGCCGTACTGGGGGACCTGCGCCGCGAGTTGGGTGCCATCGTCGTCCCGGACCTGAAGTTTCGGGTGGCGACTCGTCGTTTGCAGGTCGGGAAACAGGTCGTCGCCCGCGCCGTCGCCGAACTGGTAGTCCGCGATGGCTCGTACCGTGTTGTGCTGGCGCGTCCGCTTCGAGTATTTGAGTTCGCCCGAGAGGGCGTCCGAGAGGTTCGACAGCGACTCCGAGGTAGTGGGGTGATCCTCGACGGTGAACTCGAAGGGAACGTCCACTTCCTCGGCGACGCGCTCACAGATGTCGCGGTACCCCTCGCCGGGGACGTGGGCGATTACGCGGGGGTAGTCGTTCCGTTCGAGGTATCGCCGGAGCACTTCCACGACGAACGTCTTCTCCCCCTCGGTCCAGTCGCCGGTGACGACGGCGTCGTAGTGCTGGGCGGGGTAGGTGCACTCCAGTTCCTGTGGGACGACGCCGATGGGGGAGGTCATCGAGACGAGATGGCCGCGGTAGTTGATGGCTCGGTGGAACTGGGCGTGGCTCTGGGAGTCGCTGTACGGTTTCCGTGCCGAACAGGGGGCGAGGACGAGGGGGCCGTCGAAGCGGTTGCGGTAGCGGGTCGTCACGCGGTCGGCGAAGCGCTGAATTTCCACGCGGTCCATCGTCTCCTCGCTCGCCGCACTGAGTTCGGTGTCGCGGAGGACGGGCGTCCGCTCCTCCAGATAGCGGTACTCGTGGTCGAACTCGCGGAACGCCGCGGTCAGCCAGTTCTCGTGGCGGGCCTGCCCCTCCAGATAGTCGCGCAGCCGGCCCCGTCGAATCCGGGTGCGGACGGTCGACAGCGCCGATTCGAGCGCCGCGACGTTGTGGGCGACACAGTCCTCGCGGGTGAACTCGTCGAGCGGCGGGTCCGAGGGGAAGGCGCCCGGGAGTTCGTCGAGTTCGTCGAGGTGGTACTCGCCGTCTCCGGTGAGATAGACGCCCTGTCGGCCCTTCACGCGGGCGCGTTTGGCGTCCACCAGATCGACGCCGGCGGCGACGAGGGTGGCGACGTTCGCGGGGGTGGCGACGCCGGCGAGGTAGAGCGCGGTGTCCGGCGGGGTCGCCTCGCGGACGGCGATCAGTTCGTCGCGGAAGGATTCGCCGTGGCCGACGACGCCGGCGGCGGTGGCGAGGACGTACGCATCACAGCCGTAGTCGTCGGCCGTCTCGCCGGTGACGACGCCGGCGCTCGGGTAGTCCACGTCGGGGTAGTCGACGGCGAACGACTCCTGGACGGTCGGATCGGTGCCGGCGGGGAAGGCACGGTGGGGGAGGACCGTCAGCGCCCCCTCGTCCCCCTCGGGCACGTCGCGGTCGGCGGCCCAGAGGCTCCCGGCGTCGACGACCACGTCGTCGGCGAGGGTGGGCGTCGTGACGGGGTCGCGCAGGCGGAGTTCGCCGACCCGCGCGGCGCCGTCACGCGCGTGTACCTCGAAATACTCGGTCATAGGTGGTCGTCGGGGCCGGCGCCAAACTACGTTTCGTTCCCAGCCGGCTACGCGGAGCGCGCCCCCACCTCGTCGCGGACGACGTAGTAGAGAATCCAGACGACGATGCTGCCGAGGAAGGCGCCGACGGCCCACGCGAGGGCGTGACGGCTGCCCCGGCGCTTCGCGTCCCGATAGATCAGGACGGAGACGACGAGGGGGACGACGAGGGAAAGCAGCGCAACGAGGAACACGACCAAGAGTTCGATCCCGCCGGGGACGGTGGCCTGGAGGACTGGGACGGGCATGGCACGCCCTTCCCGGCCAGTTGACAAAAGCGTTCGGCGGGCTGTAGTAGCCTTCGTAAGTCATTGCACGACCGGGTGCGGGATAGCCGATCGGGCGTGCAAACCGTTCCAAACGCGACTATCGTCCTCGGATTTTAGCCATCCGCGTCCCAACACTGCGCATGACCGAGTACACCGGCGAGTGGGACCGGGCCGAGGTTGCGGCGTTTCTGGCCGACGCACACGTCCCGATCCGGGTAGCCTGCCGGACGCCCGCCGGCGGGCTCTGGATGCTCTCGCTGTGGTACGACTTCGACGCCGACGCCGGCGTCTTCCGGTGTGCCACCTCGGCCGACGCGGACGTCGTGCGCTATCTCCGCGCGGACGACGGCGTCGCGTTCGAGGTGTCGACGAACGACCCGCCCTATCGGGGGGTTCGCGGCCGCGGCTCGGCGACGATTGCCCCGGACGACGACAAGGAGACCCTGCGAACACTGCTGGAACGGTATCTCGGCGGCACCGACTCCCCGCTCGCCCGTCGCCTCCTCGACCCGGAACGCGACGAGGTGACGATCAGCGTCGACCCCGAGCGGTGTTACTCGTGGGACTTCTCCGACCGGATGCGGGACGTGGACGGCGGGCGGGACTGATGCCGGGTATCGTCACTGTGTACCGGACCACCTCGGCGAACCACCGGTTCGACGTACGATCCACCGTACGAGACGGATCACCGTCCGTCGGCGGGAGCGCTGTCACCCGGCCGGCGACACGCCGGGATGGCCCGCTCACCCGTAGACGTCGGCGCTCGCCTTGCGGGTCACCGGCAACGCCTCCTCGTAGAGAAGTTGGAGCAGTTCGTACTGCGTCCGCGTCGCCTCGGCCTCGTCGGCGGCGGTCCGGAGTTCCGTGACGAGTTCGCCGACCGCGGCGCGGCGGGCGCCGAGATGGGCGTCGTCGTCCGCCGCCGTCCGCGCGGCCGCCGCGGCGCGCCGAGCGTGGTGACGTGCGGGGCCGATGGGGAGCGATTCGGCGCGCTCGTCGATCCGATCGGCGAGGTCGCGGAGGGCCGCCGCGGTGTCCGCGGCGACCTGCTCGCCGCCCGCCGGATCGGTCACGTCGCGGTCCGTCGTGTCGGCGTCGCGAGATCGGTTGGACATCCGTCGGCCGTACCCACGGAATGTTCATAGTTAAATGACACGTGCGTGTGTGGTGCTCGCGGACAGGGCCGTCGCTACGGACGAGCGAGGATCACGTCAAAAATCGTGGCCCGTCGAGTGTCACCGCGACGCGATGACGAAACGAAAGCCCGAGAGCGTCCGGAACGGGGATTCCCGATCGGACGCGTAGTCAGTTTAGTTGCGGACGACGTT
>Ga0209945_1000102_pt1 | contig 28161 bp, 27 predicted proteins | sample SalPonR2_A_D2_MG_FD_185703 | JGI IMG/M metagenome (GOLD analysis project Ga0209945, IMG submission 185703) | Salt pond soil microbial communities from South San Francisco under conditions of wetland restoration - Salt Pond MetaG R2_A_D2_MG... ...
ACGGCGCGGGCCCGAGCCTCGGCGTTGGAGACGGACTCGTGGACTTGGATCGCCTCGGCGATCTGCCACCCGACGGTGTAACAGTGATTCATCGCCTCCTGTGGATTCTGGAAGACGTGGGCGATCTCAGCGCCGCGGACGGACCGTAGCGCAGACTCTGACAGTTCGAGGAGGTCACGCCCGCGAAACCGGACGGCGCCCTCGATCGCACTGCCGGGTGCGTCGACGAGTCCCGTTATCGACTCCGTTGCAACGGTCTTTCCCGATCCCGATTCGCCGACGAGACACACCGTCTCGCCCGCATCCACGGTAAGATCCACGTCGTCGACCGCGACGAGCCGTCCCGCATCAGTCTCGAACGTCGTCGTGAGCCCCTCGACGGCGAGCAGTGGGTCCTCACTCATTGGCTCTCGGCCTCCGTCTCTGGGTTCAACGCGTCCAACAACGCGTCACCGAGGAAGTTGAACGAGAGGATAGTCGCGAACAACACGAGCCCTGGTGCGAGCACGATCCACGGCGCGAATGAGAGGTCGCTGCGACCGGCGGCGATGAGCTGCCCCCAGGAGGGTATTGCTGAGTCGCCAAGTCCCAAAAACGCCAGCTGGGCCTCTGCGAGGAGGAATCCCGGAACGAGAAGCGTAAGCTGTGTGATGATGCTGCTCGCGGTGTTCGGCACGACATGTCGCCTGACGACCTGTGCGGTCGTTGCGCCACTCATCCGGCTCGCGTCGACGAACGGCTCTTCGGCGACAGAGAGCGACTTGCTGCGGACGTACCGTGCGGTACCACCCCAGGCGAAAAGCGAGAAGACGAGGATGAACATCCCGAGGCCGGCGCCGTAGATGTAGAGGATGAGCAGGAACATCAACAGCGTCGGAAACGAGAGGACGACATCGACGAACCGCATCAGAATCTCGTCGACCCACCCGCCGGCGTACGCACTCACGGTGCCGACAGAGACGCCGATCGCCGCCACAATCGTGGTCGTAATAAAGGCGATCTTGACGCTGATTTGCATCCCATAGACGATCCCCGCGAAGACGTCTTTACCCCCATTCGTGGTACCAAGTGGGTGTGTGAGCGTCCCGTGACAGCGGCCGTCGTGCAGCTCGCCGACACAGGTCGCCACGTTTGCGGCGTCGACAGAAAGGAACGCCGGCGGTTGGTGACCGATGAGCACGCTCTGTTCGGGTGCGCTCACGACGAGGGGGCCGAAGAGTCCACCGACGAAAACGACCCCGAGCCAGCCGAGTCCGACGACCGCCGGTCGGTTCCGCCTGAACTCACGCCAGTAACGCCGGGTCATCCGCGGGTGTTGTGCGAGTGGGACGACGAGGTACCACGCGAACAGCACCAGCGTCACCACGAAGAGGTAGTCGACGGCGGTAAGGTCGTACCCGAGGCCGAAAACGGCAAGTGTCGGTGTCCGCGCCGGGAGCACGGCCCGGTCGTACCCGGCGAGCACGACAAGCGGGAGGAGGGTCCCGACGAGCCCGAGCGTGTTGACCGACGGCTCGAACCAGCGGGACCGCGATATTTCGCTCCACTCCACCTCATCGAACCGGTCTGGATGTGTTTCAGTCATGAGCTCACCGGTCGTCGTAGCTGATTCGCGGATCCAACACGGTAAAGACGAGATCCTCGAGGAGGTTCCCCACCACCGCGACAAAGGTGAACGCGAGCGTCGACCCCAACACGAGGTTCGTGTCCTGTGCGATCAGTGCGTTGTACGTCACACGGCCGAGACCCGGGATCGAAAACACCACCTCCACGAGCAGCGACGAGCCAAGGAACAACGCGAGCAGTTGCCCGACGAGCGTCGTCGACAGGGGGACGAGCGTCGGGCGCATCACGTGGTAGGCGTACGCCCGCAGTGGTGAGACGCCCTTGGCCCGTGCGGTTTTCATGAACGCCGCCTCCTGAAACTCCGCTGACTCGTTCCGCGACACCCGCATCACCGCGCCAATCGAGCCGGTGACGAGCACGAACACCGGTATTGAGAGCTGTACCGCGTTCGCGACGCTGAACACCGGGACGGTGGTGTCGTAGGTGATCGGAATCACCTCGAACCAGACGCCGAACACCAACAATAAGATAATCCCGAAAAAGAAGTTCGGGATAGCGTACCCGAAGAATGCGACCCCGGTCGCGAGGTGATCCTTCCAGCTGTACTTGTTCGCCGCCGAGTAGACGCCCACGAGCGGCCCGAGTAACACCGTGAGGACCGTCCATGGGATGGAGTACTGGGCAGTGTAGTAGAGCCCTTCGGCGAGTGCGACCGTTACCGGCTGGCTGCGGCTGTCCGCCCACCCCCACTCCAGTGTGTACACGCCGCGGAGGTAATCGAGGTACCGGACCGAAAGCGGCTGGTCGAGCCCGCGAAGCTCCCGGGCTCGTTCGGCCGCTGCTGTGGGGTCGCCACCCTCCAGTGCGGCCTGTGTCGCCGCCCGTTGGACGTCCGGATTCGGGGCCGCGGCCAGCAACACGAACGTGATCGTCACGATCACGAGTGAGACGACGGCCGCCCACACGAGACGGGCCGCTACGTATCGACCGAGTCCCATCTCGACACCTCCGTTGGGCTGCTCGCACGGTTGGACACGGTCGGATCACTCCGTCGGCGGGTAAAAGTCGGACCACCGCGGCTGCCACGTGAAGTGCGGATCGGCGAGCCCGCGGTAGATCCCCTGAATGAGCTCGTCTTTGCCGATCGCCGCGGCGACCGCCTGGCGGAACGCCGTGATCTGAAACAGGTTTCCCGGGCCCGTCTGCCATCCGTTGTCCCGCTGGTTTACCGAGAGGATCCGGTTGTACGGGGTCGGGATCTGTCGCACGGTCACGGCGTCGTTTTCTCGATACGACTGGAACTGTTCGGGTGGAATTCCCGCGGCATCAGCCTCACCCGTCTCGAGCGCGCCGAGTCGCGACGCCTGCTCTTTGACTACGCGTACCGACGCCGACTCGAAGAGCGGCCCGCTCGACAGTCGTTCGGGGCCGACGTCCGTCTCGCGGAGGTAGTAGTCGTCGTTGCGGACGTACGTCGTCCCCGAGCCGCGGTTCCACGACTCAAGCGTGAAGGGACCGAGGTTGCCGCTAAACGAGAGCTCGAGCAACGCTGTGTCCTGCTGGAGCCCCTCGACGTCCTCGGCGTCGACGTAGGGCTCTAACAGGCCACGCGGGAGAGCGAACAGGAGGGGGTCGTACGTCTCGGGCCACAGTATCGAGGGGGTCTCCAGTGTCGCCTGGAAGGTGAACTCGCCCGTCTGTTCGACCTCGACACCGGACCAGCTTGAGGCGGCAGCGGTGTTCGCCCAGTCGCTTTGATGGACCGACTGGATCAAGTAGACGAAGTCTTCTGCTGTCACCGGTCCGTACGGGTCGCTGAATCGAAGATTCTCGCGCACCTCGAACGTCCATACCGCCCCGTCGTCGGTCGACATGTCGTATAAAAGCGGGACGTACTCTTGGTCGGCGTCGAAGGTGTATCCCTGATCGAGCACACGGCCAATAGCCGAACCGGCGCCCGACTCGGTGTTGTACAGCGGGTTCAGGGTTGTGAACCCGGCCGCGCTGACCGTGTCGTACGACCCCGAGACGGTGGGCTCACCAACGTACCACGCCGGGAGGTCCCACCCGTTGGAGAAGTTCTCGATCGGGCCCGTGAGATCGGGGTTGTATCCAACGAGGTCGTCGCCGAGCAGCAGCGTAATGTACGGCTGCTCGCGCGCAAGATTCTCGAAGATCTCGACGAACGCCTCGCGGATCGCCTCACGACTCGTCGCCTGACTCGCCGCATCGAACAGCCCCGTCGCGTCGAATTCGGGATAGTAGCCGACCGGGTTGTACGTCGCCGTCGCGCCGTCGAAGAACACCCGATTCGTGAGAGGGTTGAGCGGGTACGTGTTTAACCCGAACACGACGGACATGTCCCACGCCTCGTTGCTCGTCACCGACTGCGGGCCGGGATTCTGTGGCGTCGGATTCTCCCACGTCACTTCCTCCCCCGCGACGGTGTCGGTCCCCCCTTCCGGGGTCGCGGTCCAGTACTCGTTGTTAAAACGGGTCCCGTCTATCGCCTCGACAGTGACGTCGATACCGAGTGCCGAATCAAGCTCTCCGGCGATGTACTCGGCGGTGAGCTGTGAGGTCTCCTGGCCGGCGCTGTGGTAGATATCGAGTGTCACCTGGTCGCCGCTTGGCGTCACCAGCCGATCGCCGTCGAACCCGTAGTCGTACTCAGACGCTGCAAACGCCTCGCGGGCGAGCGACCGCGCGACGTCTCGGCCGGAAAGATCACCGACACCGAAGCGCGGGAACGCTCCGACCTCCACGTCTGTGACGTCGGCCGTCCCAGCGGTATCGCCCCCTCCTGCGTCGTTTTCCCCGCCCGAACAGCCGGCGAGCGTGGTGGTTCCGGCGGCGCCGAGCGCCGCGAGCCACCGCCGTCTGCCGACGCGTCTCCCGTCTTCGGTCCCCTCCGTGGGCCGCCGTGGCATACACTACACGAACCGGTCGATCCATATAAACTGTCGACCCGTGAGGTGGACTCACCGAAGCGAGCCGGCCGCTCGCTGATCCGGAACGTCTTAGCACCGGCGACCGAATCACGCCACATGACCGATGTACACCCCGCCCAGCGCGTCGGGGTTCTCGCCGACGCCCAGAACCTCTATCACTCTGCACACAGCTTTTACTCCCGAAACGTCGACTACGCGGCGCTGCTCGAGTCGGCGGTTGGTGACCGCTCGCTGGTGCGCGCTATCGCGTACGTGATCCGCGCGGACTCACCCGATGAGGAGTCGTTTTTTGAGGCGCTCCAAGACATCGGCTTCGAGACCAAGATCAAGCCGATCAAAACCTTTGCCGACGGCTCGAAGAAAGCCGACTGGGACGTCGGCATGAGTCTCGACGCCGTGACGCTTGCAAACCACCTCGATACCGTAGTGTTGTGCACCGGTGACGGCGACTTTGCTCGTCTGTGTTCACACCTCCGACACGAGGGCGTCCGCGTCGAGGCGATGGCATTCGAGCGAGCCGCCTCAGAGGAACTGATAGATGCAGTCGACGAGTTCGTCGACCTCTCTGAACGCGAAGACCACTATTTGTTGTAGCTGGCACGACCGAGAAGCCAGTCGAACCGGTTATCCGAGTACTCGATCGATCACGGCCGTCACCGTCTCGGCTGCCGTCTCGACCTCGTGGACACGCACATACTCGCGTGCGGCGTGCGCGACCGCACCCGCGTCGTCAGCGAGGTCACCGGGGCCGAACACGACGGTCGGGACCGGCGCGAAGTACGATGCCTCCGTGGCGGCGCCGAACGGTCGCACGGCTCCACCTCTGTTAGCCGGGAGCTCAGCCGCCGCAGTCGTCTCCTCAGCGGCCGTCGCGACCGACTCGACGAATGCGTGGTCGGGCGGCGTCGAGAACGCCTCGAAAAACGGGGAGTCCCGCTCGGTCAACGTCACCGCAGCGTCGACCGACTCGGGCGTCTTCTGGTCGACAGCCGTCTCAAGCCGACGCCGGAATGCTGATGCGGTCTCGGGAGGGACACACCGCCGGTCGACGGTTATCGAACACGATGCAGGAACCTGATTCGTCGCTGAGCCCCCCTCGATCACAGTCGGTGTGAGTTTCGGGGCGCCAAGTTGTGGGTGCGGTTCGGTCGTCTCGTCGAAGGCCCGGATCGCCGCGAGGGCCCCTTCGGCGGCGGCGACCGCGTTCGCGCCAGCGAACTCGGCTGCGTGTGCGGCGGTCCCCGAAAGCGTCACCGTCCCCTCGAACCGTCCCTTCGCGGCCGTACAGACGTCGAGACCCGTTGGCTCTCCAACGAGACACAGGTCCGGCTCAAGCCGGTCCTCGGCGCCAGGGAGGCGGCCGGTCAACGCGGCAGCCCCGAGTGAGAGCGTCTCCTCGTCGGGGGTCACCGCAAGCGTGAGCCGTCCACGTGTGGGTTCTGCGGCACAAAAGCCGGCGAGGATCGCGGCGAGTGGCCCCTTCGCGTCACACGCCCCCCGTCCACGGATCACGTCGGCCGGACCGTTACGTGCTCCGGCCTCCGCACCCGTCGCCGACCGGTCGCGCTCGAACGCGACGTGCGGGGTGACAGTGTCAATGTGGGTGTTCAGTACGAGATGTGGACCGGCTTCGGGGGCCGGCGACGACCGGCTCGCGAGTACGCACCCTGCGTCGTCGACGGTCGCCTCGATGTCGGCGGCGGCCAGCGTCTCGACGAGGAGTTCGCGCATCGCATCGACACGCTCTGAAGAGGGAGTGGCGACGGCCCGTTCGAGGAACGCCACCGGGTCGAACGCGACCGTCATCGCGAAACCGCCGGTACGCGCCCGGCGTACTCACGGGCGACTGGACCGGTGAGGGTCGCCCGCTCGCCGTCCGGTGCTGTGATGGTGAGCTCGCCGCCTGGTGGGCGGGTGACGGCCGTCTCGTCGTCGATCAGTCCGGTCCGGTAGGCGGCGGCGACGACTGCGACCGCACCGGTTCCACACGATCGGGTCTCGCCTTCGACTCCCCGCTCGAAGGTGCGCTGGTCGATGATTGGGCCTCCGTCTGCCTCGGCCTCTCGGATCGCGGCGAGGTTCACGTTCGCGCCCTCGGGGAAAACTGATGCGTGTCTGACCGGCGGTGCGACCGACTCGAGCGCGACATCGTCTATCTCCTCGGGCTCAACGAACGCCACGGCGTGCGGGACACCCGTGTCGACCGCGGTGACAGTCAGCTTCTCGACGGGCGTCTCGACGAGCGGCGCTTCAGCGTCGACCGGAACCGCTCGTGGGTCAAACTGCGGGACGCCCATTTCGATAGTCGCCTCGCGACCGTCGGCGCTCACCGTTGCCCGGCGCGTGCCCGCCTGGGTGTCGATCATGAACTCGTGGTCTCCAGTCTGGTCGTGTGCCCAGCGCGCGACGACTCGCGCACCGTTGCCGCACATGTCTGCTGTCGACCCGTCCGGCTGGACGAGTGTCATGATCACGCGTGTCGGCGTGTAGCCCGCCTCGACGCTCACGAACAAGACGCCGTCGGCTCCGCGTCGCCCCTCTGCCGCGTCGACACCACTCGGTTCGACCTCGATATCCGCCGATTCAGCACGTACTCCCGTCTCGCGGTCGCAGTGTACCCGCGCGAAGGCCGCGCGGTCGGGAACGCGCGCCGCGGCATCAACGACGAGAAAGTCGTTGCCGGTTCCGTGATACTTCACGATCGGTACGGCGTGTGCACTCATCGGGGGCCCTCCGTCTCGCTGTCAGCGTCTGCCGTTGTGTCCCGTTCGACCCGGGTGAGGTCGGCGTGTCGCTCGCGACGGCGGACAAGCTTCGCGTCGCCATCCGCGAGCGCCACCTCCGCCGGGCGCGGCCGCGAGTTGTACTGGCTCGCCATCTCGTAGCCGTACGCCCCGGTGATCCCGATCGCGAGCAGGTCGCCGCGGACGGGCCGTTCGACCTGTCGGTCCCGACAGAACACGTCTCCAGTCTCACATATCGGCCCGGCGACCGTGACCGACGTCGACTCTCGGTCGGCAGGTGCCGGCGCCCCTGTGGCGCCGCCGAGGAGTCGGATCGGGTGATACGCGTCGTACATGGCCGGACGAAGCAGGTCTGTCATGCCGGCGTCGACCCCGACCACCGTCTCGCTCGCGGTCGGTTTGACCGTGTTCACACGCGTCAGGAGGACGCCCGCGTCTGCGACGACGTACCGGCCGGGTTCGATAGCGAGATCGACACCGGGGAGCGACCCGAGCGCGTCCCGGGTCGCCTCGGCAACTGCGTCGAGGTCCAGTGGCGGTTCGTCAGCCCGATACGGCACCCCGAACCCGCCGCCGACGTCCACGTACTCGAGCGCGAGCGGGTCCGTGACGATCTGGCCGTTACCAGCTGTATCGGCCACGAGTTCGTCGGTTGCGGGGGCCGTGAGCGACCGCGCGAGCGACCCCATTCGGGAGACAAGCGAGCGGTGGTCCTCGAGGCCGTCGGCGTCGATGCCCGAGCCAGCGTGGGCGTGGATCCCCACCACGTCGACTCGCATTGCGGCCTCGCGAGCGACGCGTTCGGCCCTATCGTACGGGACGCCAAACTTCGGTGCTGCCCCGGTGCGGACCTTCGCGTGGTGGCCCGCGCCCACACCGGGATTCACCCGGAGACACACCCGGCCGTCGTACCCGCGTTCTGTGAGCCGGTCGAGCGTGTCGACGGCGCCGAGCGTAATCGTCATCGCGGGCGCCTCTGCGGCGATCTCGACGACACGGTCGAGGTCTCGAGCCGGTGGATTGACTGCGGTGTAGTGGATGTGCTCGCCGGTGAACCCGGCCGTGAGGGCTCGATCGACCTCCCCCGCAGACGCACACTCGGCGTCGAGGTCAGCCTCCCGGACCGTCTCTAACACCGCACGGCCCGTATGTGCTTTCACTGCGTACCGCACGTCTGCGTCCGGAAACGCCGATTGCATCCGCGCGCAGTTCTGACGGACGCGGTCGAGGTCTTGGACGTACAACGGTGTCCCGTACGTGTCCGCGAGCGCGGTGAGCCGCGCCCTGTCCCACTCGGTGAGCCGTCTTGTGGCCGGGGTTGCCTTCGCGCCCGCGACTCCGTCGACGTCGGTCATTCCCGGAGCGCGTCCTCCCGCTGGGTCGCTTCGAGCGTCTCGCGTTCGACGTCGGTCGCGACGACAGCCGGCTTGTACGCCCCATCAGAGAACAGCTCGTGGTCGCCGACCGACGACTCGACCATCCGGGTGAACGCGCGTCGGTTCGCCGGCAGATGGCCGTACCGGATCTCCGAGTCGACGAGGTCGTACACGGGTATCCGGGGGGTTAAAAGCGTGTTCTCGCCGACGATCGAATTCTCGCCGATTCGGAAGCCAGAGGTCACTCGGCAGCCGGCACCCAGTGAGACGCCGTCTTCGATCACGACCGGGGCATCCTCGATCGGCTCCAGTACGCCGCCGATTAGCGTGTTCGCGCCGAGCTTGACGTCGGCGCCGATCTGCGCACAGGAGCCGACGGTGTCACACGAGTCGACGAGTGTGCCGTCGCCGACGTGTGCGCCCACGTTCACGAACGAGGGGCTCATCATGATACAGTCGGTACCGAGGTAGGCACCGCGACGAATGACCGTCCCGTCCGGCGTGTTCCGCGTGCCGCGCTCGGCGAGGTCGGCGGTCTCCCGCAGCGGCAACACGTCGTAGTACGTCACGCCGCCGTACTCGCGCGGCTCGGTCGTCCGGAGCCCGAAGTTGAGCAGAATGCCGCGTTTTACCCACTCGTTCGCCTCCCAGCTCGTTACGTCGCTGCCGGTCTTTTCAGCGGCGCGCACCTCGCCCGTCTCGAGGGCCGTGAGGAAGGCGTCGAGAACCGTCTCGTCGTCTTCGACCGTCGACTCGGCTGTGAGTCCGTCCTCGTACCGCTCCCAGAGCGCGTCGACGTCGGATTGGAGTGTCATTGTGGACACCTCGTCGACGGACGGTATTTATTCGTCGATGTGCGAACGTCGCTCACGGTGCGCCTCCATCGAGAACGTCGTCGAAGGCGTACCACCCCGCGGGTTGCCCCGCGAGCCAGGCGGCGGCATCGAGCGCTCCAGCCGCGAACACCGCGCGATTCCCCGCACTGTGTGACAGCGAGAGCGCCTCATCGTTGCCGGCGACCAACACCTCGTGTTCGCCAGTAACGTTGCCGGCACGGCGCGCGTGGACGCCGATTTCCCCCGACTCACGGGGGGCGTGCCCGGACCGGCCGTGAACGCGCTCGTCGAGGTCCGGCCGGGCCGCCTCGATGTCCTCAAGCAGCGTCGTGGCCGTTCCAGAGGGGGCATCGCGTTTTCCGTTGTGGTGCGTCTCCGTCAGTTCGACGTCGTAGCCCGGCACCGCCGCGACGGCTGCGGTGACCGCCCGCCGGAGGGCAGCGACACCGCGGGAGAAGTTTGTCGCCCACAGCACGGGAGTCTGTGCCGCCGTCTCGCGGAGTTGCGCTCGGTCCGTGTCGTCGAAGCCAGTCGTCCCAGTGACGACACCGACGTCTGCCGACGAGGCACTCGCCGCGTACTCGAGGGCCGAGGACGGACCGGTGAAGTCAACGAGGACGTCGACGGGCTCTGCATCGAGCAGCCCGTCGAGTGATCCCGCATCATCGACCGGAACGCCGGCGACTCGCTCGACCGGAGATCGACTAACAGCGACCGCGACCTCGACGTCTGCCCGCTGGGCGGCCGTTTCGAGCACCGTTTGACCCATGCGACCGGTCGCGCCGGTGACGGCGACCTGAACCGCTTCGGTGTCGGCCGCGCTCATTCGACCGCCTCCGGTGGCTCGGCCGCGGGTGTGTGGTCTTCGTACCGTTCGAGCACCTCACGAAGCGACTCGCGGTGTTCGGGGGCGAGTCGCGTGAGCGGGGGTCGGACGGTCGGGCCGCCGCGGCCGCGAAGGTGCATCGCCTCCGTGACGGGGATCGGGTTCGTCTCGACGAACAGCTCCCGCATAAGCGGGCCGAGCTCGTGGTGGAGCGTGCGGGCGCGGTCGTAGTCTCCAGAGAGTGCGGCTCCAACCATGGCGCACGTCCGCTCAGGCTCGACGTTCGCCACGACGCTTATCGTCCCGGTCCCGCCGACAGAGAGGATCGGTAGTGTGAGCCCGTCGTCGCCCGAGAGCACCGAAAACGTCTCCTCGCGGGTCGCTTCGACGATCTCGCTTATTTGCCCGAGATCACCCGACGCTGCCTTGTATCCCTGAATGTTCGGGTGTGTCGCGAGCTCGGCGGCGACGTCGACTGGGATCGACCGGCCCGTGCGCGAGGGCACGTTGTAGACAATCTGCGGAAGGTCGATCGCGTCGGCGATCGTCCGGTAGTGCTCGAGGAATCCGGCTGGCTCGGGCTTGTTGTAGTACGGCGAGATGAGGAGGAGTCCGTCGGCGCCGGCGTCCGCGGCGCGGCGCGACAGCGAGAGCGCCTCCGCGGTATTGTTCGATCCGGTGCCGGCGATCACGGGTACGTCGTCGACGGCGTCGCGGACCGTCTCGACGACCTCGATGTGCTCGTCGTGGGTCATCGTCGCCGACTCGCCGGTCGAGCCGACCGGGACGACGCCATCGACGCCGGCTCGCTCGAGGTAGCGCGCGTTCTCGGCGAGTTGGTCGTGGTCGATCGCGCCGTCGTCGGTGAACGGGGTCGTCATCGCGGGATACACCCCCTGGAACGGCTCTATGTCTGTGTTGGTGGCTGTACGGTTCGTCGTCGTGTACGGTGTCGTGGTTCTCGTGGTCGACATCGGTCGTGTCTGTGGATGGATTGGGAGCCGGTGTGTCGCGTACCGGTGTGCTCGGTCGCTGCGACGGTGCGTCGTGTGTTGGGGCCGTCCGAAACGGGGATGCCACTCCCGCCTGGGGACGTCTCAGACCCGTTTCGGTTTCAGCGAGAAAGGACGCGCCGCTGTCGGCCGCGGCGTGCCGGCCACCGGCGCGTGCTGCGTCACGAATCCTGCTACACGAGAGAGTGAGTTATAGGTTGTGGGTCGCCACGTACGTTTTTGCCGCTACCACCCGTCTGTTGAGATCCGATGGCCACGACAGCAGACGACGAGACGGAGGGACGCCGCGAGTACGACCCCAGTGCCGACCATGCATTCTCGGACGCGCGACTCAATGAGGTACTCGACCAGATCCGTGATGATCCGGAGATAACCACGTATCTCGAAGCCCAGAACGTCAACGCGGTCACACGGAAGGGCTACAACGACCACGGGACCAAACACATCGAGATCGTCAGAGACCGCGCACTCCGGCTCTATGACCTGCTCAAGGCCGGAGGGGTCCGATTTAACGGCGCTAGACAACAAGGGCTCGAAGAGGCGGATGAACCCGTGATCGTCGCGCTCGCGGCGACGCTGCACGATGTTGGTCACGTCGTCCACCGCGACCGCCACTCCTACTATTCGATACCGCTCGCAGCAGACATCCTCGACCGCCTCTTGCCAACATTCTACGACGTTGACGCACAGGTTCGCGTGAAAGCCGAGGTACTCCACGCTATTCTCTGTCATCACACCGAAGAGGAGCCGCTGACGCGTGAGGCGGGCGTGATACGGATCGCAGACGGCCTCGACATGGAGCAAGGTCGCTCGCGTGTCCCCTACGAGAAGGGCGGCCGCGGCATCAACACCGTCTCCTCACAGGCGATCGAATCGGTCAGCCTCCACCCGGACGAAGACGTCCCTGTCGAAGTCGAGATTCGAATGAACAACGCCGCGGGCGTCTACCAGGTCGACTCCCTGTTGAAGGCAAAAGTCGACGGCTCGCTGCTTGAGGATGTGGTTCGCATCGTCGCCGTCAACACCCGAGGCGACGGCGAGGGCTCTCTCGTCGAGCGGATCGAACTCTGAGCCGGGGGCGGCAGCCGCGGCCGCAAAACCCAGCAGGGACCGCCGGCTCTCGGGGGTTTTATACCTGCGAGCGCCTCGCGAGAGGCAGACACTGGCCGTGGCCCGGTTCGGAAACTCGATTCGATTGTTGGGAGACGCAGAGTTCGCCTCACTTGCGGGGACGGCGTTCGCTCGCAGCCAGGCGTACTCGACGGTGCTCATCGCACTCGCGTTGTACGCTGACCTGTTCGACACCACGGGCACCGTTGAGGGGTTGTTTGGGACCGCTTTTGCGGTTGTCCAGCTCGTCGTCGTCCTGCCGCTTGGCCGGGCGGTCGACACGGGCAACGCGAAGCGGTACCTGCTCGTTGGATTCCTGATCAACGTCGCCGTCTTTGTCGGGTTCGCGCTCGTCGAATCGCCGACACACGTGATCCTGGTCCGGATGCTCCAAGGGCTCGGCGCGAGCGTCCTCTGGATCACCGGGGCGACGATCATCGGCGAGGTGAGCCCCGACGAGAGCCAAGGACTGTGGCTCGGCTCGTACAACCAGTTTGCGTCCGTCTCCTCGCTCACCGGGGACCTGCTCGGCGGCTACCTGCTGTACGCGTACGGCTTCACCGAGACGTACGCGGTGCTTTCGGTGATCACGCTCGGGTCGTTCGCGCTCGTCTACCGCTTTCTGCGTGACAATCCCGGTGGGCGAACCGATCCGGACGCCGCGGGCGGCCTTGAGACGTTTCGGTCGCTCGTTGCACTGCCGATGGTGCGGTCGCTCGTCGTCTTCCGGGTTACCTTCAGCGTCGGCAAGATGGCCGTCATCATCTTTCTCCCGATATACGCCCGCACGACGTTCGACATCTCGGCGTTCGCCATCGGGTGGATCATGGCGGGCGGCAAGGCAACAAAGGCGGTCACACAGGGATTTGTCGGGGATCTAACCGACCGGTACGGGTGGCGTCACGGGTTCGTTGGCCTCGGCGCTGCACTCTACGGGGTCGGGACCGCAGCGATCCCGCTCGCGGCGGTAGCCGAAGGAACGATAGACCCCGTCACTGTCTCGTACCTCGGCGACTCACAGACCCTCGGCGGGGCGTTCTTCGCGCTGTTTGCGGCCTACTCGCTGCTCGGTATCGCCGACTCCATCCGACTGCCTGCGAGCATGTCGTTGTTCGTCGACGAGGGCGAACGGCACGAGGCAGTCGCCAGCGCGATGTCGCTCCGATCCATTTCTTGGAAGGTGGGGCAGGTTGTTGGTCCGGTCCTCGTTGGCGCGACGATGGACGTGACGAGCACCGAAGCGGGTTTCCTCCTCGCGGCAGGGTTCATCGCCTTCTCGACGACCCTCTTCGCCGTGCAGGCGCGTCGGGCAGCGGCCCGGTCGAGAGCCGTCACCTGAACAGCGGCTACGATGTCTCGGGTCAACTCCACCGGCCAGGGCGGTCCACCGTCGGAAGCGATTTTACCGCTGTTGGCGTACCGCGTGCATGACCGACGACGCCACCCTCGCAGATCTTCGTGTAAGTGCCGACTACCAGTTCGGATCCGGTGTGGGCGACGCGCTTTTTCCGCCTGACGAGCCGATAACCATCCGTCGGTCAAGCGGCGGTCGACCGCGGCAGGTCCTCGCCGGTGATGTCGACGACACGCCCGGAAGTCCGGCCGGAGACCGGCTCGTTACCTACGGCACCGACGGTCGGTTCACGTTGGGAGAGATCGGTGCGAGACGCCTTCAGGCGGCGATTTCGCTCCCTGCATCCCGCGTCGTCGTTGGTGACGAGAGCGAACCGTACGTCAGGGACGGCCGGAACGCCTTTGCCAAGTTCGTTGTCGATGCGGACCGCAACATCCGCCCCGGCGACGAAGTCATTGTCGTCGACGAGCGTGACCGGCTCTTTGCGGTCGGTCGTGCCGAGTTGTCCGGGCTTGAAGCGCTCGCGTTCGCCAGCGGGGCGGCAGTGAAGGTGCGTCACGGGTTTGACGCCATCTGACGCCACGGCACAGAGCACCCCATTGGTGACACGTCACAGTATGCCGGTCAGTCCGACGGCTTCGATAAGCGGCACGCCGGCGAGCACGGAGCCGAGCAGGTAGCCACCGATCGCTCCGCCGTTGAGCAGCGGGAGTCCGGCGTGCGGTCGCCCGCGCATCACCCAGCGCAACAGAAGGAGTAGTCCCGCGATAGTCCCGGTTGCCGCAAGCAGTGCGGGAAGATTCAATCCGAGGTACGGCACCGAGAGCGGCGCAGCCGGTGAGAACGTCGCCGCGCTCGCGACGAGCACCGCCGGTATCACCGCGTCTCCAAGGCCGATAAAGAAGGCGTCGCGCTCGTCGGTAGCCGGTTCGTCGGCAGTCGGCTCACCGGTATCCGGTTCGTCGGTAGCCGGTTCGTCGGTGCCATCCACTGACTCGCGCTCGGCGTCTGGCGACTTGCCGGTCTCGTCGGATGCTGCCCCGTGCTCGGCGTCCGCACGTACCGTATCGTCGTCATCGGGTGATTCTTCAAGTAGCGAGTACGAGAGCGAGAGCGGAACCACGAGGACGACGGGGATGTTCAGGTCCATGACGCCTTCAGCAAGCGAGAGCATGTGCTCTGTTCCGTACACCGAGATCGCGTCGTACACCGCAAGCGCGGCCAACAAGACGAGCGCAGGAAGCAGCCCGAACGAGATGCCGAAGAGGCCCGCCGCGCCGGCTCCCATCAGTACCCCGGCGGTGTCGATGACATACCACTCGGGATGGACGAGCAGGCCGACGGCGACAGCGACCGCAGGGACCGCGGCAACGAGCGGCGACGCCACCGCCGCGAACACGTACCACGAGAGCCACGCGGAGACGCCGACGATGAGCAGCCGAACTGCCCAGTCGAACTCGTACCGAAACGCAGCAAGCATCACCCCGCTCATCGCGAGGATCGCGACCACGTACAACAGGCTGTTCGTCGGGTCCTGGGGGTTCTCGACCGGCTGGTACCCGCTCGCGGTGAACGCGGGAACTAATGCGAGCGCCCCCACCTGAACGGCGAGAAACAGCCCAATAGCGAAGACGACACCGCGGTACTCGCGGGGAAGCATGTACGGGGTCGTTCGACACTCGGCGGTATCGTCCTTGCGCTTCCGTGTCGGCCGTCGCCACGGCTGTGCTTCCGTGTCGGCACTGGTCTGGAGTGATGTCGTACACTGACACACGAGTTGCCGCCGTCCCTTCGTGTCCGTAATGCGTGCGACCGGTACCGAAGGCGAGAGGCGGGCGGGTGACCGACGATGACCAGCGGACCCCAAACTGCGTCGATGCCGGTCACCCGAGGCGGGACGGGCGCGGGTCGGATTCGCCGAATCTCGACGAGAAAAGCGTCGAACTTCGGCAAGTACTCGTAGTCCGTTCTCCGGTATAAATCCACGGGAACGCCGGCGCACCGCGGTACAGGCTCAATCGTCGGTCGACAGCGAACGGCGGAGTGCCGTCTCGAGGTTGTCGAGTTCCGCATCAAAGTTGCGCTGGAAGAACGATTCGACGCCCGGTAGTGCCCCCTCGACGACGAACTCGTTCGCGAGCCGGCACCCCGTCTCGGTCTCGTGTATCTCGTGTTCTCCAGTGACACGGAAGGCCCGCGACTTGCCGACGAACTTCACCCGATTCGGCGGGCGTCGGTCGACTTCCTCGGTCTCAACCGTGATCGTCGATCGGATCATCGGAATCGGCAGGGCGACGTGCCACGTCGCCGTTCCGTCTTCGTGGACTTCGAAGGTGTCCACGACACTTATCGCTCCCGCGCGTTTTTCGGCGTCGGAGATGAACGCCCACACGGCTGCTGGCGGGGCGTCGAACTCGAACGTCCGGGAGACCCTGACGGTCATACTACGTCGTCGTTCTGCCGACGATTAAATGGCGGGGAGTCGGCGTCGCGATCCGAACGGATACACGAGACGGTGTTCACGGTGCGAGCGTGGTCACAGCTGGCTCAACTGCCACTGTCACGACTGGCTTACGCGCCACGTCGTCGAGCGGGCCCGACCCCACTTTTCGATCTCGACGTCGTCGGCCTTCTCCGCTAAGTGCGGGAGCCGAGAGCCGACCTGTTTGGCAGTGAGACCGATGGCGTCGGCAATCGTCTTCGAGCGGAGGTACCGCTCGCCGCGGGTGACGCTGTCGGTGAGGTACGCGAGGATGCGTCGTTCTTCCTCGGTGTACTCGCTCATCAAGCGATCAAAGGCGGTTGACGGGCTTAACGGTTTCTCGTGACGTCCGTCACTCGAAGATCTGAACCGCGACGACGGCGAGCAGCGCACAGACGAAGGCGGTGCCGAACCCCCACGCCTTTCCCAGTTGCGTCGGGTATCCGAACATCACGGCGGCGCCGACGAGCGCCACGGCCGACAGCGCGAGGGTCACGCCGAGCCCTTTGTCGGACGAGAGAGTTGCCTCAGACATACGAGAGGCTTTGCGGGCCGCTACTTAGTTCATGCGGACCTGACGTCACCAGTTGACATACCGCGCGCGGACCGCCTCACACGATATGGACGTGCTCTGAGGCCTCGTTGAGCGCGAGATTCGCGGCGATCTCGGCGTTCCGCATGGCGTACTCGGCGGTGTGTTGAAGGCTGACGAGTACCTCTCGGGTCAACAACAACACGGTATTGTCGAGGTCGGTCGGTAGCTCGTCGAGGATCTCCTGTTCGCGATCTTCGAGCCTGGCGAAGCGGTCGCGACACTCGACGGTGAGGTCGTAGTCGCGTTCGACGACTGCCCTGACCGCGAGTGCGGTGAGCTCGTCCACCTGGTCGGTGAACTCCCGGATCTGTCGCATCGTTGCGCTGTCGACGTCGAGCGTGTGGCCCTCTGCTTCCATCACGATGTCCGCGATGTCTTCGGCGTTGTCGGCGGTGAGTTCGAGGTTCTTCGCGACGGAACGGTAGCCGATGAGTGGGAATCCCTCCTCTAGTCCGACGGCCCGTGCGAGGTTGGGGTTCTGGTAGGCGGTGAAGATGAGCCGCAACAACAACACGAATATTTTGTTCGCCTGCCGTTCACGGTTGAGCGACCGCTGGGCGAGGTCGGCGTTTCCGTGGGCGAGCGCTTTGACCGCCTCACCGCGCATCGTCGACCCCGTATTCTCGAGTCGTTCGAGCAGGTTGTCGAGTGTGAAGTCTTCTGGATCGACCGAACAGCGAATCGAGATATCTTCCGGGGTCTCTTCTATCACGCCGAGCCCCATGAGCTGCGTCTCGGCTTTGTACACCGCGTTGATGTGTTCGCTGTCGAGCGTCCCTTCGCTCTTGACATGAATGACCCGCCGACCGAGCACGTACTGGGCGACGACCGCGCGCTCGAGTGCCTGGGCGTCGAGGCCGTCTGCGCTGAGTATTGCCTCCGACTCTTCGTTACTCACCGACTCCGGTAACACCGTGAGCGTCCCCTTGCCGCCCATCCGCAGCGACACCTCGTCGCCCTTCTCCACGCCGTGGTCCTGTGCCCACTCGGCGGGCAGCGTCATCGCTAACGTCGACGGGCCCAGCCGCTGGACTTTCCGCGTTTCCATGACCGTTGGTACGACAGGATACTCCTTAACGTTGTTCCCATGCTCATTATATTCGATAGACGATATACAAGGTGTACAGAGGCAATCCACCGAGATCGGAAATTGTTGCGCGCACACGAGGCGGCGGCTGAGACGTCGTGGTCCCGAACTGGGAGCACGATGAATCGACACATCGACTTGTTCGCGCACCTCAATCGCTCGCTACAGGGCCAAACTCCCATAAGAGCGCGGAGCGCGGCAGCCAGCGCTTCGAACCGGTCGATCTCCAAATGGGTCGTCACCCACACGCCGTGTCCGTTCGTGATGACCCGTGTGAGACAGCCGTTGGCAAACACTCGAACGGTGAACTGGTTGGCGCCAAGCTGGGTGTCTCGATACAGCGACCGCGCGTGGAACCCGTGTCGTTCACTTTCTGTGAACCCGACGAGATCGGTCGTCCGATCGAGTTCCCTGCGAAGATACAGCTGTTCGGCCGCGTTCTCGGTGAAGTGCCTGACACTTCGGAGCTTGTCGCCGGTTGCGGTCCGTGCGGCCCGAACCAGTTCGTCGCCGACAGGTGTGACAAGTCATCACGTGTGGTGGGATCGTACATGAGCGTGGGGGTGTATACCATGATCCATCCACGCATGTCGTCGAGCAGATAGGGTGCTCAAAGCAGCCGAGGGACAGAGTTTAGCGACTCGGTCGAGTTGACCCGGTGTATGAGCGGCAACGACGACGTCTGTGTGCTGTTGCCGGCCTTCCAAGAGGCCGAAACGGTCGGGAGCGTCGTCACCGCGTTCCGCGACGCGGGATTCGAGAACGTGCTCGTCGTCGACGGTGACTCGACGGACGGAACTCGCGACACGGCACGGGCGGCCGGCGCACGCGTTGTCGTCCAGTCGGGAACTGGGAAGGGACAGGCCGTCCGTGAGGCCGTCCACGAGCACATCCGGGCCCCGTACGTGTTGATGGCCGACGCGGACGCGACGTACGATCCGGCGGACGCCGACGCGATGATCGAACCGCTTCGCGCGGGCGAGGCCGAACACGTCATCGGCAACCGGTTCGCAGACATGCGCCCAGGGGCGATGACCCGGCTAAACCGCATCGGCAACCGGATCATCAACGGCACGTTCCGAGTCATCCACGGCGACGCGTACGGTGACATCCTCTCGGGCTATCGCGCGTTCACTCGCAAGTCGTTCTGTCGTCTCCCGCTCTCGGCCGACGGGTTCGGCGTTGAGACGGAACTCGCCGTCGAGTGTGTCAAACAGCGGGTTCCGGTGACCGTCGTTCCTGTCACCTACCGACCACGGCCCAACGGCTCCTCGACCAACCTCCATCCGGTTCGCGACGGTGGCGTGATCTTCCTCGAGCTCTACCGCAAGGCAAAGACCAACAACCCGCTGTTTTACTTCGGCAGCGTCGGTGCAGCCTCGACGGTCCTCGGTGCGGTCATGGCGGGCTTCGTGCTTTATCGGTGGATCCGATTCGACGTAGGCCACGAGATCATCGCTGTCGCCGCTACCGGTGCGATCATCTTGGGTATCCAGCTACTCGTCTTCGGCGTTCTCGCCGACATGATCCTCTCGTTACATCGTGAGGCTGAGGACCAGCGGACCCGGACGGCGGTTCAGATGGACACGACACCCCGGCTGCGTGACGACTCGAGAGCTGACGCCCACGACGACGGTGTCACCACGAGGGAAACCAAGACTCGTACGGACGCGGGCGACGGTGCTCCGAATGCATCCGTCTCGGAACCGCCAGAGCGGTGAGAATTCACCGCTTGGACCGTCAGTAGTTTGTACATGGCCGGAAAGACGGACATCGTATGGACGAAAAGCGCCTCGTGGTCGCCCTCTTCGGACTCGTAGTCGCACTCATCGCCGGCTACATCGCGTATCGCTTCGTCGCCGCGCTGACCGTTGCTGTGTTCCTGTATTACTCCACGCGACGATTCTACCACGCTCTTGCTCGGTTCCGGCTTCCGGCTCGGCTTAGAGCGGCGACCGCACTCTCTGTCATCGCCGTCCCCCTCCTCTTGCTTTTGAGCTCTACGGTCGTGCTGCTGCTCGTCGAGGCGCGCCGGTTTATCGAACGGTACCCGATAGCCGAGTCGGTCGGTGGACAGGAGCCATGGGTCGGACGACTCCGACAACTCTCTGATCTCTCCGTTCGTGGGGCAGTCGACGCGTATCAGTCCGGGCAATTTGACCCCCTCGTCGGGCTCATCGTCGACAATGCCGCGCTGTTGACGAACACCGCGTCTGGCTTCCTCCTGAATGTGTTGATCACCGTCGTCGTCACCTACTATCTGCTTCTCGATGGCCCGACGCTTCATCAGTGGCTGCTCCGGTTCGACGACGACGCGATCGTCCGTGAGTACCTCGAAGCGGCCGACGCAGAGCTTGAAGCGGTGTTGTACGGAAACCTGCTCAACGTCATCGCCATCTCGATCATCGCCATCGTGACCTACACCGCGTACAACGTCGTTGCACCTCCGGCCGTCTCTGTGCCCTACCCGACGCTCTCAGGGGCGCTCACCGGGATTGCGAGTCTGATCCCGGTTGTCGGAATGAAGATTGTCTACCTTCCGCTCGCCGGTGTGACCGCCGTGCCGGCACTGCTCAGCTCGGATACCGGGCTGTTGGCGTACGTTGCCGTCTTACTCGCTGTGGCGGTCGTCGTCGTCGACACCGTCCCCGACGTGGTGTTACGGCCCTACTTTAGCGGCGAGACGACCCACGTCGGCTTGTTGATGCTGGCGTACGTCTTCGGCCCCGTCGTGTTCGGGTTCCACGGCCTCTTTCTCGCGCCGATCGTGCTCGTCCTCGTCTTGACGTTCGGTGACACAGCACTCCCGCAACTGCTCGGGGTTGACCCCGACGATCAGTCTCGGTCTGTTTCTGCAGCCCAGCGACGACTCGAAGAATTCCAGTAGTCGACGCGGCGACGAAGAGCATATATCCGTGCTCGCTGACCATTCGGGTACGTATGCGCGCGCACGTCATTGGTCTCGGCGGGGCGGGCGGTCGGATCGTCGACCGGCTCGCCGCCGACCGTGACCACGAGCGGTTCCTCCACGGCGTCTCTGCGTTCGACACCGATCGCGCGGCTCTCGCGTCGCTCTCGGCGGTCGGCGAAGACCGTCGTCACCGATTCGGTGACACTGCCGGGGGTGAGGGGCTGACCGGAGACCTCCACGCCGGTCGGGAGATCGGCGACGCCCACGCCGACGAACTGTGCCGCGCGATGGACGACCAGCGCCCCTCGCTTGCCGAGGCGTTCGTCCTCATCGTCGGCCTCGGCGGGGGTGCTGGCGGCGGGGCGGCTCCGGCACTCGCCGCCGAACTCGGGCGGATCTACGACACCCCAGTGTACGCGATTGGACTCCTCCCGACGGCACCAGATCATCAAGGCACCGTCGCCCGCTCGACGCGGGACCCGACTGAACAGACGGGCGAGACGGAGCCCCCAGAGAGCGGAGCGGAACCGACGCGCCCGCTGAGTGAGAAGAATGCCGCGCGGACGCTCTCTGCGCTCTCCGAGCAGACGGCCGCGGTATTCCCGTTCGACACCGACGCCTGGCTTCGGCGCGGCGAGACGCTCGCCGAAGCGCGCGAGCGCATCAACGAGGTTGTCGCCGACCACGTGGCGGCGTTGTTCGGCGCGGGAGAGACCGATGGTGACGCCGTCACCCCACAACAAGTGCTTGATGCGAGCGACGTTGCCCGGGCGGTCGGCGAGGCGGGTGAGCTCGCCGCGCTCGGCTACGCGACGCAGGCGGTCGACACCCCCGAGTCTACGTCCTCGCGGTTCGGACTCGGGCTGTTTGGCTCCGATGAACCGGCGGCCGTAGACACGAGCGCAGCCATCTCCGTCATCGAGACGGTGATCCGGAAGGCGACCCGCGGGAAGAACACGATCGCCGTTGCGGACGGTCGTGCCGACCGCACGTTGTTGGTCGTCGGCGGGCCGCCCGCCTGGCTCAACCGCGAAGCGATAGCCGAGGGCCGTCGGTGGCTCGTCAACGAGACCGGCTCCGGCGCGATACTGAGCGGTGACGCTCCGGTTCCCGGCAGCGAGGAGGTGTTTGCGCTCGTGGTGCGGTCTGGTATCGACGAGCCGGACCGAATTCGGGAGATCCACGAGTCGCTGCCCTGATCCGGTAGGTGCGGCTCGCGGTGCTCGCTGACCGCGGGGCTTAATCTCTCACCAGCTCGTTCTTGTGTATGCCCGCAGCCGACGACGACCAACCGGTCACTATCGACGCCGATATCGCCGACGTCGAAACCGTCGCCGCCCGCCGCGACGAGCTGGTTTCGGCCGTCCAGTCACACGCCGGAGCAATAGCCCACCAGCTCGCACGGCTGCAGGGGAGTGACTACGGTCGGGTTGAACTCGCGACCGACGACGGTGAGTGGACGGTCAAACACGAGGCCGGCGAGCTGGACTTCTTGTTGTTTTCACCCCGGAGCGGCTCGGACACCTACGTCGTCTCGACGAAACACCCACCGGAGCCGGCGGGGCTTGCGACCGCGCTCGCGGCGTATCCCGCGATGGTGGCGGCGTGGAACGACCACGTCGACTCGCTGTCTGGCGTGCTCGACGACGTGTCGACGGCGTTCCCGGACCCGGCTCCCACCGACGACCTCGTCGCCGAGCGCGACCGTGTCCTTGGTGCGATACGCGAGACGTGCGCTGTCATCGCCGGCGAGATATATCGGTACGAAGGCGACGACTACGGGACGTTCACCGCGCGCGTCGACGGCGACCGCTGGGAGCTCAAGTGGGACGAGGGGGCAGTCTCGTACCTCCGAATCGGCGGCTCAAACGGCGTGTATCTCCTCTCTCAGTACGAGGCCCCCGGCGCTCCCGACGTGCGCGAGTATGCCGCCAGCTTCGATGGGTTCGTGACTGCGTACAACGACTTCGTCGCGGACCTCGAGAGCGACCTCGAGACGATCGCGGTCACCGACGGTACCGACGACTAACAACTCGCCCCGCCATCTACCCACACTGTTTCGCCGGTGACGTAGTCCGCCTGCGCCGAGGCGAGGTACAAGTACGCACCTGGCAGGTCGTCGGGTCGGCCGGCTCGCGACGGGAGCCCCTCGGCATCGGCGATGTCGGCTCTCGCTTCGGCTGACCACCCCTCGCGAATCTCGGTCGCGATCGGTCCGGGTGCGACCGCGTTGACGCGGATTCCGTGTGTGTCGAGTTCAAGCGCCGCACTCCGTGTGAGCATCTGTACACCGCCCTTCGTCGCCGCGTAGTGGGCGTGGTTCGGCTCAGGCCGTTCTGCGGTCGTCGACGACGTGTTGATGATGGCGCCCTCGACACCACGGTCGATCATGTCGCGGGCCGCGAGTTGCGTGCCGAAGAACGTTCCACGGAGGTTGACCGCTTGGACGGCCGCGAGGTCGTCGGGCGTGACCTCGAGAAACGACCGGCTTCGGTGGACGCCCGCGTTGTTCACCATCACGTCGACGCCACCGAACGTCCGAGCCGCCTCGATCACCGACTCTATCTGTGTCGGATCGGTGACGTCCGTCTCGACGTAGGTGGCGGTCCCTCCGTGGTCCTCGATGACCTCGTGTGTCGGAGTCGCTTCGTCGAGGTCTTTCGGCGTCTCTCGAACGTCGGCGACGATCACGGTCGCACCCGCGTCGCCAAAGGCGCGCGCGACGGCACGACCGATTCCGCTTGCCGCCCCCGTGATGACGACTGTCTCCGCTGAAAAGTCAGCCTCGATCGTTCCCATGCGGGCGTTCGACGAGTCCGACTCCTAAGCGTTGTCATCGGTCCGGCCCTCACGCATTGGCCTCGACGCATTGCCACGCGACGACCAACCACAACGATCCACAGCGGTGGATATCGCCCCGACTACTCAGCAATCCTTATGCGTCGATGTGGTGTAGCGAGCGATAGATGTCGATCACTCTGCCCGGCCCGACTCTCGGCGTCGTCGGCGGCGGCCAGCTCGGACGGATGCTCGCGGAGGCGGCAGCGCCACTCGGTGTCGACGTGGTCGTCCTCGATCCGACCCCGTCGTGTCCGGCTTCGACGGTCGCACGCGGCCAAGTTGTCGCCGAATTTGACGATCAAGACGCCATCGAAGACCTCGCGAGCCGCGTCGACGCACTCACATACGAGATAGAACTCGCCGACCCCACGGCGCTCGCTGCTGCGGGTGACGCCCACGACGTGCCGGTTCACCCGACGCCAGAGACGCTGGAGACGATCCAGGATAAACTCGTCCAGACCGAAGCGCTGGCCGACGCGGGTATTCCGGTCCCCGAGTTCGCCGCCGTCGCGACCGCAGACGGACTGAAACAGCTCGTCGAGGCGTTCGACGGCGTGATGCTCAAGGCACGACGAGGCGGGTACGACGGCCGTGGCAACGTTCCGGTCGAGGACCCCTCGGAGGCGGCCGCAGCGCTTGAGGCAGTCGGTGGCGACGCGATGGCAGAGCGCCTCGTCGACTTCGAGCGCGAGATTGCCGTGATGGGACTAAAGGGCGCAAACGGGGAGACGCGCACGTACCCCGCGACCGAGACGATTCACCGCGACGAGATCCTTCGCGAAAGCGTTACCCCGGCGCGAACGACCGACGAGCGGCTGCAGCGGGCCCAGTCGGTCGCCGAGGATGTACTCGCGTTTCTTGACGGCCGCGGCGTGTACGGTATCGAGTTGTTCGAGACCCGCGACGGAGAGATGCTGGTCAACGAGATTGCCCCCCGCCCGCACAACTCGGGCCATTGGACGATCGAGGGGGCGGCGACCTCACAGTTCGAGAACCATGTCCGGGCCGTACTGGGCTGGCCGCTCGGACCGACCGACCTCATCGGACCGGCGGTCACCGCCAACGTACTCGGCGACGTCACGGCATCACAGACGCTCGATGGCGACACGGCACTTCGCGGCGTCGGCGACGTCCTCGAGGAGCCGTCAGCAGCCCTCCACTGGTACGGCAAGGCAACTGTCAGGCCACTGCGAAAGATGGGACATGTGACCGTTACCGAGGACGCATCAACGGGACCCGCCGATGATGCCAGCGAACGCGCCCTCTCGCGGGCACAGGCGCTCAGGGACGGCCTCACGTTCAAATCAGCGTAACTTCGACGGACGCTGGTTGATTCTTACCAGTCGGCGAATCCGCCGTCGATCAGCGTCTCTGCTTGGTGTCGCACGTAGGCGCGTTGTGCGTCGTGAACGGCCGTCGCGAACGAGTCGCCGTCTTCGAGCGCCGAGCGAACCCGTGCCTGCTTCCATCCGGCAGGAGTGGTCCGGGTCTCGGCGCGGTGTCGAAGCGGTGCGAGCCAGGACGACGCTTCTGTGGCGGTGCATCCAGCTGCCTCGAGACCGGCAGCCGCGTGGTCGAGCAGATCCTCGTACAGGACGTCGGTGTCGGTCGTACGTGTGCCCGCACGGTCGACCCACGTCATCTCGGCGTCGACGCCGTCGGCGACCGCCGCGTAGAAGTTATCACGGGCGGTCTCCCACTCGATGTCGATGACGGGGTGCTCACGGCGCGGGAGCGCACTCATCAGCCCGGCGAAGGCGGCCTGGAACGCGATCGCATCACGAACCGTCGGCTGGGCGGGCACGGGACGGAACTCGATGCGTGCGTTCGCACTTGAGCGTGTCGCTCCCTCGAACACCGGTCTGACCCACCGCCAGTAGCTGCCGTGTTTCGTCCGAAAGGTGGCGAACGCGTCGTCGAACCGATCCGAGCCGTCTGATTCGGGCATCGGAATCAGCGTCTCGTCGCGGGCGATACGATCGACGGCTGTCTCGACCTCGTAGACGTCTCTCGGGAAGCGAACCTTGCTCGCGTCTGTCTGTCCGTTGAGCACGGACTCAAAGATGTGAATTCTGTTTTCAGCCGCGCCCTCGGCGAGCACGCGCTCGCCGTCCCAGTCCTCGTCGTACAACGACGGCGGTACGAAAGGCGAGTTCACTCCGAGCGCCAACAACGGGCCAGCGATCCGGAGCGCGTAGCGAAAGTGAACCGGGAGCGTGTCGGCCTGTGCGGCCTGGTAGTGCGGCTGGATGGACGTGATCAGACTCTCAGGCATCACGGTGTCCGCGGTGAGGGTGACGCCCGGGGCGTTGAGGACGATTGGGTCGTCGTGGCCGGCGTTCGCCATAGCGTGGTAGCGAACCGCGTCACTCATGTTCGCGGCGACGGTCACTCCGTTGACGTCCGCACTATCGGTGAGGTACTCGGCGGCCGACTCGCCGGCGGGTGGGATCGTCCAGACGCCGTCAGAGACCAGCCGCATCCCCTCGACGCCGGCACAGTTCTCGGCCGCCTCGAGTCGGGCACGGACCTCGGCGAGCTGTGCGCGAAGCCCGTGGTCGGAAAGCGGCTGTGGACTGGTGCACATCTCGGCGTTGTGGAGCCCCAGTTCCTTTTCGAATCCCATCAGCTCCAGCAGTCGCCGGGGAACCCGCATTAGTGCGTAGTCGCCGGCGCGTGACTCCCCGCTCCAGCGGCCGTCGGCGACCGCGTAGAACTCGTACTCGAAGCCAACAATCGACTGATGATTGTCGAAGACGCCGTCGTGGAGCGCGTCTTTAACCGTTGCCGCCTCCGCTTCGGCGCGTGCTGTGAACTCGTCGGGATCGACGTCCAGTGCCGCTTCGACGCCGTCGGCGAGGGACGACTCGATGCTCATGAACTGGGTCGTCGGTCCCCGCTGTCAAAAACTCCCCGACCGACGCGAAACGCGCTTCCCGTTCGACCGCCTACGGTGGCCCATGCCCGATCCACTCGGCGACGCGGCCCGACGACGGCTGGCAGAGTCCGCAGCCGGCCACCTCGCGAGCCGTGGGTTCGACGTGGTGCGGCCGGACACCCGCGCAGAGCCGCCGGCGCTCGCCGAGCGAGCCGAGGTTACGCTCGGTGTCGAGCCACTGACCGCGGCGGATGCAACCCCGACGACGATCGTCTCCCGGCTTGGTCACGCGATCGATCGTGACCGGCGAGCGTTGTTCGTCGTTGCCGACGACACAGTCGCGGCCCTCGTGCGGGACGTCCTCACTAACCCGCCGCTTCTCGCGGCCGTCACGGACGGCCGTCGGACCTTCCACGCAGGGCCCGACAGAATCCCGGTCGACACGAGTGGGCTCTCGAACGCGACCGGCGGGTACGCGTGCTTCCGCGTCGACGACCTGCCGGGCAACGACCGTGAGGATGTGCAGGCACAGGCGTCGGGTATCGACGCCGTCGGGGACGCGGACGAGCGGCGCGATTCGACACCGGCGTTGCCACCGGCACCGCCAGCTGTCGGTGGGCGATCTCCGAACACTCCCGGAGTGTCGCGGTCCACCGGCGACCCGCCGGTCCGCTGGCGTGAGACTGACACGCCGATCGGGCCGGTTCCAGCCGTTTCAGGGGTCGACTCGGCCGCGGTCGACGCAGACGGCCGACCCGTCGTGGCGCGGCTCGTGTGTGAAATTCGCGGGCGAGTCGTCGTCGTGCTCGCCGGCGTCGAGAGCCTGCGAACCCCGCCCGCAGGCGCGTTTCCGTACTTTTATCGACGCGACCCGACGGACAAGCGATTCCGCGTCAGACGCGGCTCCGACGGGCGAGTCGTTGAGTCGGTGAGTGGCTTCGGTCCGATGCGCGAGGCGGGGTTCGTCCCCGTTCCGATGCCGCTCGTTCCCGAACACGTCTTGGACGTTCGAGTCGATGTCGAAGCGGCGTGGGACCTCCTCGTCGTTAGCGAGGGGCACTGAGCCCGGTCACGCTGCCGAAGCCGATGCGTAGTCTGAAGGCCACGCCGACAGGAAGACATTCGTATGACGGTTCGATACGACACGGTCTCGATCGAGTGGCTCGGCTACGCGACCGCACGGGTCACGACCGCCGATGGACCGGTCGTGTACACCGATCCGGGACGCTACGGCGTTCTCGACGACTACTGGGCCCGCGATGGGGATATCGTGGTCGTCACCCACGACCACCACTATGACCCAGCGGGTATCCGGTCGGTCGCAGACGCCGACGCGACAATTCTGGTCGCAGAGGCGGTCGCTCCGTCCAGCATCGACCGATCAGTCGAGGGGCTCGGGTCGCTCGCGGCCGACTACGATGTGGTCCGCGTGGACGACACGGCACAGGTCGGCGTCGAGACGCCCGACGGAATGGTCACTGTCTGGACGGTGGCCGCCCACAACGACCCGGAGGGGCCGTGTGCGGACGCTGACGGGACCGTTCCACACCCGCCAGGGTCGGGCTGTGGCTTTCTGCTCTCGATCGACGAC
>Ga0209945_1000103_pt1 | contig 27809 bp, 58 predicted proteins | sample SalPonR2_A_D2_MG_FD_185703 | JGI IMG/M metagenome (GOLD analysis project Ga0209945, IMG submission 185703) | Salt pond soil microbial communities from South San Francisco under conditions of wetland restoration - Salt Pond MetaG R2_A_D2_MG... ...
AAATCGGTGTTTTGAAGTGGTTTTAGTCCGTGTTACTGAATATGATTCCAAACGAAAAGTTACCGTCATTTGTTGGGTTGGTTGGAGAGATTTTTGGTGTTGGATTGTTTGTGCTGATACAAGAGTTTGTCTCTGTTGAAGTGATTATATTTTCGTTGGTTAGTGGCTTGTGTATTTTGTTTGGTGGTATATTTATACTGAGTCGAATTGAAGTGTGGCGTTGTGGGATTTTAGAAAAATTTGGGTTTGTAGAGTGAGTATTTTCGGTGGTTTTATAGTTCTGTGAGTTATAGTAGAGTATATGTCGTATGACAAAGCGACCGTTCAAGTTCGTGTGGAACATGAAGGTGTGGTAGCTGATGTTCGTGAACTAGTGAGTGAGTTGAATGAGCCTGAGAAGTTTTTGGTTCGTGTTATTGATGAATCCTATGTTACGGAAGGTGGTGGTGTTGATGGGTCTAAAGAGATGGTTATTGAAGTTCACGAGTATGTTGGCGAGATTCCGCTTTTTACTGCAAAGCTCACAGAGAATATTTCAGGTGCAGAAATTAAAGATTCTGAATATGAGCGAGGAGAATCTGAATTAGGTGACTAATCTAACTATTTTAATTTCGTTTAGTTGATTTTTTGTAGTTTCTTTGGTGTTTTTACAGAGATTGTTTCTCTGTCAAATATGTCAAATTATAATATAGTTTTAATATAGTAATATATTGTTGTTATATTAAACTGATTTAAAAACGGTAGTAAAATTGAATTAGATTGTTTGAAAATAGTTATTCAGTATTGTTGGTTTTTGAGTACAGCGGCGAGTTTTTCTCTTGCTTCGTTGAGGTCGGCACTATTGAGGGCAAGGCCAACAAGTACAGCAGCTTTGAATGATGCAAATCGTCTAATGGTTTCTAGAATAGCAAGTGCTATTGTGAATTTTGCAATTTTCTCTTTTGTCGTATCGCTCATATATCATTCATCGGGAAGCGTCCTTTTAATTTCTTCGTCGTTTTTCACTCCTTCAGCGAGACTGATTAGTGTCTCCATATCTTCTTTTTCCCAATCCATATCGTTAATCATCGTTAGTGCTGCTTCGGGTTCGATTGTCATCTTCATGGTATTATTTTGTTCTTACAGCCATTTAAAATTGTTGTTTAGTGTTGTTTGAAGTATTATGGAAAGTACTTTTTTATATGAAGATAGTATTTGTTAGTATATGGAACCAGAAGAAGATGCGTTTGGAAATATTTTGTATGATATTTACACGGGTGATAATTCAGATGCTACAGGAATAATTGAACGAGATGATGGATTTATTGAACCTGCTCAGATGACACAAGCATACTTTACAGAGTATGAAGAGTGGAGTCAACAAGTTCAACAATCTATTGAACATGCTCATGGAAGCGTGTTAGATATTGGGTGTGGAGCAGGTAGGCATTCATTACATTTTCAGGAAGAAGGATTTGATGTTAGAGGAATTGATATTTCACCAAAAGCAATCTGGGTGGCAGAAGAGAGGGGGCTTAATAAAACAAGCAATGTTGGAATTGATAGTGTGGAAGACTTGCCTGAGAGTTTTGATACATTTGTCTTGTTAGGGAACAATCTTGGACTTCTTGGTACAAAGCCGATTGAGCGGCTCAGGTTGCTTGCTGAAGCGTCTTCTGATAGTGCGACACTCATAGGACAGACAAGAGAAGCAACGACGACAGACACCCTTCATCATACTCAATATCATGAATATAACAAGGCAAGAGGTCGTCGTCCTGGCTGTCTCCGACTTCGTGTTAGGTATCAGTTATATCAAGGCCCTTGGCATAATTATTTGTTTATTAATAAAGAGCCGTTGAAGGATATTATTAATAAGACACCATGGGTTCTTGATAAAATATATCAGGGTGATGAATCAGATTATACTGTTATTTTACAGAAAGATTGAACTGGGCTGTTTCGAAATTATTTTATAGATTCTTTTTCTATGTTTGTGTATGACTCGTGATTCGCCTATTGTTGAAGTTTCTAAATCGCACCGTGATGAGTTTGATGATGTTCAGATTGGTATTCGTGTTCGAGCTGCGTTAGCACATTCGCCTGTTGAAAAGTATGGGAATTATCAATCGATTGTTGTTGCTGAAGATGAGGATGCAATTGATATGAGTGTTAGTGATGTGTTAGATTTGAGGTATGATGTTATTTTGAATCAGCGTATTAGTCCAGATGATGAGTGGCGGGCAAAGATTGGAAGTATTGTTCGTGAAAACTTGTCTTCTAAAAGTTGGTTTATTCTTGCTCGAAGTTAGTGTTTTCGGAAAGTTATTTAGGTTTTGTTGTTAAGTTATATTATATGACAAAATATGCTATCTGGCGTCATGAAGGTGGGTTGAAAGTTAAACAAGAACAGTATGGTCCATTTGATGATAAAGAGAAAGCAGAAGAAAAATGTTCTGAATTAAATAAAAAGATTGATATTGCAGTAGGTGGATTTCAGGTTCACCCTGAAGAGTGAAACAAAAATTAAATTCGGTATTTTTATAGTTAGATTGTGTGTATTATCTTGTATGGTTGATATTGAAGTTGAAACACGGACGGTTGAAAGAGAGATTGTAGTGATTAATGATTCTGAGTATCCTGCAAGTGTCGTTTTGGATTTTTTGAATAAACTTGAAGGAACAGATGGATTTTTGTCTGGTATTATGTGTTCTGGATTAGATTCAGAGGTTGCTGAGGAGTTGTCTGAGATAGGTGTTGTTAGTCATACACATTCGTCAGGGTATTATGTTGAAGACAGCGAGTTATTTGAAGAAGTTCGAGATGAAATTATTGAGTCGTATCAATAGTTTTGAGATACTTTTTTACAGTTTGATTTATCTTTTTTGTATATGAAAATTGGAAGTCATCCAAGAGTGAAAAAACAAGATGGTAAATTTTGGTGTGAGAAATGTGGTTTTAGTTCATCTGAACCAAGTGAGTTTAAAGATTTTAACTGTTCTACTGATTTGAAATAACAAGTTCAAATTGAGTAAGTGAAATAATTTTAGAAGTTGTTTCAGTACATTTATAGGCTTATACGACTACAGTTTCTGATATGACTATAAGTTCAGATGTTATGGTTAGTGAAGATGGATGGGAAATTAAGAAGCTGTATGAAGATGGTGAGTTCTCACATTATGTTCTTACACATGAGTTAGAAAATGGACATACAACAAATCCATTTAATGAAGTTCGAGCTTCTGGGGGGTTGTTACAATTAAATTATAATGGTGAACGCAGTGTAACGTTCACTGGTGTTATTAGTGGAAACAATACATATGAAGATGAGGTTGCTGATATGCCAGAAGCAGTCTTTGAGAAATTGAAAATGATTGGACCATATTAAAATTGTTATTTTCTATATTATGTCATCTGTTTTAGATAAGATTAAAGATATTCGTCGTGAAGCATCGATTAATGACAATTTAGGTATATCGTTTTCTCCATTTGTTGGAGTGCATTATATGAGAGTAGGAGATGATATTCTTGTTGCAAAAGAAAACAATAGCACAATAGAACGAGTTTCAATTGAGAATGTTACATCTATTTTTGTTGGAGATGGGTCAAATGTAAACCGAGTTTTTAAAAATAGAGGGATTATCTCTACAGTATCGAAATTGAGGTGGTTTATTTCATCGGCAAGTGTGGTTATTGAAGCTTCTTCAAAAACAATTCGTTTTCCATGTTCTCCTGCTGATGTACAAAAGATTGTGGACAGAATTAACTCAGATATTTCTCGATTTAAATCAGAAGACTAGTGTTTGTTTATGTGTGGTTGAACACATACTGAATCGGTATCTTTTTAGACACAGCTATTTTAATGTATTATATGAGCGAAACTGATTTGTATCGTCATGTTTGTTCGAAGTGTGATGAAGAAGTGATTTCAGATGAACATGAGGTAGACGAGTGCCCTAACTGTGATGATAAATATGCAGCAATGATTTTAACACCATCATTAGAACATGATAAAAAAATTATGGAAGCTCCACCTGACTCGTTTGAGTGTCCAGATTGTGGAAGTTCGTTATTTGCTCTCTCTACTGAAGATGGTCGTGACTGGATGTGCCGTCAGAGCGGTGGTTGTGGGTATGCTGGTTGGCTTAGTCAGAATTCTGATATTCGCCCGCCAAAAGATATTCCTCATACTGAAGGATATCGTCGGAGTGCATGGTCTCGATATAAACGATACCAAGAAGGGCATTTTGAATATCGAGAGTGAAATTTACCGATACTGTCCTTGTTTTCTATCTAAGACTTTCCCTCGTCTGATAATTCCATCGCATTCTGGGCAAACATATTCACAAACGCTCCCATTATCATATGGTTTCAGTTGTATTCGACCACCATACCATTCATCACAGTCTTTGCAGTGAAACTCTATGCCGATACGTTCTCCACAATCAGGGCATTTGAATTTGACTTTACCCCCAAACGAATCATATCTTTTATATAATTCTTCTTCTGTCTCTGTATGCTCGCATTCGGGACATTCAAATATATTTTCACTCATAATATATTAGTTATATTTGAACTTTATTGCTTTATTGTCTGAGGTATTTGACATGTCTTGAGAATAAAACAGAGGATTTATTTTGTTGGATTATCTAAATTGAGTTATGGAGATAGCTGTAACTATTGACTTAGATGATACGCTAATTGAAACGCAGGATGATTATACAGAAGCTAGAGAGTGGTTTGCTGAATATGTTTCACAGAGATATGCAACAGTAACAAAAGCTGATGCAACGGAGATTCAGACAGATTGTAGCCGTGACTTGTTGTCAGAATATGGGTTGAGTGTTGAGCGATATCCCAATGCTTGTCTAGTTGCGTTAGAAACACTTGTTGATAATCCATCAGAGGAAGAACGCCAGCGGGTTTTTGAAATTGGAGCGTCTGCAATGAAAGAAGAGTTCCAATATGCAAATCGTGGCTTCCGAGAAAATGCAGAGGAATTGATTTCTGTGAGTAATGCTGTATCTGATTTTTCTGTGTTACTCACTGCAGGAGATAATTCTGTTCAAAATCGAAAAGTAAATGCATTAGATTTAGCTGATAAGTTTGATAGTGTTGAAATAACTGAAATGGATGGTAAATCAGATTTCCTCCGTTCTCTTTCTAATTCGTTTGACAAAGTTGTTCATATTGGGAATTCATTTAGTAGTGATGTTCAAGCTGCTCTTGATGCAAATGTTAGCTGTATTTATGTTCCTCAAAAAGAATGGCGAGAAGGTGAGCAAGATGCAAAATATGATGATGTTCAGTATGCTGAAAATATAACTGAGGCTATTTCTCTTGTTGAAGAACTTGGTACTTAAATAAATGTATTTCAAAGTTTTTTAATAGATAGTCTGTTTTTTGTTAAGTATGTTATTCAAAAGTGTGTTTAGTTCATTATCAGAAGTGAGAGATGCTGTTGATTCAGGTCATGTTGAATCTGATAATATATGCATTAATATAGGTGAAGTGCGCTCGGGGTCAAGCCCTGAGGCTTCTTGCTTCTATGACAGAACTTACAAGGTTAAACCCCATAGAGGTTCCAGTCACCCCTGCTGATAAAAACTCGGTTGGTGTCTTTTTAGATTCAGATGGTGAGTATTTTGATTCGTATACAACTGATGATTATTTCATGTCTCCTGGTTGCAAATATGAGAAACAGTGCTTGTATTATGGAGAGTTTGGAAAACCTGAAGAACTGTTGTTAGAATTAGTTTCTAACTTCACAACTGTTGAAGATGTTAATTATCGTGGAATGGACCGAAAAACGTCTCATATTTGATTCCGAAGTTTTTTAAATATAGTTGTTGAATTACATTGTATATGAGTGAGATATTGCTTTCTTCTAAAAAACAGTCTCGGTTTGAAGAACTTATTGAACGAGCTATTTTTGATGAGTTTGATGAACCTGTTGATGTATCAGTCAAATCTAATGGAAAAATATACATTAGAGAAGAGCAGAGCAGTTATCAGTCTGCAAATTGCGTTGTGGATAAACCAGATGAACTATATTCTTTATTGTCTGATTTGAATTTTGAGTACAAGAAATCAACATATGTGTTAGATGATGGGTCTGAAGACCCTAATCTATCTGGCGCAACATTCTATTTGCAGAGAGATGGTTGGTGAACTATTTTCGATATATTTATATTTGATGATTTAACATGTTTCTTTATGAGTGTTTTAGACTCTGTTACTAGTTTGTTAAAGCCCAAAGAATCATGTCAAGCTGTAGTGTCTGAATCTGATTCAGTGATTGAAACTTGTGGTAATCCAATTCATGGAAAAGGATGTATTGAGGATACTGAATTTATTTTTTGCGTAGAACATATCCCAAGTGATTCAAGACCGTGGATGGACCATCGTGTGGGTGCAATTGATTTTTACTTTTCTGAGAGTGATGAAATCATATCTGTTGTATGAGTTCATTCCGAAGAATATAAGTTAGAATAGTCTGTATGTGTTTGTATGTCCTTGGAAGAAGATATTGAACGGATTCGAGGCGTTGAAGGAGTTGACCGAGTGTCGGTTGATGAGTCTGATGAGACTGTTGAAGTTGTGTACTATATCGCTGATTTGTATGAAGATTGGCCATATGGAGCTAGTGATGGAACTGCTCAACAGCGTGAAACATATTATCAGGAAGTATTTGGCGTCGATTGGTCGCTAGAGGGGAGGTTTATGTCTTCAGAACTAGACACGGGGTTTGAAATGGCTGTTTTTAACCTGTAGAAATCTGAGTGCTTTTAAATTATCCGTAAAGTATTTGTGGGTTCTTGATACATATTATGTATGAGCATTGTTCAAGAACTTGATGGTGCTGAAGAGGATATTAGAAAGGCTGTAAATACTGTGATTGAAGCTGAACAGAATAATGAAGAAATTATTGATTCTGGGAGTGGTAAAAACTCACATTTTGAGTTTGAGTTTGGAGAACATTCGCCAGATGAAGTCTTTGTTTATGTCGAACGATTGCATGAAAACAATGGGTTTGAAGTGATGTTCTGGGTTGATGAATCATACTTTGTTGACAAAGGTGAGCGACCAAACATTCAAGATGGAGGTGCAAAGCTGAAGGAATTTGTTGAATCTGTTTCTGAGTTTGTGGTAGACGAGATTGATACTAATGTCACTTCATCGCCCGAGTATTATACTGATGCATCACCAAGTGTTGTTTTCACAGATGTATATTATTTAGATTGAAAAATATACTGTGGTTTTTTGTGGTTTGAAAAATAATAGTTGGTTATGAGTTATACTTTTTATAAAGATGGTAAAATATATTTTAGGAAAGATAACCATACTGGTGAATTGCTTCAAGTTAAAGTGAGTGAAGATAAAAGTCATCTTTTGACTAGTGTGACTTCTCCAATAGAAATTCCTGATAGTGCTAAGGAAGTATCTTCTGTTCCTAATTGTGCTAGAAAAGAATTTGCTCATACAGCAAATTTTTAATGAGATTTAACTTTTCTTATGGCTATAAATTTTCCACCCGTATTTAAATATATCATTGATGTATGGGAGGAGGTCATATTTTGCTTTAACAAAGATACCCCAAATTAACAGTACTGATGATATTATTACAAGTGGAAGAGCAAATGGTGTGATAGTTACAAGTCCAATCAGTATGGGAGTGATTGCACTGTATGTAAGTATATGTCGGAGATTTGGCACAATTCCTGTTGAGTGACTTTTCTTCTGATATTTGTAGAATTTATATTTGTTTTTTAGATGATACAGATACCAAATTTTGTTCAAGCCTGGTGCTTTTGGAGGGAGAGCTAGGTTGTTGTACTTAGTTTTAACATAGACTGTTTTTGTGTAAAATTCTTCAACATTTTCTGGATTGACACCATACATGTTACAGAGTCGGATGTATTCATTTTCAAGACTCCGCTCGCCTGAATCTTCAATAGAAACCCAATGAAGAGAGTCTTTACCAACATCTAAACCAAATTCAATTTTTCGTTCGTTTTCAGTTTTTGAAGAATACGGTGATGAATCATCTGTTGATGAATCTTTGATTGAACGAACAATACCTGTGAGATATACGTTCTTACTATCTTCGTTTGGAGAATATGTTGGTCGGTCTGGTCGTTCCCAGTTATCTCGTGCGTCTCTCATTCGTTCATTAATATCTGTAACAGAATGAAACTCATCATCATAGTCTGGAAAACCATCGACTTCAATTTCTTCATTTGGGTCCTGAGTGGTTTCTTCAGTCAGGCTTTGTTCCATACTATTCTATTCTTGTTAGGGCGTGTTAAGCATTTTGATTTTCTATTCAAAAGATTTGAGGAAAGCCCCGTCACAGCTGTCTCAATCACACCCAACCATTTATACACATTTGGATATCGGTGTTTTTATATTTTGTTCTATTATATTTGTTTGTATGGGTAATTCAGATATTACAAATCCTGATTGGGAGACTGCAACTAATCCTGAGTACGATGCATGGACTTGGGCAACAGTATTTTATGAACGGGGAGACGAAGGCACACGGTCTGTAACTGGATATACTGTTGTTAGTGGGCAACCTAATTCAAGGCAACCTGTCTCATATACAGTCAAATGTGTCCAGAAACAGCGAACATATAAGATTACACTGGATAGTGTCTGCGATATTGTTGAAAAGCCTGGTCAAGGTCCCTCCTGATTAAACAGATTGAAAAATACGGGTTTTATAAATTAGCTTTTATTTTTTGTCGAATTCTCTGTTTGTTGTGTATCATTTTGATAGTATTTCACCCATCTTGTAGCTATAATTCGACCCGTATTAACTAAGAGTAAGAGATAATAAATTTGTAATGGCTTCAATACTGTTGCAATATCTCGAATTAATTCTGTTGAGATGAATAGCTCAATCAATTCAGGTGTTGAGAATACAATCGTCAAGATGAAAAATACTTTCATATAATCATATAAGAGATTAGTATCTTGAACAGTATTTTGTGTTTTTTCTTGAATAATTTCTGTATACTGTGTATTGAGAATATGCATTTCTATAGAATGTCTTCGTAGTGCAGTGATTCGAATGAATTGAACCAATAGTACTAGTAAGAATAACGATATTAATCCATCTTGTATTGAATCCACATATTGAAATCCTTTGAACAAAATGCTATCAGTTGTTGTGATTGCAATTGCCAACATAACGCCTGTAGCTACACCTAACGAAAGGCGAATCTCTCTCCGAAGAGAAGCATCATAATGGTCAGGGTACGCTCCATTAACTACTTTTGCAATATATTCCACAAACTTCTGATATGGTGTTTTCTCTAATGGAGTCATACATCTATGTAAAAGTTGCTAACTAAAAAATATATTGATTCCAACTGCAACCAAGGATTAACACACATCTTGTTCTACTCTTATAGTACAACAATAATCGTCAGAATTAAATCAAATAAGAATGTTATTATTGTATATGAGCTTACTTGAAAAAATATTTCCAAAAAATCAGAATGAGAATGCATCTCAAGAAGAAGAAACACTTTCTGTACAAGATGATTTGATTCACAATACTGTTTTATTTTCAGCTACTGGGAAACGAGAATCACGTAGAGCTATTTATTTAACTGAATATTGCATTTTTGTGAAAGTTGGAGAGCGAGTAATTTCAATTCCGATAGAATCTTGTTCTCTGCAATCTGCTAAACATTCAGATTCTTTTAGAGTCACAATTGTTTCAGATGGTGGTCATGGGAAAGGATTAAGATTAGACAAATCTGATTTTCGTGATTTCTGGAAAGAGTTGTCTGCTGTTAGAGAGGATGATTAATTTTTTAGTGTTTAAATATTTAATGTTTGATATGGCATACGAATGTGAGAACTGTGGAGCAACAACCGATAAAGATGTAAGTGGACTTTCAGGTGTACATGAGCTAAATAGTGAAGCTGATTGTTGTTCGAACCCAGATTATGTTGAATCATAGTTAAGCAACAATTGTAGTGTGAGCTTGCTTTATTAATCAGATGTATGTCTTAATCGACAGTTATAATTGATTTCAGACTAGTATTTTTAATATGGTTGACCGAGAAAATATTCGTTCTAAAGTGCAAGAGAATGTTGAAGTCATCAAAACTGGCAATTGGTATGTCGCTAAAGCATCATATGACGGTCAAGAATTTGGAGTTCAAAATGTTTCTGAAGAAGCAGCTATTGATGAACTTGTTTCAAAATTTCACATGTATGAAAAAGGGAAAGAACATCGAAAAAATAGGCGAGAACTTGCTTCTGACGTGAGACAAGCGTTAGAAGATATTGAGTCTTGCCCAGATGATTAGGTTATATTAAATTATAAACTGTTGGAGTTTCAGTTAAAACTCACAGTGTATTCAATAGTTTGGTTGTTCTGTGTTGTTTGATGTGTCACTGAAAGATTTGTTGTTTTACCGTCTTGAAGTTGGTGAGAGAATTCAGAGCTAATTGAATCATATACTGTTTCACCAACTTTGAAGATTACATTTTCAGTTTCAATTGGAATTGTTGTATCAAACAGTATTTGATATGATTCATCTTGTTCTTTCACAGTACTGTCTTCAAGTATTGAGTGTTTGTTTACAGTTTTTTCAGCTGGTTGTTCTAGTTTTTGTCGCCATCCTTCGGACATACTCATATATAAAATATAAAGATTGGTAAGTCTTTCTTTTTACACTTCAACCCAATCTTTTTCTCCACATTCAGAACAAGGCTCTGTAGTGGCGTCCATATTTGCTAACGGTGCTGCATCTTCGTGTGGTATGTGACCACAGTTTCCACATTCGTACATTACAAATTATGATTATTAATCAAACCATTTTAGTTTTTTGTTTAACTGAGTTATGTTAAAATTGTGATTGTTGGTTCGTCTGTACTTTCTGGACATGTTTCTGAAGTTTCAACAGGAACAGATGAGATAGTAACATCAGCCATCTGAATAACATCCACAGCATAACTAGGGAATTCAAGTTTTGAAGTATATGAATTATATAATATTTGATTTGGAGAATTGTATCTAAATTGTATATTTGATAACATTGCATTCATTTCTTCTTCTTCTGCAGATGAATTTGCAATTGTTGAAGTGTTTATTCCTGTGACACATGCTTCATATCTGACAGCATTATCATATCCGATTCTTTGCGGGAGTGGTGTCTGCGTTGAGACAGTAACTTCTCCAATGATATATTCTTGTCCATACTCATCATTTTCTATTTGTATATTTTCATAAAATATAACTTCGTTTTGTAAATCCCCTGTTGTTGTGTCAACTACAATTAAACTTATTGTGATGATTGAAATAAGTAGAAAGAGAATTTTTACTTGCTTTGTCGTAACAAGTTGTTTGTCTGTTTGAGTAATATATGCAGCAAATCCAAATATTACTGAAAGAATCACAAGAGATAGCGTAATCATAATTGGGCCACTTGCTAATGTTGCAACACTATACAATGACCCGACTATAATTGCAAAGCCACCGAGTATACTAGTAGCTAATTCTGCAGGTTTATCAGTACTATATTTTGTTCCAACAAACAAGCCAACTCCAACTAAAAGTAAGATGGATGTTGTTGTTAGTGGAGAAGTAAACAAATCTGTTGAAATAAATGTTATAATTGATGCAATTCCAAGAATGCTTGCAAATGAAAGGAGTATTTTCCGAACTGTTATTTCCATAGATTAAAATACGATTATGACTGTTATAATTGTTTGTATATACAAACAAAGACTGAGTAGAATTTTCGAAGTGAATATACAGTTTGTTTTTCTAGGACTGAATCTAAAACAAAAAGATAATTAAGTATATAGTTAGTATACAAAATTATGAGCAATTCAAATGAAATCAAGATTTCTTCACCGTCTGATTTGTATGAGCATCTCAAATATCTTCAGCCGAATATATATGTGAAAGAAAAACATGACGAAGGTGATACTCCAACTATTATTCTTCGGTTGAAGACATATGACACGCATGTTGAATCGGGTAAAACTGGTGAATATACGGTTGAATCTGAGCATATGGTTGAAAACCAAGCCGAGAGAGTAGAAGGGTATTTAGTAGGTGATTGGGACTCTTCAATCACAGGAGAAGAGATTGGAGCAGATGTTGAGTTAGAATTGTGTCTAATTCCACCTGAATCAGAATTGTGAAGAGTGAACCGATATTTTGAAGTATGTTCGGGTAGTATTGGTTATTATGTTCGGACTCATAGAAGCGTTTCAGTCAGCGTGGGAGTCACTAAAGTCTGAAATTGAATATCGAAATTCATGGGAGGTGGTTGAAACAAATCGATACTATGATACTGTCATTGCTCAAGACAGTGGATATGTTGTTCATATTTATGAGCGGAAAACATATGAGAACTCGATAGATGGGGCGACGAAGACGGGAATTGAAACAGAAGTTGATTCAGTTTGGCGGATGTATAATCGAAGTAATTGGGAGCCTGGAAGACCATTAAATTATCGTGGGGATGTGATTGAATGTGCAGAAAATGCAAATCTGTTTACTGGTGTTGCAAGAGGGTATAGGCGATGATGTGACCGAAATTTTTATCTAGTTGCAAACTTTTTATAGTTATATGTCAGAAAATCTTGTTAGACCTGCTGTTAAAGCATTAATTGAAAATGAAGCAGGAGAAATTTTAGTATTAAAAGCTGTTGGTGAAAAACGAACATACTTACTTTTGCCAGGTGGAAAAGTTGAATATGGGGAAACGCCTGTTGGAGCGTTGATTCGAGAAGTTAAAGAAGAGGTCTCTTGTCGAATTGATGTAGGAGATGTTGTTGGAGTATATCATTATTTCGCTGATGAAGGAGAAAGTGAAGGCGATGAAATTGTATTGACTGTATTTGAAGGTGACATAGAATCGGTCGATGCTGTTGATATCTCAAATAATCCTGCAGATGAAGGGATTGAAGAATATTTGTGGATTAGTCCTGAAGAGTTGGTTGAAGAAACTGAGACTAGAGAGTTATCAAAATTTATTTCAGATGAATATAATATTTGATTTTTGGATTAGATTATGACTATTTTCGGTGGTTTTATTATTTTACAGTTGTGATGTTTGTATATGGAGAGTGAACAGAATTTTAAACTTGAAATTGAGTGTAAAGTGTATGATAGTGGAGGGATATCTGAAGTAGGACAATCATCAACTGTTCGTTCTGGTGAATTTGTTGGGTGGGTAAGTCTCACTTCAGATGATTTATCTCTGAGCGTTGAAGATATTTTAGAGCTGCTGGATGTAGCTCATGCTGAACGGTCACTTGCAGCAGTATTCTTGGAGAAGCATAATTCACAAACTGGTTGTTTGAAAGAATTGGGAGTTATCGGAGAGTTTGAAACTGAAGATGTGTGGATGAATGGGTATGTGTCTAAAGAATACCTTGAAGATGTGATTGCATTAATGGATGGTGGGTCTGAAGCTGTTGAGTCAATATATACATATGATACACCGATTCAAGTGCGTAAGTGAGCCACGATACGATTAAAAGTGTGGAATTATGCCTTTAATTCTATAATATATTGTTGTTATATTTTTTAGTTTGTTTTTAGAAAACCCTATACTCTTTGAGTATTCTTGTTCTTGTATGAAAGAAGTTTTTGATTGCCATTCGGATATTCCATCTCGGATTGCTGAAGTACAAGATGAAAAAGGAGTTGACGGGATTGAAAACCTTGATGCAAAAGATACTGTTTTAGAAGAAGAATTTCTCCCATCAATGCGTGAGAATAGAATTATGGGTCGAATTGCTGCGGTGTATTTGCAGGATGTATATGTTCCCGAGCTAGCATTACGACGAGGATTAAATCAGATTTCATATTTGAAAGCTGAGGCTTCATTAGTTGATGATGTAGAAGTTGTTGAGAGCGTGTCATCAATTTATGATAATAGTGCTGAAGATACTATGTCATTCTTGGTTGGTCTTGAAGGTGTTGAGCCGTTGATGGATAACTTAGATTTGCTTGATACATTTTATAATTTAGGAGTACGGTCTGTTGGATTGACTCATTCTCGTCGAAATGGAGCTGGTGATGGACCATTTATCTTTGCAGATAATGATAAAGTGAATTCAGGTGGGTTGTCATTATTTGGCTTTGATTTAATTAATCGTATGAATGAACTTGGTATTGCTGTTGATACAGTACATATTAATGAGCCTGGATTTTGGGACATTGTTGATACGTCTAGTGACCCTATTATAAATTCTCATTCGATTCCACAAGAATATGGTGATATTGAGCGGAATATGAGTGATGAACAGATGAAAGCAATTGCTGAAACAGGTGGTGTGATGAGCTTAAATGCAATTCCACTGTTCCATGAAAGTTGGCCAGACCGACCCGATATGGAAACAATTGTTGATATGGTTGATTATTCTGTTGATGTGATGGGAGTAGACCATGTTGGTTTTGGATTTGATTTCTGGGGTTATCTAACACATCGATATGATGATATTGATGAAGATTGGAGTGGTGTTGTTGGGTTAGAAGATGATAGTGATGTTGGAAAACTTGGACCTGCATTAGTTCAACGTGGTTATACAGAAGATGAAGTAGAAGGTTTATTATGGAAAAACAACCTATCTGTTTTAGAAGATATTATTGACTAAATCACTGAAAATTGTTTAACTGAAATCAGGAGCTTTTTTATGGTTGGCTGTATAGTCTATGGTATGAGTGAGACTATTGTTGAAACGGCAGAGTCTGTTTCTTTTGGACAAGAGCTAGGTGAAGCTATCCGAACGGTTGTTTCAGCTGAAATGAGTGGTGCTGATATAATTGATTCTGGACCAGAGAAGAACAATCACTTTGAGTTTCAATTTGGTGAAAAACGAGAGGATGAAGTGTATGTGTATCTAGAACGACTTCACCAAGGTTGTGGGTTCGAAGTGTTGTTCTGGGTAGATGAATCATATTTTTATGGTGTTGAATCGCAACGTCCATCACTCTCTGATGGGGGCGAACTGCTAGAAACATTTGTGTATACTGTTCTTGAAAAAATTATTGAGATGCTACCTGAAGAAGCTTCAGCAAACCCATCTCATCATATGGATGCTGCTTCTAATGTTGTAATCGCAGATGTGTTCTATCTTCAGCAGGAAGAAAATAGTGACGAAGACTGAGCAAGTTCTTCAGTCATTAAGTATAGAAAGTGCATTGAAACAGTAGTTTTATGTTTATGTGCGTTCAATGTAAGAGTATGAGTCAGCACGCTACAGGCGGATTTGGAGACAGTGCAATGGAGAAATCTGTTGCTAAAAATATGTTCGTTCCAGCAACAATCAAGAACATTTATTTCTCAAAAAAAGTTGAGTATGTTTCTGGTCCCGTTGGACGGAAGATTCGACACACTGGGTTTCTCAATTCAATAGAGCGCCGAGCTGATAGTGATGATTCTTCAGTTTCAATCCGAGATGCTGTTCCTGATACATATATTCAGATTAGTATTCCTTCCCTTCATAAGCGAATGACACTTCGAATGAAGCCATCTCAAATCATTCAATTTGGAGAGTTCACATCTCCACATAGTTCATTTAAATTAACAGAGACAGAAATATCGGTGAAAATTCGTTCTGGTTCTGTTGTAATTAAGGATATTGGTGAGTTTTCAAAGTGCGAAGAAGATGACCGACATTTAGATAGTTATAGTTCACACCAGTCTCGTTCAAAAACAGGTTTGTTTGATTATCGGTATAAATGTGGTGAAGTAGTTGACGCTCGTCTTTTGGAAGCATGGGCAAAAGACGTGGGTCTGTACAATTCTATGTGGGTTGTTACAGAAACTAAAGATTCTGAATACTCTAACACTGCAAGCATTGTTGTCGAACCCAAACACGAAGAATATTCAGATTGGTCGATTCGATTTTCATTTGTTATTGGTGATTGGGATGAAAACGACTCTCTCAGAAAATTCATTACACAAGATGCACAAAATGTTGTCTCAAACTTAAAGTTGTCAAATGTCTTTGTTTCGCTCAGAGATAGTAAACGAACAGAACCTGTGAGTGAAAGTGGCAGATGGAATTTATACCGTGAATCTGACAAACCATCGATTATCCGAACTCTCATACAAAAAGTCTTTAGAACATATTAAACGCCCCATTTCGATGGTTTTAATAGATAACAGTCTAATTTATCTATATGAGTTTGCTTGAAACCATACTCGGCTCTGAACAAAACCGTCAAGTCTCATCACCGCCAACCGATACAGAAGCAAACTTTGATGCTGCATCTGTTCTTGGGAAAGAGACTCCACAGTTCTCTTGTACTGGAATAGATGATGAGCGGAAGTTAATCGTAACCAAATCAAGAGTTATTCTTGTTGTTAATAATAGAGGAACTTCAATTCCCATTCCCGAATGTAGTGTTGACTTTGGGACACATAATGGTGGAACAGAGTATCGTATTACAGTTAAACACAGTGGTTCTGGATATGGGCTTCGAATTAACAAGTCCGATTTTGAGCAGTTTTGGAATATTTATTCTAACCTTATTGTTGAAGAATAGTTTTGGTTTATTAGAAGTATTTTAAATCCTTTTCGCTAGTTTGAAGTATCTGTATGTAGTATTTATTAGTATGTTCATTGAAAAACTTCTCGGGAAAGTTGAAAAACTTCTTGGGGGAAGTGCCATTGAATCTCGATGGTACGAAGCTGAAATGAAGGAATTTACTCTTCATAAAGAAGTCTCTACAGTAAAAGTTGAAGGACATGGTTGGAAATGGAAGAATGGTGATGTTGTTGTATATGAATTAACGGATACTGGTTGGGCGAGAGCAACAGTATATCCAATGGATAGTTCGAATCAAGCAATGAAAGCTGTGTTTGGTTCTTCAGATGGATTTGAAGAAGTACATCGTGAAAGTGGTGTTGAATCAGTTTCATCTACAGAAATTGGAATTACAGAATGGGATATAGAGGTTGATGTTGCAGATGGTATTATTACATCTGTTGAAGAGGAAACAACATTTCATGATTAATACCATAGCTTCTTTAGCGTAACGAATCAATACTTTGAATATGAATCCAGCAGAACTTGACAATGGAACTGAAGTCTACTTTCGAACTGGTGTTGATACTGTATTTAAGGGTACAGTAATTGGAAGAGAAGAATTACAAAGACATTTTTCATATGGTTCATATGATGATTCAGATACATTAGTCAGAGTTGATATTGATAGGACAGGACATCATACTGATGATTCACTACCAGAACATATGGCTCCTGAATCGTATCAGAATAAGGCTTCTGATGACCAAATATTTAGAGATGCATATACTATCGATGCTGAAGACCAGCGATATATTCTCACCCCAGATAATCTCATTGAAATTTTAGAATGATACATATTGGGTTTAAACCAAATAATTATATATCTTGTTTGTATACTTTTACGTATGAACCTAATTGATTGTCCCCATGGATGTGGCGCAGTGAATGATATTGAAGCAACAAAACACGAAGGTTGCTGCCACAATTGCCGAGAAGATATACCAATCGAAGATTGTTACAGGTGTGGATTTTCTGGATTTACTCCACTAGCAGAGTGTCCTAAGTGTGGATATACAGAACAATAGTTGTGATGATTAAGTTACTTTTTGAACGCTGATTTTCTGTTCTTCTAAGAGAAGATAAGTAAGGCAGTTAATACCGATATTTTTATAATTTTACAGTCAAGATAGATTGTATGAGCCATGAACATTCATTTAGCCGAGAGGGTGAAAAAACATTCTGGGATGAACAAAAACAGCAAATGGTTGTTGAAAGAAATTGTAATGTGAAGATGAAGAATTCTACTGTAGGGAGTACTCTTTCTGGTGGAGCTGTTGTGAACGAGACAACAGAATATTGTGATGTGGTAAAACAAGATTGGTATGAGATTAGAAGTGTTGTTGATAATCATAATGAACATAATGGGCCACATTGTGTTATTGTAAGTGACGATGGGGTGGCTTCAACAGACGGGTCAAAACACATATCTGAATTTAAAGAGAATGAAGTTCCTGAGTGGGTATTTGATATTGAAGAACGAGCTGAGAAAGTCGTTGACCAAACTGATGCAGAAATGCTATTAGCTCATTTGTCAGGAGCAGAAATACCCTTAGATATTGCAACAAGTGATTCTGAATATACTGTTGTGTTCTCTCGGGTTGAATCCACAGTTGTAAGTTAGATGAAAGAGTGAAATTTCGGAAGCATTAAGGTTCTTTGAGTTGTATTGGATTATATGTCGAAGCTCATTCGACCTGTTAAGAGGGTTGATGATGTAATCGTTATTGGAGAACGACACCGTGAGTCAGGAAGTCGTTCAATGGTGTTTGAAGCATGGAATGAAGTTACAGATGAAGAAAGTGTCGGTGGTGTCTGTGTCGAAGCTGACCCATCTCTTCGATACAGAGATGATGGTGGTGGTGGTGTTGGTGGCGCACTGGTCAGAGCCGAAGCAAACAATATTCCTCGATTCTATCTTGATGAATCAGTTGATGATATTATTGAAGCCTTTGGCGGGAGGTATAGCGCATATTCATACCTAAAGGGGCTGAAAAAACGATTTCCACCACAAGACGATGGTCGGGTTAATGTGGATGTTTGTTCAGAAATTCGAAGCGAAATAAAAGAAAAGTATGGAGAAGAAGCGTTTCATTTAGTGTGTGAAAATCGAGAGGAAAAAATGGCTAGGCGGGCACAGTGGGTGTCTAATGAAGTTGATGGTGTTGTGCTATTAGTTGTCGGTTCTGGTCATTTCTATCCAATCATTTCTCTGTTAGAAAACTCTTGTGAGCCACTATCAGTAAGTGATGAGCGTGTCAGAGTTTGTGACCGAGATATGAGAGGTCCATGGGGGGTTCTCATTGATGATTGTATTGATGGATTACGGGAATTGTCAGTAATAGCATATGATTACATCAAAAAATTCCGAAATGAAGACTCCATGTCTAAAATGTGATTTTTACTAGAAATTTTAACATTCGTTTCACAAAATAGTGAAGTACGCTCGGAGTGAAACCAAAGGGCTTCTCCTCAAAAATAACAAATAACTTATGTTACTATGTGTTTGTTATATATAGTTTCAATATAGTAATATATTGTTGTTATATTTAACCATAGATTTTTACAGTTGAAAAATAATTTCAATCTATGGCACTTAATGTTGGAGTTATTGGATATTCAATGCAATCTTTTAATGAAAAACAAGCAAACAAGTTAATCAAGGACGCATTTGATGAGATATCTGAAGAAGCATCTAAAAATATTTGTGTTATTTCTGGATTGACTAGTCTTGGAATTCCTAAACTAGCCTATGAAGAAGCAGACAGACGTTGTTGGAAGACAGTTGGAATTGCATGTGAAAAAGCCTATGATTATGAACTTTATCCTGTTGATGAAAAACAGATTGTTGGAAAAGATTGGGGTGATGAAAGTGAAACTTTTCTTTCCGAGATTGATATCTTAGTTTGTATTGGAGGTGGAAAGCAATCTAAATCTGAATTAAAAACTGCTAAAGATAAGGGTATTAAAACATATTTCTATGAGCTAGAATCAGAAGATTGACTTAATTTTCGATAGTAGTGTTAAGAGATGAGATTAGTTTCTGCGTTCTCTTTGAAGGTTCACCTGTTAAGAATCCTGTCGGAGTTCCATCTTCATACTGAATGGAAATATCATCATGCTCATACTCTGTAAACTGTTCTTCAGTCAAGTCAACTACTTCACCTGTCTCTCGTTCTCGAAGATACCAATGTGTGTACTCAGTTGTTGCATCCATCGGCCCTGGTTCTTTAACTTCAATTAAAATTCGTTCGACTTGCCATCGCTCTTTACCACCTGTTAGGTGATATAATGCCTCACTAGCTACATAACAATTTCCTGCTAGTGGGTGATGAAGAGGCCATATATCATCAGGATTCTTCAGCAAATCATCTCTACCCGCAAGTTCTTCTCTGATGTTCTGCTTAAGTTCCTTTTCTTCCATATCTATTTATTGGACTTCAGGGATATTAATAGTTGGGTTTGAGAGTTTTTTATTTATTTTGATAAGAATTCTATATCGAAGTTTTGGCTTCCTCGTTTCAATCCAAGTAACAGATTTACTCAGCAATCCAAAAGTGCCGTTGTGTCGTTTCTTACACTCAGAGCAAGTCCACCAGAAAGTCTGACTACTCACATCTCCAAGTGATGCTCCCTCACCTTCAGATGCTTTCTCTCCGCAATCTGGACATTTTGGATAAATGAAGTCACTCATACGTTATAATATTATTTAACTGTACTTAATATTTTCGAGTTCCACGCCTTAATCGTAGGATTTATACGAAATAAGGTAATACTGTGTTGTATGGGAGTTCAGAATATTACCATTCAAGACGGAACACCTGAAGATGTAGTTCAATTTATGAAGCATATTGAAGAGAATGTTGCTGCTGATGGTTCTGTTTCAATCACAACTGTTACACAAGACGAATCTGTATTACCTGGTGATACAGTAAACATGGGGTGGCTAGATGGACCACCCGAACGAGCTGAATATGGTGTCAAATTTGAAGTGTCATTTGATACTCATTCTGAACATCCGTCTAATCTATTGGAATTGTCAGAATCATTTTATGGAGACGGAAATGTCGCATTTCATGAAGAATACGATGGAGAAATTGGAGAATACGAAGCGTACATCTTTGAAAGTGGAGTATGATTGGGCAGTTTTTTGTTGCAATTGGTCTGCTGTTACTCACATTTGGAATAATGTTTTTTGTGACATTCATTCAACCACCCAAAACAAAACAATCAAAACGTTCTTGGGAATATTCTGTTGATGATTTTGATTCTGAAAAGCGGAAGTAAACTCATTGGTCTTTTGTCTTCAATTCTATAAGTGTGAATAGTGCGGGTGGCAGGATTTGAACCTGCGAGGGCCTACGCCAACGCATCTTGAGTGCGCCGCCTTACCAAGCTCGGCACACACCCGCTCTGACGCATTAAGTTATACTGTCTGGGCTAAGTTAAAGGTTTTGAAGTCATCTTCCAATTGTGTGTTGTGATGGTTGAATAACTCTATGGTTAACGAAGAGTTATTAAGTAACTTGTGAAAAGAGGAAGCCTTCGGAGGGATTTGAACCCTCGACTGATTCCTTACAAGGGAATTGCTCTGGCCAACCTGAGCTACGAAGGCGCTTGTGTTTGTATTGTAGGGTTCCCCCTACTTTAATTTATTGTTTTGTCTGTACCTACACTTCGGCGGCTTCTGCACTAGACGGAGGGTTGAGGGGCTTGCCTTCAAGCGTGAAGACAGGCTGTTCAAAGTTCTCACAGTCTTCATTGTCGCACTTGTAGTCTCGGTGTCCACGGTACGCTTCCATTCCACAGAACGGGCAGTAGTAGTCAACCATTGTGTTTAGAAACAAGAGCCATATGTACTTGAATGTGTCGATTTCGACTGAATAACATAACAACAAAACAGAAGAATTATACATATCCATTAGAAAATATAGGGTATGTGTGAAGAGATTTTTATTGACATATTAAACAATCGAAAATCAAAAGTGCCGACTGGTAAAATATCTAATTCTATCAGTCAATATTGTACGATTGAAATTTCGGAGTACAATCAGCCACAAATAATTGAAACATCGAGTTTTAATACAATCTCGCCTAAAGAACAAGTGATTGTATCTCTCTTTGTGAATGAATTGCTTTGGAGAGAGAAAGAGTCCGTAGAGAGATTTGTCTCAGTCCAAACATTGTTCGAAGACTTTCAATTAGATAGCTCAACGCACTATCCATATATACGAGAGTTAGAACAAGAAGGTATTATTGAACGAAAAAATCCAGATAAGTATTCGTTAAAATCGAAACACTTGTCAAATGCGTTTTCAGAACTGTAACTAATCTTCGAAGATTTGTTTGATTTTGTCAATATCAAAAGATTTGTTTGATTTTTGTTTAGTAATTCCAGAGAGCATCATATACAGCTTGTTCTTCTTCATCAGTTAATGAAACATCATCATCTGTTTCAAGGAAGATTGATGCACCATGACCCATTGTTTGTTTTGCATTCCACGGTTTTCCATTAACAGTGCCTTCAAATTTATAATCTTCTTCTGGGAAAATCTTTTCTTCATATGTGATTTTTACATTTGGTTCTTCAGCCATATGAGCATTAATCAACCCTACTGTAAAAGGATTTTCGATTACATCAATTAATAATCCCAAATTTTATCTCGAATCTCTTTTCTTTCATTGCTTGTTAATGAAACATCATCATCTGTGAAAATCATAACACTTGGAGCATAGCCAAGTTTTTGATGGGCGCTCCATGGTTTTCCATTAACAGTGCCTTCATATTCAAAATTTTCTTCAGGGTATGTTTTTTCTCTAGTAGTGATATCAATATCAATGTCACTCATATATAATAATTCTTAGTGAAACACATAAAATGTTTTGATTATGCTTCTATAAAGAGTGTCAGGAGTCGAATTTAAGCCTGCAGAGTCTCTTCTGGTGCTGTATCTCGTTGTGATAGGAGTCGATAGGCATCTGTTTCATACTCATCTTCTTGTGGAATTTTGCTTCCAAGTAAGATACGAACATGTGAAGATTCAAACTCTGTAACTTCTTTAACTGTAAGCCATGGGTTTTGTGCAATTGCATATGAAAGTGTATACCAGTTTGGAATTGATGTTGTTGGATATGCATATAGCAAAGAACTAGTGTTCGTGAGAATTTCTAAATTTGGATATCCATACTCTGTAGTTGTCATCTCTGCAAACTGAATATCGGTTGTCGAATCTCCATTTTCTTCAGACCGACATGATTCAATGACAGTCTGCTTGAAATCTTCTAGTACTTCTGCTTGCCATCGTTTTTCAGAATCATAATTGTGGTTTGCTTCAAGTCGGGATTGTCCTAATTTAAATTCAGTTGCATCTGAACAGAATGGACACTCTTTGGCTTTTCCTTGTTTTATTCTTCGACTTGCTCTGCCTGCATTCATAGAGTGCAAACGTTCACGAGTACTATGTTCAATAGGTGGACTTGAATCTCCATACTTTAACTCAACAAGATGGATGCTTCCACTTTTGAACTTGTTTGCTGTGAATGTTCGGTTTATTGGTTTCCCAAACGGCAAACACCAGTGTAGCACACAATTTTCTTTGTATTCTTCTGGTGTGTATTTAAAAGCTGAGGTTGCTTTTGTTTCGTCCAAGCGCATACACAACACTACGAACCAGATAATAATAAAAGTGTTGTTTAGCCCATATCCGAATGATTTCACTACTATGTGCTTGTTATATATAGTTTTAATATAGTAATATATTGTTGTTATATTAACATGTATGAAATATCACTTTATAATTATCCATTCTTACAGAGAAACACAACTCTTCAAAAGATAAATATAAAATGGAAATACACATATGATTATATATGAAAGTGATTGCACATCGAGGTTTTGCTGATAAAAATATAGAGAATTCTATTCAATCAATTAAATCTGCTTCAAAATATAGTGATATTATTGAGATTGATGTTCGAGTATCAAAAGATAGTGTTCCAGTTGTATTTCATGATGCTTACATTGATGATAAAACAAACAGTTCAGGTCTCATTTCAGAACAAACATACGAAGATATAATTGAAACAAAAATTGAGAACTCTGAAGAAACAATTCCAACACTTTCCTCAGTTTTAGACGCCACCTCAAAACCAGTATTAGTGGAACTCAAATCAAAACGTTGTATTGAAAAAATATATTCAATATGTAGCAGTTCAACTGTTTCAATACAATATCAATCATTTAATCCATCGATTCTAAAAGAGATACCAGACTCTGTTGATAAATTTTTACTGATTCCATTAGAAGAACATCTTTCTATTAATGGAATTTCAAAAAACTCAATAACTAATATTGACGAAGCAATACAATTTGCAGAAAGAGAGCAATTGACTGGGTTAAGCATCCATTATGATTTTTGTTCAAAAGAAAAAGTGCAAAAGATTAAATTAAGAGATTTTTCAATATATATTTGGACAATTAATAACTCTACTATGGGAGATAAAATCTCTCAGTTTAATGTTGATGGAATAATAACCAATCACCCAGATTATCTCTGATAGGTTGATTAAAAACTATGCAGGTGACAGGATTTGAACCTGTGGACCCCTACGGGAACGGGTCTTAAGCCCGTCGCCTTTTCCTGACTTGGCTACACCTGCGCTTGCTTCCTGTCTGCATTTCATTCGAAGAGGGCTATACAGTTAAACATTACGAATATGAGTGACCAAGAGTGAAACTATCTTTTCAAAACATTATAAAGTATTAAGGTTGATTAGAAGAATATGGGTTTTGATGCAACAAACCAAGAAGGTGTATATGACCAAGATGAACAGACAAACTGTCCTGAATGTGAAACTGAGCTAAAACGATTTCAAGATGGAGGTGCATCTGCTGAAGGGTATGGTTCTCGAACAGTTAGTACAAAACTAGTTTACTGTCCGTCTTGTTCACCACGGAGCAGTCTTGATAAAGTGAAGAATTTTCTGAAATCACTTTAAGTTCTTTTTCGGTGGTTTTAATACATTTACCGTTGGATTATTGGTTATGAGTGAATATGAAAATGAGGTGAATAAATGCCCTGAGTGTGAAGGAGATATTGCTGCTGTTTCGCCAGAGTTTACTGGGGATGGTTGTATGTTCCGTATTATAGGTTGTGTTGATTGTCATTGGGGTGCTATTGAAGAATGGGAATTGCAAAGTACTGAAGAACGTGAGTGAATTGTTTCGTAAAGTTTATGTGTGTTTGTGAGTAAAAGTTAATTGTAGGGCGAAAGGCATCGTCCGAAATAACGCCTATGGAGACAGTACCCCTAACAGTTTTGAACTGTTAAGCGTGTCTGTGAAATAGGAAAAGGAGTAGTCATGGTCAAGGGCTAACAGTCGGGATTTCATATCCCGTTAACTTTTCAAGGTTCATATTGTGTAAAATAGACTTGTCTCCATATAATTTTGAAAGTTGGAATAGTATAGATGTTGGTTGTAGTTAGAGTGTCTAGAGATTTGATTTAGTGAGAGATAGTAATCTTTTAGTGTTTTGTATTCCTTAATAGTAATATGGCACGTGAGACTACTCCGAAGTGTATTGATGTTGGTAATGAAGAAGTCTGCGTTGGAGACTCGTTCAAGGTTATTGAAAAGAATTCGTCGTTGATTGGTGTTGTTGATGTAGGTGAAGAATTCACAATCAACTGTATTAAGCAAACACCGAGTGGATTTGAAGCACAGACAACAATTGATGGATATAAGTATAACTTTTCTCCCACGACTCTAGCTGAAGCTTTGTGTGAAGTTGATTATCCAAGTGCGCCTGAAGAGCCGTGTATTGAGAGAATTGATTGAGAATCAATGATAATACTTTTGAGTGTATAGGTTAATTTTAAGATATGGTTTGGTACAATATTGGGGTTGTGTACTCTCAATCAGTTGTTGAAAAACATAAACAATCGTTGATTGACCAAGGATTGAGTCAATATGATTTTAACTCCAATGGTGTTAAATTAACAAGTCAGTTTTCTGACTTCGGTGAGATTGAACTTGAGATTGTTAAAGGGATTTCAAAAACCGATTTTGGAAGTGAAATAGACTGGTTAATTATTGTTAGTATTAATAGTGATGATAATTCTTGTGAATGTGAAGTGTATTCTGTTTCAGATTCAGAGTTAAATTGTGTTTCTTCAGAGAGGAGTGAGAATCGGACCAACTGGGATGGTTTCACAAAAGAGGGAATGACCATTAACGCAATAGCACCATCTTTTGAATAGTTGTAATTCTATCACTAGATTAGCTATTGGTTCTATTTTGTCCCCTCAATTATTTCGTAAATTTATTGTATGTTAAGAGTATATGATATATGTATGGTTTCAAAAGATTCATTAACAGAAGGTGAGGAAGTTTTTGACTCTGACTCCTGGTCATTTACAGTTGTTGAGGTTTTGGAGGATTCTGTTGCATCAGAGTATGTTGTGAAAGAAGAGCGGAAAGAGAGAGGTCATGTTATTTATGAGGAGAAAACTGTTGCTGATTTCAATCCAGAGTATCCTGCGGATGATATCGTTGTGAAAGTTGAACGGAATGATGGAAAGATGTTGTTTTGGCCGATTAGCCGAATAGAACAGAGCTAATGAGAAGTTTTTTGACAATCAAAATAGTAATAGAAATATGAGCTTACATTTCACTGTTGAATTTGAAGATGTTGAACCAAGTGGATTTTACCAAGATGTTGGGTCTAATACGATTGATGAAGAGTTTGCAGATACGGTGAAAGAAGAATTAGATGAGGATTTTTCTATTGTTGAAACATATTCTGAAAATTCTGTTCCGCCGTATGTTGTATTTAGAGCGAATTTTGAATCGACTCATCGAGAGTTGTATGAAAAGTATGGTCGGAGTGGTTTAACGGAAAAAGTGGCTGATATTGCTGAAGATGTGTATGGGTGGAAGTGTTCTCAGATGTATATGGAGAGATGGTGAATTCAAAAAGATTTTATTGTTTGAGTGGTAATATAACAATATGAATCAGACTTGTAGTATGTGTGATTCTGAAGCGAGTGCGGATTTGCTTCAGGAACCACTGTGTGAATCACATGCTGAAGAGCGGTTAGCAGAATTAGAAAATAAAAAGGAGGTAAAGTCGAAAGAACTTGAAGCAGCTAAAGCTGAATATAATCGAGTTTGTGATAAATATGATGTGAATAGTTATGGAGAGATTGAGCATCAGTTGAATGTTGAAAATCGAGAGGATATTGATGAGTCTGATGTTCAAATTGTTAATGACGCAGAGTTAGAACTGTCTGGAAAACAGCACGAATTTGATGAATTGAAACACAAAGTACGGAATCTTCGAAAGTCAATGTAACTATGAAAGCGATAAAACAACAAATCAAAGAACTACTAGTTGAAGAGGGTGCAGTTGACCAAGATGAGCTTATTGATACTGTTGATGGAGACCCTGATGATGTAATTGCTGTCCTGCATACATTAATGAAAAATGGAAAGATTGCCTATGATATTGAGTGGGATATTGATGGGCGTGGGAAAGAGTATGCAGTTGGGTTGATTGAAGAGGACTAAATTGAAACTGTTTGTTTGTCTGCCCATTCGATTGTCTCAACTTTGACAGTAATAAATACAGAATTGTCTTCATCTTCTCTGGTGACTTCGAAGCCACAGACTTTATCATCAATTACAATTGCACCTGTTCTCATTATATGTTCTTCTTGTCCGCTCATAGACAGTTGCACTCCATTAATTTCTTTTGTTTTAGTAAGCGTATGTTCAACCATTGATTCTATCATACCATGGTCTAATCCGCCGTCTGTTAAAATCTCATCCATCGTCGGCGTCACACGAAATCGTTTAGAGTGCATTTCAACTAAACATATATAACTGAAACACTTAAACTGTAATTGTTTTAAGACTGTTGAAGCAAAGATTCTTTAATGAATTACATACAAATGTGATTTATGAAACACTTTTCAAATTCAATTGAAGCTTTGAAAGCTGATGAGGACTCTGTGAAAAAACAATTGCTCGGTGGATTGATTTTAGGATTGTCAATATTTATTATACCTGGTGTTTTCTTGTATGGATATATGATTCAAATCCTTAAAGATACGGAGACACGACCACTAAAGAAATATCCTGAGTGGACAAACTGGGGTGATTTGTTCATAAATGGATTATTAGGCATTGTGATTTATTTAATTGTTATAATTCCAATTCAACTATTAATTAATGCACCGATTCTGTTT
>Ga0209945_1000104_pt1 | contig 27727 bp, 32 predicted proteins | sample SalPonR2_A_D2_MG_FD_185703 | JGI IMG/M metagenome (GOLD analysis project Ga0209945, IMG submission 185703) | Salt pond soil microbial communities from South San Francisco under conditions of wetland restoration - Salt Pond MetaG R2_A_D2_MG... ...
CGGCGTAGCGCTCGGCGTCGATCTTCGCGAGGAACGTGCTTCCGGAGAGGTCGTCGATTCGGACCCGGTCGATCGCCCCGCCGAACTCGGTCAGCATCTCGACGAACAGGTCGTGCGTGAGCGGCCGCTCGAAGGGGCGACCGTCGAGGGCGTGCGAGATGGACTTCGCCTGGTCGGTGCTGATGAAGATCGGCAGCGCCTGCCCGCGCGCCCGCAGGACGACTACCGGGGCCCCCTCGCCCCCCTCGTCGTCGACGCTGACCCCGAGTCCGCTGACGGTCGCCTCGTGTGCCATCGGTTGGCATTCGACCGACCACAACCAAAACTTTTCGCCTCGGGCGTCGAGACGCCGGCATGGGAGACGGCTACGTGGTCGCGGCGAAGCCCTCCGCCCGTCGGGTCAGCGGGGCGGTCGGAGCGTGGGTCGCCGCGTCGGGGTGCCGGCGGCGCTTCGACTCGAAGGCGTCGGCCCGCGAGTTCGCGCGCGAGGAAAGCCCCGAGGGCCGGACGCTGTGGGTACAGGACGCCCACCCACTCGACCCGACGGACGCGGACGGCTATCTCCTGGCCCGTCGGAGCAGCCGCCGGGACAGCGAGGCCGAGCTGCCGGGCGAGCAGGTCGGCCTCCCGACGCGGCGGTGACGGCGGCCCGAAGGGGGCGAACCGCGGGCGGCGGCGGACCGGCGGCCTTTTGACCGAACCGCCGCAAGCGGGGGTATGAACGACGAGCGCGGGACGGATCGACGGGACGGGAGACGCCGGAAGGCCGCCCTGATCGTCGTCCCCCTCTTCGTGCTCGGGTTGGGAAACGTCGTCCTGATACTCCAGTGGGATATGAACCCCGTCTGGGGGGCGCTGTTGGTCCCGCCCGTCATCTTCATCTCCGCGCTCGGTTGGATCGCCATCGAGGGCGGCATCGCCGGCGGAGCGGGCGAGGGCGGCGGGAGGGCGTAGTTCGGGCCCAAAGAGGGCCGAAGCGTCGTCGCTCCGCCGCGTCGACGGCGGCACGCTCGGCGCTGTTCGAGTGTCGTCGGTCGGAAGAAGCGCCGAGGGTGAGATTTGAACTCACGTGTCCTGACGGACAGTTGCTCTCGAAGCAACCGCCTTGGCCGGGCTAGGCTACCTCGGCTCGGTTTCACGTCCGACGGTGTCGAGTTTATGCGTTTCGATCGACTGCCGCGGCGGCACCCGCCGACGGGCGGCGGAGGGCCGTTCGAAAACCGTCGGTCGTCGGTCGTCGATCAGTCGTCGGCGGGCGTACCCGAGGCCGACGGGACGTCCAGGATGTCGCCGGAAACGACGCGTTCGTTGGAGGTGACGTAGCGCAGGAGCAGGAACGCGAAGATGTACTTCGCGACCACGTCGAGCAGGCTGTAGGCCCACGACGTGACGCCGACCGGCAGGACGGCGATCCCCTCGACGCCGAGCGCCCACACGATCGGGTAGGCGATCCAGAGGACGACCGTCAGGAGCTTCAGCGTGTTGAAGATGCCCGCGGTGCCGGCGGCCGACGCGTCCTGGGGCCACTTCGCGAGGAGGATGTAGACGACGACCGCAAAGCACGCACAGCTGATGAAGTACCAGAACCACCGAAGGGCGTGCGACGACGTGGTCAACGCGGCGGCGAGCCCCGTGATGCACATCGCGATGTCGAAGGTGATCGCGGTGAAGATCGACGTCGCGTCGGAGCCGGCGAGCAGCCCGAGCGCGAGCAGGATCGCGGGCGTCGACAGCGCCCACGTCAGATAGCGGCCCCACAGCGAGACGACGCCGTCGACCGACTCGCCGCCGACCATCACCGAGGCCCCTTCGGCCGCGTGTCCGGCCGGCATCTCGAGGATGCCGACCGTGAGCCCCGAGGCGAGCCCGGTGTAGCTCGCGACGGAGACGGTCGGCACGAGGAGTACCGAGACGGCGATGAGCTTCGCGCGCGGATCCTCGAGGTCCTTCGTCATGAAGACAAAGAGCAGAATCGACAGCCCCGCGAGCGCGATGTTCACGTACAGCGAACTCGCGAGAAGCGGGTCGCCGAGGACGTACTCGAAGAGGTCCGTCTGCGTCACCGCCGTCTGTTGCAGGGCGAGGGGCGATTCCGTCGCCGCCGGCTGTATCTGATGGAGTGTCATGACACTACCCCAGTTTTCGACGACCAGCCATATAAAAGACGACCCACACTAGTTGGGACAGCGAGATATACGACGCGACTACGGACGTGCTCTGACGGTCCGGAGTACACGGATAAATATATTTCGGTCGCGGTCGTTGCTGTCGACGTCGGAGCTATCGGCCGACGTCCAGCCGTGTGGCGGGCGTTCGAACGCCGCACCGCGCGGCGGTCGGGGCGCGAGCGCCACTCCCGACGGCTACAGCCGCGCCCGAAGGGTTTCGAGGGTCCGCTCCAGTTCCCGGCGGTTGAACCGATCGGCGATCGGCCCGAGGATCGGCTCGAGCGCCGCCGGGAGACCGAGGTCGTACGCGGCCGCGTACGTCACCCGCGTCCCCCGGGTCGCCGGTTCGAAGGTCCACTCGATTCGCCCCTCGATGTCGCCGGTCATCTCGAAGACGATCCGTTCGGGAGGCTCGTGTTCGATCCCGCGGACCTCGCCCTCGAATCGGAGGCCGAACAACCGGTAGGTGTAGCGCGCGCGCTTGCCGCCGTTGTCGAGCACCCCGAGGGTCTCGACTGCGCTCAGCCGCGGGGAGATCCGGGCCTGGTTCTCCGGGACGTCCATGTACTCGAAGGCCGCCTCGGGCGGGCGATCGACGGTCGTGGTCGCAGTCGCCTTCATGGACATCGTTGGAGCGTCGCGGAAATATACTCCGGGGATCGGACGTCACCTAGCGTAGAGGCCCTGTTCGTGATCCATCACGGTCACCACGACGACGTGCGGGAGGGTGAGCACCGCGATCAACACGAGGTAGGTTCCGACGAGGTCCAACGGATCGGCGACGGTCCCGGGAACAACGACGTAGAGGAGCACGAGCAGCCCGAGGGAGGCGGCCGTCAGCGGGGCCGCGTCCCGCGTGAACGATACGAGCGCGGCCCTGTAGCGCCGCGTCCGAAGCGACGCAGCGGCGGCCGGGTCGACCGCGAGAAGGCGGACGATGTGTCGGAGAGAGTGCCACACGCAGAAGTACAGCCCGACGGCGAGGATCGGCGGGACGGTCGCGAAGAAGGCGACGAGCAGCCCGGTTTCGGCAGCGTCGAGTCCGAGGGTGCGGCGGTCCCCGCCGGCCGTCGCGACGAGCCCAACGGCGACGGAGAGACAGACGAGGGCGGCGATCACGGCGGCGACGGCGGCCCGCGCCGCCGGGGTGAAGAGGGCCGATAGCGCCGCCGGAGCCGCGGGATCGAACAGCCCGGCCAGCGTCGCGACGACGAGTTCGTACTGATCGGGGAAGGCGACGAACGGGACCGCCATCGGGAGCGATCCCCGGGTCGCGGCCGTCAGGAGGCGTCCGGTCCGGCCGGCCGGGTGCTCGCCGCCGGCGAGCGCGACGAGGGGGTAGACGTCGCCCTGGCCCCAGTGAGCCCACGTCAACAGGATGAATCCGACGACGGCGGCGATCGGAGCGAGAAACCAGACGACAGCGTAGGCCCCGCCGACGACGAGGTACAGCGCGCCGACGGCGGCCAGCCACCGCCCGGTGACCGCCTCGCCGCGGGTTCGGGGGATCGCGAGGTGATCGACCGCGCCGTGTGGCAACCCGAGGAAGACGGCGCTGACCGCGAGCGGGAGCAGCTGGTACGCCAGCGGGACGGAGACGCCGGCCGCGAAGACGAGCGTCGTGACGGCGATCACGGCCCATCCGGGCACGAACGCGAGCCGGGACAGCGCCGCTCGCGTGTCGGCCGGGGCGCGACGCTCGCGTCGGGTCGGGTGGTCGGGGAGTGATTCGGGCACGGGGTTCGTTTGGACCGGCGCTCACGTAGTGGTTCGGTCGGGGTCGTCGGCCCGCCGCTCGTCGGCGTCGGTCGTCGCGACCGGCGGGTCGGCGGGCGGGAGCAACCCCCTGAGAGCGGACGGGACGGCCCGACGGACGTCGGCGGCGACCGTCGGCCACTGGTCGACGAGCCACAGGTACAACACCAGTCCCTGGACGATGAAGACGTTCGTGATCGCGAAGAACACCGCCTCCTCGACCGGCAGACCGAGCGGCGCGATTCCGAGCGTGTAGGTGTCCGAGAGGACCCAGAGGCCGTTCGTGATGGCGAAGCGGTCGATCACCCACAGGTACGCGGTCGGAACGCCGATGCCGACGGCGACGGCCCGTCGGGCGCGGAGCAGGTGCGGCCACCCGAAGGCCCACTGGATGGCGAGGACGGGGCTGGCCCACGCGAGGATCGCCCCCAGATACAGCGTCGAGGGGCCCGAGAGCAGGAGTCCGACCCCGAGCGCCGCGACGGCGACCCCGGCCGCGAGGCCGAGAAGGCGCGTCCGGACGGGGATCCGAAGGTCGCCGTCGGTCGGGACGTCGAGGTTGTAGAGCCACAGCGCGACCAGGATCGGCTGGAGGACGAAAAACAGGTACTCCCCGACGGGGATGCCGCGGGCGGACGCCCAGACGACGCCGTCGCCGTAGGTCCAGACGCCCCGCCCGATGAGGAGCGCGTCCCACGGGGTCGTGTAGCCGACCGCCAACGCGACGATCACTCCGAGGCCGACGAAGGGGACCCGCCCCCACAGCGCGGTGGGCCGGACGTATGCCGCAGCGACGACGGCGAGCACCGGCGGCACGACGAACGCGAGGTGAAACCCCAGGTACGTCGTGGGGGTCATCGTTCCTCCGGCCCGGCCGTTCCGACGGACCCGGGGCGCGGCGTCGGCAGGAACGTTCGGAACCGTGGATCGATGTGCATGGTGTAGATTTCGCCCGCGATATATAAATCGACGCCGCCCCACTAGTTGGGCCGCGGCGGGGGTTCGATCTCCTCGAGGAGCGCCCCCATGATCTTCGATTGGGCGGCCCGCAGGTGCTGGTGGAACGTCGAGCGGGTGATGCCCATCGAGTCGGCGATCGACTCGCCGGGGACCGGGCGCGGCCACTCGAAGTAGTCGCTCAAGTAGGCCTTTTGAACGGTTTCGAGCTGTCTGTCCGTGAGTTCGTCGCGGAGCGACTCGGCGAGTTCGGTCCGGGAGTTCGGGTCCCTCTCCCGGCGCCGCTGGGCGGCCAACGAGAGGCCACCGTAGCGGTCGAGAACGGTCTCGACGACCGTGTTCGGGTTGGCCGTCCGGGGGACCTGGATGCGGAGTTCGACGCGGTCGCCGTCGGCGGTCAGTCCCCGGATCGACCCGTTGTGATCCAGCACCGTCCGGACGATCGACTCGCCGGCCGGGACGATCTCGAGGAGACACGCGTCGTCGTACGTGGCCACCGTACGCACCTCGGGCGGGTCCTCGAGCGTCCGGGCCGCTCCCTCGATGGCTTCGGCGTCGGCCCCGGAGGCGACGACCGAGAGGACGAACCGACCGTCGCTCCGGGAGACGGCGCCCCGATACGTGATCTCACAGCCCGCTCGGTCGGACAGTTCGGCGATCACGGGGGCCGGGGGTCCGCCGGTGAACGTCAACTCGGTGTACTCGTCGGTCGCCAACAGGCGCTGGTTTTGCAGGGCGTTGATTCCGGTCCCGATCACGCGCCCGAGCGCCTCGAACACCGCGGTCTCGTGGTCGTCGAGCGAGGCGGCCCGCGAGACGTAGACGACCAAGACGCCGTAGTCGGCGTCGCGGTACCGCAACGGGATCGACGCGACGCCGCCGTCGGGGGGCGCGAAGCGACGGTGGGGGGAGTCCGGGGCGAGCGACTCGGTCTCGGCGATGGTCACGGCACCGGTTCTGATGGCTTCGTTGACGGGGTCTGCGGAGGCGTCCGCCGGGACGAAGAGCTCCTCGACCCCGCCGCAGCCCGCTCGCTCGCCGGCGACGATGCGATCGCTCGTCGCCTGGCGGGTGCCGAACCACGCGGCTTCGTAGTCGTTGGTCTTGAGCATCGCCGTGCAGACGCGCTCTTCGAGTTCCGCCCGGGAGGTGCTTTCGACCGTCGCGGCGGTCACGTGCTGGACGATGCCGTCGATCCGGGCCAGGAGGCGCTCTCTGGCCCGCCGGTCGGCGCGGAGTTCCTCGGCCTGCCGGCGCGCGCGCAACTCGACCTCCTTTCGCTCCGTGATGTCGGTCTGGAACCCGAGGTAGTGCGTGAGTTCACCGTCGTCGTGGACGGGCGCGACGTTCAGTTGGTTCCAGAAGGGCTCGCCGTTCTTCCGGTAGTTGAGTATCTCGACGGAGATAGACCGCTCGTTGTCGACGGCCTGCCGGATTCGATCGACCGTCTCGGGGTCGGTCCCCTCGCCCTGGAGGAACCGGCAGTTCCGGCCGAGGATGTCGTAGGTGTCGTACCCGGTGAGGCGTTCGAACGCCTCGTTGACGTAGATCAGCGGCTCGTCGGGTTCGTTCGGGTCCGCGACCGTGATGCCGACCGGGGCCTCGTCCATCGCCAACTCGGCGAGTTTCAGGTTCGCGGCCGTCGGATTCGATTCCTCGACCGTCGCCGAGACGTGGTTCCGTCGGGCCTGCTCGATCGCCCGGTCGACGATCCCGTCCTCGGCCGGGTCGTCGCTGGCGGCAACGTAGGCGGTGACGTCGGCGTCGATCGCCGCCTCGGCGACGGCCTCGTCGCCGTCGGCCGTGTAGAGGACGACCGGCAGTTCCGGGAACGCCTCCCGGATCGAGTCGAGGAGGTCGATCCCGTCGCGCTCGCCGAGTGCGTAGTCGGTGACGACGCAGTCCGCGCCGTCACCCTCGAGGACCTCGAGGGCGTCGTCGATCCCCGAGGCCGTCGTCGTCTCGACGAGTTCCTCGGGGAACGCCTCCAAAACAGCGGGACGGGAGGGCGCCGTACCGACCAAGAGCACGTCGAATGCGAGCATTGACCTCCGTGTAGGGGCCGGGCGTTCAAAAGGGCCTCGGCGGGCACGACGGGCAGGACGGCTGTCTGGACACCGAAAGGCCCGGCCGCGTCAGTGGTCGCCGCCGATGACGACGACGGGGACCGGCGCGGCCTCCAGGAGTCGTTCGGCCGTACTTCCCAACACGAGGCGTTTGAACCCCGATCGGCCGGTCGCGCCGACGACGACCGCGTCCGCCCCGACGTCGTCGATCGCTTCGAGGACGCGCTCGTACGGCGGCCCCTCGAGGACGGTCGTCCGGCACTCGACGCCGGCCTCCGCGGCGGCCTCGGCGGCGCGTTCGACGGCGGCCTCGGCGTCCGCTCTCAGGTTCGCCCGGACCTCCTCGGGGTCGATGATGGCGTTGTCGTAGGCGGTCCGGGTCTCGACGACCGAGACGGCGTGGAGCGTCGCCCCCGCCGACTCGGCGAGTTCGAGGGCGTGATCGAGCGCGGCCTCGGCGTCGTCGCTGCCGTCGGTCGCAAAGAGGATCGTCCCGTACATGACCCCCGGTAGACCGGGCGGGATAATAAACCCCGAACGCCGACGCGCGAGCGCCACAGCGGGGACGTTCCCGCAGCCGGGGCGTCTCAGCGGTCGGAACCGGGGTCGGCGTCCGGATCGACCTCGCGGGCCGCGACCGCCGCGAGCAGTTCGGCGAGGCGATCGGCCGCCGCCGCGAGCAGTTCCGCGCCGAGGTCGGCGTCGCCGTCGCGGGGGTCGCCGACGACGCCGCTGTCGGTGAACGAATCGGAGTCGTACGCGAGGTTGGTGCCCGCGACCCACTCGCCCCACCCCTCGGCCGCGCCCGCGGCGGCGGCGTCGAGGCGGTCCTCGCGGATCAACTCGGGGTCGAGGTGGCGGATCACCGCCGTCTCGGCCGGGCCGGCGTGGCCGAAGGCGTCGAAATCGACCGCGTCGAACCAGGTGTAGCCGACGGCGTAGGCGTCGCCGTCGCGGCTCGCGCGCGCACAGAGCTCGCGGACCGCGTCGGCGTTGCCGCCGTGGCCGTTGACGACGACGATCCGGTCGAAGCCGCTCGCGGCGAGGCTCCCGAGGGTCTCGCGGACGTACGACCGGAAGGTGTCCGGCGAGACCCAAAGCGTCCCCTCGAAGGCGCGGTGTTCCTCCGCGATCCCGACGGGGATCGTCGGGGCGACGACCGGACGCTCGCCGGCCGAGTCGGCGTACCGGTCCGCCCCCGCGTCGGCGATGGCGGCGGCGGTCATCGAGTCGACGCCCAAGGGTGCGTGGGGGCCGTGCTGTTCGGTGCTGCCGACGGGCAAAAGCGCGAGGTCGGTGTCGGCGTCGCGGGCGTCGGTCCACGTCGACTCGGCGAGTCGCATCTCTCCCCTACGCGATCAGCAGGTCCTCGCCGCGCTCGACGCGGACCGTACACGGCGGGGAGATCTTGTTGTACGCGCGCCGGAGGGCGTCCTTCGCGACGCCGGCGTCCTCGGGGTTACACCAGATGGTAAACAGGCGCTCGCCTTTCCCGATCCGGGCGGCCGTGCCGACGATCTTGCCGAAGGACTGCCGCATCCCGTCGGAGACACGGTCGGCGCCGGCCCCGGTCGCCTGTTTGTTCTCCCGGATGACCTGGTGGGGGAACTTCCGGAGGATCATCTTGTAGTCGCCGTCCTCGCCGAGTTCCTTGAGCATGCGGCGGTTCGCCGAGAGCCGAGAGGCCTCGAGCGAGCCGTGGCGAATCTGGACCTCCTCGTCGACGAGGAGGCTGATCTGGACCTCGTAGTCGTCGGGATCGGCGTCGAAGTTGCCCATCTTGTACTGGGCCACCTTCGAACCGGGGATGCCCGTGATGTACTCCCGTCGGGTGTAGGAGGGCTTGTCGATGTCCCGATACATCGATGCCGGCTTGTCACTCATAGTACGTCGTGTGAGGGTCAGTCCGGTAATAAAGGCGTCGAAGCGACGGCCGAACGAGACGGTCCAGCGGGCGGAAACGCCGACCTCGGCGCGTGGGGAACCCCCTCGACGAGGTCGACCGCCGGCCGTCCGGCCCCGAAGCCAACCGCCGGCGGGGCCGGCCGTCGTCGCTCCCGACGGGCGGCGCCTCCCGGTGGTCGACGACGCGGATCGCCGCCGGGACTATTTATAAACCCTGCTTCGAGCCGGCACGAACCCGGCGTTCGCCCCCCGTCGTCTCGACCAAGACAACCGTTGTCACAACGGCGCTGTCTGCGTGTTTTGTCGAAATATTCGGACGGTCCGTGCGGATCGCCGGGCGTCCGTCATCAGACACATTTATATAGAACCGTAGACAATCATTCGGACGACTATGAGCCAACAGCAACGAATGGGCGGCCAGCCCATGATCATTCTCGGCGAGGACTCCCAGCGGATGAAAGACCGCGACGCCCAATCGCACAACATCGCGGCGGCGAAGGCGGTCGCCGAGGCGGTACGCTCGACGCTCGGCCCGAAGGGGATGGACAAGATGCTCGTCTCCTCGATGGGCGACATCACCGTCACGAACGACGGCGTCACCATCCTCCAGGAGATGGACATCGACAACCCGACCGCGGAGATGATCGTCCAGGTCGCAGAGACCCAGGAGGACGAGGCGGGCGACGGCACGACGACGGCCGTCTCCATCGCCGGCGAACTGCTGAAGAACGCCGAGGACCTCCTCGAGCAGGACATCCACCCGACGGCGATGATCAAGGGGTTCCACCTCGCGAGCGAGCGCGCCCGCGAGGAGGTCGACAACGTCGCCTACGAGGTCGACAGCGGGGACACCGACCTGCTCCAGCAGGTCGCCGAGACGTCGATGACCGGCAAGGGCGCGGAACTCGAGAAGGACGTTCTCGCTCGGCTCGTCGTCGACGCGGTCCAGGCCGTCACCGTCGACGCCGACGACGGCGAGACCATCGTCGACCTCGAGTACGTCAACATCGAGACCCAGACCGGCCGCTCGGCCGGCGAGTCCGAACTGCTCGAGGGCGCGGTCGTCGACAAGAGCCCGGCCCACGAGGAGATGCCGACTTCGGTCGATGACGCGGACGTGCTCCTCGTCGACGAGGCCATCGAGATCGAGGACACCGATGCCGACGCCAACCTCCAACTCGACAGCCCCGACCAGCTCCAGACGTTCATCGACAAGGAGGAGGAGCAGCTCAAGGAGAAGGTCGACGCCATCGCCGAGGCCGGCGCGGACGTCGTCTTCTGTCAGAAGGGCATCGACGACCTCGCGGAGCACTTCCTCGCGAAGGAGGGCATCCTCGCGGCCTCCCGCGTCAAGAAGAGCGACCTCTCGTTTTTGCGTGAGGTCACCGGTGGCGACATCGTCTCCGACCTCGACGCGGTCGGCGAGGCGACGCTCGGCTCCGCGAGCGTCGAGTACGACGAGGCCGACGAACTGTTCTACGTCGAGGGGCTCGCCGACGAGACCCACGGCGTGACGCTTCTGCTTCGCGGCTCGACCGAACACGTCGTCGACGAGCTCGAACGCGGCATCGGCGACGCCCTCGACGTCGTCGCCCAGACCGTCTCCGACGGCCGCGTGCTCGCCGGCGGCGGCGCCGTCGAGGTCGAGGTCGCCCGCCGCGTCCGCGAGTACGCCGACAGCGTCTCCGGTCGCGAGCAACTCGCCGTCGAGGCCTTCGCGGACGCCTTGGAACTCGTCCCCCGCGTCCTCGCGGAGAACGCCGGACTCGACTCGATCGACACGCTCGTCGACCTGCGTGCGGCCCACGACGACGGCGACGAGGCCGCCGGGCTCGACGTCTTCACCGGCGACGTCGTCGACACCTTCGAGGCCGGCGTCGTCGAGTCGGCCCACGCCAAACAGCAGGGCATCTCCTCGGCCGCCGAGGCCGCGAACCTCGTCCTGAAGATCGACGACATCATCGCCGCGGGCGACCTCTCCACCGAGGGCGAGGAGCCCGAGGGCGGCGCCGGCGGTCCCGGCGGTGCCGGCGGCATGGGCGGTATGGGCGGCGGCATGGGCGGCATGATGTAAGGCCGAAGGTACAGCTCCGCTCCGCCGGCGTTCGTTCGCCCGTTCCCAAGACGACCATTTTTGTATCCGACCGCACGTATCGGCGGACGATGACGCTCTCGGAGGAGGCGACGTCCCGCCTGACGGACATCGTCACGCTACAGCCGACGAAAAACGGGGAGTTGCAGGACCGCTGGGGGCTCGAAAGCGGCAGCGAGGTCCACAGCTACCTCGAATCGGAACTGAAGGAGTACTACTACCGCGACGAGGACAGCCTGATCCGGGCGACGCCGGAGGCGGCCGACCTCGTCGGGATCGAACTCGACGACGTAGTGGGGGTGCCGCCGCTGCAGGCCGAGGTCATCGACGCCCTCGCCGGGCCCGAGGAGGACCCCCAAAGCGTCGTCTCGGTGCTGCACGACCTCGAAGACCGCGGCGTCGAGACCGACGTCGATTCGGTCCGCTCGGCGCTTCGGGGGCTGGCCGACAAGGGGATCGTCGAGGTCGTCCGCAAGACCGTGCCGACGTTCCGGCTCGCGATGGCGCGGGCGTCGATCGACGTCGAGGTGCTCGACGCGCCGAGCGAGGACGCCTAGCGCCTGCGCCCCCGTTTCCGGTCGAGCAGCCGCTTGGCCGCCCGCCCCGGCCCGCCCGCGATCGGCCACCCGCCGTCGCGCCAGGCCGGCGGCTCGGGCTCGAAGGCGGGACAGGACCCCGAACACTCCGCGGCGGTCTGTGGCCGCCCCTTCGCGGCGCACCGCGGGAACGGCCCCGTCGGGTCCGTCAACTCGAAGTGCCGACAGTCGGGGCGCATCGTCCCCGCGTAGGAGCGCCAACCGCGCTCGTACGCTCGCTCGGCGATCTCGAGGCGCTTGCGACGCTTCCAGGCGGGATCGGCGTACTCGAAGCGCGCGGCCGAGCGGCCGTCGCCGGGCCGATCGAGGATCCGGGTGCCGGGCTCCGCGGCAGCCAGCGTCCGCGGCCGCCAGACCGGCTCGCAGGACCGCGATCCGGAGTCGGGCGAGACGGCGAGGATTCCCACCTCGACCGGCATCGCCTCCAACAGCGCGGGTTCGACCCCCTCCGCCGTGGCCTCGGTCGCCAGCCAGACCTCGTCGGCGAGCCCGAGCGCCACGTCGTGTTCCAGCTGTTCGCCGAGCCGCCGCGCGGCCGCGGCGTCGAGGTCCGGCTTGTTCTCGATCGCGACGATCCGGTCGACCCACTCCGGGTAGCGGTAGCGCCGCCTGATCTCGATGCGGTTTCCGTCCCGGCGCGTCTCGAGGAACCCCCGGTCGTCGGCCTCGTGGATCGCCTCCCGGACGTACCGCCAGGGGTAGCCGGGATCGGGGAGACACTCCCGGTAGTACGCCCACGACGCCGGCGCGTGCCGGGCGAGAAACAGCAGGTCCGACCCGAGGCGGGCCTCGCCGAACGGCGCTCGCCCCGCCAGCCCGGACTCGGCGGTCTCGACGACGATCGTGTCCCAGCGCCGGCGCTTCGTCCCAAGCTGCCGGGCGACGATCGGGGATCCGTCCCCAGTTCCCGGCGGCCAGTTCCGCTCGGCCCACGCACAGACCCGCAACTCGAAGCCGAACTCCTTCACGGCCGACACTCCGCGAGCGTGCGACGTAAGCGGTTCGGCCGTCGGGGTCGTTCGGAGGCCGGAAGCGTGGCTGCGGCGGGAACGTGGAACGGAAACGGAGCGGGACGGGAGTGGGTGCGCCGGGCACCGGGCAGACCCGACGCGGGCGGGCGCGTGGCGCGGGCGTCGGAGCGTTCTGCCGTCACGACGAGAAAAGCGTCGTTCGGGCATTCACGGGTACGGCGGGACGACGTATAAACCCTCGCGTCGACGACCGCCTCACCGGCGATCCGAGAGCGCCGGGAACTCCCCGCGCACCTCGGCGACGCGCTCGGGCGGGCAGGCCGCGTGGACGACCGCCGGCCCCTCGTCGGTGGCGGCGACCGGCGTCCCCCAGGGGTCGTACGCCGTCGACCGGCCGACGAGGTCGGCCGCGTCGAACGACCCGGCGCCGTTGACCGCGCCGACGTACAGCAGGTTCTCGACGGCCCGCGCCCGCGGCAGGAGCTTCCAGTGTTCGACGCGGGGATAGGGCCACGCGCTCGGCACGAGCACCATCGTCGCGCCCGCCTCGAGCAGCCGCCGGTACAGCTCCGGGAACCGGAGGTCGTAGCAGGTCGTGACGGCGACGGTGTGGCCGCACACCTCGGCGGTCGGGAGCCGATCGCCAGGGACGAGCAGTTCGGCCTCCGCCGAGTCGTAGCCGAACAGGTGGTGTTTCCGGTACACCAGCCGCCGGTCGCCGTCGGCGTCGAAGAGCACCGCGGTGTTGGCGAGGCCCTCCGGTTCCGGGACGGACTCGCCCGCGGCGGCCGAGGCGGCGAGGTCCTCGACGACCGTCCCGGCGAGCACCGCGACGTCGTGCTCGACCGCGGCCGCCCGGATCGCCCGGTGGGTCCCGCCGCCGATCGGTTCGGCGTTGCGCCCGTAGGCGTCGAAGGCGAAGTAGCCGACGTCGAAGATCTCCGGGAGCGCGACGCAGTCGGCCCCCTCGGCCGCGGCCGCGCCGATCGCCTCGAGCGCCCGCTCGACGTTTCGATCGCGCTTGGCCGGTTCGACCTCGATCTGTGCGAGCGCGAGGTTCATGTTCCCGTTCGCTCGCGGACGGTCGACTCGAGGCTCGCCAGTTCGTCGTCGAGTTTCCGCTTGAAGTAGGTCTCGACGCCCGGCAGTCGCCCCTCGACCCGAAACCGGTTCGTGACGCGGGTGCCCGCCTCGATGGGTTCGAGGACGTGTTCGCCCTGTACGTTCATCGCCTTCGATCGGCCGACGAACCGGACGTAGGCCGGCCCGTCGACCTCGACGTCCTCGGTTTCGACCTCGATCGTCCGGTCGATCCGCGGGATCGGGAGCGAGACGTGCCAGATCGCGGTCCGATCGCCGGTCGTCTCGAAGTCGGTGACGACGCTTATCGACCGGGCCCGAGTCTCGGGGTCCGAGATGACGTCCCACACCTCCTCGGGCGGGGCCGGGATGTCGAATACGCGCTCGATGCGGGCGGTCATACGTCCCGATTGGGCGGGACGCGTATAAGAAACGGCCGTTCCGCGATCGCCTTGCCGGTCGTCGGATCCCACCCCCGCCCGAGCGATCGAGAACAGTTCACTCGGGGGTGACGCGCCACGTCGTCGAGCGGGCCCGGGACCACTTCTCGATGTCGACGTCCTCGGAGTGTTCGGCCAGCCTCGGGAGCCGCGTGCCGACCTGCTTGGCCGTCAGGTCGATCGCGTCGGCGATGTGCTTCGACCGGAGGTACTGCTCACCACCCTTGGCGCGCTCCCGCAGGTACGCGAGGATCCGCTTGTCCTCGTCGCTCAGTTCGCTCATACCCGCGGGTACGGCCGCGAGGGGCTTAAGACCGTTCCTTCCGGCTACTCACCCGTAGACGTGGTAGGCGGCGACCGACAGCGCCCCGCCGAGCATCGCGACGGCGAGCGCTCCCCCGGAGGCGAGCTGATCGCCGGTGAACCCGAACACCATCATGCCCACCGCGCCGAGCACGGCCACGATGCCGAACAGTACCGGAAAGCCGACGCCCTTGTCCGTCGAATCGGCGGTTTCCATAGCGCAACCTACGGCAGGGCGATTATAAATCCCGCCGATCCGTCGGAAACGGAGTGCGAAGCTTACTCCAGCAACTGTTCGAGTTGGTGGCGACGCCGGTCGATGTCGAAGGCGGGGTCCACGCCGCCCTGGACGTGGAGCCGATCGAGGAGCAACAGGGGGTCCGCGCCCGCGGCCTCCGCCGCCGGGACCAACTCCTGGAGCGCGCGCCGGTGTAGCGCCAGCGAGTCGAGGAGTCCGATCGCGATAGCGAGCGGGACCGCCGCCTCGGCGTCGGTCGGGAAGGCACTCGAGAGCAGCTCGAAACGCGGTTCCGGGGGCGCGTCGGTCGCGGCGAGCGTGAGACACTCCGGACACAGCGCCGCGCGCTCGGACTCCTCGGGGACGTGGGGACGATACTCGCTCGGGACCTCGAAGACGACGGTGCGGGCACCGCAGTTCGGACACTCCATGCGGGACCTATCGGTCCGGGGCGTATGAACGGGGCGAAACGCCGGCGCGAACGTCCGACCGGAGCCGTGACCGACGCCAAGGTTTAAACCGTAATCGGGGCCTACCTCGGTGTGTGAGGACCGTTTCGGAGCCGTCCGCCGTAGTTCGAGGAACATAAAACCGGCACATGCACAGGAAGGGACACGTCGGCGCGGCGCTCGCCGCCTACGCCCCGATCGGGGGCCTCCTCGTCGCCGCCGGGATCGACGTGCTCGCGGCCGCCGGCGGGATGGTCGCGTTCGGGCTGGCCACGCTGCCGGACTGGGATCGACGGATCCCGTTCGTCGATCACCGGGGCGTGACGCATACGGTCCACTTCGCCGTCGCGGTCGGCGGACTCGTCGGGACCGCCGGCGCGCTGTCGGGTCGCTCGGCCGGGATCGGGACGGCGGTCGCCCTCGGCGGCTTCGGGTTCCTCGTCGGTTCGGTGACGGTACTCTCACACGTCGCCGCCGACGCCCTCACGCCGATGGGCGTCGATCCCTTCCGGACCGGCCGGCGGCGCTCCCTCGACGTCGTCCGGGCGGCGAACCCGATCGCGAACGACGCGCTGTTGGCGCTCGGCGTGGTTTCAGTCGGCGTCGCCTACGTGGTCGGAGCGGCGATCGCCGGGTCGATGCCGGGATGAAAAGAGACGAACGCCCCGTCAGTCGTCGGCCGGGACGGTCTCGGTCTCGGTCTCGGCCTCGGCGGCCTCTTTGGCCTTCTCTTCGGCCTCGTCCGCTTCCTTTTTCGCCTTGATCTTCTTCATGCGGAAGATCTCCTCGCGTTCCTGCTCTTCGAGTTTCTGTTCGATGTACTCCTGGGCGCCGTGGAGTTCGGGCAGGAGTTTGAACTCGAGGGCGTTGACCCGGCGCTTCGTCTTCTCGATCTCGTCGAGCATCTTCTTCATCGCCGTCTCGACCTCGGCGGCGAGGATGATCGTCTCCAGCAGTTCCTCGTAGGCGTCGGCGGCCTCGTCGATGCGCGCCGACGTGCCCACGAGTCCGTAGCCCCGCTGGTCGAGCGACTTTTTCACCTTGGTCGACTCGATCTGGGGGACGACCACGCCCATGATGTTCTTCGATTGGCTCGTGATCTCGGGGTGTTCCTTCAGCGCGGCGGCGGCCCCGCGGACGGCGACGTCGCCCTCCATCGCCCGGGCCATGTTGATGTTGCGCTGGGCGCGCTCGTAGCTGTCGTCCAGGTCCGACCGGACGTCCTGGGCCTGATCGAGGATGTCCATGAACTCCATGATGAGGCCGTCGCGCTTCTTCTCGAGGGTGTCGTGGCCCCGCTCGGAGAGTTCGATGCGGTCCTCGATCGCCATGAGGTTCTTCCGAGTCGGTTTGACGTCCTTAGACATCTGTTGAGAGGCACTTTCGTCCCGAACGGGTTAATTCTTTATCATACGGGGGGCGATTGGGAGCCGGGGCTGGCCGTCGGGGCGAAACGAAAAACAAGCGGTCGATCTACCCGGTCAGTCGGCGGCTTGGGCGACTTCCTCGTCCTCGCTCTCGACGTAGTACTCCTCGATGAGGTCCTCGTCGATCCGGTTGAGCGACTCCTTGGGGAGCCCGCTCAGGAGTTCCCAGGCGATGTCGAGCGTCTCGTCGACGTCGCGGTTCGTGTCGTGGCCCTGCTGGACGAACTCCTCCTCGAAGGCGTCCGCGAAGTCGAGGTACTTGTTGTCGAGGTCAGACAGCGCCTCGCGGCCGACGATGTTCACGAGGTCGCGGAGGTCCTCGCCCTCCGCGTAGGCCGCGTAGGCCTGGTCGGAGACGTCCGCGTGGTCCTCGCGGGTGAAGCCCTCGCCGATCCCGTCGTCCATCAGCCGCGAGAGGCTCGGCAACACGTTGACCGGGGGTTCGATCCCCTGGCTGTTGAGGTCCCGATCGATGTAGATCTGGCCCTCCGTGATGTAGCCGGTCAGGTCCGGGATCGGGTGGGTGTCGTCGTCGCCCGGCATCGTGAGGATCGGGATCTGCGTGACGGAGCCCTCCCGGCCCTCGATCCGCCCGGCGCGCTCGTACAGTTGCGCGAGGTCGGTGTACATGTAGCCGGGGTAGCCACGCCGACCCGGGACCTCCTCCCGCGCGGCACCGATCTCGCGCAGCGCCTCGCAGTAGTTGGTCATGTCGGTGAGGATGACCAGCACGTGGTAATCCTCCTCGAAGGCGAGGTACTCGGCGGTGGTCAGCGCCATCCGCGGTGTGACCGTCCGCTCGACGGCGGGGTCGTCCGCGAGGTTCATGAAGACGACCGACCGCTCCAGCGCGCCGGTGCGCTCGAAGTCGTCCATGAACTCGTTGGCCTCCTCCTGGGTGATGCCCATCGCGCCGAAGATGACGGCGAACTCCGAGCCCTCGTCGCCGTCTTCCTCCTCCTCGGGCACCGAGGCCTGCCGGGCGATCTGGAGCGCCAGGTCGTTGTGCGGCAGCCCCGACCCCGAGAAGATCGGGAGCTTCTGGCCGCGGATCAGGGTGTTCATCCCGTCGATGGCGGAGACGCCGGTCTGGATGAACTCCTGGGGGTACTCCCGCGCCGTGGGGTTGATCGCCGCGCCGACGATCTCGCGTTCCTCGTCGGGTTCGATCTCGGGACCGCCGTCGATCGGTTCGCCCGACCCGGAGAGGACGCGCCCGAGCAACTCCTCCGTCAGCGGCATCTGCAGCGTCTCGCCGAGGAACCGGACCGACGAGTCGCGATCGATGCCCGAGGTCCCCTCGAACACCTGGATCGCGACGAACTCCGAGGTCGATTCGAGCACCTGTCCGCGGCGAACCTCGCCGTTCGGCGTCTCGATCTCGACCATCTCGTCGTAGCCGACCGGTTCGTCGATGTCGGCGAACACCAGCGGACCGCTGATCTCCGTTATCGTCTTGTATTCTTTTTGCATGGTCAGTAGTGCTCCCGAAGCTCTTCGGCGATGTCGTCTTTCAGCTCGTCGATGTAGTCCTCGAAGTCCTCCTGGGTGTTCATCCGATTGAGCCGCGAGACGGACTCGACGTCGACGATCTCCTCGACGGGGACGCCGGCCTCGAGCGCCTCGAAGGCCTCCTCGTTGAAGTGCTGGATCGCGGTCAGCATGAGGTAGGTCTTCTCGGGCTCACAGTAGGTGTCCACGTCGTGGAAGGCGTTCTGCTGGAGCCACCCCTCGCGGATGTAGCGGGCGACCTCCAGCGTGAGCTGTTGGTCGTCCGGCAGCGCGTCCTTGCCGACGAGTTGGACGATCTCCTGCAGTTCGCTCTCCTCGTCGAGGACGTCGACGGCCCACTGCCGCACTTCGGGGTACTCCTCGTTGACGTTCTCGCGCCACCACGGATCGAGCTGTTCCGTGTACAGCGAGTAGGACTCGTTCCAGTTGATCGACGGGAAGTGCCGTCGTTCGGCAAGGTCCGCATCGAGCGCCCAGAAGCACTTGACGATACGCAGCGTGTTCTGGGTGACCGGTTCCGAGAAGTCCCCGCCGGGCGGCGAGACGGCGCCGATCGCCGAAATCGAGCCCTCGCTGCCGTTGAGGTTCTGGAACTTGCCGGCCCGCTCGTAGAACTCCGAGAGGCGGGCCGCCAGGTACGCCGGGTAGCCCTCCTCGCCGGGCATCTCCTCGAGGCGCGAGGAGATCTCCCGCATGGCCTCGGCCCACCGAGAGGTGGAGTCGGCCATGAGCGCCACGTCGTAGCCCATGTCGCGGTAGTACTCGGCGATCGTGATCCCGGTGTACACGCAGGACTCGCGCGCCGCGACCGGCATGTTGGACGTGTTCGCGATGAGGCACGTCCGGGACATGAGCGGCTTGCCCGTCTTGGGGTCCTCCAGTTCCGGGAAGTCCTCGATGACCTCGGTCATCTCGTTGCCGCGCTCGCCACAGCCGACGTAGACGACGATGTCCGCGTCGGCCCACTTGGCGAGTTGGTGTTGGGTGACCGTCTTTCCGGAGCCGAACGGGCCCGGAATCGCCGCGGTGCCGCCCTTCGCGATCGGGAACAGACCGTCGAGGATGCGCTGGCCCGAAATCAAAGGCGTCGTCGGCGTCTCCTTCTCGACCGTCGGTCGGGGTTCCCGGACTGGCCACTCCTGGCGCATCGCGATCTCTTCGCCGCTGTCGAGTTCGACGACCGCCTCGTCGACGGTGAACGACCCCGATTCGATCGCGGTGACCTCGCCGCCCTCGTAGCCCGGCGGCACCAACACCTTGTGGTCGATGCTCTCGGTCTCGGGGACGATCCCGACGACGTCACCCGCAGTGACTTCGTCGCCGACCTCGACCTCGGGGGTGAACTCCCAGGTCTTCTCGAGGTCGATGCCGGGTGCGTCGACGCCGCGGTCGAGGAACGCACCCATCTTTTCTTCGAGAACGTCCAGCGGCCGCTGGACGCCGTCGTAGATACTGTCCAACATGCCCGGGCCGAGGTCGACCGAGAGCGGTTCGCCCGTGTTCTCGACGGGTTCGCCGGGGGCGACGTCGGACGTCTCCTCGTACACCTGGATGGTGGTGATGTCCCCTTCGATCTCGATGACCTCGCCCATCAGCCCTTCATCGCCGACGTAGACGACGTCGTTCATCCGGGCACCGAGATCGGTCGCGGTCACGACCGGACCGCTGACGCTCTCGATTACGCCCTCGTCTGTGGTTTCGCTTGCAGTTGCTTGACTCATTATTACTCGTCCATCAGGTCGATGCCGATGGCGCGTTTGATCTGCTCGCGCAGATTACCCGAACCGGTCCCGCCACCCAGCGTGACGACGACCGGTTCGACACTCGTTTCGACCCGTTGTCGAACTGTGCGTGACAGCTGCTCGACGTCCTCGTCGTGCATGACGACGATCCCGACGCCGTCGTCGTCGAGCGCCGACGTGACGGCGTCGTCGAGGCGTTCGTCCTTCTCGTCGTCCGTCACGTTCTCGAAGCGCCGGACGCCGGCGAGACGGAAGCCAGTCGTGAAGTCCGGGCTGCCGACCACGGCGATCTCCTGGCTCATTGTATCAGTTCCTCCTCGATCTCCTCGACCGGAAGGCCGGCCTCGCGACCGCGGGCGACCGCCCGGATGTTCTCGACCTCGCGCTCCTTCGCGAGGATGTACGAGAGCACCGGACAGATCGACAGCGGGTACCGGTTCGACAGCTTCTCGGAGTACTCGAGCAGTGCGGTGTTCAACGCGTGTTCGAACCCGATGAGACTCGTCGCCGACTCGAGTTCGTCCAGCGCCTTCGAGAGGTCGTCGCCGTACGTGCTCTCCCTGATCGCCGTCACCAACTCGTCGGTGTTCGCCGCGAGCGTACCGAGCTCGGCGGCGTCGAAGAGCTGTCCCCCCTCGATGAAGTACTCGCCCGGGTCGATCTCGGCGCCGCTTCGGGCGATCCGAAGCGCGTTCCGGAGGTTCCGGAAGTCGATCTCGGCCTCGAGGAACTCCCGGTACAGCGCGATCGGCGTGTCGGGTTCCGGCTGTCCGATGTCGTCGAGCAGGTGCGCGAAGAAAGCGCGGTCGACGGCGTTCTCGAGGGGGACCAACACGTCAGAGCTCTCGAAGTCCTCGTAGGCCTCCTCGAGCGGTTCGCCGAAGATGGTCCCCGACAGCGCCTCGATGGCGTCCTCGATGCTCGTGGCTTCGACCAGTCGATCGAGCGTTCGTCCCGCGAACTCCCCCGTCCGGATGAGGTCGTCCTCGACGTCCTCGCGGTCGGCGTCGGTGTAGATACCGCGAATGATCGTCTTGATGTTCCAGGCGTCGAACTTCCGGAGGTAGTTCGCGATGTACTCGTAGAGCGGCCCGTCGGCCCACGTCAACAGGTCGTCGAAGTGCTTCGAGAGGTTCCGGTTCAGCGCGTACTCGATGAGGTCGACCCCGGAGTGTCGCGTCCCGAGGGCGTTCATCTCCGTTTCGTACTCGCTGTCCTCCATGAAGCGGGCGATCTCGCCCGGACCCATCCGGACCAGCTTCCGGTAGTCGTCCTCGTCGAACAGCTTCGCCCGCCGCGATCGCGCCCTCGCGGTGACGTATTCGTAGTTCGAACTCCCCTCAGTTTTGACGCTCATTCTTCGAAGAGGCGCGCGCTGATTTCGCGCAGGTTCTCCTCCCAGACGTCTTCGAGGACGGAGTCGAACGTGTTGTTCACTCGGACGCGCGAGCCGTCGGCCTCGACGACGACGCCGCCGAGACAGTCGATCGGTTCGCCGACCTCGAAGCCGTCGTACTCGCCGACGATCGACGCCAACAGTTCGGCGTCTGCCTCGCTGCCGCGGACGCGGACGGACCCCGCGTCGAACTCCTCGCTCGCGGCGTCGAGCAGCGACCGGGTCAGCGACTCGCGCTCCTCGCCGTCGATGTCGGCGATCTGTGCTTCGACGTCGTCGCGGACCTCCTCGAGAACCTCACGGCGCGCTTCGAGACGGGCCTGCTTCGCCTCGAGTTTCGCGCTCGAAAGCTTCTGCTCGCGCTCCTGTTCGATCGTCCGCTCGACCTCGCGTTCGGCCTCCGCTCGGATGTCGTCGGCCTCCCGTTCGGCCTCGGAGACGATCTCCTCGGCTCGCGTGTCCCCCGTCTCGCGTATTTCGTCTGCACGCGCGCGGGCTTCGTCTCGGATGTCCTCTACGACCGTATCAAGGCTCATAGTTTGGAAAAATCCCGTGTGGTTTAGACCACGAAGACGACGACCAGCGCCAGGATGACGAGCGTCTCGGGCAGGACCGTCAGGATCAGGCCCCGACCGAAGAGGTCCTCGTTTTCGGCCATCGCGCCGACGGCCGCGGCGCCGATGCCACGCTCCGCATAGCCCGCGCCGAACGCGGCGAGACCGACTGCGAGCGCGGCGGCTGCCGCGGGCTCGATAGCGGGACCGCCCACGGCTCCTTCTTGAAGTACCGGTGCAACACTGCTGGCGACAGTAGCAAGTTCAAACATGGTTTGTGTTCCGTTTGTGTGGATCAACTGCTATCCGAACAGTCGGGTATGTTCGTACTGAGTTCATAAAACTTCCCAAACGCCGTCGCGGACGGCCGATCGACGCTGCCGCGGCTGTCGCGGTGAAAGCCGCAAACGACGCCGCGATCGGCGTCGTACGTCGATCGTCGCCCGCGCGTCGGGCGACGACCGATGGATCGCTACGACGGCCCGTCTCATACTGACGGACGAACGAACGTACACACGACGCACGGGGAGTACGCCGTTCGCCGGAGCGACCGGCGGATCACTCCTGGGTCGGTGTCATTTGATTTCGTCCATCAGTATCAGTCCTCGGTGGTGTAGCGCCGCTCGTAGCCGAACGGCTCGTAGGGCTTGCCGCCGCCCTCGTAGAACTTCCCGAAGAACTCCACGTACTCGAGACGGATCCCCTGCAGGCCGGCGCTCGTGACGCCGAGCGCGAGCACGAGCAGGTGGCCGATGACGAGCACGAGCGCGCCGACCACGACGGCGGCGATGCTGCCGTGGACAAGCCCGGGGGACATGATCTCGACGACCTGGTGGCCGTGGAACGACGTCCCGGCCTCGGCCGGCATCCCGCCGACTCCGAAGTGCCACGCGTCGACGGTCTCGCCGCCGTGGGTCTCCTCGGTGACGTAGACGCCGAAGACGAGCAGGTTGACCACGAACGCCATCCCCGCCTTCGCGAGCAGCACGGCCGCGAGTCGGGTGTACGAGAGGACGTTCACGAGGACGTTGAGGAACTCGACGCCCTCGACTGGGTCCCCGCGGACGAGCAGGACGAGGCCGAGGAAGAAGACCCCGAGGCCGACGAGGCCGACCGTGGTGGGGAGCCCCGCGAAGCCGAGCGCGAACGGGTTCCCCGCGAAGACGGCGCTGTCGGCCGAGACGAGCAGGTCGGGCGCCGCGCCGCTCGGGGGCGCGTCGGCGAACACCCACGCCCAAAAGCCGAACAGCATCAGCAGCCACGACCCGCTCTCGGTCATCGCGTCGCCGATGCCGTGCGAGAGGTTCTGATAGAAGTCGATGACCCACCCGACCGCGAGGTGGAGCATCCCGACGAGCAGGCTCACCACGAGCCACCCGAGCGCGTAGGAGCCGTACTCGGGGGAGAGACCCTTGTGCAGCGGCGGTGAACCGCTCGGCCAGACGATCTCGCCGAGCTGGTGTAGCCCGAATATCTCGCCGTACAGCACGCCGAATATCGCGGTGAATATCCCGGCCGCGATCGAGACGCCGCCGAGCGAACGGATCCCCGGCGACTCGAAGCGCCGCATCAGGGCGTAGCCGATGGCGACGTAGAGGATCCCGTATCCCAGATCACCGATCATGAACCCGAAGAAGGCCGGGAACGTCAACAACAGGATCAGCGTCGGGTCGATCTCGGTGTACTTCGGCCGGTTGATGACGCCGACGAGCATCTCGAAGGGTTTCGCGATCGCGCTGTTGTCCTGGACGACCGGCGGCGAACCGCCGCTCATCGCTCGGCCGCCGTCGGCGACGGCCTCGCGGTCGTCCCCGCCGTCCGCGACGGCGTCGGGCTCGCCGACTGTGCGCCCGCCGGCGCTTTGACCGCCGGAGTCGCCGGACCCCTCGATCTCCTCGTGTTCGTGGGCGTGGCCGTCCTCGTCGTAGGAAGCCCGCTCGAGTTCGTCGACCTCGACGTGGTCGCCGACGCGGGCGTCGAGGGTGTCGACGAGGTCGTCGACCCGCTCGGTCGGGATCCAGCCCTCGGAGACGAAGGCGTTCTCCGTCGTCGCGAAGGTCAGCGGCGCCTCCCGTTTTTGCACCTCGATCGAGAGCTTCTCCTCGGCGGCGAGCAGGAAGCCCGAGACCTCGTGTTTGAGGTCCTCGAGTTGGCTCTCGACGGTCTGGAGGTTCGATTCGAGCTGGCCGCGGCGGTGGTTCAGGTCCTCGATGTACGCCTCCGGGCTCGTCGCCTCGCCCCCCTCGCCGAGGTCCGGGATCTCGTACTCGGTGAAGGCTGCGCCGACCAGCGCGTCCTCGAGGTCCACGTCGGGGTAGACGAAGGCGGCGACGTACTCGTCGTCCGCGTACAACTCGTACGCCTCGACCGCCTCGCTGTCCTCGAGTGCCGCCTCGATCTCGTCCCGGTCGCCCTCGCCGACCGCGGCGGTCAGCGAGTCGTACCCCGACAGCAGGTCGATGTCGATCCCCAACGCGGCGAACGGACGCGCCGACTCGATCCGCTCGTCGATGTCGCGGAGCTCGTCCTCGATCTCCGAGCGCTCGTCGTCGAGGTCGTTGACCCGCGTTCGGACGTCTTCGAGTTCCGATTCGAGCTCCTCGTCGTCGATGATCCGGGGGCGGCCGGCGTCCGACTCGTCGACGCCGAGGGTGCTCTCGAGGGCGCGGACGGTGACGAGTCTGCTCGCGGCCTCCTCGGCCCCCTCGACCGGGTCGCCCGGGGAGAACCCCTCCCAGGCGCCGTCGTAGTCGGTGACGTGGACCAGGTTCAACTCGTGGACGGCCTCGATGGCGTCGTCCATCACGCGCTTGGATCCCGTTACCGAGACCCGGCTCATCCGTTTAGGTCTGAGACTGGACATTCACCGCCTCCGTGAACAGATCGACCGTGTATTCGACCGCCGCCTCGCGGTTCTCCGCGGCGCGTTCCTCGAGTGCCTCGCGCTCGGACTCGCCCTCCGCGAGGATCTCCTCGCGTTCGGACTCGATCCCCTCGCGCGCCTCCTCGAGGCGCTCCTGTTTGTGCGCCTGCGCCTCCTCGTGGGCGTTCTCGCGGATGCGGTCGGCCTCCTCGCGCGCCTCGGCGATGCGCTCCTCGCGCGCCTCCTCGGCCTCGGCGACGATGTCGTCGGCCTCATCCTCGGCCCCCTTGATTCGGTCAAGAACCTCTGGCCTGGCCATAATTATATCAAATGCCGCTTCGGAAAGCGGCTATTTGGTAGTTGCGGAACGAGGCCGTCGGTTTCGGGGGTGCCGGATCGGACGCCGCCCATCCAGCGAACGCCGTACGCCCCCAACGCGTCGGTTATCGAACCGACCGGCAGGCCGTATCGGTTCCCTCCTCGCACATCGTCGAGAGTGTTTGGCAAGCCTGTTCGTTACCGCGCGAACAGAGTCGTTCGAGTACGGCGACCGTTCCGCGTTCGTCGGTGTTCGAGCGCGTCATGCCAACGCAGCACAGGGCCTGCAGAACAAAAAGAACGGCCCGGGTGCCCGCGGCGGCTGCACGACCGATTGCCCACCGTCGCTCGTTCGGGACCGCAGACTCAGTCGATGTAGCCGAGCGCGTCCTCGATTCGGCCCAGCTCCGGCCCGGTCGTCTCGTCGCCGGTGACGTAGCCGCTGACGTTCGCGATCAGCCCGGAGCCGACGAGCGGGCCGCCGTAGTTTATCGTCCCAATGTCGGCGTAGACGCCGAAGAGGTCCTCGAGGAAATCGAGCGTCTCGTCCGTGGTTTTCGGGTGACAGAGCACGCCGTTCTCGGTCACGACGGCGGCGGTTCCGACGGTCCGGACGCCGGCGATCTCCCCGCGCTCGACGGGCACGTCGAGCGTATCGCCCACCGCCCGTACGGCCTTTCGGGAGAGGTCGGGATGCGCCAGCGCCCCCCGGTCGTTCGCAAGTACGACGTTCCCGGCGGCGTTGATCCGGCCGGGCAACTCCCCGACCGAGAGGTCGGTTTCGCCCTCGATGCGGTCGCGCTCGCGGTCGGTGACGCGTTCGCTGACGAGCAGCCCGTTCTCGTTGCCGACCGCGAGCGCGCCGACGGTGCCCGATCCGGCGACGGTCGTCGGCACGGCGGGCACGTCGAGTTCGGCCTCGAACGACTCGAGAAGCGAGGCCTCTATGTCCGGACGGACGAGCAGGCAGTCGTCGGTCGCCCGGCCGAAGACGCCGACGTAGGCGGACCCGGAGAGCGACGCGCGGAGCACGTTATGCGGTCTCTGCTTCGACGACGGCCTCGCCCTCTTCCTCGAAGCGGGCCGCCCGAACGCGGAGCTTCCGCGGCGGCTTCGACCGGCCGCGCTCCCAGACGGACTCGTTGATCGAGGGGTCCAGCCGAACCGCGTCCTCCTCGACGTTGAAGTGCTGTGCGAGGTGCGAGCGGACGAGGCTCATCGCCTTGTCCGCGCGGTCGGTGTTCGAGCCGGCGAGGACGTCCCGGAGCGGGACGGTCATGACGCGCTCGTCGAATTCGGCGCTCATTCGTCCGTGTCACTCCGACGCCAGTTGCGGCGCTTGTGGTTGCGCAGCGTGTCGCGGTCGGTCTTCATGATGACCCACGCGGGGACGCGGCTGTTCTGCCGTTCGAGCTTCCCGAGCCGCTTCTTTTTCGCCTTCGATTTCTTGCCCATAGTGGAGGACCGTTCCGTCGCTGTGTTTAAATTCTTGTTCCTTTGGGTGCGATATCCCTCGCTTCGCTCGGGATATCGGAAACGCGAGCGGTGAGGAGCGACGCGACGAACCGCGAGACATCGAGCGACAGCGGGCGGTCTCGAACGTCCGAACGGCGAACGGAATCAAAAACGAGCGGGAGGCGTTGGACGCTGAGCGACGCCCTCGACGTCCGGATACCGGGACGACGACGCGTGATGGTTTATATTATTTATATGTCGATCGATAATGTGCACATAGATCAATAATGCGTCGAAATCGGTGTGAACGCGGTTATATCGCGGGCTCCGGCGGCGGACAGACCGTCCGTATTTAAATATGGCCGCGGCTGTTCGGGCGAGGAGTAACGGGAAGTGAGCAGCGCGCGAAAGCGGGCGGACGCTTCGTGCGGCAGGGTGGGGAGAGCGGGTCAGTTCTCGGCCGGCGCGGCGGGGGGTTCCTCGATGGCCTCGCCGTACTTCTCGCGGAACTCCCCGATCAGTTGGCCCATCTTCGCGTACCAGTCGTTGAGCATCCGCTGCATGTCGTCGGCGATCTCGTCGGGATCGGTCGGCCGGAAGACGTGGTAGTAGCCGCCCTGGTCGTAGTTGATCTGCTCCTTCTGTACGAACCCGCTCTGAAGGAGCCGCTGAACCGAGCGGTAGGCCGTCGAGCGCTCGCGGTCGACCTCCTCGGCGATTTCGTCGACGGTGAGCGGCTCCGAGCGGTCCGTCAGCACCCTAAATATCTCCTTGTCGAGGCCCTTCAGGCCGTGGATGCACTCGAGGAGCCCTTCGCACTGCATGTCCTGTTTGAGGTACTCGCTCATTGCGTCCGCCATATCTATCGCACGTAGCCGTCGGATACTGATAAGTGTTTGTGAGGCTTGCACAATATTGCCGGCGTCTGCGACGGCGACCCGGTCCGACGAGCGCATCCGGCGTTCGGACCCGGAGTCACTCCGCGCCCATCGCGCCGAACACCGCGTCGGCGTCGGCCGGCACGTCGAAGTCGTGGAAGTGCTCGCCCTCCTCCTTCGAGAGGATGTTCAACGCGGCCGCCGCGCCGTCGCCCGCCGCGATGATCGCCTGCCACTCCTCCGCCCGAACCATCGCGCCCGTCGCGTAGGCGTCCTCGACGCTCGTCTCCATCGTGACCCCGACGTCGACGACGTCGCCGTCGAAGGCACAGCCGAGCGAGTCGGCGAGGTCGCGGTCCGCGCCCGTCGCCAACACCACGTATCGGCCGGCGTACGAGTTCCCGGCAGTTTCGGCCACGAAGCCCGCGTCCGTCTCGCTCACGTCGGTCACCTCCGCCTCTATGCGTTCGACGCCGAAGCTGTCGACCTGCGAGCGGGCGGTCTCCATGAACGCCGAGCCGTCGACGGAGCCGACGCCGAGGTAGTTGAACAGATGCGCTTT
>Ga0209945_1000113_pt1 | contig 26864 bp, 18 predicted proteins | sample SalPonR2_A_D2_MG_FD_185703 | JGI IMG/M metagenome (GOLD analysis project Ga0209945, IMG submission 185703) | Salt pond soil microbial communities from South San Francisco under conditions of wetland restoration - Salt Pond MetaG R2_A_D2_MG... ...
CTTCCTCAGACTGCGGGCCGGTGGGGTAGCCTGGTATCCTTCGGCCTTCGGGTGGCCGTAACCGCAGTTCGAATCTGCGCCGGCCCACTTTTCCCGCACTTCGTTCTGTCTGTGAGTTATAGGTGTAACTTCATTTCTATAGACAAGGATCAGTGAACCGAGCGACGTGAGTCCGTCAGTGGTCGCGATCCGTTCTTACGGTAGGGTCAATTCGTCCGTGCCGTTCGTCGATTGCATCGAGCATGTCGAGCATCTTGCGGACCGACGCGCGGATTGCATCGCTCCGATTAACGAATTTTCCGCTGTCGCCGACGTGCTCGTCGAGATTATTAAGCAGTTCCTGTGGAATTTCGACACTCACATTTATCATATATATGTATTCGCAGAGTCATCCCATCACGGTATCGTCTGGGATATAAAGTACACACAAAAAGTCAAAATTCACACCTGATCTCAGTGAGAGAGTGATGCGTGTGAATCAGTACTCATGAGAACTCATGAGAACTCCGGCCGCTCTGCGTATTCGATTGGGTCACGTGACCCAGCATTTCGGAACGCCTCAAGCCGGAACGCACACGAATCACATGTCCCGCACGCAGGCTCCTCGTCGCGGTAACACGACCACGTTATATCATACGGCACACCGAGTGCGAGGCCACGTGTAGCGATTTCCGTTTTTGACCACTCGACGAACGGCGTGTGTAGTGAAATCTCGGTCTCTGGTTTGGTCCCGACGTCGATCACATTCTGAAAGGCGTCAAAAAAGTCTGGGCGACAGTCCGGATATCCGGCGAAGTCCTCAGAGTGCGCGCCGATGAATAATGCCTCCGAGCCAGTTGCTTCTGCGTATGATGTCGCCATCGACAGCAGATTGGCATTGCGGAAGGGGACGTACGAGGTCGGAATTTCGTTGCTTTCCAAATCCGCGTCAGCCACGTCAATTGCTTCATCTGTTAGGCTCGATGCGCCGATTTGGGAGAGGTGCTCGGTTTCGATGTGGAGGAAGTTTGCCGCATTGACCTCATCGGCGAGAGCCTTCGCGCACTCGTACTCTTTATTTTCGGTGCGTTGGCCGTATGAGGTGTGTAGAAAGTACGGTTCGTACCCCTGTTCGATCGCTTCGTACACGGCTGTCGCACTATCCATCCCACCAGACACCAGAATGACCGCGTTTTTGTTGCTCATGTGTTCTTTTGGTATACTTCGTCGGTTGTTATACTATCCACTACGTCCACACTGCATACTGTCGACTGGACTAGCCAGACCAGCACTCATGTCCCCGGAGCGTCGTTCCACAGGTCTACATGAATCCGGGGTGTGTATCGGTAGCCGTGCTCCATCGCTAACGCTGCCGCCTGGCTTCGCGTTCCATCGAGTTGCTCACGGGTCATGCCTTCCGGCATCAACAACACGTCATCGTCCGCCACGGTCGTTGTCGTCGCTTTTCGCACCCGATCAACGAGATCCGTAATCTCCGGGAGGTCTGATTCATCCGTTACGACGAACTTGAGTTGTGTCTCGTACGCATCGACCATGCGCGAGAGCGCATCCATGTCGATCCGGTTCTGCTCGTGTTTCTCCTCCCACTCGCCCTCACCTTTCGGGTCACGATCCGGTGTCGGCGTGCTGCTCGCCAGTTTCGGGCTGATGCTCGCCAAGTCGATTGGTGCGTCCCGATAGATCGTTCCGTTTGTCTCCACTGTCGTATGGTAGCCTTTTGCGTCGAGCCGTTCCAAGAGTTCGACAGACTCCTCATGAATGAGCGGCTCTCCCCCTGTGAGTACGACGTGGTTGGCCTGTTCGTGTGATTGGACCTCCTCTACGATCGTGTCGACGTCGCGCCACGCCCCAGTCGGTTCCCACGACGTATGGTAGGAATCACAGAACCAACACCGCAGATTACACCCAGAAGTCCGCACGAAGACAGAGGGTACGCCTGCGAGCGTTCCCTCCCCCTGCAACGAGTAGAACACCTCGTTAATTGGGAGACCCTCACCAGCCGCATCAGCGTCCGTTGTGCGCTCTTCAACGTCATTTGCGACAGGCATCAGTAGGTTGCACAGAGTTCGCCGGTTTCACGCACCGACACTGACACGTCTGAGACGGTATCCGGGAACACCTCAAGCATCCGTTGCTCAAGGAGGACACTCATCACCTCCGCTGTTGGTGGGTGATCGAGGATGACGAGTGCGTCGCCGTCACCGGACGCTTCGAACGCATCGACGAGTGGGTCGCCTTCTTCGACGAGGAACCGGTGATCCCACGCATCGATGACGTCTGTGACATCGCCTTTGTCGACGACCCATCCCTCCTCGGTGAGCTCGCCGATCACTTCGACGGTGATCTCGTAGTTGTGACCGTGTGGCCGCGAGCACTTCCCGTCGTGGTGGAGGATGCGGTGGCCTGAGCTGATCCGGATAGGTTTGTCTTCTCCGATGTGGAGGGTTCGTTGGCCAGCCTCACGAAGCACATCTGCTTCGGATTCGCCTCTCGATATACTTTGAGACATACTCGGAGAATACTCGGGGAATATATAAACATTGAGTTTCGTTACTTCATTGATAGAACCGCAGCCAGACTCATACTCATTCAATGTCTTTTCATGCACTCGTTGCGCATCGGTATCTCCCCAGTTTGCCCCACAACATTGTATTACAAGGAAACTGTACGCCCATACGGGCCGACAGCTGATCGAGAGCTGAGAATACTCGCGCAATCTTCATTGTCGTGTTCGCCGGCTCGGTCGCTCTCGCAAACGTCTTCACAGCGAAACTGACATAGATTGAGCTCCCTGGGGTCGGCGGCGTCGCCGTCCCCGCCGGTTTTCTCTCCCGTAGTTTATTCTTTTGATCTGAACTCTGTAGAGATAATTGTCTTTTTCAAGAATAAACAACATAAATGACTGTTACCAAACGGGAACGACACACCGAACCCTTGTGTCACTAACTCCAAAGCACCGCTAATTCAGATTTTTCTCCCCTACGATCTATATCGTTGATAATATTAGTTTCTTCTATTTAATAACAAACAAACAATTGATTTCCTCAGATGAGGTTAATTGACTAAGTGCAACTCCTTTGTCAGGTACATCTCTACGTTTTCGTAGTCGTTTTCAATAACCTCGCAAATCTCTAGATTGGTCAGTAGCCCCCCTCGAGTGATATTCGCAGATCCGACGTAGACGTACTTGTCGGTGACTACTGCTTTCGCATGGAGGTCGCTAATCTGGTGAACGTTGACGTTCTCAATATCCGTGAGTCGAGAGAGTGCGTAGTCGTTACTCGATTCGTCAGGCCGGACGTAGACATCGAGTTGGGTGTTCAACGCTCTAATCGCAGCACTTAACTTCATTCTGCGTTCGTTGACATTCTTCGTGAGCGGGAGATGTACGTCGACATCGCTTAACCACGGTGAGCAGATCACGACATGATCACTGTATGTGAGTGCGTGGCCGAGCAGATATCGGAGGCCACTAGAGGGTAAGGAAAATGCTCGTCCCATCGTACTCACCTCCCGGTAGGACTTCACGGTCAAATAGCTCATCACCGAGGTCTTCATGCTCAACCCGCTGAATTAGCTCTTCACGGAGTTCCTCTAAGAGGACGTAACTAAGCGTGTCCGACTGGTCGTGGCCCGAGATACATTCTGACAGTTGGAGGTTCTCAACGCAGCCGTCGATATTCGGTGAAAAGAAGAGCGCCTTCACTCGGTCGTGATTGTCGAAGTGCGTAAGGTGCTTGTTCACCTCTCCCTCGGGATACGTGTCATCACCATCTATCCGAGCTGATGCGACCACGTGTTTCACAGTACACGCACGTCGTACAGATATGTCCTCTTCACGAACGAGCTGACGTGCTCGATCGATAGACGACTGTACTTCTTCTACGACTTGCTCGACGACATGTTCAAACACTGGTACCTCGTCCGATGCACGGACAATTTCCTCGATTTTCGCTCGATCGATATCGGAAGTAGAGATCCTATCGATAAAATCATTGTCCGCCCAGAGGCGTTCGCAGATCACTTGCGGATCGTACGTGATCCGAGTCGCTGATTCGAGTGTAGTTCTCGGGTCTTTTTGGAAGTCTTCGAAAACCATGTCCACGAGTCCCTGTCCGCCCTGCGATCGCTCGAAGACGTAGACAACCTCCTCTTCCGAGTCTACGCCATAAAACAACGACCCCGGAGTTACTCCGGCCACGTCGGCAACCAATTGAGTGAAAAAGTGGGCGGCCGTGTGTACACCAATCTCCCGTAGTCCGATCTCAGAGCGATTCTTGTAGCGATCGACTCGTGAGATGACATCCGGGTCGTCAATGCGTTCGAGGTACGCCGACACGTCGAACGTAATACCTCGCGTGTCTAGTTCGAATCCGAGTGTCTGTTCGGGAGCCTCGATGGAGCGTTCTATTCGATCACCGCCCGTGAAGATGTATTCGTCCACCGAGCGAGCATACGTCGCCGGCGTAATCTCTAAAGATGCACCGCTGAGTCGGATCTCGCCTGAAACGTCTGAGAGAGTTGCGATCTCCCGCGATTCAGCGTCACCGCCGAGGATAACGTCCGTTTCGACATCGGGGCTGGCATGGATCTTACCGTAGGCCGAGTCGTTATGGCGCAAGCAGCTATCTTGGTCGAGAATCTGAAGACACTGTGGACAGTATCTGACGATGTTCAGTGCCTTCGTTCCGCTCAAATCAGTGACTTCATCGAGTCTGATCGAGTCGGGGATAATGAGACCGTCCCGTCGTTCGCCAGGTACGTCTTCGAAAACGAACCGGACCGTATCATCTTCAACTACTGTTTCGGGGACGAAGGCTTGTAGACGACCGGCTTCTTGTTTATATTCACTTCTGAAGGGGGCATACGAATGTACTAGCGTGTCAATTGATTGGTCGCTCCCGTCGGTATCGTTCTTTCCATGTAATACGGTGAAATACTGCCCCGCATCATCGAAGTAGTTCTCGGGAACATACCATACTTCCCCGCCGAGAGAATCATTGTTAACCTGAAGGAAACGATCGAAGTAGTACGCACCGCGAAGGAGATGCTTGACATAGTAGAGACTGAGGAAATTGGATTGGATCGACTGGTAGTCGTAAAGCTCCTCAAGTGATTGTTTGAGGTAGTAAATCCGTTTTCTCTCACGGACAAGCGCGCCCGCTCTCCCGTCGTCGGCCGCGTCCGCAACACGTTCGACTGCATCCTCGAGCTCGCCGACGTCGTAATTTAGTCGTGGGAGGCTGATATCGTCACGGTCGTAGGCGTTCTTTATTCTGAGAACACTTGCCTTAGAATCGTAGAGTAGAGGAAGTACTTCACGGAAGCGATCGAGCTCTGCCATCGGGTCCGGATTCGAGTCCACAATAGTGTCTCTAGACTGCACGAGGACTTCTTCCAACCTCTCGGGAACTGACTCATCAACAAGTGGGTCATCATGCTCTCGACACTCTTCCACGAGGACTACTCGCTCTTGGACGTATGCTAGTATGTCTTCGCGGACGCCTTCAACCATCTCTCTCGCCGTATTTCCAGTGGAAGAGTCACCGTCAAGTCCGAGGTTTCCAAGCTTTCGTTGTATTTCTGCTTCTCTGCTCTCGATTTTAGCCAATACGTGTTTAATCGGCTCCTGCCCTGTCAACGGTGAGAATGAGTCGGTTATCCCAAGCTCACGGGACAGTACCATCTGGGGATCAGAGATTAGGTTATGATATGATTCCCAGCCAAGTTCACCGACTAAATACTCCTTGTGGAACTCCGTCTTTTCTTGGCTGGTGGAGTAGTGGTGGCGGTCACACACGCGTGATGAGACCTCGTAGAACTCACGATATCGGTCGTGAATCCAATCAATCACTTCATTGTCAGACTTCAGTGGTGTCCGGACCTCGGAGCCAAGGAACCGATCCGCTCGGTAAAACATGTTCGCGTCGCTCGTGAGATCCGATAGGAAGACGAAGATGAACGAGTCCGTTCCCGACTCACGAGCAGCACGCCCGACGCGCTGAACGAACGATGAGAGGTTCCACGGCGTCCGGTACTGCGTAACGATCGAAATATCTCCGACATCGATACCGACCTCAAGGAAGTTCGTCGACAGGAGTACGTCGCTTTGTACGACTGAGGCATCGAACCCAACGTCGGAGAAGACGGACGAGAAATTCAGAGGGCCGTCCACAAATTCTCGGTCCATTCCGTTGGCAACTTCGCGCCAGTCTCCTGGTTCATCAATGTCGGTGTGATAGCGCCACAAATCCCGTTGTTGGTCTGCATCTTCTAGCTGCGAGCGCTTCTGATTGACTTGACTGATACTATCGATGAACGAGAGGATCTTTCCGCGTGGTTGTCCCTTCTGTTGGACCATTGCGTGACCGAGAAGCAGGATCTGTTGGATGAACATAGACGAGACACCGGGCCCGTCCTCCGTTGCCTTCAGGAAGAAGTAATGCTCCTTATCGTTGTGATCGGTCGCAAAGTCTTCATCGGGTGGAGAAACGGCTCTAATCCGACCGTCCGGAATCGGGAAAATCTTGGCTGCAAACTGCTCGGCGTCGTCGACGGTCGCACTCGCTCCAAGCCAGAGCGTTGAGTGATCCGTAATCCCCTCGATGTTCTCAATGATGCTCGCTGCGTGTGCGCCACGAATCCCGGTATAAAGGTGTACTTCGTCGAAGACGATAGCATCTATTTCATCAATAAGGCTATAGTTCGGTTTCAATCCGAACAGCTCTAGCGATTCGAGCGTCGTAAGGACGATATCCGGTCCGTCACTACGTCTTATGTCCTCTCTGTTCAGGACAACATCCCGATCGCTGAATCGGTGCGCTTCGTCGTGTTCGCAGACGAGGTCGTAGTGACTGCCACCTCCTTCGTACTGAAATGAGTGCGGATCTTGGTGATCACCGCACCAACAGTTGGCAAGTCTGAAGCGCTTTCGCCGACCGGCTCCTTCGAACAGTGCGTCTTCCGTGGAAACGTCCTCGGGCTTGTATGCTGTATCTCCTGACCAAACGCCGACCGACAGCTGCTCATCGGTCGTCGTTTTGATCGTGTGGAGGTGTTCGAGGACACGGCCTAATTGGTCCTGTAACAACGCTTTACTGGGGTATACCAGAGCTACCCGATCGAGATCGTTGTCCTGTAATAACTGATACAGCGGACCGAGGAACGCTTCCGTTTTTCCGAATCCGGTTGGTGCGGAGAATATTGCACCCTGCGAATCTCCTCCCTGTCGTCGCTCGTTGAGGTTGCGGACGGTGTCCCAGCTCGTCTGTTGGAAGTTCAGGGGTTCAAATCCAAAAATGTCGATAATGTTCTCGATGAACTTGTCATCGCCGTCGTATTCTCCCGGGCTTCGGCGCTTCTGCGGCTCCTGAACGTATTTGAGCGCGGAGGTGACCTGTGGAGGGCTCTCTGTATCTGGTCCGAAGATCTGCGTATTTTCGAGAATCCCGTGGACGAGGGGTTCCACATCATCGTCAACGCGTGATCGATCCGAGTTCGAATCAAAATATTTCATCGAGTGAGATACCACGTGTGGTTCGGATATCAAGTTCAATCTTCCGGCGTAGGTTGGAATAACTGCGAACTAAGCATCTTGTTAATAATGATAATGGAATGCGGAAAGGAGGAAGGAAGCGGTTTCTATAGATATCCGCGACCCCATTACGGCCTTGCGGTGGGGTTTTCAGCAAACTATCACCGGCGCGTAAGTATCTACCGTGATTTTTTTACCCAGTGACTTTACATCAGAGTCGCGTAAATCGTGAGATAACGTTGACAAACCGACCGTCAAATCTAGCGATCCGGGGGGGGACCGAAACGGCATGAGAACTTTACCTTCTCACTGCTGTCGAGTACGTGATGTCAAAGGTGAGATCAGGTACCCTATAAAATGAATTCACCACAAGACAGACTCAACGCTGCCACCGATAGAGCGGCTGAGATCACCTGGTGGAACCGTGCCATGACTAAGCTCAACGGTGTCGATGGAGTGGAGGGGGCTCAGTCGTTTGTTTCTGAGCAGACAATCGAGCGTAAGGGTCCCTTTGTCGAATTCGTCGACGCACCCGCGTTCCACAGTCAGACCGCTGCCGAGTTTCTCGGCGATCTTGATTACCACGACGACATTGTGGATGCTATTCGGCGAGAAGTGTTCGGGGGCGACCCTGACGGTCAGCTCTACCAACACCAAGCGGAGACGATCAAGGCGATAGAGGCCGATCCCGGTGACAATGTTCTCGCGGTCCCGACCGCGTCCGGAAAGACCGAATCGTTCTTTCTTCCGATCCTCAACACCTGCCTTTCCGCCGACAAGCCCGGACTGAAGGCGGCAATCCTCTATCCCATGAAGACGCTGGGATCTGATCAGTTCAACCGTTTCATCACGTACCTCGATCACATCAACCGGAACCGGGCCCCGGAGGATCGAATCACAATCGGCATCTGGGACTCCGATACGCCGGCTCGTGTCGGTACTCGGGACTTCGAGATGGAGGAGGGGACGTACGTGCGCGGACTGATAGACCCCCGAAATCCGGACGAGAAACTGCGGATACTGAGCGATTCCGCGGTCGGGACGACGGATAACTCCTACTCGTGGATCAAGGTAACTCGTGATTCTATCCGACAAGGAGTGGATATCCTCCTCACGAATCCGGAAGCATTGGATTACATGTTCGTCAACGATAAGAAGGAGACAAGAAACATTCTCGGAGACCAGCCAAGTCAGCAGCCGCTAGAGCATATCGTTTTTGACGAAGCCCACGTGTGGAGCGGAATTCAGGGGGCAGCGATTTCAATGCTCTCGCGGCGTCTAAAAGAGTTCTACGCGGACAACGATCCGCAAGTCACGATGGTGTCCGCGACGGTAGACAATCCCACGGAACTCGCCGCCTCGCTCACCGGTAGCGATGAGAATTCGATCAACAGCGTTGAGTTCACCGGCCGAAAGTTCCGCCCTCAAACTACTCCCGATTTCGGCCGACTCCCAGGGAGTAGTCTCGACGAGATCGTGACCGCGCTCGCAGTCGTCCGAATCGGAGTAGCTGACCCAGATAGCTTTATCGCCGAGCATGGTCTACAGAGCGCGGTTAAATCCCTCAGAGAGGTCGGGTTACTGGCCCAGGACTCTATCGAACCTTCATCTTCAGCCCCGGAGTGGGCGTTCCAACCACTCTACGACGCGGCGGCCGAATACACGGAAACCAACGATATAGATGATGTTGGCGAAGCCGTGCGAACGGAGGAAGGTCAAGATGCTCTCATTGAGGCCGCCATCGAGTCCGGTGGATTTGCGAGTGGATGGCTTGAGTTTGTGCTTGAAGAATTACCCGAAGTGGCAGCCTTCACCGAGTGGTTCGATCGGGATACAACGGGTGAAGTAGGGTTCCGATCCTACGAGGGCCTCGTCGCGGAGGTGGAGCAAGAAGGGGTTTCAGACCCGGAAGGGGTTCTCGATACCATTATGGCCTTCGGTCGACTCGCGGGAATTGTCACTGAGAAATATCACGTATTCCTCAAGCCACCACACCGAGTCCACTGGTGCCGTGAGTGTGGGGCACTCTCAAGAGACAACCGGTGTCGTGAATGCGGTGCCGCACCAATCTCCGAGGTACAGTTCTGTCGCAAAGGAACATGTCACGAACCGTACGTCGCGGTCGACAATGAGGAGGACGAGAAAACGTTCGCACCGATACGCGGTGATGGTACTGGTGGTTGCCCAGGATGCGGAGGATCACCCCGATTAACTGATATCGGCGTTCCCACGTCTTCGCTCCTCTCATATATGTTATCGGAGGTATGCCGTGTCGCACCGTCCAATAAGACGCTCGTCTTCTCGGACTCGCACAGCGCTGCTGAGAGCGTGGGCGAAGAAATCATTGGAACCGAGTACGGACTGATGGCTCAGACGGTCTACCTCCAAGAGTTACTAGAGACCGGTGGTGAAGCCGACCAGTACGAGCTTTTCAAGTCGGTTGCCGATACCCTCCGCGAGGAGTACTGGGAGCCGCTAGTTCAGGAGAACCTCGACGAGGACGCGGAAGCTTACAACTTCCTCGTTCCGCTGAGGGAGGACATCGAAGCTCACGCGTATCTCTCCAACTGCGATGCGCTACTCGATAGCGCGCTCGTGACCGCTGACGCCGTCATGGGGTTCGATGACCCAACTGACCTCACAATCGCACACGCACTCTACAAGCGGTTCGTGCTCGGCGACGCCTCGTTCCAATACGCCGGCGTAAAGATCGACGGACTGTCTCGGGAGAAGATCCTCGACCGACTCGACAGCGATCTCGAAACCAGCCGTTCCCGGATCGATAACGTCCTCGACGACATCCTAAGTCGATTTCTCGAGAGTGGAATCGTCTCTGTCGCCAGTCACGAGTCCCTCAAGCGGGGAGTCGATCGAGCCAACATTACAGATGACGAGAAGCGTGCCAAAGTGGGGAACTACTTCGATGCTGCAAGGGATTCTCTCGAACAAAGCGGGTTGGTCGAACCGCCGGTGGAGAGCGGAGTGTTCACTCGGAACGTTCGAGAGGACGAGTCGAATCTCGTTTTGATTCCCGACGCGGCGTTCTGTACCGAGTGTTACGCGTCGTTCCCCACTACGGAATCGGGTGATGCCCCCGATACCTGTTTGGAGTGTGGGAATCCGATGGAGACGTATTCTCGGTTCTCCCGAACGGATGAGGGAGAATTCATTGCGAACCCCGGATACGCCGATGTCGAGTCTGGGTGGGACTACGCTATTGACCATTGGGCCCACGACGTGACCGAACCGATTCAAGGGGGAGAGGAACCAGAATTCGTCACGGTCGGCATACACAAGGGGAACATCTCGCCAGCAATCCGTGGTGCTATCGAAGAAGGATTCCGTAAGGATCCGCCGGAGGTGAATGTAGTCAGTTCAACGCCGACGATGGAGCTCGGTGTCGATATCGGGAGCCTCGATACGGTCGCACAAGTCGGCGTTCCACCGACGCTCACGAACTACGTCCAACGGTCCGGGCGAACTGGTCGGACCCGAGGTAGTTCGTCACTCGTGATGACGGTGATCCGTGGACAACACCCAGTCGACGGCCACTACTACGCCAATTTGGATAGTTATCTCGGAGAATTTGAACCCGTCCGGATTCCTGATCCGGAGGACTTCGACGAGGTACTAGCGGGACACGTCGTCACAGAGGTGTTCGCATACCTTGCGCGAAATCCGCACGAAGACCAAGTGTTTGAGTTGACCTACCGGCTCTCGGAGCCGGAGCTTGAGAATTTGGAGAAGTTTGTCACCTCCGTTGAGGACAAGCTACAGATCCTCCAAGAGTTCATTCAAGAGGAGATGGACGATGTCCTGCGAGAATACCTCTGCGGTATTTTTGGCCAGCGTGGTGTCGAGGTGTACGAAGATGTTTTCTTCGGTGACGGCCCGCTCTCTCTGTCGCGGCGTGTTGACCAGACGTTTTCGCGGCTCCGTGGGATGTCCACAGGTGCGGCGACGAACCGAGATCTCACGAGCAACACGTCACGTCTCGATCAGTGGCTGAGTAAGCTCGGGTATCTCGCCAACTACCGGAGTTTCGGTCAGAACTTCCCCGTACAATTCAGCGGTCAGCGGGAAGAGATCTCTTTCGAGGGGAGCGGCCGACTGTACGACATGTATCCCGGAGAAGAGAACGAGCTCGGTGGGATGGTATCGCTACACGGAACAGAATATATCGTCAATGACGTTCGTGGGACACAGAAACCGCTCACTGACGTCGCCGTCTGTGACAACGAGGAGTGTGATCGACGGTTCCGGAGCTTCGATCCTGGCGAGACTATCTGTCCACATTGCGAATCCGATCTCACGACCACTCAAATTCACGGCATCTCGTCAGTTGAGTGCTCGGTAGCCAAGGGAGGACAGCGTTCCTATCGGACGTTCGCACAGATGTCGACGTACGTTCGTTCCACAGACGCAGAGCGCGACCGTCAGGAGACGGAACTATTTGGGTTAGATTGCGATATCGAATACGGACAATTCGAGCTGACGGACTTCGTTTATGCTTTCGAGCGCGGTCATTCGATGAGCCCTTCGACCGAGATACTGCGATCTCAGGCGTTGATAGAGAAAGAGGACGGTGGCGGCTCTACTGACGGACTCTCGTGGCGCGAGCGGCTCGAAAAGTCACAGGAAGAGACGTACCGTCCGGTTGGACAACAACATCACACGCAGGGACTGCGCCTTGAGTTTGAGCGTGATGCGATCGCCCAGCGGTTCGAACGGGTGACCCATCCCACGCCCTCATGGCCACAGCTGTTGACCAGCCTCGAACAAGCACTTGATCGGGCTATTCCGGTTGTCGTCAAGTGTGACCGGTCCGACTATCGAGTCAAGGCGTCGATCACCGAAGAGACAGTTGAAGTATACATCGTGGACGGTCGCCAAGGTGGCAACGGTATCGGCTGGCACGTCCATGAGAGCCTCGACGAAGTCGCGGACAACGTCATCGATGTCGGTGATTGTGACCGTTGCGTCGACTACTGTGACGAGTGTCTGTTGCTCTCGCGGACCCCGAGCCACTATCTCGAAAACGACCTGCTTGATCACCGGACACTCACTGCGGTCGTCGACGGAGGTGAGCAGTGAGTCTACAAGCAATCCAAAATCGGATGAACGACGCTGATGTCGCGTTCATCCACGACCCAGATGGAAACGTCCATTATTGGAAACTGCGATCGCTCCCCGCGATTAATTATCTCGGTACGGAACACGTCACGTACCCGACTTCGTGGCGTCAGCTCAAGCACACGTGGCAACACGAGCGTGGGGGTAGACAACACGACTTCCCTGGGTATGATTATCACGTTAGCGAGGGAATACAGCTTCCTCCGTCAGAGGACCTCTGTGTCGTCACGACGAGCTACTATGAAAAGAACACGCAGTACACGATGAATGACCTAGTCAACCGGTACGTGAGCTCTGAGGGGTCATTGATCGTCGTCGCTGACGAGCGTCGCTTCCAACCATCCGGTGGCCTTCGCCCCCTATACCACGAGCCATTCTGTCGACATATCGGACGGTACGATCGTGTTTATGAGGCATTTATCGAGCACTACGAGAGTGAAGGCTGGGGGATGCCGCTTCGAGACACGAAAAATCTCTTTATACAAGACAACGCAAATCTCTACGAACTGGTTGAAGGCGATACGGTTGAGACGACATCCGAATTGTTCAACGAACTCACGGAAGCGCCGTACCTTCCACTCTACGAGACCTTCTCAAACATTTTCGCACGCCGGAACCAACTTGGGGTCTCACCCTTGAAGAGCGACGACATGATTGAGGCCTTCGGAGGTTGGCTCCGACGGCGAATCGAATGGGACAAATCGACTGCATCGGAGATTGCACGCGACCTGAATCGGTCAGTCTCGATGGAAGGAACAACCTTTGACCCCTCCTACGCGAAACGTAGTCCAAAGATCCGTTTGGCCCGGGAGGCGGCGAAGGATCTCACCCCCGAGACAAGCCCGATAGACGCACGGTATCACGACTGGCTAATGCATCCACTATGAGCGAAACAGCACCCTACATTCTGAACACGGTACAGACTCCTACCCCGTTGCGAACCGTCTACTGGTCAATAAAGCGCGGAAAAACCACCAAAGATGAACTCAAAAGTGACACCGTGCTTAGTGACGATCTTCTGAACCAAGGGGTAAACGGGTTGCGTGCAATTGGACTCGTCGGCCGTCAAGAGCCTGATTACTACGCCGTTGACCTCCCGTGGAAGACTGGCGATGAAGCACTCGACTTCCGGCTTGGTGTGTTATATAATCTTGCGTCGGAAGCTGAGGAAACAGACTGGGGAAGACAGTCTGTTGTCCTACTTAATTATCAATACCTCCTTCAGGAGGAAATTCAAGCGTTCAATTCCGACGATTCCTCCCTGTACAAGAAGATCAACCGGCGGCACCGCGAGCGTGGATACGTTCCTCAGTCTCAACAGGGAGAGATTGACTTAAACGAACACAAGTTCGTCAACTGGTCCCGGCTCGTTGGCTTTCTTAATCTCGTTCACAAGGCCAACGGCAGAAGACATACCGTCTACCCAGCCCCGGATATGATTCAAGAGTCGATACAGCTTGCAGTGGACGAGGTTGGAACGAACGGACGCGTGACAATTACAGAGTATATCGATTGGTTGCGGCAGAATCTCTTCCTTATTGAGCTTACAGACGACGGGAACGTACCAGCCTCCCTCTCGCGGGTTCTTTTCAACCTAGTGCGAGAGGAGGAGATTAGAATTGTCGAATCGGGCGACACTGCTGCCGTCGATTTGAATGGTATCCCTCGGCGGAAGGGAATCGACAGAGACGCGAACTCGATTGAGGTGATTCAATGAATCAAATCGTGAAACCAGACGAATCCGACTCGGCACGCTGTCCACACTTCGACGAAGTCGATGAAGAGACGCTTCGTCGATTGTTCAGTAAGGTCGCCGCAGTTCGTTCTGAGGATTACGACCTCTTCCGATTCACGCACCGGCCCATGGAGGTCTTCCGCGGTACAGCCGCGGGAGTTGAAACGTGGGGCGAGGATCGCATCTATCAAGAATTCTCTGATAATCGGGTCGGGAATTTCGCCGTCGTCATCGAAGGAGAAGTCGGTACCGGTAAATCGGAACTCTGTGCGTACCTCTCTCACCGGCTTCGACTCGACGGTCGTCCGATGCTTCACATCGACAAAGACGACGATCTGATGTCGATCCTTTCCGAGCGGATTCCGGAGTTCTACCAGGAGCAGTTCGGTGAAGAGCTCTCGGGAGCGTCTGAGTTCAAGCGCCTACGTGACGACATCGTCGATATCCCGCAGACTGTAGCAGACAATGCCACTTCGGGAGCGACGCTCACACTGCGCAGGCAGGGGTACGACGTTGCTCCAGACGGTGAGCAGACCGACAAGATACGTGATTACATCGCCGAGAAACTGAATCGTCTCGTCGAGCGAGGCGAGTATGCTCAGAAGATTCAGTTCATCGGAGAAAACGAATACAGACAGCGTGATGAACTGAAAATTTTCAACGGGGAGATTGGCGTTTCTGAGGCCGTCGAAGCGTTCAACAACGCTCTCTGGCAGGTAATCAGGGAGAACTACGATACCTCTTCGCTTGGAGACGTGCTTGACCAAGTCGGACAACGGTTCGAGGATACTCGGCCAGTCATCGTCTTCGAGGACTTCTCTATCGCCGCGATGGAAGCAGAGCGACTCCGAAAGTACATGGAGCGCGACAAGTCCGCAGACAATTGGGACTTCATTGTTGCAGGGACCCGTGACTCCACAGAGGTGTTACACACTCGGACGGCAGAAGACCGCTTCGAGTTCTTCCAAACTAACGAACAGGATTCGAATACGGTGCTATTCCTGAACGAAGATTCCGCAGTCGACTTTGTGCGCCCGTATCTCGGATATATCAAATCACACGACGGTAGCGTTCAATATGACCGGAACACCGGCGATGGAACGTTCAATCTCAAAGAAGCCCCAGAGACGTCAATCTGCGCCGATTGTGGCTTCTGTGAGGAATCGTTCCGTGACTTATTCCCGTTCAACCAGACGTTCCTTCGGCGGATCTATGCCGGATTCGACGAGAGCCAGCAGTCCCCGCGTGAATTTATCATGACGATCTTCGAGGTGTTACAGGATTACCATGAAGGATATATTGAAGCTCCGTCGTCCGCAGACGTTCTCAGGCCTCTCAGGAATACGGTTTCTGTCGCAGACGAGGTTTACGAAGATGTCGAGGAGTACGCCGACCTCGCTAAATGGTACGGACGTGAGCAGGGGGACCACGTCGTTATCAATAGAGAATTTGTCGACGCGTTTGGTTTCGAAACGACCGGGCTACCCAGCGAAATAGAGGTTGGCGCTCATCAGGTAGAGATAGCATCTACCGGGGAGGGACCAACCCCAGATCCCTGTCCCGAGTGTGATTCTATAGCATGGAGAACCGATGCCGATGGTAGCCGGATTTGTTCTGAGTGCGGCTACAGAATTGGTGGTGGTGGTGGTGGTCCATCTAGACTTGAACAGGAAATCAAGGAACAAAAAGAACAGATTGACTCGTGGATCGAAGATCCGGAGAAGTACATTGAAACGGACGAGTACATCAAACGTGCTCTCCGAGATCTTTTGGAAAAGACCACTGATGACTTCCGTCTGATCGAGGGAACCTCACTGCGCTACATGCTCAGTAGCCAGAAATCTCCATTTGTATATCCGGATTCAAACGAGTCACCGGATCCCGACCAGATCATCCTTGACAGAGGTGATTTTCGCCGTTCCGACCTTCGTCGGCTCGTCGAATTTGGAGTACGTCGAGACATGGAACCGAGATCCGCAGACTATTCGGCACAGTTGGAAGCCGCCGGTACTCAACTCACCGGATACGCTGAAAAGTGGCGTAACAAGATCATCGATACACAACTGAACAGCGACAGCGTGTTCTACAAGCGGCACGCTCGATACGATTTCACTGACTTCCTTCTCGCAACGTATTCGGCGCTAACACTTCTCGATGATCCGTGGCACGAAGTGACTGCCGAACGGCTGAACGAGCGGTACCAATCTGACGATGAACTCACGGTTGACCGGCAACTGCTCTCGGGACTTGACGAAGTACTTGGACATGAGGAGATTAACATAGTCAAGAAAGCGATGGAGGACGCAAAGTACGTTGAACATGTGCTTGGCTCTTTGCTAGGCGTTTCTGCCAGCACTCTCGACGTACCGGAGGTCCGTGACCGTTTGAAACAAAACCCACCTTTCCAAGTTCTTGGGATGCTCGGTCGCCAATACATCGGAAATATCGCATCACGTGTCCGATTCGTATCGGGTCATAACGTACGTGACCTTGCCGACATGATGTACGATATCAGGAAGGCTCTCAACGACACAACGGACCACGGCTATCAGCGCGAAGCCGTTGAATACGTTTCAGAGATGCTGTCGGATACGGACATACAATCCGTTAATGATCGGTACAAGAAACTGAAGACGTACGATGCGGTTGATCCCGATCTCACGGAACAGCTCGGGCAGGTGTGTAATCACACTCAATCAGAGTTGGATGATGCCGTGAGTGCAGCTGAGCTTGCCAATAGGCTGTATGGTGGAAATCCATTCGCTAGAACTACAGCAACTCTGGCTAGTCTGAAACTTGATAACGATGTAGTGGTGACAGATTTTAGAGAAGTCCCGCTAACAGGAACTAGTGGCACCGATAAGCTCGGAGAAGAGTTCACGGAGGTGAGTACTCACTATGCCGACTGAACAACCTGAAAATTTGCCCGACAAAAATTTCGAAGAAAGTATCGAAGAGATCTACCAACAGTATCGTCACCGACAGCTTGCTTCCCGATTAGAGGATATCGCCGAAACGATGGAGGAAACGATACTCCAACGGATCCTGGCTGAAGAGTTCCTTCAGACTGATCTTGAGATCGACGATGATGCCAAACAAGCCGTTACCGAGGCACGAGAGTTGTTGGAAGAAGACGACTTTGAGGCACTGGGTGACCACATCGATGCGCTCAGATCGAAGGTTGAAGACCAGAATCGTCGGGTAAGCAACGAGATTCACGAGATTCGAATCGGAATGCAGAGTCGAGTGAACGGAATGAAGCGGCTCAATGAGCGTGTTGAACGTGTGAGCGAAGTCAGACTCCAAGCGGTCCACGAACTCCTCTCCGATTGGGATTGGAAAGGACAGATCTACCGAGACGATGAGTGGAGTTTTGAGAGACTTAAGCAGCGGGCTGCAGACTACGGAAAGGACATGCGGGAGTACTTCGAAGAGTGCCGCAACGAAATATTCGGCCCGTATGTTGGGACGCCGTTAGAACCGATCGTTGAGGGATTGCTATCTGATACACAACTTTTTCTTGACGAGCTTACCGACAGGCAGATCGACTTGCTACGCGATTCCGACCTCGAAGATTACGTGGAACTCTCGTTGTCGTAGGGCAACGAGCGGCTATTCTACTACCCGAGTTCTGCTTTGATACGCAAGGCCGTTCCGTCGTCAAGTCCCGAGACGGAACGGAGGTCATCGAGCGAGGCACTTTCTAGATCTGAAGTCATCATATACCCGGATTCCATGAGAGCCTCCGCGTCGGCTTTCGTTGCGCCTCCAACTCCAATAAGCTGACCAATATCGTGCTCTCTCTCTGACTCACCACTTACAGGTCCGTCTTCTTCATCTTCTTCGGTCAGTTCACTGTTAGAGTCTCCTCTGCCATCCTCTGTCGTCGAATGATGTGGAATATTTTCTGTGTGAGTATTATCTCGTTGCTCTTTTTTACTGGGGGTGTCGTCCTTAGTGCTCTCTGATGTCGTCCTATCTTCGGGTCCAGGAGTCCGTGTTTGATTTTCGTTAGTGGCGGCTCGATTCTGCTGCCAATGATATCGAGCTTCGATATGATTGGCACCAAACTCCGTCAGCTCATATCGATTGCTCCGTTCATCCTGTGCCGACTTCTCGATAAAGCCTGCTTCCACAAGCGTGTCCAGGTTAGGATAAAGACGACCATGGTGAATCGTTCCGTCGTAGTACTCCTCTAGTTCCCGTTTAATATCGAGTCCTTTCGGTGCATCCAACCCATTGATCACAACCAACAGATCACGTCGGAAACCACTGAGTTCAGCGAATTCTCCAGATTTAATTTCCGCATCCCACCTATCAGCCGGTAAATCTCTCATTTCTGTCTGTTCCGCCGTCGTATTCTTCGCAGGAGAGTCCATATTTGAATCGTCAGCGGATTCCTCAAATGGATCTCCATCCTGATCTAACTCTACCGCACTGTGTTCCTCCTTTACAGCGTCAACGGCAGTGTCCCAGCTTTTGAAATACTGGTAGACGGGAGAGGCAGACATACCTCCCAATTCGTTCATATCAGATGTACTAGGTCGACCGTCCACCTTATCCATTAGGTCAACGAGGGCGTCGATGACTTCCTGTCTCGAGTATGTTTGTTGATTTGGTTGAGCCGATGAACTCTCGTTCGTCCGATCAAACGGCGCTCGATCTATGGCAGTTGACCACGATCCGAACGCCGCCTCATAATCTTCCGGACTGTACTTTCCGTCAGTTCGCATTCTCCCTCGAGTCACCTTTCGGGAGAAGCGCTCATTTAGCGCGACTAGTTCGTCTAATAGCTCCGTACGCTCCGGTGATCCGTTACTTGTATCTGAAGTCTTAGTCGAATTGGTACCGTCTGACTGAGACATTTTTTCCGAGTGAATCTCAGTACTATCAGCACTTTTGAGGGTAATATCGATGACAGCACCACAAGCCAATGTCATCTCTTCTTGTATTGTTTGATACTGGGGGTGATTAATCTCCATCTTGACCGATTCGGGAGCCTCTGAGGTAGAGATACTACATCGCCCAGTTTGCGAAGTTCGTCCGTCGACTGAGAGTGCCGTTCCAGCGATTTTGACACTTGCATTAGGGACTGGTTCTCCATCGATATTAGAAACGAGTATCTCGGTGGTTACAGACACATTTGAGTTTAAATTTGACGGATTCCCCTTAGAATTTGTATTACAGCCGGACCGGCTTAGTACATTAGTATCTTGTTCAGGTCTGTCAGGATACTTATCTGCGTTATTATCTGTAGCCTCCTTGTTTGTGCGCTCTAATTGCTCATTGACAAATTCATTCGATTTTTTTGCCTTCTTTTCCGACAACTCAGAGATGTGCCTGGATGCTTCCTCTAAACTGCCACCCTTCCGTGTGTACATATCGTACGTTTCACCATCTGTTTGGACAACAATTCGGTCTTTCAGAACGCCGTGGGAGACTTCGACATCCTGTATGTGCTTGAACCAAACGGAGAACGTTTTATCACCGGCTTTTTGACCGACAACATAGAGGAGACGCTCGTCAGTTACGAGCAGGACTGTCCGATAGCTCGAATGAGGGATTATTGTATCAGCGGAGTCCTCATTACCAACTGTAATTCCTTTACTGAGATTTTGAAGAGCATATTCTACACGTTCACCATCGTGAAGTCGATTAATAAGCGACTTATCCTTGAAATACCCAGTAGAGAGCATTCCGCCGCTACCTGTTCCTTTTAGTAATGACTGGTCAACGTTACCCTTCGATTGCTTCGAGATACTTTCTACGTCCATTTGATTACTGATGTTACCGCGACATGCCCTTCAATTTCCGTATTGTAGTAAAGTAATTTATAAGTTCTTGAAAGTACAACAGTAGATATTTTGATATGTGTTCGTCAACATGATATGATAGGTTTCTATCCAGATATTTTTCGACAGAGATAGCTGATTTGGTTTCTCTAGGGAACACACTTTTGACTGGTCGGGATCGATACGGATGCAATGACCACGCTACTCGTTCAGTCCTGCTCGGCTAGCAAAAATAACGTAACAAAACCTACCCAAGCTATCGATGTGTATGATGGCTATTTTTTTAGGATTATCAAAAAAGCGATAAGAGAGGGCGCATTTCGCTCAGATATAGAACTTCGAATACTCTCTGCGGAGCACGGAATTCTCCGTGCTGATGATAAAATCACCAACTATGACCGTCGTATGACGCCTTCGCGGGCTAGCGAATTACATGAATATGTTACAGAAGACCTACGTCATTGTATTTCAGATGGTGATTATGAGACAGCTATTATGAACATGGGGTCTGTCTACACTCAAGCTGTTGGAAATATTTCCAAGCAAGAAAATATTGATATAAAACATATCAAAGGGGAAGGGATCGGAGCAAAGGGCCGGCAGTTGAAACAAATGGTACGCAACGATATGGGCAGCGAGGTGACTGTGTGATGGTATCCCGGTCAGGGACGTTAAAAAACGAAATTTTTAATATTTCCGCTAAAGCGGGTGATGCTCGAAGTGGAGTTTTACAGATTGGTGACACGGAACTGTCGACTCCGAATCTTCTCCCCGTTGTTAACTTCTATGCCGGAGGAAAAGACGCAAGTCTGTATGGTGGCGGTATTCATCGAACTATTAAAGAATTCATGAATGGAGACAAAGCCATAAACGGTGGTGATTACAGCCGATATTTTGATGGTGTGATGACATCAGTTGCGTCTCTTACGGACTACGGGATCTCGAGAGAACGGTACGAAGACTACATCTCTGCCCCGATCAGAGAACGCGATGTGTTCGACTTTGACGGCACTCTGTTTCTTGATTCAGGTGGATTCAAATTTCTCGGGGACCGCACTCTTGACGGTAGCGACTTTGAGGTTGAAGTCGATCAGGAAGCAATTGTTGAGATACAGAGACGGCTCGGCGGAGACGCTCTCGTAAACCTCGATCATCCTATTTCCCCGGACGATGACTACCAGACTCGCGTTGAGAAAGCACGACTGACCGCCGAAAACATCGGCGAGTTTCTTGAGTTAACTAACCGAGATGACACACGATATCTGACACTTCATGGGTACAACTATTCAATGCTCGATACGTTTCTCACAGAGGTTGAGAAAGTCATCGGCCGGAACCGTGTCCATCGTGAGTTTGACGGAGCCGCATTGGGGAGTCTCGTTCCACTCAAAGATAATAAGGGAAAACTGATTACTGCTGTCAGCGATTGTCGTGAGGTTTTGAGGGACTGGGGGTTCGAAGAGTTGCCTCTCCATGTTCTCGGTATATCATCAAGTGCGATTCCTCTCTTGGCCGCAGTTGGTGCAGACACATTTGATTCGTCTTCGTACATACACTCGGCGATTAACGGAAAATACGATACATCATTGTACAATTCGGAGCCAATAAATGATGTTGATTTCACAAAATGTGGCTGCCAAGTCTGTAGTGATGAGATGTTAGTGAGGCGTATGAAAGGAGATGTGAAGTATCAGAAAGACAAACTCGGCGCTGTTGCAATGCACAACCTAATCGTTCAAAAGGAAGAAATAAACAGAATCCAATCTGCGATTCAAGCTCCGGGAGATGACGCGTTGGTCTCGTATATCGAAGAGTCACTCGGACGAGAAAAATCAATGCAACGGCACGCCCATCGCGTTGTGAACGAGTCACTTGGAGGATACTTTTGAATGTCAACAATCAAAACACCACAAGTCAACGAAGTAAACGAATTTTTAGAGATTGCTAGCGATTTTGAGGACCCACTTGAGGTGATACGTGAATCGCTGTCGAACAGTTATGATGCCGGTGCGACCGAAGTCAAAGTCACCATTCGAGATCGTCCAATTGGATCTGAAATTGTTATCGAAGACGACGGTGAGGGGATGGATCGCGATGATCTAGAGTCGTTTTTCGACCTTGGCAATTCCACGAAGCGCGGCCGTCAAGACGGATCGATCGGCTACAAAGGTCACGGAACGAAGATTTTCTACAAGAGCGAGGAAGTCATCGTCAATACCACGAAGAACGGGCTCAACTCACGCGCACAGATGGAAAAACCGTGGGAAAAGCTCAATAACCGAACCATGCCTGAGTATGTGCTGAACGAGGAGGTAGTCAAAGGGGGTAACTCTGGGACGCACATTCGCATTACCGGATTCAAATCCGGCCATGGATTTTCGCCAGCATCACTCACCTACAATAAGATAGAGCATTACCTGAAATGGAAGACACTCGCCGGGTCTACAGGCCACTTCTTTTCAGATGGCTTCCGAGAGATGGAGATAACGGTCATCCTCGGCAGCGAGATTGATGACACACGAAATCGGCTGGTAATGAATAACAAGCTTGAGTTCCCGACCGAGCAGCGGGAGCCCGGGGAGGGTCGGTTCTCGGAATCTCGGATGTGTAAGCACTACCCACCACGGGAACTCACCGTTGAGACTGAAAAGGGGAATACAACAACTGTAGAAGTAGTTGGAATGGTGGGCGGCAAGGACGCTCGCAACGAACTCCCTACTTACGGAAAGCACTCGGCACAGTTTGGTGTCTGGCTGGCGAAAGATCACATCAAGGTTGAGCGGGTCAACGATACGATTTCGCACGATAATGAGTTCCTCCACTTCTTTTTCATCGCAAACTGCCAAGAACTCGAGTTGTCAGCGAACCGGGAAAAGATCCGAAACAAGTCTAGCCCAGTGTATCAGGCAATCGTAGAGGAACTCAGCCACTACCTTTCGAAGATTGCATCAGATCCGTGGTTCAAAGACTACCTGTCTCACCGTCGTAAGGCGAAACTCACTCGCCGCGCAGAGTCTCAGCAATCATCGATCGAAAAGCGCGAACAACGGATCCACGAACGGAATCGATTTACGCCATCGAATGACGCTGAGGTCGTTCTCGGGTTGGAGCGCTCGAACCGCTTTGGGGCTGAGCCAGAGATTACAGTCGAAGATTATGACCCGAGTGCAGAGGTCAATGCGTTAGTTCGTCAGGATACGAACCTCTATGCGAGCTCTATCCATCGCCGGCTCACGGATCACTTTGAGGCAGATAAGCCGCTTGAGAGTGTCGATAAAATCATTTGTTGGTCTTACGGCGACCGTGACGATTTGAGTGAGCTTGAGCGTTCAGGATATCATAGCGGAGAGATTTCGATTGATTTCGAAAACGACCGACTGATCTACAATAACGGTCGTCGACATAAGATCCATCTCGTCACGGTTCAAGACAGACTGTAGCGGATCCGATTGAGGCTGGCTCACTGCGGAACGACCGAACTTATCACATCTCATCGTCAATAACGTGTAGAGAATGGCATCGTTTGAGACCAACGAGACTGACGATGCTGGCAATGCACGTCGCGGTACAATCCACACACCGCACGGCGATGTTCAGACGCCAGCTTTCTTCCCTGTAGTCAATTTTATCGGAGGGCCCAACGAGAAATCCGGCGGAATTTGGAGTCGATTACGGAATCATCTCTTTGGGGAACCCGAGTTTCAAGGCGCGATGTTCCAAGCGATGAGTTTCTTGGACTTCAACATCACTCCCGAATCGCTTGAGAACTGGCGCTCGAAACCGATTCATAATCACTTCACTGATCATGAACCGGTAAAGCCGTATCACTCACAACCGGAGAGTTTCACTAAGCCGTTATTTGTGGACTCAGGTGGATTCAAACTATTAAATTCCGATACGTTCGGTGATCCTCCGACGGAGGGGGGAGATAATAATGACTGGGCCATCTATACGAACCCAGAGAGCATACTCAACTTGCAGCTGGATTATGGTGCCGACATCATCGCTACGCTAGATTATCCGATCCCGCCGAATCTGAACGATGAAGAGACAACTCAACGAATGGAAGACAGCATTGACAGCGCTATTCGGTGTCTTGAGCTGTTAGAGGGTCAATCAGACCCCCCCGCAGTGTATGTCGCTATTCACGGTCACGACTACGAGACGATCAATTGGTATGTCGGGACGTTCCTTGACCGTGCGACGCATATACATAAATCATTTGAGGGATTTGCGATCGGTTCGCTTGTTCCGCTACGAACGAACGTCGAGATGCTAGTTGATATCGTACAAGGTGCAAAGGACGCGATTCCTAGCGACCGAGAAGACGACCTCGGAGTTCATCTATTCGGAATTAGCGGCAAGTTCACGGCGCTCCTAGCGCTTCTTGGTGCGGATTCATTTGACTCGTCAAGCTACATGCAGGCAGCACAGTTCAAGAAATTCATCAACCGGGAAATCGGAGTTTCAGATGAAAACCTAGTTCGGAACCCGAATGCTTCGACGCACGATTTAGGAGATTTTGGTGTTGATGTCGATCGAACCGCCGAAGCGCGGTGGGCAGCAGACTGGTCGAAATTCACTGCGGACCAGATCCCCGACAACTGGGGCTGTCAATGTCCCGCATGCGAGCATCTACGTCAAATTGGTTTCGATCAGATGCGGGGAACAATGTACAAAAGTGAGTCGTATGATCGAGACGGTGACTATATGAAGAGTGATTTTTACGCACTAATGAGCTACCACAATTTCTGTGTTTATCAAGACGAAATGAACCATGTGCGGGAACTAATCAACGACGGTAACGGGGAGTTGCTTGAATACGTCGGTAAAATGGCTCGTAACGATGTTGGAAATATCAAGCGGGCATTGAAACGGGCAACCGTACGAGATCGGGAGTTAGCACAGCAACTCCGTGAACGTGGCTACAATCGGTTAGTCGACGATCAGAGCGATGTGGAGCAGGAACGACTTGATTTGGATATCCCAGTTGATGATGAAGAGATTTCACTTGAGCACACACCGGAAGATTTCAACATTCTTGACCGAAAGGGCTATTCAGTCGGCGACGAGCGCGCACTGCTCGTTATCCCCTGTAGCCAAACCAAGCCGTATTCTAATTCTCGAACACACCGCGTCGTCGCAGATGCAACCGCTGAGTGGAACGATCAAATCCACAAAGTGACTGTCTCCGGCATGTACGGCCCGGTGCCTGAACAGTACGAGAATCTCTCGCAGATCAAATCATATGAGTACGTGTTGACCAACGCCGAGAAACAGCGCCAGCAACTCGTTGTGGACCGTTTAATTTCCTATCTCGAAGAATACGGTTCACAATTCGACACCATCGTCGGCTATGCAACAAGTAAGACCTACCGCACGGTAATACAGCGAGCGTTTTCCGAGTACGAAGACGGCCTTGTCCTGCCGAGAGAGCCGAAGATGCGCGTGCTCACTGAGCACTTCAGAACGGCTAATCTTGAAGAGCTGTCCGAGCACTTAGACGACCTGCTTTCATCGACTGCCTCTCAATAGCCGTTGCGACTGCTACTGGATCGATAAGCATCGCTGACGCGATCACGCTTCCCCTCGTTCTGACCGCTGGCTTCCCTCGTACGGACTAACGGATGTGATGAGCGCGGCATAATCGCGGTCGACAACATCGCCGGTGTTTTGATTCCGGAGATCATCAAACTGGAGCATGATATCATCGTCCCAGCAATTGTGGGCACACTCGGTACACCAGAAGTAGTGATTCGTGTATTCCTAGCCGCGACGTCCAGCGGTACAGTTCACTCCTAGCAGTTCGTCTCTTCTTCTAGCCTGATCTCAACACGAGCCATTACATTGGGCTGACGACACGGGATATAAGAGACAAATATTTCCACGGGCGGCGGAAGTAAATTAGTTGATCCTGTACAGAATTTCACGTTCTATCGAGTCGTGTCACAGCTGGGTGTCGAACGAGTGACTGGGTATCCGTCAATGCGAAAAGCCAACCGTCTCCCGCTCGTAAGAACGAGTAATGCGTGAGTCAGAAGACGCGGCAACGGGACCACACATATCGGTTGCAGTTGTAGACAACTCACACACAAACGAGATCCCAGATAATATCGACGCCGACTTGTACACGACGACGAGGCCGGAGTCATCGTTAGTCGAGTTCTCGGCTGCTCCTGATAGCGATCTGGCGGCGGCACTCAGACGAAACGGATTCGACGTCTAAGCGGGAGTGAACCGCCTCGGGGCGGGCCCCTCAGACAGTCGTCTTGTGCATGTTGAGAACGCTCGTGTGACCCTCATAACACAGTGTTCACGCACAGGAGCTCGCTCACTGTTGTGACCCACCACAGCTCACTGGAAAAGCGATGCTGAGTCCACCGACCGATTCGTCTGTCCCGGTGACAGCGTCACCGGTCGATGGGCGAGAGACAGTCTTGTATATAGTTCACATTTCTCACATGCAGATATTTGTCGCTGACAGCCCACAGACAAACTATGAGCGTCGCACTCGCGGTGATCGACGCGTCGGTCGGTGAGACTCCTGCGGAGTCGAATCTCCGTCGCGAACTCGACGCGGACGTCACCGTCTACAAGATCAGTGAGGGGCAGCGTCCACCGCCGATGGCCGACCCTGCGTGGCGGTTCGACGGCGTGGTCATAAGCGGCT
>Ga0209945_1000117_pt1 | contig 26692 bp, 48 predicted proteins | sample SalPonR2_A_D2_MG_FD_185703 | JGI IMG/M metagenome (GOLD analysis project Ga0209945, IMG submission 185703) | Salt pond soil microbial communities from South San Francisco under conditions of wetland restoration - Salt Pond MetaG R2_A_D2_MG... ...
TGTGGCCGTGGTACGCGGCTGCGGGAGCCTCGCTCGCGCTCGCTGGGCCGATCGTGTGTGTTCTCGCGGTGCTGCTCGGATGGGTCGGCACGCCGGTCGGTGGGGTGTGGGACGACTACCCGACGCGCTACCGGGTTGGCGTCGTCCTGTTCGCCCTCGTCGCGCTTGATGACGCTGTCGAACACGCGTTCGGCGTGTGGACCCCGCTCGACGCAGCGTGGAGCGGTGGACTGTACGAACACGCCTCGCTCGTCTCACTTGTGTTGGTGGGCGCAGCGGTCGCCGCGATCGCGGTCGGGTCTGTGTACCGAGCGCGGTAGGCGGCCCAAACGCTTTGGTACGTGTGGTCTAACAGGGACGTATGGCAACGAACAAATCACGGATGGTTCTCAAGACCGCCCTGCTCGCGCCGGTCGGGCCGATCGAGGCGTGGGGCGTGCAACAACTGCTCTCTGGTGACCCCGTCGCGGGCGCGGTGGCGATGGTGATCGGAGCGCTGTTCGTCGGGGCCTTTGTTGCCTTCCAAGAGTACGACCTCCCGTACGAGACGGAGATCGTGGACCTCATCGAGCAGAATCAAGACGCGTTTGATGAGGACGACGCCAAGCAACTGGCTGAGGACGTGTCAGAGCTATACGACGAGGCGGGCAAACCAGACGTGTATCTGACTGACGGGGAGAGCGGCGACTCAAGTGACTCCAACAACGACTCGGGGCAATAGATGTTCCAGCCGCTACTGGGATGGTTGGAGGTGATCGTCGCGGTGACGGTCATCCTCGCGGCAGCGAAGTCGGCGTACTCCGGCGTGGTGTACGAGCGTGTATTGCGGCCTCTGGAACGCATCGAGCGGATAAACGAGGAGGTCGACTCGATCAAGCAACGGCAGCAGAAGATGTACCGCCGCCAGCAGCGACAGATAGACGCTGTGATCGCGTTAGGCCGGTCACACCGCTCGGAGTCGGACTTCGACGAGGAGGCGTTCGAGCGCGACGTGCGTGGCGAGCAGGACTCTCCGTCCGACTACCTGAGTGACGACTGACACGGCACCACCTTCTTACTGTAAGTCGACCATACACAGCGTATGGCAACCAGACGGAACAGCGTAGTCGGTGTGGATGCACCGAACCCGCTCGGCCTTAGAGCCGTTCGTGACGATGGGCGCGTGCTATTTATCGCTGACAACACCACAACGGTCGAGTTTGAAGCAGACCCGAATGGCGGGTACGTAAGCTCCGACAACTTCAGATTGTCGTTGCTTGATCCGCGCACCGGTAGCACCGAAACGGTATACTCTGACAACACCCCGAGATGGTTGGGGACAAGTGTCCGAGGATCGTTTTACCCAGACGATAGGCCCGTAGGGACGCGGTGGACGCGCTCGTTTAGACACGAGCAGGACTCCTCTCGTATTGTCTCACAATACCGGGACGGGAGTTACAGCGGCCTCACCCCCGGTGTTATCGGACACCGGGTGGAGATGAGCGGTAAGTTCGGCGGACTGGAGGCGCGCACCGACATCCCCGAAACGACCTTTTTCGACCCCTCTGGTGCGCCTGTGCGCGAGAACGTCTCCATTATCGACGTGGACCTCTCTGTCGACGGACAGCGGGTCGAACCGCAGGCGACGTTCCGGAATCCCGCGAATCATGGTGTACAGCTCCCGCTCGAAGTCACGGCCGAGATCGGCGGTGAGACGATCCACACAACAGAGACGACCGCCAGCAGCCTAACTGGGTCCGTCCGGCGCGGTGGCTTTGAGGACCGTACACGGTCGCTGCCGACGTTTTCCATCCCGAACCGCACGTTCACGGACAGCACGCTCACATACACAATCACACCGACCGAGTGGGCTGATGGGTGGGTTGACCCCCGCAGCACGACTACGGCGCTATCTGGCGTCTCTGTCGACAGCGTGTCTATCACCGACTGTTCCATTTCTCCGCAGCAGGTGACCGTCCCCGAGGAGGCAACGCTCACCGCGACCGTCTCCAATCCAACGCCGGGGCGTGTCGACGCTGGGCTCCGGTTCGTTCTTGCCGACGCAGAGGACACAACGGCGGGGGAGGTGTCTGGCGATGGGTCCCGTACGTTCGAGGCTGTATTCGAGACTTCCGAACCCGGTACGGCGACTGGAGAGGTCTTCCTCGACGACGTGGTGGTGTTGTAGCCCCCACCTACTTGTCAATCCGGTCCATACACGCGGGTATGGTAACTTGTGGAACCATCGAGGTGCTGCCCGCGTTTGATGCAGGCGCGGTCGAGATCGTCAGTTGTAACGTCGACACCGACACCGCTATTGCGGGACAGGACACGGTAAACGCCACCGTCGAGGTCAGGAACAACAACTCCAACGCGGCAGCAAGTGCGACAGCCTCCTTCTCAGCAGGCCCCGCGTCGGCAAGTGAGTCACTCACGATTCAGGCCGGTCGGACAGCAAGTGCAACGGCGTCGTTCGTGTTTGACTCGCCCGGTACGTACACCGTCGAAGTCGACCTCGGTGGCGTCTCGCAGGCTTAGATCGGTTCGAGCGTCACTTCTATCGTGTACTCCCCCGGCGGGCGGAACTGACCGAGCCGTATCGTCTCCGGCTCCGTCTGCCACGTCTCCGAGCGGCCAGCGCCTACCACAGCGGAGACGCTATCCACACGCGTCCGGTTCTCCGGGTCGGGGAACGGTGAGTCTGGCGGGTAGTCCGGTCCCACGGCGTCGACGCGGATGGAGATAGAGTCTGTGGTGTTCGAGACGTTCGTGATCGTACCGAACACCTGAAACTCGTCTTCGTCGTCGACCACCTGCTCGCGGGTGATGCCGCCACACGACACCTCGAACTGTGACGGGTCGCCCATCTAGATCACCTGTACGTTCGTGACCTCAAAGCCAACGTCGTACGTCCCCGGCGTGTCGAACCGGATGGAGATACGCCCCGAGGCGGTCTGGCCGTCAGGGATGTCCACCTGATCGGTGGCGACCTGCTGGCCGTCGACGACCGCCGCGATCGTCGCGCGGACATCGGCGTTGGCGAAGTTGGTGACGCTGTACAACGGGTTCGTCGTGAATCCGGCGCGGATGGTGTCGTCGAGCGTGGTCGACAGACAGTTAATTGAGAGGTCATCGGGGCTGATCACCGGTTGGTCGACGGGCGGTTGGTCGCCTGTGTCGCCCCCAAGCGTGATCGTCCCGCAGCTTGCCACAGTCATGCTTCGATGTCAATTGCTTCGACTCTCACTTCAACCGTGTCACCGGGCGAGAGTGACGGTGGAACGTTTGCGTTGATGGACAGTTGTGTGCTGCTCCCGATACGCTCCTCGACCTCGCCCACCCCGATACCGGCAATAGTCGGGTCAAACCGGACGGTTGGGAACGACGCACCACCCGAATACTCGGTGTCGAGTGTGATTACGATGCTCTCTCCCGGCTCCGGGTTCGATGGTGAAACCCCACGACAGGTAATGTCCACGTCGGACAGCGACGGCGGCTCTGGCGTTGGGTCGTCACTCGGTGGCGGGGACCCGCCGCTATCGTCGGGCGGCCGCTGGACCGCTATGGTGAACTGGTCTTGTGCCACTTCTGTTCCCACCGTGGTCGCTCGGGTGTAAATCACCGTCACGTTGAGGTCTTCTACGTCACCGGGGGCGAAGCCCAGCTCCGAAAGAGGGAACCGAGACGTACTGGTGACAGGCGAAAGTACGGGGAACACAGTATCCGATGCTCGCAGCACGTTTCTCGGTTCACCCCCCACTTGAACATTAGCGTTGTACTCTACCGTCCCCGGCGCGCCAACGTCACCCAGCGCCGAGTCGAAGCTGAACTCTGACTCGACGACTAAGTCGTCGCCGTCGACCCGTGTGTCAACATCTACGCTTGCCATACGACGCTATATGCAGGCTGTGAGGTAAATTCTTGGGTGTGGGGTAAGCATTATACTCTGTCGCACGCGTATACCGCGTATGGACCTTCAGTTCCGCGCGCCGTCTATTACGGCGTTCCAAACGACTTCGGCTAGTTGTGGGACCGTGACCGTCACCGAACCTGATACCGGTAACGGTGCTGGCAACGGCGACACCGGGGACGGGACAGACGACACAGGAAACGGTGACACCGGCGAGACTGGTGCGGGTGGCATGATGGCCGGTCTCGACTCCACCACCATCCTCGTCCTCGTGATCATCGCAGCCGCAGCCGCCTACACAGTCACGCAGACATGAACCTCCAGTTTGAACAGCCGTTCGAGAGCAGAACCACCGCCCGGAGGTCTAAGCGGGTGACTGCCCAAGAGGTAGTCGGCTCTCCGCCATACATCGCAGCCGAGCAGTTCTCGTTTGACGATGTAGTAGTCAACGCGCGGACGGTTCGGCCCGGAGACACGGTTACAGTCACGGCGTTCTATAGCTCCAAAGCTACAGGCCTCGTCACTCAGTTTGACTTCAATCAGGACCACGTTGACGCCTGTTCGGTGGGTGGGTTCACCTCCGGCCCCGGGGCTGACCTTTATGTTGAGGCAGAACTGGCTACGGCAGACGCCTCTCCCGGGTCCTGCTGGGACGCCTTCAACAACGGTCAGATAGACGAGACGCTGGAGGTGGCAGCCCCGACGCAGGAGGGTACAGCACCTCTCGAAGTCCGTCTGGTAGGTGGAAAATCGCGGCAGGTGTACGACTCCGAGACGATAGAGATACAGGTAAGCGGACAGGCGAGTCCTCCGCCCGATCGGCCGGAAGATGAGCCCGTCGACGCCCAGCCCGGAGACACACCCGAGGATGAGGAGTGTGGGTTTATTGAGGCGCTGTTAGGGCAGTGTGAAGGCGACGGCGGAGGAATAGGCGGTCTCCAAGGGTCGCTTGTTCTCCTCGTTGTGATACTGCTGCTCCTGTTTGCCGTCTCGGCTAGCCTCTAGCTACTTCGACTCTAGTAGCTGGTTACAGCCGGGGCAGCGGAACTTGGTGCCTTCTGGTGGGAGATCAGTGATCTGTGTCTCGCACTTCGGGCAGTTCACGTAGTCTTCGACCACGCCCACGGAGTCCTGAGAGGCGTTCTTCGCGCGACTGATACCCTCCATCTTCTGCTCGGCCATCTCCTGTCCGACTGACGCGATAGCCGACCCGAGAGCGGTGGCAAGCTTCCCCTGCGTCTCGGCTCGTTCCTCGGGCGTCGAGGCGTTCATGTCCGCGACCATCGAGCCAACCTGCGCGCCCGTCTGTATGGCACTCTCCTGTGTGGCTAGCTGTCCGCCCTGCTGGGAGTTTTCTTGCTGTGCCGGTGGTTGGGGCGGCTCGGCTGGCTTTGCCTCCTGCGCGGCCGTCTCGTCGTCTGAGGGGTCTACCTCGACGCGGGTGGTGCCACACTCGGGGCACTTCGGGCCGCCGGAGGCGTACTCGCTCGGCGGCTTCTTGAGCCACCACTCGTCTTTGTCACACTCTTCGTTCTGGCAGTGAGCGTACACCATGTCGCGTCCAACGCGAGCTATGGAGTTAAGCTATCGGGTAAACCTACCTGATCAGCGCGGAAGCACGCGCGTACTCGCACTCAGAACGCACTTCAAGCAGGCAGCCACGACAGTAACAGAGGTACTCCTTCGGATGTTTGTACGACATATAGTGCGTCGGAGGGTTCTCACACCCCGCCATCTGGCACTCGTCTGGCGCAGTATCCGCGGTCGGTGGCGAGTTGAGCCACTCGTAGTCTGACATTACTCGTCCGAGACGCGGATACCGCTGCCGACGACCTCGAACCCGGCGGCTGAGGCCTCTCGGCGCATGGTCCGCTCGACAAGCTCGCCAGCCGTCCACGCAATCGACGTGCCGACATCTCCCATGATGTCCGTGGAGTCCACGCTGGGGTTGTAGTCGATCGAGATGGAGCGGACCTCTTGGACCGACTTCATCACCTCCTCTTTGATGTCTGAGGCACCGGTCGCCATCCGACCGCTTGGAACCTTCCCGTCCACAGTGACGACTATCTCCACTGTCGCCGTTCCGCTCCCGGCTCGGTCCATGATGGAGTCTGCAAAGCTCATACACAGCCCTTCGAGTGCCCGGTACTTATGCTTCAGCCTCGTGTACGGGCTGACATGGACGTGATCAGAGAGCGGGTCAAACGCGTGGTGGCCCAGCGAGTGACCGACGCCGCCATCGAGCGGCTAGCGGGCGAGGACCTCAGCCGTCTCGATCGCGCACGGGAAAAAGAGAAGCAGGCGCAGATGAACGCCCTCGCGCGGGCGGCCTCCTCCAACTCGGCGTCAACACAGCCATCTGGAGGCCGGTCTTCGGCCTCTGAACCCCGGGTGTTAGAGGACATGATGGAGGAGGAAGACTGCCCAGTCTGTACCTCCATCCTCGCGGCCGTCTCAGAGATGGCCGAACCGCGCCGGACGCGTGGTGTCGCCGAGTACGGAGAGTTTCGCCTCGCGGTCGAAGAGTCAGAGGAGATGGCAAAGCAGGTACTCGAAGACTCCGAGGTCCTCATCGACGCACTCGACAACGTCTCGGCCGCGCCGGAGGACCTGTGATGAAGCGAGCGGTCGTCCAGATACCGGCGTACAACGAGGCGGACAAGCTCCCCAACACGGCTCGGGAGATACTCGCCCAGCGCGTGCCGGACAACTACGGCGTCGACCTACAGGCGTGGGTCACCCGGTCGGAAAACGAGAAGGGCTGCTGTGACACCATGATGGCTGCCGAGTCCGTCCCCGAGATGGAGGTGTTCGAAGCACCGGTAGGCAAACTCTCCGCGCGGAACGCAGCCCACTCGCACGCGGTCACACGCGGCTACGACGTGATCGTCTCGTGGGACGCCGACGCACCGCCGGAGCATGACGGCGTCCTCGCGGCGCTGCTGTCCGCCGTCGATGAGCCGGGCGTGGTCGCGGCAAACTCGGTCCCGACAAGCCTCAGTCGCCACCGCTCGCTTCTCGGAGCGGCTGTCGACGCCGTCGCCGCGGTCGAGGAGACGGTGTTCCCGCACATCAACGGGCAGGCGCACGCGATCACTACGGAGGCGTGGCAGACTGTCGGCCCGTTGGACGACTCGATCGACCAGACTTCGATGAGTACCGTACGAGGCGAGGAGGAGTTTCTGCTTGGTCGGAAGCTCCGCCGGATGGGAGAGGTCATACAGCCGCCAGCGGCGAAGGTGTACAACGACCCGCGTCGGGTGTACTGTCAGGTGCCTATCGGGGAGACGCCGCCGTACTGTGGCGACCTCGGTATCGCAGACAACTACGGGGGTGACGATGAGTAACCGCCACCCTGCCGAGGAGCGAACGAGTATCAGCGACCTCAGACACAACGGGCGGATAGACGCGCGGACGAAAGCACCGGAGTGGGGGAAGGTGTCGGCTGAGGAGTGCGCGGAGCTACGACGCGTGTTACTCAGTGGTAAGATGAGCGCACGGAAGGCACGGGCTGAGGTGATCGAGTCGGGCGTCATGCAGCCTTCGATACTCCGACACGCGGCTGGAGAGTGCGAACACGATCACGGAGTGGCCGCAGTTACATACGATCACGACTCTCATGCATGGGTGAAAGCAGATGAGTGATGGCTTCAAAGACGAGATATACGAGCGCGGTAATATCCCGTTCCGCGAGAGGCGGCCCGTTGACAACCGGGCCGTGTACGGCTTCGCTCGCCTCGGTGGAAGGGAGGAACCAGAGAACGTCCCGTACTACCGTGACGCCGGTGCGCTAGCCGACGCGATACGAACCGTGGGGCCGGGAGATGAGGTACGCGTGAACGACGACCCCTTCTACACTGCCGTGGAGGGAGACACGTCTACCGGCGAGGGGTTTGTGTACGAGACAGACCGGGGAGCGCGCCGTCAGGTGACACCGATGAACCCGACCAACCGACCGGTGGGGACGTTCGACAGCCCGTGGGTCCGGCGCGTCCCGGGCTTTGACTCTATCGGAGAGGTCGGCGTCTTGGAGGTGAAGTGGAGTGACTGACTTCAAAGACGAGATACGCGAGCGGGCCAGTGGTGGGGGTCTTGAGCGGTACATAGAGCAAGTCGGTATACTCAATAACAAAACAGACACAAGCCTGTCTCAGACCGTCTACGACTTCTTCCTCGGGGACGACGATACTTCGGTGTTTGAGCGGTACAACAACGGCCGCTTTGGTGGGACAGCCGTCGTACAAGACGGTGAGGTAAAGAAGGCCACCATCCGCGTGGGGGCTGCTGAAGTCCCTAAGGATGGGGACGTATTCCTAACACAGGTGCGGTTGGAAGAGTTGGTCGAAGAGCAAAACCCACCCGGAGGGATAGAGGTGGATATGGGAGACTTTGATCAGGGCATACCCCACTTGAGATTCGGAGCCGAAGCGACGGGGATCGGCACATACGGCCCCGGTCCGTCTGTAGAAGAGTTTGGCCGTTTCATGGTAGACGCGGTAGAGGCCATCCGCGAGAACGAGCAGGCGCTGAAGGAGATAGCGCGTGGGGAGAGGTTTGAGCTATGACCGACTACAAAGACGAGATACGCGAACGCATGGTCGCTGAGGGTCTGCCAGAGCCGGTCGTAGACATGATAGCTCGCCTCAGCGCGCTCGAAACAACCGTCGAGGTCTCACCCGGGTCAGAGATGGGAGACGGGGTGTTGGTCGACTTCAACCTCGATGTGAGCGGTGTCGACGAGGAGTCAGGCTCGCGGCTCGTTCTCTCACGCGACGGACGGCTCAAGCACGGCTCTCTGCGCGCTGGTGAGGTGGACCTCGCCGACAGCATATCCCTCGACACACTAGAGAGTCGCTGGGAGGAGATGTTGTCCGACGCCGGTATACGGCTCAATACCGACGCCGTGGCGGTTCAAATGCGGTCTGTGGGACCGGACAGATACGTCCCACACATCGTATTCGGAAGCGACGGGGACACAAGCCCAATCTCACCGGACAGGCTCATACGGGTCGTGAGGGACCTCCCACGGTTGTGGAACGAGCGTACCACGGACCTCAGCCTCCGGGGAAACATCGGCCGCGAGTCGTTCGAGGGGGCAGAGGAGACCGTGGGCACCGTGGATGATATGCTGGGGAACCTATGACTGACTACAAAGACGAGATACGTGCGCGGATGATAGAGTACGACCGCGTCCCGCGCAGCGCCCTCGTTGAGGAGTACGGTCAGGAGGTAGTCGACGCCGTCGAAGCGGCGTTCACGCACACTCCACAGACGCCGGGAGAGCGGGCTATGGAGTTTGTGGAGATCCAGACCAACGACAAGCCGGGCGCGAAGAGGGTGGCCGGAAGGCTACGGGAGACGATCAGGTCTGGTATGCTGGCTGGCGTTCCGGTCGTCACCGACGCGAGTCGTCGGTGTGACGTGTTCGCTGAGGAGACTGACTACCCGGCCTACGACAGCCCGTCGAGCATCTCAGACCCCGTTGCGTGGACCACGGTGTGTATGGAGGTACGTACGTTCATGGTGGCCTCGAACCCGGACCCAGACACCCGAGGAACCACCGGTGGAGCGGAGTCGTTCATACTTGGGCTGGCAAACAACTCTATCGAGTCCATACGCGATGGTCTCACCGAGAGCAGCCCCGTGGTGCCGCTGCCGTTCATCCACTTAAACAGCGACGGCTCGTTCAACGGGCAGGAAGGCCGCAACAGAGGCTTGACAGCGAGTCTGGAAGGGTTCGAGTACGTGAACACGCAAGTAATGATGTTCGGCGACAGCTAGCGCCACAACGACTAAGCAGCCTCACGCGCTATCGTGTCGTATGGAAGGTGACAGTTGTACGAGAGCCGCACAGGCCGCGATCGAGGTCGTCCGCGAGGAGTGTGGCGGGATGGACATGGAGATCCGCGAGATAGAAGACGGGATGTTCATGGAGATACCCACCGAGGCGGCGGAGATGTTGGACAACGCAGCAAACAGCCCTGTCCCACTGGATAACTTCCAGCAGGTCGTCGACGACTCCAACTTCATCCGCTCGTGGATAGGGGGCATCGTCGCCTCTGAAGACGTAGAGAACGACCCGATGTCGAGCGAGTACGCCAACCGAGTGTACACGTACGCGGAGAGTGTCTTTGACGACCCGCTCGACTTTACCGCGTCGGACCTCATCGGGAGTGACGCACTCCAGATCGTCGCTGACGCAGCCTGACGATGGGGCTGTTCGACAAGCTATCGGACATCGACACAAGCGAGGACCACCTCTGGGGCCACGGCTTCGACCGCGCTGCGTGTGAGGGCTGTCCGTACAACACCGGTGGGAAGGTTCCGACGTGTGAGTTGTGTGGGTGTCCGCTGTTCAACCTCGACAAGACGAACGCACCGCCAGAAAGCTGTATCCGGTTAGACGATCACGAGCAGTGAACGAGCAAGAGCTAGCGGCTAAAACGGAGGAGGTTAACTCAGCCCTCAAAACGTACCAAACAAGCCTTCAGGCTATGGACGACAAGCGTGCCGTGGAGGCGGGGGAGCGGCTGATAGACATGGACTGTGGAGTTTGCACGTCCATCGGCCAACACCTTACCGGCCTCGCGGTCGCAATAACAACGGCACCTCACCCGAAGAGAAAGGAGTCTATCAGAACCGAGGCACTACAGTCGGTTGAGGGCATATTAGACGACTTATCTCTCTAGTTGCCGCAAATATTATAACGAGCGGCCACCTTACCACTCACATGGCGATAGAAAACGGTTCGCTGTCTAGTGTTCGCAGCAAGCTGTCGAGCAACCTAGATGGCGTCCTCGACGAGAACCAGCGCAACCAACTCCGAAAGGCGTTCAAAGGCACCGGTATTGCTGGCGACTACGAAGACGCCTACGACGAGTTCGGTGTCGAAGGGGCGCTCGCTCAGGCCGCCGAGGATGGCGAGCTTGCCGACGTGTACGAGACCTTCTACGAGCGTGACCCGCAGCTTCGGGACGAACTCGCAAACGCCGCCTCGTCTGCGTTTAGTAGCTCCGACCGCGACATGATCGCAGAACACGCCGCCTCCGTCGACCTCGACGCGGCGTACCGTGCCTGTGCCCGTGGTGACGCAGAGGCCGCCGCTTCGGCTGCCAATATCAGCGGCAGTTTCAGCCCTGACTCAACCCGAGAGTGCAACAACCTCGTCGCGGAGGCTACTGGCTACTCGAAGGGTCTCTTCGATGCTTACAAAGACGAGGGCGACCAGTCGACGTACGATCACCCCGAGCCGCCGCAGTAACGTACCTTCTCAGGCCGTGAAAGTGAGGCGCGTCCTCACTTAAGCCTCGACACCTTCTTCAAACCGTGGAGTAGACGGTTCTGGCGCGTCCACCTCTTTCCACCCTTCCTGAGTGAGCCGGTAGTACGTCTTGCTGTTCGAGTCATACGTCTTCTCGACCAGCCCGTCTGCCATCAACGACTTTAGCTGTCTCCACGGCTGGACCAGAGGGATGTCGTCATGCTCTGCCCCTTTGATGGTGTGTGCCAGTGGTCTGTTCTCCGCCTCCCAGCTTGCTAGTGCGTTCAACGCCACTGTCTCATCGTCGTCGCGGGAGGTGGCAGCACCCTCTCCGGCCTCGGAGTAGGCCTTTGAGATGTCCTCTGTGTAGTGATCAGCGAGTCCGATCTCGTGAGGGTACTCGCCGATAAACCTGTCCGAGTGGATGTACGCGTGCTTGAGGACCTCATCCGACTTCTCACGCCACGTATACCCGTCGCCTTCGACGGTCTCGGCGTACTGGTCGAACACCTCCTCAGCCTCGCGGGCTATCTTCCTCATCTGCTTCCGCTCAAACTCCGCCTGCATAAGCGCAGGCTCGCGGAAGATGATGGCGTCCACGGAGGTCACAGAGTTGCGGTCAAGCCGCTGTGACTGCTGTGTCTCGAAGATCACCACCGAGTTTCGGTGCCGCGAGACGGTGACCAACTCGTCTATCTCGATGTTCTCACTGTTCTGTGAGCGGCGAGCGTGTAGAAGCTGGTGTGCCTCGTGGACGAGGACAACGCTGTCCTCGGGCCAGTCCTCGCGCCCGGTGTCCGGTGCGAGAACGTCTATCCACGAAGGTAGCTGGTCGCGTAGGTGTTCGGGGAACCCCAGTATGTACGCCTCTCTGGAGGTGTCTTCACCGTATATCTCCAAGAGGCGGTGGCCGAGTGCCGTCTTCCCCGAGCCTCGCTGGCCGAGGATGAGCGCCACAAACGGCTCCTGTAGGATGTCACGCCACTCTGGCGGGTTCATCTCCAGACACCTCCAGACCCGAAGCGGGAACGCGTGTGGCCGATACCACACGCAAAGGTGACCAACCCGATGATGATCAGCGAGTTGGGGCTCGGAGTGAACTTCGCTAGCGCGAACAGGGAACCGGCGACCATCAACGTGAGACCGCCTGCGAGTAGCACGTTCATCGAAGCGCCACCCGGTCGATAAAGACGGTCATACGCCCGTCGCGGTCGAGGCCGTAGATGTTCGCCTTCTTGGCAGGAACGTTGAACCGGCCCTGACCGTCGACACGCACGTCGGACGCACTGAAGGAAACGTCACCCTGCGAGACGACGATGTCGACAACTGTATCATCGAGATCGTACTGCTCGCGGATGTCCGTTGGCAGTGCTTGTCGGAGGTTTACCCCCACGTTCACGCCGGGACACTCCACTTCTATCCGCTCATCCGCTGGTTCGTATTCGGTCATGTATGGTATCACCCTCTCGGGTGGAAAAAGGGTTCCGGCCTATGGATCTAGCTCCAGCCGGACAGCATGGTCACAGTTCTGGCAGGTGTACACCGCGTACAGCCCGTCTTTGCTCCCGTCAGTCGCCATGAACGCTTGTGACTCCCGCTCGCACGCGGGGCACGTCAGCGTCAGGAACGACGGAATCCCTATCTCAGTCATGGTCAACCGAGAAGAGGAACCCGCACGCGCGGCAGATGTAGTCGTAGCGATCGAGCTTACACCCGTCCACCATCACATCCGTCTCGCACTTGGGACACTCTGGGTGCTCCCACGAGCGGACTTTAGGAACGGTTCCCATCGTCACCCTCGGGGTTTGCTATCTCAGCGGGGAGCATACCTCGCTCGTACAGGTCGTCGTATATCGAGCCGAGACCGCCCTCGGCGCGAACCTGCGTCACCTGCCGCGTCTCGGTCTCTCCGGGGAACTGGACGACGAACACAACGTCCGTGTACGTCTTCTCCGGGTCGCTCGGTAGCGGTTGGTCCTCTAGGATAACCCCTCGGACCTTCACTTCCTCGCCAGCCACGTAGTACGTGGGTCTGTCGCTGTCAGTCATATGGTATCTGACCCTCTCGGGCCGAAACGGGGGAAGCCCCCGCAACTACTCCCGCATCGTCCTGTGACCTATAGAGTTGTGTGTGCGCCCTCTCGGGGCTCGAAGGCGGGTTACGCCCGCCAGACGCAGTTAGCCTTCGATCAGGCTATGGATCTGCTCCTCGCGCTCCTCATAGCTGTCGCGCTTCTCGCGGACAGACTCGAAGGCGGTCGCAACCGACGCGACACCGCCGCCGTGTTCGGCCAGCGTCTCGTCGTCTTGGTCAGCCTCGTAGGCCTCCTCGACCGTGTCAGCCATCCCAGCCGGGTTCATCAACATCTCGTTGGCGACCCGGTTGTACTGGTCGATGGCCGAGCCGGAGCCGACCTCGCCTCTCGCCTCGTGGCTGATAGCGTAGGTCGCACCGCGGTGGAGCGTCCACCAGTCCGGCTCGAACGGGTCGTCTGCCTCCGCACGGGCGTTGTCGGCCGCGACGGTGGCGAGGTAGTCCGGCAGGCCGGAGTACGCGTACAGCGCCTCCAGCGTGCTGTCGTAGTCGCCTGCGAACCCGTCCGGCAGCGCGGAGAGATCAAGTCGCTCCTCGGACGCCTCGTAGATCACCTGCGAGAGTTGGTCCGTCTTTAGGTCCAACTCCTCTAGAAGGTCCTCGTACAACTCGATCCACTCGACACGCTCCTCAACGTCGCCCGCGTGCTTGATGAGCTTGCCTTCGGTGATCTGGCGCAGGGAGTTGACACACTCCCAGTCCATACCCATACCGCGGAGCTTCAGGGCGGTGCCGCCGAAAAAGTCCCAGTCTAGCTGGAGACCGACCACAATCGGCTTGCGGTCGTCGTCCATACCGGGTGCCTCGACGTGCTTGCCGTCAAAGAACACGTCCGCCGAGACGCGCCCCCCACCGCGGGAGACGCGAAACTCGCCGAACACGGAGTCTTCGAGGCCCTGATCGGAGATCACCTCAGCCAGCGGCCGAAGGATGGTCGCCGGGTTGATGATCTCGTAGTCGTCGGTCGGGATGTTGAACAGCGCGCGGTCACCGTAGACGTGTTCGTCAGGATCGCCGCCGAGTCCCTCCACCTGCTCTTTCGTGCCGGTGCGGCCCTCGATCTGCTCGGCCACACTCGGCTCGATGATGGCGTTGTGCTTGCCGGTCTCGATCCACTCGCCGGTGATGGGGTGTTTCCACCCAGCCGTCGCCTCGGTGGCGCGCGGCAGTCTGTCAGCGAGCGTGTTGAGACCCGCCTCGGGGATGTCGTCCGCGGACGGCTCGTCCTCGCCGGTCGTCTCCGCGGCCCACCACTTGAGTGAGGAGCCGTGGTCTCTGACCTTCTCGGGGATGTCGCCGTCGTTGTAGCGGGTCAGTCCTGCGAACGCGTACGTACCGTCGATGTTGGTAGCGTCGTCCATCTGGTATCAACCCCTCTCGGGGTGTGGACCGCCGCTGCCGGAGAACACGACCTAACCTCAGCGGCGGTAGGTGACCCTTTCGGGCCGAAAAACGAGGGGTAAGCACCCTCGGTACCACTCCAGTCAAGAGTGTGGGCCTCTCGGCCCGCGAACCGCTGCCGGTGTGAGCGGCAGCGGGTGAGAGGGGACACATACCATGTAGCCTCTGACATGACCGGACTATACGCCTAGATGGGCCTTTCGGCCCGCGAGACGCCTTACGGGCGTCACTCGTCTAAGAAGTAGTGGCCGTGTTCGTTCACTCGGTAGGTGTACGTCCTCCCACCTGAGAGAGCGTGAACACGGGCACGGTCGACCACGCCAAAGTCAGTGTAGAGGACCGACAGGGCACCGCTAACCGTGTCCTTTGGTATGGTCTCTCTCCGGGCAATCTCGGATGTCGTGGCCTGATCCACCTCTCTGAGAGCGGTTAGTATCTCACGGCGCTGCGTGCCGCGACCCGGCATACTAACCGGCCCGTCAGCACGCTGCCACTCGGTGATCCGGTCACCCTCGTCTGGATCGGCTGGCGGCTCGAACGACTCGTCAACGTCCGTGGACGACTCCAGCGAGACGCTGAGACTGTCGAGACCGACACCCTCCCAGTCTATGCTAGCGACCATCTGCGGCACGATCTCGTCCGCTCGTGGCCCGTCACCGTCGATGGAGACCACCGTGTCACCGGAAGTCACCTCAACGGACGCGGCGTCGATGTCGTCGCCCGCCTCGTCCACGATGGACAGGATGGACGCGGCGACACCGCGAGCGGTTGGACCCGACACGTCGAGATCGACCTCTGTGTTGTTTGAGGTCATGGTAGTACCCCTCTCGGGGTGTGAAGGCGGGTTACGCCCGCTACTCGTCTTCTATCGGCTCTGACTCCATCGGATCGTCAAGCAACTCCTCAGCGAGGAGATAGGCTTCACACGCCGCAACCCGAGCCTCCTCTAGCACATCGGCCCGGAGCGTCACGGTCTCACCACTCACGAACTCCTCAGCACTCCACCCTGTCGGGCCGTGGTACACCTCACCGACGTGTTCGATGAAGTGAACCTCAAGCTCAGTGTCTACGTGGCGGATGTGTGCCAGCATAGAGTAGAGAGCCTGCTTTTGGGTGTAACCAAAGCCGTATCCATACACGGACTGGGCGAGCCAGTCGGTGTCCTCGTGGCCGCACTCTTTGTCGTCGTATGTCATGGTCTGTGACCCTCTCGGGCCGCGTCAGCGGGTTACGCCCGCTACACGTCTTCGATGTCTTGTACCTCAACGAACGCGCCCGGCCAGTCTATGATCTGCTCTCGGGTGGCTTTCACAGCACGGTCGAAAGCCACATCTTGAGGAGACTGACCGTCTGGCACCTCGTCGTCCTCGACGACGTACTCGTGAATCTGCGACACGTTCACCGAGACTGTCACTAGAGACTCTGTTTCGTCGGTCATGGTGTGACCCTCTCGGGCCGTAACCGGCCGCGTGGCCGGTGGTTAGAAGTACGCGAGGTGAACCTCTCCGTCACCGCAGAGGTGGAACACCGCGCCGTCTGTTCTGTAGTCGCTCCATGCGTCCTCTAGCGCCTCTTCGACCGCTGCCTCGTGGTAGTCGTACCCGCGCTCGTCTAGCTCCTCGACGAGGTCAGGGTAATCGACTGGCGACGGCAGCCACACTAGCTGCGGGTGGTCGTAGCCGATCACTGACTCGGCGTCGAACCAGTTACACGATGGACAGTGGTACTCCCGCTCCATCGGGAACCAACTACCGTACTCGGCGCGGTACACCCGCGGAGCCGTGTAGCCACCACGGATGTCACACCCGCCGTGGACCTGTACAGCCGCGTAATCGGCGTATGGACCGCCGAACGCGGTTAGCTGTATGTCCTGCGAGAGGACGCCCCACTCTTGATTGTAGGTGTTGCCACCGAACGCATGGTCGACTGGCTCACCAACAGCGTATATGGCCTGCTCGGCGAGGTACCGCGGCAGGCCCGCGTCTGTGAGTACGTCGACGCCTTCGGGGCGTCCCAGATGATCGGCGTAGTCACCCATACAGGTAAGCCACGCGTCACCGTCACCGGGACCGTGGTAGCCGTAGGCGAACAGGCCGATCTCTAGTGCGACAGCCGCAGAGTCTCTCGTGTAGTTGTCACGCATGAAGTGGTACACGTTCTCCGTCACCCACGAGTCGTTAACCGTGTAGCGCGGCTGCTCCCACGGTGGTGACTCTTGGTTCTCCTCGAAGTTGCGGCCGTAGTGACTGCCGCTGTCGAGCATATGGCGGCCAGTGTTCTCCACGAGTTGCGACCGGATCACCTCGTCGGCGTCGGTCGTAGCCATCGGGATACTGCGCTCACCGCTCTCGGAGAACGCGTCAACGTACGCGTTCACGATGTCGTTAGCTGACATGGTTTGTGACCCTCTCGGGTCGTAGAGCCGCTTACGGCGGCTACTCGTCGTACACGCGCCGCTCGCGTATACTAGCACGGTAGTATGACTCACCGTCGTCATGCTCTTCCCAGATGTAGATAATACCTGACGACGTGCGGCGGAAACCGTGGGTGTCGCCCGGCACATCTGTACGCGCAGCCTCTAGGGCTGCCGATAGCGTCTCGGTGAAGTGAGTTTCACGCGTGCGGTGAGACTCACTGTCCGGATCTCGACTCTGTACCTTCACCTGAAATACAGTGCCCGAACGCTGTAGGTTCGAGCGTTGGTTAAGTGGCGGCATGGTATGCGCCCTCTCGGGCCGTAGAGCCGCTTACGGCGGCTACTCGCGGTCTGGAAGGTATACGCCAGTGACGTTCGGCACAGGGTCGAGATCCTCAACGATCGCCCACGTAGCGACCCACCGTAGGGTCCACTGCGAGAACGACCGCTTGGCGTGTCTACGGCGGCGGCGGTCAGACCGGGAGATGAGACGCTGCGTCTCATCTAGAAAGTCGTAGAACCGCCCAGAGTCTATGTGCCGGAGGTGCCGACGTAGCCGCTCGCGCCCGTCCCTGTCAGCCTGTACGTAGGCTACGCGGAACACGTCAGGGTCGTAGAAGTCACGCGGCTGTCTGTGCTCTGTGATAGCCTCTACGGCGTCGTACCGGTGTGTGGTCGTCGACATGGTAGGTGACCCTCTCGGGTCGTAGAGCCGCTTACGGCGGCTAGTCGTCGTACACTAACACGTTCGTGTCGAGGAGCCTATGGCAGATGTGACACGAGAAGCCGTAGTCTGCCTCGTCGAAGCCACTCACCACGCCGACGCCGAACCCGTTGGGATCGGTCTCGAAGGGTGGGTACTCCGGCATAGGGATCTCTCCGTCACCGTCAGGTGCCGGTACCGTCACGTCGTCGGCACACTCAGGGCAGTACGCGGCACCGTCCCATGTGTACCCGGCGAGACGGCCCGGAACTACTCCGCCGCCCTCTCCCGGCGTTCGACGCCGGGTAGGCGCTACCTGATCAGGCTCGTCGACAAAGTCCGCTGCCGTGGTCACTGAGGGTAAGTCAGTCATGGTAGTAGCCCTCTCGGGCTGCGACCGGCCGACCGCCTAACAGCGGTTGAGGTAGTGGGTAACCTTCTTACGGCGGAACAGCCGGTAGTCGGTGTCTGTGATCGTCTCCCCGCAGGTGGGGCAGTCGTATTCGTACATGGCTACCCCTGAAAGTGGAGTCTCGCGCCGGGGTATATCCCGTCTTGGCCGTCGCCGCGCGACTCGACGCGGACACGGCCGCCAAACTCCGCGGCGGGGTTCTCGGTGCCGTCGGTGTAGGTACCGAACGCGAACGACTGGCCTGTCGAGAGTGAGATCCACGAACACGACACGATCAGGCGATCGGTGTCGCGGCGGCGGATCTCGTAGTTAGGCCCCTCAAAGCCGGGTAGCCGTTCGATCTCGATCCCGTATGGTACGGATTTGTCTACTGGCATGGGTAGGTCGCCCTCTCGGGCTGCGACCGCCCGCGTGGGCGGTGTCTATAGCTCGTCGCGCGGCTCGATACCGAATCTGTCCAGTACGTGCTCGTAGTTGTGCTCCTCGACGGGCTGTCCGCGGTACGGGTACGGGTCAGCCCACTTACGCGCCTCGTGTGCGACGTAAGCCGTCAACTCACGGTCGACGACTGCGCCGATAGGATCACGGTGCCCGCGGTGGTAGGTGTCGGGGATGTGGTCGAACGTGTCCGTCCACGTCCCGTCGTCGGCTACCACGTCACAGAAGTCGATCTCTGCCGCCTCGACTAGCTGGACGCCGATGTGATCGGTGTCGTGTAGGCCGACCTCGTACGCGAGTGAGGTGATCCACACGTCCCACGACCGGCGGTCCACGTCGTAGGCGATCCAGATACCGCCGTGGTACTCGGGGTTCGCGTCACCGTAGTTACGGTAGAACCCGTCGAGTGACTGGCCGGTAATGAGATCGTGGTACTCCTGCCGGACAGACTCCGCTGTCTCTGTCTGGTTCATGGTATGACCCTCTCGGGCCGCGACCGCCCGCGTGGGCGGCTATAGTTCGTGCTGTGCGCTGTCTGGGTCGTACGTCCCTTCCCAGCCGTCGTACGCGCCCATATCGTAGGCACGCACTAGCGCCTGATGGACTATGCTAGCGTCGACGAGATCGGCCTCTGCGGGTTCGTCCTCCTCACAGCCGGGGTGGACTAACGCCACCTGCCGGTGCTCCTGAAAGGTGCCGTGTCCGCCGTCTGCGAACCCAGCCATAGACCGGAGCGTAGGGAGGAGCGAGTTACACCACCGCGCGCCGTCCTTAAACGGTGCCAGATCCATCTGGTCGTCTTCGGGCGGGTCGAGTGGAGAAAACTCGCTGTGACCCATCTCGTAAGCCTCTTCGAGTACGTACGCCTGCTTGACGACGGCTACGTCGCCTGAGGTATCGTAGCTCATGGTAGGTGACCCTCTCGGGCCGTAGCCGCCCGCGTGGGCGGTGTCTAGATGTACTTAAGCGGGTCCTCGTCGGTGTTATCCATCACGTCTCGGAGGTGCTCCGCCTGTAGCTGTTCGGAGTCGGTAGTGCGGCTACGGGAAACGTCGCCAGCCTTCTCCCCCCAGTCACACGTCGGACAGCCGTCGCCAGACATGAACCTCTCGTAGGCGTCGTCTGGGGAGTCGGGCCACTCTGGTACGTCGTGACGCAGAGCGTATCCGTTCCACGGCTCGCCACACTGAGAACAGGTAATGTCTCTCATGGTATGTGACCCTCTCGGGCCGAAAAGCCGCTTACGGCGGCTACTCGTCGTACAGTATACTGAGGTTACCGTCTTCGTCCCAGTGAACGTCGAGTATCTCTGCGCCTTCGGCTTCGGTGCCTTCGACTATAGACTCGAACGGTATGGTAGTCTTCATGGTGTGTGCCCGTCTACGGGCGTCGAACCCCGGGGGTAGCGCCCGGGATCTAGTGGTCCGCCGACCAACCGCCGTCGTACTCGTCCATGCTACGCTGCTGTAGCTGGGTGTCGTCGTAGCGGTCGCCGTCGTCGGAAGTCTGTGCCTCCTCGATCGTGCCGATGGACTCGGCGATGTCGTCGAGTGACATGGTATGCGCCCCTCTCGGGGCTCGCAAAATCGTGCTACGCCTTAAGCCGGTGGCTCTCAGGGCTGTATACGCGCGGTTCTGTCTGGACATCAATCTAATCGCTGAGGGTACCAATCCCCACTCGGCAGTCGCCATGCCGTCCGCTCTCGCGGTGTCCCTCTCGGACATCTCAGGCACGGCCTATCTGCCGCCGCGACGTTCCTCTCCGTAGAGCGTCGTCCCTCACCCAATCCTCCGGGTCAGAGCGTAGCCTACGCGCCGCTGTAAACGGCGCATGGAGACGAATACGCTCGTCTCACACGGGCAGTCTGTGTAGCCGTCCCCCTATCTGCGTCTCAACGCTCCGGCTGCGTCTCACACGGGGATCATCGCCCGCGAGACCGGACGCGTAGCTACTGTCTCTGTCAGGGTAGTAGCGGCCGTCTGACTGCCTGACCGGCTTTCACCGGCACCGACGCCTCTCGCACGCCGTGACTTGCCATGTACGGGTCGATCCCGCCCAACGCGGTAGCTACACCGTGTAGCCGCCGCTAGGCACCCGATCGCATACTGTCTCCCGCGTCGTAGCGGTGCGGTCTCTTACCCAACCACGGTATAAGCCCGTGTCTCTCGAAGTCGTCACTGACGACTAATGATCTGTCGCTACCTTCACTAAAGGAGCCACTACTCACGAATAACGTAGTGGTATACCTGAAGCTAGTAGCTCTCAAAACGGTATCTGTCGGTAAGTGGTCCGTAGTGACTAGCACGTAGCTAGTCATGTGACTCTGGCGCGGATAACCCGCGGCTGCTTGATGTCTCTGTGTAGCCTTTCGGCTACCAAGATCGTCGCACGTCGCACTTACCGCTAGTAAGTGACTGGAGTAGTACCTAACACATACTCGGCCGTATGCGTCGGTGCTTACCTAATCCCGGCTTAAGCTGCCTGACCCTAGCGGCCGCACCGCACCGCTTTCGGGCCCGCACGGTCCTAGCGGGGGTGAATCCTACGCACGCACCGGGCCGCACCGCACCGGTACGAACGTAGGTTCCCTAGGCCGGTCCTAGGCCCTAGCTGGATACCGTACCGCGTCCGCCCGGTCCGCACCGCACCGGCCGCACGCATGGCACCGAGATCGTCGTCCGTCGGTTTTCGTTCGTTCCTTCGTACTTCCAGAGAAGGGAGCTAAGTTTATAAGACTTTCGAAGTACGGATTAGACCCAGAGATTTGCTTAGAGACTCTCTAAAGCTAGCTAAGACGGTCGACTAGCTAGTAGTTAGAATCTATGTTCTAGCTCTGCGGCGGTCTCTGCGGTCGCTGCGGCGGTCGCTGCGGCGGTCGCTGCGGTCGCTGCGGCGGTCGCTGCGGCGGTCGCTGCGGCGGTCTCTGCGGTCGCTGCGGCGGTCGCTGCGGCGGTCGCTGCGGCGGTCGATCGATCGCGCGCGTAACCGCGAAGACGGTGGGGTCTCAGTCGCTACCGGGCCGTCCGCGTAGGGGCGAGTAGTCAGTAGGCCGGGCCAGAACCGCCATACGTGGAGCCGACGCGGGTATGTAGCGGGTCGGTGAAGGGACGTGTAGCCCTACGCGAAAGGGATGGAGCGGTACGCTTACCCCTCGGCAGCCCTTCACCGCAACTGCATGGCAACCAACCAACCACCCACAGAAGAGGAGGTGGACCGGTTCATGGAGTTGTACGAGGAGCTAGACACCAAAAAGGCGGTAGCCGAGGAGGTAGACTGGTCGAGACCCACAGTCTCAAAGTGGATAGAACGGCGGCTAGAACAGCAGGAAGACGAAGAGCCAGAAGACGCACCCGCGGGAGAAGACACCAGCATGGAGGAACCAGAGGTAGACCTCGAAGAGGAGTACGGAGCCGAAGACGGTATCACGGCCAACGGAGACGGAACCCCGGACCAGCAGCGGCCGCTACCCGACAGTCTCGTGAGCGAGCCAGAGTCGCCCAACGACATCTTACTGGACATCATCGACCGGGACCCCAAGCTTGGAGATGATGAGATGGCGTACATACAGCGGTTCTTCGAGGACTACGGGCAGCTATCCCCCTCGGACGTGACGGACATCCTCTCGGACCTGTCGATAAATAACAAGCGCATGACCATCGGACGGATAAACCGACACTACGAGAAGGCCGTCAACCGCCGCCTGCGAGAGGACCCGGACCTGAAGTACGACGAACGGTGGGCAACGCTGTTGACAAAGGTGACGGGCGACAACCACTACATCCGAGAAGCGCAGCAGCACGACCCGTACGGCGGCGATCTCGGTGGGATACAGCCACCAACCGGCGAGTCCCCACCCGCGGACGGTGGGATGGGTGGAGGAGGGATCTCTCCACCCGCGGATAGGTCCTCTACACAGCAGCAGCGGAGTGGTATTCAGGCCCCGCCGAGCCAGCCTACCCAACAGCCCACACAGCAGTTCCCCACCAACCAGCAGGCTCCACAGGGGCAGCCGCAGGGGTCCGATAGCCTCTCACCGTTCGAGGAGCGGCTGCTTGAGATGTTAGAACAGCAGATGAACGACGACCCCGACCCACAGCCGCAGCCCCAGCAGCCGGAGAAGCCGGGCGCGGCAGACCAGCTAGACGAGCTACTGTCGCTCCAGCAGAAGATGGAGGAGTTACAGGCGCGCACGGGAGGAGACTCGGGTGTCGACGAGGAGATCCAGAGTATCGCCGAGCAGTTCGAGGCCCGGATGGCCCAACTCGAACAGCGTATCGCGGAGAGTAGCAGCGAGCAGCAGCCCATGCCCCAGCAGAGTAGCGGGGAAGATGGCGGCGACTCGATGTTCTCCGAGATAGCCATGCTCGCCGAGCGGGTCGACGACCCCGATATGCTCTCGATGCTGATCGAGACGCAGACCGACCCGGAGGTACTGGAGGCGCGCGCCAAGAAGGAGGAGGTCGCGTCCGAGACCAAGTGGAAACAGTCGCTCGCGGAGTCGCTCTCGCCCGCGGCCGCGGAGAAGGCCGTCGACGCCTTCTTGAACCTCACGTCGGGGATCTCCCAGCAGGCCAACCGGCGGCAGGCGCAGGCGGCTGCCCAGCAGCAGGCGGTCCAGCAGCCACAGCCCGCCCAGCAACCGCAGCCAGCCCAGCAGCCACAGCAGACTCAAGAACGAACCGTCGAAGCCGTCGAAGAAGACGGTGGACAGGGCGCAGACGGCCAACCGCGGACATCTGACGTGTCCTCGCCGGGAGAGCAGTCTCCGCTGCGCGAGGAGGGAGTACAGGCTATGGAGTCCGAGGCCGACGAAGAGCCAGACGACACCGAGGATAACAGCCAAGAGGAGGGAGAGTAGATGTCCGGTGGGATGATACAGCAGCTACTCAAAGGGATGGACTCGGAGACCGCCTCCCAAGTCCTATCCTCGCTTGACGATGAAATGATAGAGCAAGCCCTAGAGACCGGTATCGAGCAGGAGTTAGTGCCGCACCTAGAGACCGTACGCGAGAACGCCTCTGAGGAGTACGAGGACCCAGCGTACGTCCGGGCCTACTACGAAGACCTGAGTGAAGACGAGCAAAACGAGAAGTTCCACCAAGCAGCGGCCGACCTCGTCGGTGTGGCTGTCGACCTGCGGGAGAACCCGGTACAGGGCCTCTCCAAGCTCAAAGGTCGCCTCCGAGACCCGTGGACGACCGAGGCGCTACTGCTCATCTTCAACCACGAGGACATCCCAGATGAGATCGAAGACGAGCGGAAGGAGTTTGCCTCACTGTGGATGAAGTACATCGGCGCGCACGTTATCCCTGAGATATACGAGCGCGAAGATGTCGCGGGGATGGTCAAGCAGATGTATCCGACCGAGGAGGCAGAGAAGATCCTCGACGATCTGGGTGTAGAGGGGTAGTGTAAGGGCGTTCTACACCGAAGCTATATTTACCGTGCCCGGGTAATGGTCCGTGTATGGTGACTGCTACAGTCGACAACCTCTCCGACCAGTTCGAGACCATCGTCGCTGACCGCGACGTGGCGGGCGCTGCCACGATCGGTCTCGCTGGGGCTGCCGGTGGGGTCGTCGCCACGCAACTCGCTGGACGAATCGCACCGCTCCTCGGCTTCCCCGCGCAGCCGTCTGACGCGACGGGTCTGCTCGTCAACGGAACCGTAAAAATGCTCGTCGGCGCGCTCCTCGGCTTCCTCGCCGCCCGCGTCGGTGGCACCGCAGGTCTCATCCTCGGTGTCGCCGGTGTCGGTGGCCTCATCCTCGGCGGTGGCGACTGGATCAACGCCGCCCTCTCGACGGATGTCGGTGTCCCCGGTGCCGCCCCGTCCGCCGCAACCACCGTAACCGCCAGTCAGGCGGGAAACGGGACTGCGCGAGTTGTGGGCACTAGCATGGACGACGAGGTCCAGTTCCGTCAGAACGGCTCGACGGCCACGCCCTCGGCGAGCGCCTCGTTTCGCTGAAGAAGAGTCCTCGATGGACGGCGTTGAGTCGTCCACCGAGTCTGACGCGGTGACCGGACAGTCGACCGGCGGCGGACGGCGTTACTAGCCGGTCTACCGGAACTTCGGCCCTTTCACTTCGTTGAGAACTTTCTCTGGGTTGCGGTAGTAGTATTCACAGAGAGCCGCCACGGCCTCTCTGCGACCCACGTCGTCCAACTCGGTCTGGAGATCGTCCAGCAGTTTGACGTGGCGCTTGTGGAGATCACGGACGCGGAGTGACCTGTCCCCCGTTGCTTTCCACTTGGGGGTCGCTTCCACCTCGTCGATGCCAGCCACGGACGGAGAATACGAGTCCATACCGTCCACAAGTGGACACAACTAGGTGAACGTTGCGGCTCTAGCCGCGGAGACCGTCCACGAGTGGACGGAATATACTGCTCGTCCACCGTCTGTCATAGGGCACGCGCACGCGTAAGGGACGGGAAGGGTGATCAATCTCTAAGTACGCGCCTGTGTGTATAGGACGGTGGACGTGGGACAGACGGTACCCTTCCCGCTCTATACACGCGCGTGTGTTAGGAAGAGCGGCTCTATCCCTGTCCACCTTCGTGGAGGACATGGGGGCCACCCCCGTGGACAGACGGGTTCGTCCCGTCAGAGTTAAGGTGTGACCGGAGCAATAGCTGAGTACGCAGAAGACGCCGGGGAGAAGGACCCCAGCCACCCAGTTGACATCTGTCGTTTGGTGGCCGGGCGTCTTAACCTTTCCGTAGTGGCTTCTGCGCCCAACCATGACAGAAGACACGATAGAGCAGATCAAGCGGAACCTTAGCTTAGAACGAATCGTCAGCCGCTCCGCGTCTGACTGGTCCGACGAGTCGGGCGGTGACCGTGTCGGCCGGTGTACGCACCCGGAGCACGGACACACTAGCGACAACAGTAACGCTGGCAACCTCATCGTCACCGAGGACGATATGTGGTACTGCCACTCGCACGGTACGGGTGGCGACGTTCTCGACTGGATCGCCATCGAGGAGGGATACGCGACGTGCCAGTCCGCGCAGGTCACGGGGGACGCGTTCGTCGAAGTCTTGAAGGAGGCAGCAGACCGGGCGAACGTCGAGCTAGACTTCACTCCACAGCCTGAGGACTACGAGGAAGCCATCGAGTCCTCCACGCTCACGGACGTAGAGAAGGCCCAGTACGCGCTTGATGAGGCGGTGGACATCCTCCACGACAACCTCACCAAGACGATAGACGGTATGACTGTCCGACGTATCGTGCGCGAGAACCGCCCGTTCGGCGACGACGTGATCGACGACCTCCGTATCGGCTACATCGACGGCGAGGCGTACGGGGAGTTGCTACGGCGTCTCTCGGAGGACGCCCTGAAGGACATCGGGTTTATGAACGACGACGGCCGTCAGCACGGTACTGGCCGTATCATCTACCCGTACTACACAGACGGTATGCCATCCTTCTGGGCGGGGAGAGCGACCGAGAACAGCGAGATAGACGCAAAGTACCTCAAGCCACACGGTTCCAGCACCATCTTCGACGAGCCAGTGTTCGAGTACGGAACGCAGGGCGCGTCCGTGGGTGACGGTGTGTGGATAACTGAGGGCATACAGGACGCGGTAGCTATGAACCAGCACGGCGGCGTGTACGCTGTGTCCCCCGTTGCGAAGGACACGTCCACGCGCCAGCGGAACCAGATAATCGAGCGGGCACAGAAAGAGGGCCGCGCGGTTATCTGCTTCGACGCGGACGAGGGTGGACAGGGAGGTGCTGTCTCACTCGCGCTGGACTTGATGTCAGCGGGCGTCCAGACGGAGATACTGTCGCTTCCTGACGGTACAGACCCCTGTGACTACTTCATGGACGGCGGAATCTTCAACGAACTAGACCCGACCGCTGCGGCAAAGCGTATTATCGAGGTGAAAGGGGACACAGACCAACTGATTGAGGACCTTCTCGACACGGTAAAGCCCGACACGCCGCGGAGCGAGCGGCTTGTCCACTCCATCTCTGAGGTCACCCCGATACGCAAAGAGGTACTACGCGACATGATGTCCTCGGAGAGGGAGTACGAGACACAGCAGGGGTGGAGACAGCCGGAGGGTG
>Ga0209945_1000118_pt1 | contig 26658 bp, 21 predicted proteins | sample SalPonR2_A_D2_MG_FD_185703 | JGI IMG/M metagenome (GOLD analysis project Ga0209945, IMG submission 185703) | Salt pond soil microbial communities from South San Francisco under conditions of wetland restoration - Salt Pond MetaG R2_A_D2_MG... ...
ATCGTCGGGGCGGATCAACGCCCTTGTATGTGCTCGCGTGGTATCGGACGATGATGGCACGAAGAGTTTCTCGACGGCGGTATCTCGTTGGGACTAGCGCGGCGCTCACCACCGGACTACTCGCTGGCTGTTCCGGCGGCAGTGGCGGTGAGAGCGAGGAAAGTAGCAGCGAAGAGAGTAGCAGTGAGGAGAGCGGCGATGGCGGGAGCAGTGAGGAAAGCAGTGATAGCGGGAGCAGTGAGGAAAGCAGCAGCGACAGTGGCAGCGTCGAGATGCTCGACGACGTGCCGACCGACATCGACGACTACCTGAGCGAGGGTGAGGCTCGGCTCTACGAGGGAACGATCGCCGACTACACCGGCCAGGACGAGGTCGTCGTCGACGTCGGTGCCGGCGACATCGGCTTCGCGTTCGCCCCGCCGGCGATCCGCATCGACGCCGGCACGACCGTGGTCTGGGAGTGGACCGGCGAGGGCGGTGCACACAACGTCGTCTCCGAGGACGCCTCCGCGACCCAGTTCAACAGCGGCGACCCGATAGACGAGCAGGGCTACACCTTCGAACAGACGTTCGAGTCGGCCGGCATCCAGCTGTACTACTGTACGCCCCACAAGGCGAACGGCAAGATCGGCGGCGTCGAAGTCGTCGAATAGCGGGCACGAAGGCGGCCTTTTTATCATCTCGGTGAGAATCGCTCGCGCACCCACTGGAGTGACCTGTATGCGACGACGACACTTCGTGGCGAGTGCGGCCGGGCTCACGATCGGGCTCGCCGGCTGCGCCGCGACACAGACCGAATTCGAGGCCGCACCGGGACAATTCAGCACCGCGGCGGCCGACGCGGCCGGCTACCAGCTGGTGGCCGAAACGGAGGCAGTCACCCGCCGGATGGTCGATATCGGTGGATCCGAACGCGAGATCACCGTTCGCAATCAAGTCGCCGAATACGAACGCGACGTGGTCGTCGCCGGCAGTGAACGCCCACTCGCCGGGGCGACGGTGGTCACCACGCCGTCGATTGCGGTCGCCGGTCGTGAGTTCAACCCGGTCGCCGACGCGTCCCTCGACTCGCTCGCCGACCGGGCAGCAGGGCGCGTCGGCGACCGGCTGGCCGGTGACGGACTCGACGATCTCTCATCGGTCGGCAACGAACAGACCACCGTGCTCGGAACAAAGACGGAACTCGGGGTCTTCGAGGGGACGACACGGGTCGGGCCGACGAACGCGACGCTTCGGCTCCTCGTCTGTCGGGTGTCACACGCGGGCGATTTCGTCCTCGTCGGAGTGACGTACCCGGCCGCGCTCGTAACCGACGAGCGTCCGCGCGCCAAGACGCTGTTCGCCGGAGTCGAACACGAGACCGACGGCTGAGTGGCGGCGGCCCCTCAGAGCAGGTCGTTCGTGACGAGCCGGTCGACGGCTTCGCGAAGCCGTTCCTCACTCGCCGCGTACGAGATCCGCGCGAAGCCGGGCGCGTTGAACGCGGCTCCGGGAACACACGCGACCGACGCCTCCTCGATGGCGCGCTCACACCACGCCGCGTCGTCGTCGTCGACCGGGATCATCATGTAGAAGGCGCCCTCGCCGACGTCGACGTCGACGTCGTGTTCCTCGAACAGGTCGACGAGCAAGTCACGGCGGTCGGCGAACGCTTGGCGCATCTCTTCGACCGCCTCGTCGGTGTTCTCGAGCGCCTCGACGCCCGCATGCTGGACGAAGTTCGTCGCACACGAAACCGAGTGCGAGTGGAGCTTGCCCGCCTGACCGACGAACGCCTCGGTGGCGTGGAGGTACCCGAGCCGCCAACCGGTCATCGAGTAGGCCTTCGAGAAGCCGTTGATCGTGATCGTGCGGTCGTTCATCCCGTCGAGGCTCGCGAGCGCGACGTGGTCGGCGTCGTAGACGATCTGCCCGTATATCTCGTCGGATATCACGGCGATGTCGTGTTCGACGGCCAGGTCGCGGACGCCCTCGAGTGCCGTCTCAGAGAACACCGCACCCGTCGGGTTCGACGGGGAGTTGACGACGAGAAGGGCGGTGTCGTCGGAGACCGTCTCGGCGAGGTCGTCGAGGGCGGGTTCGAGCTGGAAGCCGTGCGGGGCCAAGTCGACACGTGAGAGCTCACCGCCGGCGAGTTTGACCATCGCCTCGTAAGAGACCCACGCAGGGTCGAGGAGGACGACCTCGTCGCCGTCGTCGACGAGCGTGCCGATCGTCTCGTACAGCGCCTGTTTGCCACCGGGCGTGACGATCACTTCCTCGGCGCTCGCGTCGACGCCCTGTCCACGGAGCTTCTCGGCGATGCCCTCGCGGAGCGCAGGGATCCCGTTCGAGGAGGTGTAGCCGGTGTGGCCGGCGTCGAGGGCGGCTTTCCCTGCTTCGACGACATTCGCGGGAGTGTCGAAGTCCGGCTCGCCGACCGAGAGGTCGACGATGTCTGCGCCCTCGGCCTCCTTCTCTGCAGCCAAGTTCGATATCGCCAGCGTCGCGCTGGGCTCTACGCGTCCGATGCGGTCGGAGTAGTCGTACACGTCGGTCATGGAAGTTCCTCGGTGAGGTCGATAGCGGCGTGGGCGGCCTCTGCGCCCTTGTCGATGCGTTCGCGCGCCTCCGCGCCGGACATCCCCGGGCCACTCACGCCGAAGGTGACCGGGGTGTCGCGGTCGAGGCTCACTCGGGTGAGCCCCTCGGCCGTCGCGTCGGCGATGACGCGGTCGTGGTCGGTGTCGCCGGTGACTATCGCGCCGACGACCGCGACCGCGTCGACGTCGTCGCGTCGTGCCAGTCGGTCGGCGGCCAGTGGGCTGTCGTAGACGCCCGGCACGGTCAGTTCGGTGGAGACGACCGCACCGCGGTCGGCGGCTGCATCCCTGGCGGCGGCGGCCATCGGCTCCGTAACGGAGTCGTTGAACCGGGCCACCACGAGTCCCAGCGAGACCATACCTCGACTCGAAGCGGCGACGGCAAAGGTCTACCGTTCGGCGTCGGCGATCCGGACGCCATTTAAGCCCGCGCGGGCCCTACGTCGTCGCATGACAAACCAACGCGAGGCGGCGACACTCGGCGGCGGCTGCTTCTGGTGTATCGAGGCGGCACTCGAAGAGCTGGCGGGCGTCGAGTCGGTGACGTCTGGGTACGCCGGCGGCCACACGAGCGACCCGTCCTACCGGGCCGTGTGCTCTGGATCGACCGGTCACGCCGAGGTGGTACAGGTCGAGTACGATCCGACGGAGATCGGGTACGCCGACCTGCTCGAGGCGTTCTTCGCCATCCACGACCCGACACAGCGCAACCGCCAGGGGCCCGACGTGGGGAGCCAGTACCGCTCGATCGTCTTGACTCACGGCGAGGAGCAACACGAGGCCGCGGCGGCCTACATCGAGGCGCTCGACGCAGAGCTCGAAGACGACGTCGTCACCGAACTCGAACCACTCGAGACGTTCTACCGCGCCGAAGAGAAACACCAGGACTACTTCGCGAAGCACCCGGACGACGCCTACTGTACGTTCCACGCACAGCCGAAAGTCGAGAAGGTGCGGGCGGAGTTCGAGTCGCTCGTGGCGGAGTGAGCCGACGGCCGAGACGCCGACGCGGCGGCCAGGGTGCCGGCGCGACAGCCGAGACGCCGACGCAGCGGCCGAACGACCCGGAACACTGTCGCGGTGGCGCGCACCTGGCGAGGTCGCCGGAGGCGGACTCGCGAGCGCGTGCGAGGGATGAGCGCGTCGCCCGTGGCGACTCGCGAATCGGCCCGGAGGGTGTGGCCAACTGGTGTCCGGCTGTCGCAGGGTCGTGTCGATCACAAACCCACCAACTGCGTATGCGAGCGAACCGGCCTGGGAGGGTGTGGCTGAAAGAAGCGCCCGGAGGTCGTGTGGTCGTCTCGGTCACATAGCTACGACCGTACACGTACAGAGTCGGTCCGAGAGGGTTGGCGAAACAGGGACGTTGACATCCTCTCCGCCCTGAAGGGCGGGGCTTTCTCCTCGCACTTCCATAAGACCACTACATCAACCGACCCAGTCGTCTAGAGTCGGCTCACACCGACTCCGGTCCAGACCGTACCTATACGCACACTACCGCGTCACTGCGCGGTCCAGCCACCGTCGACGGGGATATTCACTCCCGTGACGTACGAGGCCGCATCGGAGGCGAGAAAGAGCGCGATGCCAGCGATCTCCTCGGGCTGTGCCACCCGTCCCATTGGCGTCGAGCCTCGCACGTACTCGTAAAACTCGTCCTCCTCGAACGCCTCGGCGGTCATCGGCGTCTCGACGAACCCGGGACAGATGCCGTTGACGCGGACGCCCTCGTCGGCGTAATCAACGGCGACCGACCGCGTCAGGTTCGCCACGCCGGCCTTGGCAGCCGCGTACGCGGTCGCGTTCGGTCCTGCGACGAGGCCGTATATCGAACCGACGTTGATCACACAGCCGTCGGTCTCTTTCAGGTGCGGAAGCGCGGCGCGGGTGCCGTACATCGCACCGGTGAGGTTGACGTCGAGCACATCATGCCAGTCGTCGAGGTCCATCTCCTCGATGCTGCCCGTGCGGCCGATCCCCGCGTTGTTCACCACGACGTCGAGACGGCCGTACGCTTTCACCGTCGTCTCGACGAGCGCCGTCACCTGGTCGTACGCCGAGACGTCACACTGGACGAACTCACAGTCCAATGCCGCGGCCGTCTCGCGTCCAGTGTCCGGAGACCGATTGGCGATCACCACCGTCGCGCCGTGGTCAAGGTACGTCTCGGCTATCGCCCTCCCGATACCCGTCGATCCGCCGGTGACGATCGCGACGCGTCCGTCGAGCATGCGTGACCGTCCAGTTCGGAGACACATATCGCGCCGGGAACGTCTCACCGCGTGAGAACAACCGCGAGCGGGACCGACGTCAACAGCCCGACGGTCGCGTCACGTGGATGGCGACGCCCGCACCGGTCGCCTCGATCGTGATCGAATCACCCGGTCCAACGGTCGAAAGCGTCACCGTCTCGCTGTCACCAGCGCCGAGGCCGTCGACCGTATGGTGGGATCCGTTGACGGCGAGGTGAACGGTCAACGGCTGGGTGCCGGGAAGTCGGTTCCGCACGGTGACGTTCACCGAGCCGTCGCGACAGGTTCGTTCGATGCCGAGGTACGCGGCGTCGTCTGCGACGACGGTAGCGACAGCAGACCGTTCGATCGACGCGGAGCTGACGCCAGCCGTCGGGACGACGACCGACGCGGCCACCACGACCGCAGCGACGAGCAACGCGTACCTGGCTGTCGTCATTCGCGTGGTACCTCCGGTGGCGGCCCGCTCTTGCCGAGTTTCATCCGTCGCGTGTCGTACACGAAGACGAGCGAGGAGACGCCGAGCGAGGCGACGAACAGTAGACTCCATCGAAGATCGTCGACCGCAGACAGCGGCGGGACGTCGACGCCGACCAGCGCGAGCAGGACCGCGTGGATAGCCGAGAGGCCGAGAAAGTACACGCCCCACGGGACGCTCCGGCGGCCGACGACCTCGGCATACACGTCGATCGACTCGAGTGCGGTCGTGGGTTCGACCCGGCCAGCCCGTTTGTCGAACTCGACGAGCCCGAGCTCGTGGAGCTTTGGCAGGTGGCGCTGTTGGAGCGCCGAGTAGGCGTACTTGCGCTCGTCGGAGGTGACTTCGTGACGTGACTTCCCGCGCTCCCAGGCGGCGATCTGTTCGGCCAGCTCACCGAACTCGACCCGGTCGTCGACCTGTTTCAGATAGTGGATGGCGTAGCGCCGTCGTCGATTCGCGAGGACGTCGTACACCGCGTCCATCGGCGGCGTCTCCCCCGCCCCCCCGATCGGCTCCCGCTCGTGAGACATACGCCGAAACGGTCACGCCCACCGGGGTTTGTAATAGTCGCCCTATCGGAAGGCGAGCGGGCGGTATGGAGTGGCTAGCGGCTGGCCGCCTAATCGCACCACACCGACGATAGCGCCGCACACCGTGTGAGCCTCGTCTCGAGTCGAGCCCGTAGAGCCTCCGTCGGATGCGATATGTACCGCCGGTCGCAGTGAATCCGTCGGCACCTGGTTGTGAGGGGACGGCCACAGTATACACTCTCTGAATGCAGTACCAGCTGCATAACAAACCTCACGAGCCGCGAGGAACCGCGCACGATGTCCAACTGGTCGCTTCGGCTTCGTGCGCTCTGTACCAGACAGTTCACCGTCGCTATCGCGGTTTGCCTCCTTCTCGCGCTGGCCGGCGGGTGGACGACGTACACGACCCATACCGGTCCCGAGGTGACGACCGAACAACGTACTGTCACCGTCTGGGAGACGACCGGCCAGTTCGCGCACACGGCGACGGTGACGGAGTCAAACGCCGTCTACCCGACCGGGACCACGCTCTCGAACCGATCGATCTACCTGACGGCGATCGCCCCACAGCTCGACGGTACGTACCGATTCGAGTACGACCTCGCCGACGGACAAGACCGAGCCGAGTCGGGAGCGCTAAACGGGACGGTGTCGCTCGCGTTCGTCCTACGAAGCACGGAGGACCGCAGCGACACGACGACAGTGATATGGCAGACGACCCGTCCACTCACCACGACCACCGTCGAGTCGGTCGAGCCGGGCGAATCCGTACGAGTCCCCTTCAGGCTCGACATGAACGACACGACGAGCCGGTCGGCGAGGATAGACGAGCAGCTCGGGAATCCACCTGGACAGCCGACGGGGGTCGTTCGAGCGACGGTGCGTCTTCGTGGCACTGTCGGCGGCGACCAGGTCGAAGAGACTACGACGCACACGCTGCCGCTCGATTTCGACAGCGGGACGTACCGGCCGGCGTCCGTCGGTACCTACCGTGAGGCGTACAACACGACACAGACGGTCACGGTCGAACAGCCCCCACCGCCGCTCTCACAGCGAGCCGGTGGTGTCGCCCTCCTCGTCGTCCCCCTCGGCCTGCTGGTCGGGCTCGTCACGGCGCGGCAGCGGGACGTACTCGAACTCACGACAGCTGAGCGAGAGCGGCTCGCGTACGAAGAAGACCGTCGCGACTTCGACGAGTGGATCTCACCGATTCGGCTACCGGAGGCGGCGTTCGACCTTCCACGCGCCGAAGCGACATCGCTCGGCGCACTCGTGGACTTCGCTATCGACACCGACAACAGTGTCGTCGACGACCCGGACGATCCGGCGTACTACGTCGTTCACGACGGCTACCTTTACACGTACCACCCGCCACAGGTCGACGCGGAGCCGACCGGTGAGTCGGTACCAACGGGCGACTCGTCGGCCGACGCCGCCGCTGACCACGACGACACCTCGTCCGGCGGCCGGGACGCTGCAGGTGACCCCTCACCGCCGGCAGACGACGACTGAGCCGAGTGTCTCACTCATCCCTAGGCCCACACACGGTGGCGCGCGCCACCGCTGGAGACGGTCATCACGGTCGCATGAACGTGTCGTGAGAGGTCGACGGGTGACGGCGACTGCGGACGACTCGACCCAAACGTGATGGTAGACGGTTCGGTTCGGGAGCGACGACACACGCGGTGTGGGTGTCGAGGCGTCGAATAAACGTAGAGCGGAGTTCGCGTCCCCTCAGAAGAGGTAAAACAGCGGGAAGAGGAACACCCAGACGATGTCCACGAAGTGCCAGTAGAGGCCGAAGTACTCGATCGGCCGGTTGTCGTCGAGGTACGCCCCCTGGTACGCCCGGTAGAACAGGAACCCGGCGATGAGCAGCCCACCGACGACGTGGATGCCGTGGAGGCCAGTCGTGACGTAGTAGATCGACGCCTGGATCGGGTCACCGTGTGCGTTCGCCGAGATCGTCACGCCGCGGTGGAAGATCTCGTGGTGCCACTCCCACAGCTTGATCGCGAGGAACGTACAGCCGAGCACGATCGTCGTCCCGAGCGTCGCCAACACGCCCTTCCGGCTCCCCCGGTGGGCAGCCACGAGCGCCAGAATCACTGTGAACGACGACGTGAGCAGCACGAACGTGTTGATGAGCCCGGGCAGCGACTCCGTCAGCGGCTGCCAGGTCCGCCACCCGGCGTTGAACCGGATGAACACCGCAGCCGAGATGAATGCCCCGAAGACGATCACGTCGGACGCGAGGAAGAACCACATGCCGAGTTTGACCTTCTCGACGCCGTTGAACGGCCAGCGCTCGGCGAACTCCGTCGGCGGCGCGTAGAAGTCCTCGAGGCCCCACTTCACGCCGGTGTACACGAGCGCAAGCAGACCGAGGACGGCGAACACCGGGTACATCGGGTTCGTCACCGTGAGCCCGGTCGCAGCCAGCGACTCCCCGAGCGTGAACGTGACCGTCTCGCGGAAGCCGGAGAGACCGAACAGGAAGATACCCGTCGCAAGCGAGAGCGCGAACGGCCAGATGCTCGCGTGGCTCGGGTGTTTGTCCCAGTGTGGGTACGCGCGGATGTGGTTCGAGTGTGAGTCGCCGCCGTCGGTGACGGCGTTGCCGTTCTCGTCGGCTCTCACGGCAGGCCCACCGTCTGGCACGTAGTCTTTCACGAACTCGAGCTTGCCGGAGGCGTACGAGGGCCGGTTCGGCCAGTTCTCGAGCGGCGGCGGCGACGGCACTGCCCACTCGGCCGTGCGCGAGTAGTCCCACGGGTTCTCACCAGCGTCCTCGCCCGCGACGTACGACTTCGCGAGGTTGTAGAACATGATGAAAAAGGAGCCACCGAGCACGAACGCACCGATGGTCCCCGCCTGATGAATCGGCTGGAACGCCGGGTTGTACTCGAAGACGCGCCGCGGCGTCTCCCACGCGAGGAACATCGAGAAGTACACCGCGTTGAAGCCGAGGAAGAACGTCACGAAGTGCACCTTCCCGAGGAACTCGTCGTACATCTTGCCCGTCATCTTCGGGAACCAGTAGTAGACCCCGCCGACGAGTGCCGTCGCCCCGCCAAACATCACGTAGTGGAAGTGAGCGACGACCCAGTAGGTACCACGGAACTCGTAATCGAGCACGATAGCGCCGAGGAAGACGCCCGTGATGCCACCGAGGATGAACAACAACAGCGCGCCGAACGCGAAGAGGAACGGCGTGGTGAACTGGATCCGCCCCTTCATCAGCGTGTAGATCAGCGCGAACACTAACAGGTCGAACGGGAGCGAAATGCCGATGGTCGTCGCCATCATCAGCGTCTTGATCTCGAGGTTGATCGTCGTCAAGAACATGTGGTGCATCCACACGAGGAACGACTGCACGGCGATCAGACAGATCGCGATGATGACCCACTTCCGGCCGACGAGTCGACGCCCGGAGAACGTCTGGAACAGCTCGAGCATCACGCCGAGCGCGGGGAAGAAGACGATGTACACCTCAGGGTGGCCGAAGAACCACCAGAGGTGTCCCCACAGCAGTGATCCGCCCTCGGTCGCCGAGAAGTAGACGCTCCCGAGGACGCGGTCAGCGCCGAGGATCATCATCGCCGCGAGCAGCGCGGCGAACGCGAACAACATCATCCACACGGTCGCGAGGATGGACCAGGTGAACATCGGCATGTCCATGATGCCCATGCCTTCTGCGCGCGAGTGGTGGATCGACGTGAGGAAGTTCACCGTCGAGGCGGTGACACCGACGACGAACATGAACAACGCGAGGATCGCCCCCGTCGATCCGATCGTCGGCGTGTACATCGGCACGTTGAGCGGCGCGTACATCGTCCACCCCGCGCTCAGCGTTCCGCCCTGGAAGAAGCTGAGCCCGAGCAGGACGCCCGAGAAGAGGTACATCCAGTACGACAACGCGTTGAGCCGTGGGAACGCGAGGTCGTCGGCGCCGATCTGCAGCGGCACGAAGTAGTTCGCGAACGCGAACGCGAACGGCGAGAGGAACCAGAACACCATGATCAGCCCGTGGGCGGTGACGGCCTCGTTGTACGCGAGCCCCGAGAGGATGTGGTTTGCCGGGTCCCACAGCTGCAGGCGGATAAGCAGCGCCATCACGCCGCCGAACAACAGGAAGAACAGCGACGTGATCAGATAGAGGATCCCGATGTCTTTGTGGTTCGTCGTGACGAGCCACCGGCGGACGGAGGTGGTCGGCGGCAGTTCGCTCACGCGAGGACACCTCCGACGGTCGCGCGGTCACCGCCGCGGGTCACGCGGTCGACGCTCACCGACGCGCTCTCGGCGCCATCGAGTGTCGCCTCGTCGACGCTCGAACTGTTCTCGGTCGCAGCGTCATTGCCCGTGTTCGCGTACCATTCTTCCCACTCGTCCTGCGGGAGGACGGTGATCTGCCCTTTCATCGCCGAGTGGCCGGAGCCACAGAGCTCGAAACACTCGACCATGTACGTCGCCTCACCGCCCTGTGCTTCGACCTCCTCGGAGCTGACGGAGAACCACGTCTCGCTCTCCTCGCCCGGGATAGCATCAGACTTGATGCGTAAGTCTGAGGAGCCGAAGTTGTGCCACACGTCTCGTGAGGTCACCGTCAAGTCGATCCGCTGGTCGGCCGGGACGACGAGTTCGCTCATCTCGGAGTGGCCGTTGGGGTAGATGTACTCCCAGCCAAACTGGTACCCTTCGACGGTGATCTCGATGTCGCCTTCTGCACCGGTGTCGGGGCCGTCCTCGACGTAGAGGAGGAGGCCGTAGGCGTACACCACGAGACTGATCACGACGACCGCGCTCAGTCCGAACGAGAGGAAGAGTTTCTTCGCTTTCGGCCCGCCCTGTCCGGTCGGGAGCTCACCGACGACCGGCGCGTCGAACTCCTCGTCGGGGTCGCTACCGTCGTCGCGGTACTTGTAGACGTTCCACAGCGTGTACGAGACCACGACGATGCCGACGAGAGTGCCGAGCGAGAGGAAGACGAAGAAGATTTCTTCGAACACCTCCGCTTGCGCCTGCCAGTCGGTCCCTTGTTGTAGGGTGATTGGGTCTATCATGTTCGTCTCTCAGCTCTGGTTTATCAGAAGGTGAAAGTGCACTTAGCTCTTTTGTACTCCACCGTTCGGCGGCCCGAACGCGTATCGAAAATCACCGTCGAGCACACGGTCATGAACCCCTCGTGGGTTCGTCGTCGTGCCGTTGCTCGCCGTGTACACGAAGGCTATTTGTACGCACGGGCGAACTTGACGGTACTGAGGACATCATGGTTTCGCTTACCCTCTTGAGTACCGCGTTGATGGGGCTACTCGTCGTCGGGACGTTCGCCGCCGTCGCGCGGATCGGCAGCAAGCGCACCGCGCCGGGCACGGACGACGCCGTGGACCGCTACACCGCCGTGACCCACGCGCTCCGCGACCTCGCCCGCACTCCGGCGGTGTGGTCGATCGCGTTCGTCGTGCTCGCACTGGGCGTCGGCGGGCTCGCAGTTCTCGCGGTCGGCAACTTCGACCTCGTCGAAGGGCTCTCGGGGTCGCTTTTCGCCGTCGTCTACGGAGTAGTCGGGCTGTTACTCGTCGGGTTCGTCTTCACTGGGGCGTACTTCGGCGCTCGCGGCCGCGGGTTGGGGAACGCCCACGGCATCGCCGCCGGGTCGTTTGCCGCCGGACTGGCGTTCCTCGTGCTCGTGGTCGGACAGCTCATCGTCGGCGTCATCGGTTGACGTCGGCGGGTCACACACTGGAGACCGGACGGCGACGGAGACGACGGGGCGGTCGCTCACGCGATCGAGACGCCGTGTCTGGTCAAGAACGCGCTCGCAGCCTTGATCTCAGTCGGACTGCCGACGATCCGACGGTGCGAGCCATCTTCGACGATCGTCACAGTACACCGCGCTTCGAGCGCGTCGCAGAGTCCGTCGAGTACGTGCGCGGGGACGCAGATCTGTGTACTGTCGCGGAACGTCACAGCGTCTGGCATTCGACGTCTCGACGGATGACCGACCGCCGGATAACCGTGTCGAAGTATCATTCCGGTAACTGGAGGGCGGGTCTACGGCCGTCGGTCGCACGGTGATCGGTGACGCCTACGGTCCGTGGATACGGAAGGACACTTTTAACGACTCCACCGGCCGAGAGAGACACGATGGGACTGGAAGAGGAGATCGAGGACCTCCGCGAGGAGATCGCCACCACGCCCTACAACAAGGCGACCGAGGCGCACGTCGGGCGGCTGAAGGCGAAGCTCGCGGAGAAAAAAGAGAAACTGGAGAACCAGTCCTCGGCCGGCGGCGGCCACGGCTACGCCGTCGAGAAACACGGCGACGCCACCGTCGCGCTCGTCGGGTTCCCGAGCGTCGGTAAGTCGACGCTGATCAACGCGCTCACCAACGCCGACAGCGAGGTCGGCTCGTACGAGTTCACGACGCTCGACGTCAACCCGGGCATGTTGCAGTACCGCGGCGCCAACATCCAGATGCTCGACGTGCCGGGGTTGATCGAAGGGGCAGCCGGCGGGCGCGGCGGCGGCAAAGAGGTCCTCTCCGTCGTCCGCACCGCGGACCTCGTCGTCTTCGTACTCTCGGTCTTCGAGATCGAACAGTACGACCGACTCCACGAGGAGCTGTACGCGACGAACATCCGGCTCGACACGAGGCCGCCGACGGTCACGATCCGCAAGACCCACAAAGACGGGATCCAGGTCACGACCGGCGACGGCGTGACGCTCGACGAGGAGACCGTGACGCAGGTGTTACGCGAGTACGGCTACGTCAACGCCCAGGTCACGATCCCACACGACCTCACGATCGACGAGTTGGTCGACGCCGTCATGGACAATCGAGAGTACCTCCCGTCGATGGTGACGGTGAATAAAGCCGACCTGATCGACCGCGACTACCTCCCAACGGTGAACGAGGCACTCCGGGAACGCGACCTCGATCCAGACGAGGTCGTGTTCATCTCCGCCGAGGAAGAGCGCGGGCTCGACGGGCTCAAAGAGCGTCTGTGGTCGGAACTCGGGTTGATTCGCGTGTACATGGACAAGCCGGGCCGCGGGGTCGACTACGAGGAGCCGCTGGTGTTGTTTGCGGGAGCGACCGTCGGTGACGCCTGCGAGAAGCTCGGCGGCGAACTCGACGCGCGGTTCAAGTTCGCACGGGTATCCGGGCCGAGCGCGAAACACGACGAACAACAGGTCGGAAAGGGCCACGAACTCGCAGACGAGGACGTCCTCCGCGTCGTCGCCCGGAAGTAGACTACACGCGAGACGAGTGAGATCTGCGATCGAAGCGAGGAGTCTGCGAGCGATTGGAGACCGTCGAAAGGGAGAGTAGTGCTGTGTGTGGCTCGACTCGATGTCGATTCTCTCGGAGTGTCCAGTATCACGTCGTTCCGAGTGCCCGAGGTCGCTTCGTTCCGAGTGCTCAGGGTTCCCGCGTCAGAGACGAGTCGCCGGGCGCAGTGTGACCGCCCCGCAACCGCCCCGCAACCGCACCACACCTCGCGGCGCACGGCGGAGCCGTTCGCCGGCCGAGCGCTCCCGATGGTCGCGCTCGGCACCTCCCCAGCCGCGTCGCTCACTGCGTTCGCGACGCCCTCGCGCTCGGCTCGCGCCCGTTGGGCGCTCACCGGAGCGCGCCATCAGGTGTGGCTCGCACGAGTGAGTGGCTCGCACGGGTGAGGGCGCGGCGTGCCGGCGGGTCGACCGAAAGGTGCTTTTCGTGTCGTCGCCTCGCTCAGACATGATCACGGTCGCGCTGGCCGGCAAGCCGAACGCCGGCAAGTCGACGTTCTACACCGCCGCGACGATGGCCGACGTCGACGTCGCCAACTACCCGTTCACCACGATCGACGCGAACCGCGGCGTAGCGGCCGTCCGAACCCGCTGTCCCTGTCTCGACCGCGAACGACGGTGTGGCAACGACCGTTGTCACGACGGCATCCGGTACGTCCCGGTCGAGCTCCTCGACGTCGCCGGGCTGGTCCCCGGCGCCCACGAGGGACGCGGACTCGGCAACCAGTTCCTCGACGAACTGACCGCCGCAGACGTCGTGTTACAGGTCGTCGACGCCTCCGGCGGGACGAACGCCGAGGGAGAGCCGATCGAACCGGGCAGCCGAGATCCGACAGCAGACGTCGACTTCGTCGACGAGGAACTCGACGCCTGGCTCGCGGGACTCGTCGGCGACAACTGGGAGCGTGTCGAACGCAAGTCGCGCTCGCCCGAGTTCGACCTCGAAGACGCGCTCACGGCGATGTTGACCGGCGTCGGCGCCACGGAACCCGACGTTGCGGCCGTGTTGCGCGACCTCGAGTATCCCGAAGACCCAAAGCGGTGGACAGACACGAACCGCGACCGCCTCGCCCAGGCGATCCGTACCCGAACGAAACCGATGGTCGTCGTCGCGAACAAGGCCGATGCCGCGTCCGAAGCGACGCTCGACCGCCTCCGTGCAGGCACCGACAAGCCGGTCGTGCCGGCGACCGCGGACGGGGAACTCGCGCTCCGTCGAGCCGCCGACGGGGGCGTCGTGGGCTACGATCCCGGTGACGACGACTTCGACCTCGTCGGAGACGTCTCCGACGCCCAGCAGGCGGGTCTCGATGCGATCCGCGAGGTGATGACGCTCTTCGGCGGAACGGGCGTGCAGTCGGCGTTGAACGCGGCCGTCTACGACCGGCTGAACCGGATCACCGTCTACCCCGTCCAAGACGCGAGCCGGTGGACGGATGGATCCGGGACGATGCTCCCGGATGCGTTCTTGCTGCCGGCGGGCTCGACGCCACGTGACCTCGCGTACGCGGTGCACACGGACATCGGAGAGGGCTACCTGCACGCGGTCGATGCCAGGTCGAGCCGCCGGATCGGCGAGGATCACGAGCTCTCCGAGGGCGACGTGGTAAAGATCGTCTCGACGGCTGGTCCGTGAGCTGGCGGCACCGAGGCGGTCGCGCTACTCGGCGGAGATGACGTCGTCGATGCGGAGGACCATCGTCGCCGCCTCGGTGGCGGACTCGACCGCCTCGTGTTTCACTGCTGCGGGGTCGACGATGCCGGCGTCGAGCGGGTCACCGACGGTCGCCGTCCGGCCCTCGGCGACGATCCCGGCACGGCCCTCGCTGTCGTGTGTCGCCCGCAGGTCGACGAGCGTATCGATCGGGTCGGCACCGGTGTTCTCCGCCAGCGTACGTGGGAGTGCGTCGACCGCGTCGGCGAACGCCTCGATGGCGAGTTGTGCTCGGCCGTCGACCGACGCGGCGGCAGCACGCAGGTGCGTGCTGATCGCGATCTCGGTGGCACCCGCACCCGGTACGACCCCACCCTCACGCGCCGCGATCACCACGTCGACGGCGTCGCTCACGGCGCGCTCGAGTTCGTCGACGACGTGTTCGGTCGAGCCGCGGACGAGGAGGGTGACCGCCTCCGAGGCGTCACCGCCGCGAACGGAGACGACATCGTCTTCCTCGTCGTCGCCGGCAGGTTCGACGGTTACCGTCTCCGCGTGACCGAGGTCGTCGGCGGAGAGTCCATCGAGCGTCCCGAGCCGGGAGGCGCCGGTGACGCGGGCGACGTCGTCAGCGTCGCTCGCACTTACGCTCTCGAACGCTAGGATGCCAGCGTCGGCGAGGTGCCCGGCGACGCGGTCGTCGATTGCCTTTCGACACACGAGTACGTCGACGCCGGCAGCAGAGAGGGTGTCGGCGTATCCACGAAGTTCGGCTTCCTCTGCTTCGAGCGCGGCGGTGAGCTCGTCGACGGACCCGATGGCGTACTCGGCGTCGACGTCGCCCTGGCGCACCTCGAGTTTCGTCTCGAGAACGGCGACGGACGCGTCCTCGGCGGTGTGAGGCATGCTGTCGTGTACGAGCTCGTCGTCGAACACGACGCCATCGACGAGTTCCGTCGCCGACGACGCCGCCCCACTCCGAGCCTGGACAGTGATGGCGTCGACGGCGACACCATCGTCGGTCGCGACCTGCTCGACCGCCTCGACGACGAGGCTGGCCAGGTCACGAGCGGTGACGTCACCGGTTCCCTTCCCGGTCATCGAGGACTCTGCGACCGCTTCGAGGAGCGCTGTGTCGACGTCACCGTCGACCACCTGCTCGTCGACGGCCTCGGCGGCCAGGCGGGCAGCCTCGGCGTATCCTTCGACGACGACCGTGGGGTGTAGGTCGTCGTCGAGGAGGTCCTCGGCGCGAGAGAGCAGCTCACCGACGAGAACTGCGGCTGTCGTCGTGCCGTCTCCGACGGCCTCTTCTTGGGTCTCTGCGACCTCAACCATCATCTGTGCGGCCGGGTGGTCGATGTCCATCTCGTCGAGGATGGTCGCCCCGTCGTTGGTGATCACGACGGTTCCAGACGAGTCGACGAGCATCTTGTCCATCCCGCGTGGTCCGAGCGTCGTGCGGACCGCCTCGGCCACCGCCTTGCCGGCGGCGACGTTCGAGTCCTGAGCGGCCCGGCCGCGAGTTCGTTCGCTGTCCTCAGAGAGCACGTACAACGGTTGGTGAGTACGGGATGCCATACATCGCTCAGTAGGCTAGCGCTTCTGTATATATCTGTCGTTACGGCGACGGGCGGACCGCCAGACGGCAGTGCGGTGGACCGCCTCGCGGAGGCGAGCTCCCCTGGCCGAGGACGCTAGCCGAGGCGACGTCGAGCGAGGGGATGCGGCGTGGTTCGGTGCGGCCAGAACCGACGACGATTTGCGTGCCTCTCTCGGAGGATGCGATCGATGACTGACTCGCTCGTCGAGGTCGTGCGTGCCCGTGGGCACGAACACGTGTCCGCGACGCACGCGAACACGTTCGAAGTCACCACCGACGACTGGCTCACGCCGGCTGGCGACTGCATCCTGGCAGTCGAGGCCGACCGTGCGCCCCGTGACTTCTCACCCGCGTTTCGAGACGCGTGTGCGACGACCGACGCGACGATTACGGCGACGATCTCCGTGGAGGGTCCGGTGGCAACCCACACAGAAACGGTCGTCGGACGCGGTGACCCCGGGCTCGACCTCCTCGACGATCGGTCGATGGTGGCACGCACGAGTGCGTACACCGACGACGCGCGGACGATACTCGTCGATGCCGACGCGGCCGCGACCGACCTCGACCGTGACCTCGTCGAGGCGCTCGCCGGAGGCGCACCCGTCGAACTACGACTCTCGGTCGAGCCGTAGTCGGTCGACGTGTCGTCGGCCCACGCGGGACGAGATGAGCGATCGACGTTCGACCGGCAGTACGGGGTTTTTGCCCGCTCGTCACGAGGGGAGGGTATGTCCGAGGGTCCGCTCACAGGAGACCCGACGCTCACAAACCAGCGCACGGAGACGCAGATCACCGTCCTCGTCGTCGACGACGACCGCGCGATGCGCGAACTGACCGCCGAGTGGCTGGAGCGACACCGCGACGTGCTCACCATCGTAGACGAACCGAACGCTGCGGCGGGCCTCGAACGGCTCGACGCGGACCGAGTCGACTGCGTAGTCAGCGACTACGAGATGCCAGCAGTAGACGGGATCGAGTTTCTACGCCGGATTCGGGCCAGAGATGCGTCCGTCCCGTTCGTCCTGTACACCGGCCGAGGATCCGAGGAGGTCGCGAGCGAGGCGATCGCCGCCGGGGTAACAGAGTACGTACAAAAGTCGAGCGGGAGCGAGCACTACGAGCTACTCGCGAATCGAATCTGTAACGCAGTGGCGAAGACGCGCGCCGAGCGGCGGGTCGAACACGAGCGAGACCGGTTTCGCACGCTGTTCGACCGTCTCTCACAGCCGGTCGCAGAGGTCGCGTACGTCAGTGAGACGCCGATCGTACGAGGGGTGAACGAGGCTTTCGAGCGGCGGTTCGGCTACGACGCGGATACCGTCGTCGGCGACTCACTCGACGCGTACATCGTCCCTGAGGCGTACCGAACGGAGGCCGAAGCGATCAACGAGCACGTTCGTTCCGGTGGCAGACTGGATGCGCGGTCGGTCACCAGAAAGACCGCAGACGGTACCCGCGAGTTCCTCCTCCAGAACGCGGTGTACGACGACGGCACCGGTGGGTTCGCCATCTACACCGACGTCACCGAGCGGCGCGAACGGCGGCAAACGCTCGAGCGGCAGCGAGAGCTGTTCAGACGGACACAGGAGATCGCGGACGTCGGCGCGTGGCAGTACGACGTCGAGACCGGTGTGTCGACGCTGACGGACGAAGCACTCGCCATCCACGGCCTGGATCCGTCTGCGGACCTCACCCCCGAACAGAGCATCGAGTTCTACCACCCAGCGGACAGACCGGAGATACGGGAGGCGTTCGAGCGGGCCCAGGAGGCCGGCGAGTCGTACGACCTCGAGTGCCGACTGATCGACGCGAACGGCGACGAGCGGTGGGTCCGAGCGCGTGGTGACCCACAACTGGATGAGGACTCGGTGACACGGGTCCGTGGGACGATACAAGACGTGACGGAACGGACGCGACGACAGCGCGCATTGCAGCGACAGAACGAGCGACTCGACCGGTTCGTCGACACGGTCTCACACGACCTTCGAAGTCCGCTCAACGTCGCCCGCGGACGACTGGCGGAGATCGGTGACGGCCACCCTGCGGTCGCCGACACGGCGGCGTTCGCTGCGGTCGAGCGCGCCCACGAGCGAATGGGGTCGCTTCTCACCGACATGCGGCGGTTGGCGCGCGGTGGTGCTCCCGTGGTCGATCCCGAACCGGTTAGTCTATCTACGGTCGCACGAGAGAGTTGGCGCGTCGTTGAGACGGCAGACGCCGACCTCACCGTAGCCGTCAGCGACGAGTGTACCGTCAGGGCCGACGAGAGCCGGCTCAAGCAGGTCTTCGAGAACCTCTTCGGGAACGCCGTCGAACACGGCGCCCCGGACGTGACCGTGCGCGTCGAGTCACACGAGGGCGGATTCGCCGTCGAAGACGACGGCACGGGGATCCCCGCGACGGATCAAGAGTCGGTGCTGGAGCCCGGATACACGACAGCAGAGGCTGGAACTGGCTTCGGACTCCGCATCGTCGAGGCGGCAGTCGAGGCCCACGGCTGGTCGCTCGACGTCCTCGCCGGGAACGACGGCGGCGCGCGGATCGAAGTCCACGGCGTCGAGTGCGGCGCGTCCCGCGGCTGACCACGTCGTCGCCGAACGCGCACACCGCAGTCCGCCAGAGATACGTGGTGGGCGACGCGTGGTCGACGCGATGCCCTCCACGAGCGACCGCGACCGATCCGACGACGATGGAGGAATCGGGACGTCCGACCGTTCGGCACACAATGAGCGGACCGACGCGGCCCGCGCCGTCGTCCGTCGCTATCGCAGACTCGAGCGGCCGCTCTCCTGGCTCGTCGCCGTGGGCGTCGGCGTGGTGTGTGTCGGCGTCTACGCGCTGACGTCGCTGGTACCAGCCGTCGCGGCCGGGATCCTCGCTGCCATCGCCCTTCGCGTCCCCGTGTGGCAGTCGAGCGGCACGGTGACACTCCGTACCGACTACGCTCCGGACCGCGTCGTCGAGTCGTTCACCGGCCCACACCCGCCGGTGCTGGCGTTCCACTGGGGGCTCGCCGACGCCGTGGAGACCGACGACGACACCGTGTACTACGAAGTCTCGTACCTCTTCGGGTTACGGACCGTCGAGGTGGCGGTCCGGGCCGAGACGGTCACACTCCCGAACGGCGACCGCCAGGTCGAACTCACCGTCACCGAGGGCGGTCACTCCTGGGGGACGTACGCGGCGACGATCAGCCACGAGACTACTCACACGGCCGTGACGATCGAGTACGCAGCGGACCAGCGATTCGGCCTGCGGCGCGTCCCACAGCAGCTCCTCGCGGCGCGATATCGGGACGAGACACTCAGCGAACAGGGCTACGACGTGGTCGACCGGACGTCACACATCGGTCGGTGATGAAGTCGTGAAAACGAGTGGACTCGCTGGGAGTCCCGCAAGCGGAGCGAGGGGGACGTCGGCGAGGGAGTGACTGAGCGAACGAAGGGAGCGAAAGAATGGACTCGCCGGGATTTGAACCCGGGGCCTCTCCCATGCCAAGGGAGTGATCTACCACTGATCTACGAGCCCGTGTTCGCACTCAGGTGTACCCTGCTGTATCTCTTAAGGGCTTCGACTCGGCCTGCAGATCGGGCGACTCACAGCCGGTCCGAATCGACGTAGACGTCCAGCTCGACGCTCCGCGAGGACCCTTCAAGATCTCTGACCGCTCGTTCGACGACCCGCTCGGCCTCGGACTTGATGAGCGGGATCGCCTTCTTCAACACCCAGTCGAAAGAGACGAGTCGCGGCAAGTCGAGCACGGTCGGGCTCGCCGAACTCGGGTCGAACTCCACCTCGAGGGCGACCCGGCACGGAGCCGCGCTCGATCCGTCGGCGTGCTGCGCGGCTTCGGTACGACTGCCTCCGTCGTCCGCTATCGGCGTCACCCGCCATCGCCCGCCGGCGTCGATGTCCTTCGTGATCGTCCAGTCGATCGTGGCCGGTGGCTCCACGTCGGTCACCCGCGAGTGGGCGGTGTACGTGAGCTTCCACCACGAGAAGGTGAGCGCGTAGCGGGTTCCTGGGCCACCGTCACCGGTGAGCGTCTCGACCTCCTGTAAGTACGCCGAGTACCGGGCGTACTGGGGGAAGTCGACGAGAAAGTCGTACACCGTCTCGGGATCGGCGTACACCTCGGTGCATACGACGAGTTCGTCCACGCCGAATCCTTCGGCCGGGGGCTATTAAGCGGTCCGGGGACGCATCGGACCCGAGACGGCTCCGCACAGCTCAGTCGTCGCTCGAGACTTGACCGGTCGCATCGCGGCCGGCGGCCGGCGTCGCGTCGGCGGCCGCCGGGAGCGTGTCGCGGACGTCGGCACCGACGCCCTCGTCGATCACCTCGGCGTACGCGTCCGGGAAGACTCGCACGAAGTCGTCGAGCGCCGCCTCCCAGTCGTCGAGCAGCGCCGCCGCACGGTCGCTGTCGGTGTACGTCCGGTGGTTCTCCACGAGTCGGCGGAGCATGGCCTCGTCACGGTCCTCAAGCTCGCGTGAGAGCGAGACCATACCCCGGTTGAGCCGGTCGGCGAGCCGGTCGTCGGGATCGTATACGTACGCGATACCACCCGACATCCCAGCCGCGAAGTTGCGGCCAGTCTCGCCGAGCACGGCGACGACGCCGCCGGTCATGTACTCACAGCCGTGGTCGCCGACGCCCTCGACGACCGCGGCGACGCCAGAGTTGCGGACGCCGAAGCGCTCGCCCGCCATGCCGTTGACGTACAGTTCGCCGTCGGTCGCGCCGTACAGACACACGTTTCCGGCGACGACGTTGTCGGCGGGGTCGTAGCCGGCATCCTCAGGCGTCGAGACCACGATCCGCCCGCCCGAGAGTCCTTTGCCGACGTAGTCGTTGGCCGCCCCGGAGAGTTCGAACGTGACGCCGGCGGCGAGGAACGCCCCGAAGCTCTGTCCGGCGTGGCCGTCGAACCGACACGCGACCGTGTCGTCCGGGAGTCCGTCCCCGCCGTGAGCGGTGACGACCCGATTCGACAGCGTTGCGCCCACGGCCCGGTCGACGTTTTCGATATCTCGGGTGAGCGCGACCGGTGCCGCCTCCTCGATAGCTGGTGACGCCTCCTCGATGAGGTCCCAGTCGAGTTGGGCCTCGATGCCCGGGTGGGTCTGTGCCCGGGTCTTGGTTCGAGACTCGCCCGCTGGCTCGGCGATCACGGCCGAGAGGTCGAGGTGTTTCGCCTGCTCGTGGTCGGTCTCACGCTGTGTGAGCAGCTCTGGCCGCCCCACGAGTGACTCGACGTCGGTGACACCGATCTCGGCCATGAGTTCACGCAGCTCCTGGGCGATGAACGTCATGTAGTTGATCACGTGGTCCGGCTGGCCGGGGAAGCGCTCTCTGAGGTCCTCGCGCTGGGTGGCGACGCCGACCGGACAGGTGTTCTCGTGACACTGTCGGGCCATCACACAACCGGAGGTGACGAGCGAAGCGGTCCCAAAGACGTATTCTTCTGCACCCAGTGCCGCGGCGACGGCGACGTCACGGCCCGTCTTGAGTCCGCCGTCGGCCGTGACGCGGATCCGGTCGCGCAGCCCGGTCGCACAGAGCATCTGGTTCGCCTCCGCGAGCCCCAGCTCCCACGGCAGTCCCGCGTTCTTGATCGACGTCTTCGGTGAGGCACCGGTGCCGCCGGAGTGCCCAGAGATGTGGACGACGTCGGCGTTTGCCTTCGCGACGCCGGCCGCGATGGTGCCGATGCCGGCCTCAGAGACCAGCTTCACGTTCACGTCGGCCGAGGGGTTCGCCGCCTTCAGATCGAAGATGAGCTGTTTGAGGTCCTCGATCGAGTAGATATCGTGTTGTGGCGGCGGTGAGATGAGCCCGACGCCCGGGGTCGAACACCGGACGTGTGCGATCATCTCGTTCACCTTCTCTCCGGGGAGGTGTCCGCCCTCACCGGGCTTCGACCCCTGTGCCATCTTGATCTGCAGCTCGTCGGCGTTCGCGAGGTAGTCGGCAGTCACGCCGAACCGACCGGACGCGACCTGTTTGACCGTACACTCTTTTTCGGTGTCGAACCGCTCCGGCGGCTCGCCGCCCTCACCGGTGTTCGACTTCGCGCCGAGTCGATTCATCGCGATCGCGTTGTTCTCGTGAGCCTCCGGCGAGAGGCTCCCAAGGCTCATCGCAGCCGTCGAGAACCGCTCGACGATCGACTCGACCGACTCGACGTCCGATAGCGGGACGGGGTCGCGGTCGGACTCGAACTCGAGAAGGCCACGGAGCGTCTGGAGTCGCTCGGACTGGTCGTTGACCAGCTCGGCGAACTCCTCGTACGCCTCGTAGTCGCCGGCACGTACCGCCTTCTGAAGCGTCCCGACCGTCTCGCGGTTCCAGCCGTGGTGTACCCCAGACGACCGGTTCTCGTACTCGCCGGTCGTCTCGAGCTCCGGGTCGGCGCCGAACGCCATCGCGTGTCGGGTTCGGAGGTCGTCTTCGATCTCTTCGATGCCGATCCCCTCGGTTCGAATCTCGGTCCCCTCGAAGAACTCGGCGACGAAGTCTGAGTCGAGCCCGACTGCCTCGAATATCTGGGCGCCCTGATAGGACTCGACCGTCGAGATACCCATCTTCGCCATCGTCTTCAACAGGCCGTCTTCGAGCGCGCCGCGGTACGCCGCGAGCGCCTCGGCCTCGTCGGCTCCGTCTGGGCCTGCAACGACGTCGGCGATCGACTCGTACGCTAGGTACGGGTCCACCGCGTCGGCGCCGTAGCCGACGAGGGTTGCTACGTGGTGAACCTCGTGGGGCTCACCCGACTCGACGACGAGTCCAGCCCGATTTCGAAGTCCGTTTCGCACGAGGTGGTGGTGAACGGCACCGGTGACGAGTAGGCTCGGCACGGCGAGACGGTCGGGACCAACCGCGCGGTCAGAGAGGAGCACGACGTCCGCGCCGGCCTCGATCGCCTCGGCGGCCTCACGCCGGATGTCGGTGATGGCGTCGGTGAGTGAGGTGTCGCGGTCGTACGTCGTGTCGACGGTCGCCGCAGAGAACTGACCCGCCGAGCGGTCGTCGACGGTCCGCAGCGCGTCGGTCTCGCCGTCGGACAAGACGGGTGACGACGCGACGATCTGTCTGGCGTGCGCGGGCGTCTCCGCGAGTAGGTTGCGCTGGTTGCCGATGCGCGATTCGAGAGAGGTGACGAGCTCTTCGCGGATGTAGTCGATCGGCGGGTTCGACACCTGTGCGAACAGTTGTTTGAAGTAGGTGAAAAGCGGGCGATCGACGTCCGCGAGCACCGAGAGTGGCGTGTCGTCCCCCATCGAACCGACCGGATCCTTCCCTTGTTCGGCCATCGGTTCGACGAGGTGGTTCAACGAATCGGTCGTGTACCCGAACGCGGCCTGGTGTGCACGGACAGAGGGCGTCTCGTGGCCGTCGATACCGGCTGCGAGGCCGTCGTCGTCGACGAGGTCGTCCAACTCGACCTGCTCGTCGTCGACCCACTCGCCGTATCGATCGTCGGTGAGGTCGGCGAAGACTTCCTCGTCCGGAATGATCCGACCAGCCTCGGGATCGGCGACGAAGATCTCACCCGGCTGGAGCCGGCCGCGGCTGGCAACGTCTGCTGCGTCGGTCGGGAGCGCTCCGACCTCGCTCCCGACGACGAGCCGGTTGTCGGTCGTGACCTCGTACCGACACGGTCTGAGTCCGTTGCGATCGAGGACGCCGGCGACCTTGTCGCCGTCGAAGCCGATGACGAGCGCCGGACCGTCCCAGGGCTCGACGAGCGAGGCGTGGTAGTCGTAGAACTCTGCGCGATCGTCTGACATCAGGTCGTCGTCGCGGAACGCCTCGGGAACGAGCATTCGGAGGACGTGCGGAAGGTCCCGACCGGTCTGTAAGAGCAGTTCGGCCGCGTTGTCGACGCTCGCGGTGTCCGACTGGTTGGGGTCGTCTATTACCGGTCGGATGGTCTCGAGCTCCGCGCCAAACGCCGGGTGTTCGAGGTCGTTCTCGCGGGCCCGCATCCAGTTTACGTTCCCACGAATCGTGTTGAACTCGCCGTTGTGTACGACGTTTCGGTACGGGTGTGCGAGGTGCCACGCGCCGAGCGTGTTCGTCGAGAAGCGCGCGTGCACTAGCGCGACGTGGCTGGCGAACCGATCATCGGCGAGGTCCGGGTAGTAGTCGGCGAGCTGTGAGCCCTTCAGGAGACCTTTGTACACGACGCGCTGTCGGTCGAGCGAGCAGACGTAGAACCGGCCGGCACCCGAGATGTCGGCGACCGCCGTCTCGATCTCGCGTCGGGCTGCGTAGAGCGCGCGGTCGAAGCCGAGCACCGCAGGGTCGACGTCGTCGGGATCACTCGAAGGGTCGGTGAATCGCTCGGCGAGCCCCGCGCCCTCGACCGGGGCGACGAAGAGCTGGGCGGCGTGTGGCTCGGATTCGAGTGCAGTCTCGCCAAGCCCTTCGTTGTTCGTCGGCACGTCTCGCCAGGTGAGCACCTCGAGTCCGTACACCGAGAGCACCTCGGCGATGACGTCGTGAATCTCTGCCTGGACGCTCGGTTCGGTCGGCATGAACACCGACCCCACGGCGTACACTGAGGGCAACTCAACGTCGACGACGGTTCGGAAGAAGTCGTCCGGGCGTGCCACCATGATCCCGGCGCCGTCTCCGGTGTTCTCTTCTGCGCCGGTCGTTCCTCGGTGTTCGAGGTTCTCTAACAACTGTACTGCGTCCGATACTGTCTCGTGAGTCGGTCCACCGTCGAGATCGACGACCCCACCGATACCGCAGTTCGACCGGTCGTCAGTCGGATCTGCGAGTCCCTCTCGCTCGCGACCGGCGTCGGTCGGTGACGTGCGGGTGGTACTACGTGACTTGGTCATACGTACACACACGGAGCGCCACTTAAATGCATAACCCTGATACGGGTAGGATCTATCGCATACACATTAGGGAATATAAGGTAATTATTCATCAGGGGTGGATATCAGGATGTACAGTCACGGATCGATCAGTTACGAGTCACACGACGGCAAAGTACACTACTATCGTAGGAAATACTGGGCGCTCGACGAGCTCGCTCGGAGATATGTCGCCGTATGTTCACCGTTCGATCGGCATGTACGTGCCGTTGATATCCCAGTGGTGGATGCAGTAGACGTCTCCCACCTCGGCCGCGATCTGCCAGCCTTCGGTGTCTTCGTTCCACTGTTCGGTACGACCGCATCGTTCACACGTTCGCTCCGTTGGTGGTGAAATCGTGACACTCATACCGTTTACTACGCGGCTAAGTACAAAAAGCGTACCCCGTCGACTCCACGCGCACCGCTCACCGTGGCGTCCTGCTCGCGACGTCACCGCGTCTCACGTGTAGTTGCGCACCCACCGCGTCATCGTACGACGTCGACGTGCCGCCACCTGCAGCGAGATCACCGACGAGACAGCACATACACGAGCAGAGCGGAAACGACGTCGCCGCGAGAGGGCTCAGACGTACCGTGGTTTCATCCTACTCGTGTGCGCGCCGCGATCCCAGCCACGACGAGGAGTGCGACGACGGCCGGTACGACACCGAATCCGGAGACGTCGTACGCCGTCCGGCGAATCGGAGCGTCTTCGAAGCCGGGGAGTTCGTCCGACCGGGCGGTGCTGCTCAGTTCTTTGGACTGTGACCCTCCGTCGTCGGACCCCGAAGATGTGGCCTCGGATGTACCGTCGGACTCGTCGTCTGCGGATCCAGACCGCCGCCCCTCGTCTACGGGACGTTCGCTCGGATCGACGGCGGGAGTGGCGCGGGCTGTGAGCACGGACTGAGCGCCAGACCGTTGACTCGTGGTTGCCGCCTCCTCACTGCTTCCTGCACCCACGTCGGTTGCACTATCGGCAGGTTGGGTGCCACCACCACCGCCACCGCCTCCCCCGCCACCGCCTCCGCCGCCACCTCCACCACTACTACCACCACCGCCTCCGCCACCACCGCCTCCGCCACCACCACCGCCACCGCCTCCGCCGCCACCTCCACCTCCGCCGCCACCGCCACCACCTGCGTTTGCTCCAGTATCTTCGTTGCCCTTTCCGGGATCGGCCGCTTCGTCTGGACCACCCTGTGTGTGGTTGCCGCCCGCGGTGCCGTCGTCGGCTTCGCCGCCCGAGACGCCGGCACCGCTGCTGCCATCGTCGCCGTCGACGCTCTCGTTGGTGCCACCGTCCGCACCGCCTGCGTCTCCAGTCTCGTTGCCCGGGTCGGTGCCGGCGTCGGCGGTACCACTGTCGCTTTCGGCCCC
>Ga0209945_1000120_pt1 | contig 26617 bp, 34 predicted proteins | sample SalPonR2_A_D2_MG_FD_185703 | JGI IMG/M metagenome (GOLD analysis project Ga0209945, IMG submission 185703) | Salt pond soil microbial communities from South San Francisco under conditions of wetland restoration - Salt Pond MetaG R2_A_D2_MG... ...
GCCCTCCCCGTCGGCCGCAACGTGAACGTTCTCCACGCCGGCGATGTGGTCTGCCAAGCGCGTGAGTTCGTGGTAGTGGGTCGCAAAGAGCACCTTCGGAGACGGCGAGTTCGGCTGTGCCGAGGAAAGATACTCCATCGCGGCCCACGCGATGGAGATACCGTCGTAGGTAGCCGTCCCCCGCCCCACTTCGTCGAGGATGACCAGCGAGTCGTCGCTCGCGGAGTGGAGGATGTTCGAGAGCTCCTGCATCTCCACCATGAACGTAGAGCGACCCTGCGCGAGTTCATCGAGCGCGCCGACGCGCGTGAACACTCCGTCGACGAGTCCGACGGTCGCGGCGTCGGCCGGGACGAACGAGCCGATCTGGGCGAGCAGGGTGACGAGCGCGGCCTGTCGCATGTACGTCGATTTCCCGCTCATGTTCGGGCCGGTGACGAGCAGGAACCGGCGGTCGCGGTCGAAGTGGAGGTCGTTTGGGACGAACTCGACTGACTGCTCGACGACGGGATGGCGGCCCGCCTCGACCGCGAGCACGTCCTCGTCGGTGAGTTCGGGACGGGCCCAGTCGTTGCCGGCGGCGTGGGTCGCGAGGGCGGCGTACACGTCGAGTTCGGCCAACGTCTCGCCGACCCCCTGACACAGCGGCGCGGCGGCGGCCACCTGCTCGCGAAGCTCCCGGAACAGTTCGTACTCCAGTTCGCCCCGCTGTTCTTCCAACTGCACTACGTCGCGTTCAGTCTCGCGGAGCTCCGGCGTGGTGAACCGCTGTGAGTTCTTCAGCGTCTTCACCGGTTCGTAGTGGTCGGGCACGTCGTCGGCGCTCGATTTCCCGACCTGAATGTAGTAGCCGTCGGTCTTGTTGCGGCCGACGCTGACGTGTGCAAGCCCGTGTTCTTTGCGCTCGCGCGCGGCCAGCGAGTCCAGCCAGTCGAGGGCTGTCTCGTGGCGCTCGACGAGCGCGGCCAGCTCCTCGTCGTATTCGGGACGAATCAACCCACCCTCGGTGAGCGTGGACGGCGGGTCGTCGGTAATCGCCTCCGCGAGGTCGTCGTGGAGCGAGCGGGCCGCCGCGCGGTCGAGGGAGTCGAGCACGTCGGCGACGGCCGAACCGGCCAGTCGCGGACTCGACTCGACCGCGTCCACGAGGTCGGGGAGGAGCGCGAGGGTGTCGCGAACCCGAAGCATGGCGGGGGCGTCGAGACTTCCGGACACGGCACGGGACGCCAGCCGTTCGAGGTCGTACGCGCCCGCCAGCGACTCGCGCAGGCGGTCTCGACCCATCGCGTCGGCGGCGAGCGCGCCGATAGCCTGCTGGCGGGCCTCGAGTTCTCCCCGGCGGCGAATCGGCCGCCCGAGCCACTCTTTCAGCAGGCGACCGCCGGCGCTCGTCTCAGTGTGGTCGAGGGTGTCGAACAGCGAGACGCCCCGCTCGGTCATCGGCTCCGTGAGTTCGAGGTTGCGCTGTGTCGTCGCGTCGAGGGTGACGTGGTCGTCGGCCGTGTAGGTCCGGAGTCGCGTGACCGACGCGAGCACGCCGGTCCCCGTCTCGTCGACGTACGCGAGCGCCGCGCCGGCCGCCTGCGTGGCCGCCTCGCCGTCGAGTCCGATGGCGTCGGCGGCGTCGCCGAACTGGTCGCGCAGTCGATGGTTCGCTCGGCCGGGCGCGAAATCGTCGGTCGCGTGCACCGTGAGCGTCGCGTCCAGCCGCTCGCGGATGCGGTCGAGAACGTCGTCGTCGCCCCGGAGGTCTGGCCCGGGGAGAATCTCCGTCGGCGCGAACCGGTACAGCTCGGTCAGGGCGCGCGACTCGCTGTCCTCGCCCTCGGTGGCAGTGACGTGGAAGCGCCCGGTCGTGATGTCGAGGAAAGCGAGTCCGAGGCCGTCGTCGCCGCGCACGACCGTCGCGAGGTACTGTGCGTCGTCGCCCGTCGGGTCGACGAGCGTGCCGGGCGTGACGACGCGGTCGATGCGGCGCTCGTGGCCGCCCTCGATTTCGTGTTGATCGGCGACGGCGACCCGGTAGCCCCGCTCGACGAGCGCCGTCAGATACGGCGTCAGGTCGTCAACCGGGACGCCGGCCATCGCGTACGACTCCCCGCCCGAGGAGCGTTCAGACACCTTCAGGTCGAGTTCCTCGCCGACGAACTCGGCGTCCTCGCCGAAGAACTCGTAGAAGTCGCCCATCTGCATCGCCAACACGTCGGCGTCGGCCTCGCGGCGCAAGTCGAGATACTCGCCGACGATTCCCTCCGCAGTCATACCTGTGCTGACGGGGTGGAAGGTATGAAACTGTGGATATGTGACTGGTTACGATGTGGAGAAGCCGCCGTCAACGCGCAGCCCCTCGCCGGTGATGTAGGAGGCCTCGTCGCTGGCGAGGAAAGAGATGGCGTCGGCAATCTCTTCGGGTTCGCCGAGTCGCCCGAGCGGGTACCGCTGGAGCATCAGCTTCTTGGCCTTCTCGGGGTCGTCGCGGGTCTCGAAGAAGTGGTTACCTAGTTCCGTGTTAGTGAAGGCGGGACAGACGGCGTTACACCGGACGCCCGACCGACCGGCCTCGGCGGCGACGGCGCGCGTGAAGTTCAACACCGCGCCCTTCGTGAGCGAGTAGACGCTCTGTTTCGGCAGCCCGTAGTAGGAGGCGAGCGAGCCGATGTTGACGATGTTGCCAGAGCCCTGTTCTTTCAGGTGAGGGAGCGCGGCGTGACAGCCGTTCCAGACGCCGCGGACGTTCACGTCGAAGACGAAATCGAAGGTCGACTGGTCGGTGTCCTCGACGTTCGAGGGGGGGTGGCCGACGCCCGCGTTGTTGACGACCACGTCGAGACCGTACTCCTCTGCGGTCGTGTCGATGGCGGCCTCGAACCCCTCGCGGTTCGTCACGTCGAGGCTCGTGAAGGTCGCCTCGCCGGGCGTCTCGTCGTTGATGTCGGCGGCGGTCGCCTCGCCGGTCTCGTCGTTCACGTCCGTGACGACGACGAAGGCCCCCTCGTTCGCGAATCGCTTTGCCGCCGCTTCGCCGATACCCTGTCCCGCACCCGTGATGAACACTGTTTGTTCGTCGTGTCGCATACGCATACAACCGAAGCCGGGCGCAAAGGTGTTGCTACCGCTGGAAACTCAAAGCGCCGTCTCGAGGAAGGTCTGTTCGCCGCCGCTGTTGGTCGGCGCGACCCAGACGACTGTCACGCGCATTCCGGACTCGGCGTCCGGCGCGTGGATGCTAGTCGTGTTGCTTGCGGCGAAGGGGAACGTCGGGTCCGTCGTCGCGATACGGCGGCTGGCGACGACGGCGTCGGTGTCGCCGGTCGTGTTCGTGACGGTAATCCGGAGCGCGCCGGTGTTGGTCGCGTCGAGGGTGTCACCGCCCTCGTGGCCGACGGTCACCAGCTCCCCCGTGTCGGTGGCGTTCAGCTCGACGGACAGCTCCCGGCCGTCGAGGTAGTCGTCCGCGGTGTAGGTGACGAGCGCGGCGGTCCCTACCGCTGCGAGCAGGACTGCGAGCGCGACGCCGACCGCGGTGGACCGCTTCATACCTCTTCCGTGTCGGCTCGCCGGCAAAAGCGTATCCGAACCCAGAGTGTTCTTCGGGGCGACACCCGACACTCCAGTATGCTCGAACCCGGCGACGGCGCACCAGCCTTTGCACTCGACAATCACGCGGGCGAGTCGGTCGCGCTCCCCACTGAGGGGATGGCGGTCGTCTACTTCTATCCGCGGGCGGACACGCCCGGCTGTACGACCGAGGCCTGCTCCTTCCGTGACGCGTGGAGCGAGTACGAGTCGCGCGGTATCGACGTGTTCGGTGTCAGCGATAACCCGGTCGAGGACCTCGCGGCCTTCCGTGCGGAGCACTCGCTGACCGTCGAGTTGCTCTCGGACCCCGACGGCGCGGTGGCGAGCGCGTACGACTCCTACGGCGAGAAGAACGTCTTCGGCGACACCGTCGAGGGAACGTTCCGGAACACGTACGTCGTCCGCGACGGCACGGTCGTCCTCGCGTACGAGGGCGTCGACCCCGAGGACCACGCCGACGAACTCCTCGCCGACATCGATTCGCTGTAGCCGAAAGAGCGACGTAGCTCCGCCGTGAGCCACGGCCATGGAGATTGGCCAATCGATCGAGGGGAAGACGGCAATCGTGACCGGCGCGAGCTCGGGAATCGGTGCCGAGACCGCACGCGAACTCGCTGACGGGGGTGCGAACGTCGTCCTCGCCGCGCGCCGCGAGGACCGACTCGACGCGCTCGCGACCGATATCGAGTCGGACCACGACGTGACTGCTGCCGTGGTCCCGACGGACGTGACCGACGAAGGGCAGGTGGAGACGCTCATCGAGACGGCGGTCGAGCGGTTCGGTTCACTCGACATCCTCGTCAACAACGCCGGGCTCGCGGCGGGCAGCGACGTGGAATCGCTTTCGAGCGAGGACTACCACACGATGATGCGCGTCAACTGCGACGGGATGTTCTTCGCGACCCGCGCCGCGCTTCCGCATCTCCGGGAGTCGGCGGGGACCCTCGTCTTCATCGGGAGCTTCGCCGGCCAGTATCCGCGGCCGTTCAATCCGGTGTACGCCGCGACGAAGTGGTGGACGCGCGGCTTCGCGAAATCCGTCTCCGCGCAGGTCGGCGGCGACATGGCGGTGACCGTTATCAACCCCGCCGCCGTTCGGACGGAGTTCGCCGTCGAAACTGACGACGACGCGTTCGACGCCGCGCCGTTCGAAGAGCAGTTCGAGCCGGGCGAGGCGGTCGAGCCGACGGAGGTCGCCGAGGCCGTCCGGTTCGTCGCCACCCAGTCCCCGTCAATGGTGAGCGAACTCGACTTGTACGACCGCGAGAAGCTGACCTTCTTCTAGGCGAGTTCGACGGCCACGGTCTCGGCCGGAGACTCGTTCACCCGCTCGTAGGTCCCGTCCGCGAGTCCGAACACCCGCACGCGGACGAGCAGTCGCTCGTCGAGCGTCGCCCGGAGCAGCAGTCCCTCGCTCGTCACGACGACGTACGGCGGAGCGGCGACGGGGTTGGCGGATAGCCGTTCGCCCGCGGCTTCGACACACTCGCGTAAGACCGCCGGCGCGTTGGCGAGTACGCCCGCCCGGTCGAGCGTCGTCCGATACGGCGACACGACGGTCTCACTGTCGGTCGTCGTCGCGCCGCCCCAGCCGCTCGCGACCGCGTCGGCGCAGTCGATGGCGGTCTGGACCCACTCGCGGCGCTCGCCGAGGAGATGTTCACGGACCGGAGCAGTGTTCATGATTCGTGTTCGCTCGCTGCTCGCTAATCGGTTTGGGTGGTGTAACTGTCGTTGCTCGGCTCCGGAGACAGCACTGCACGCTCGCGTGGTCGGCTCCGTGACCACTATCCGGAACGAGCGCAGCGAGCGACCGATACGTCACGGAGACAGTGGGAAAGCGACGCGCTCCCGGGCAGCCGGCGGTGTACCCGCCGGCGAGACCCCGCCACGTCCGGGGATTACAAGCTGCTCACAACAAGAGAACGGTCGAGGCGAGCGAACGGCAAACGAGTTAGAAAATCGGAGTTCAGTCGCCGAAGGGACCCATGCCGCCGAGACCGCCGCCGCCACCGCCGCCACCGCCCATCTGTTTCATCATGCGCTGCATGTCGCCGTCGCCCATGCCGGAAAACTGGTCCATCATCCGGTCCATCATCTTGTGCTGTTCGAGCAGTTCCCGAATCTGCTCTTCCTCTTTGCCGGAGCCGCGGGCGATACGCTCGATCTGTGACTTCGAGATGGAGCGGGGGTTCTGGAGTTCGTCGTCGGTCATCGAGTCCATGATGACCTCGAAATCGCGCATCCGCTCTTGGGTCACGTCCATGGCGTCGTCGGGAAGCTGGTCTTTCAGCCCGCCGCCGAGTCCCGGAATCATGTCCATCACCTGCGAGAGCGGTCCCATGTTGTTCATCGCCTCCATCTGCTTGCGCATGTCGTGGAGGGTGAACTCCCCGTCCATCATCGACTCGGGGTCCCAGTCGTCCTCGTCCTGGCCAGTCTCCTCCATCGCGCGCTCGACGCGCTCGGTGAGCTGTTTGAGATCGCCCATCCCGAGCAGCCGCGAAATGAACCCGTCCGGCTCGAACCGCTCGATGTCCTGCACCTCCTCGCCGGTCCCGAGGAACGCAATCGAGGAGTCCGTGCGGTCGACGGCCGCGAGAGCACCACCACCCTTCGCAGTCCCGTCGAGTTTGGTGATGGTCACGCCGTCGATGCCGACTGCGTCGTCGAAGCGGTCGGCCTGCTCTTTTGCGCCCTGTCCGATTGCGGCATCGAGCACGAGCAGGTTCCGGTCCGGCTCGACGACCGACTCGATCTGTTCGAGTTCGTCGATGAGCGTCTCTTCGAGGGCGTGGCGACCCGCGGTGTCGACGATGAGCACGTCCACGTCCGACAGCTCTTCCATCCCGTGTTCGGCGATTTCGACGGGATTGTCGTTGTCCGGCTCGCCGTAGAACTCTACCTCGGCTCGCTCGGCCATCTGTTTCGCCTGGTCGTACGCGCCGGGACGGAACGTGTCCGTCTGGATGACGCCCGGGCGAAGCCCCTTCTTCGAGAACCACCACGCCATCTTGGCGGCGGTGGTCGTCTTCCCCGACCCCTGGAGACCGGCGAGCATGATGGTCTGGTCTTCGAGCGGGAGGTCCGTCGACTCACCGACGAGGTCGACTAACTCCTCGTAGACAATACGGAGGACGTGGTCGCGCGCGGAGGTGCCGCCGGGCGGCTCCTCGTCGAGTGCGCGCTGGCGGATATCCTCCGAGAGGTCCATCACGAGGTCGACCGACACGTCGGCCTGGAGGAGCGACCGCTGTATCTCCTTCACGATGTCCTCGACGTCCTCCTCGTCGAGGCGGGATTTGCCGCGCAGCTGGTCTAAGCTGCCGCGGAGTGAACTCCCCAAGTCGTCAAGTACCATTTGCGTGACCTAGATTACCGACACGGTAAACCCTTTTCCGTCGGGGCGGGGCGGCGGTAGGGTTATCTGCCGGCCGCGCGATAAGTTTCACTGTCAGTCGGCACGCGCCGACGCTCGAAAATTATGTCAGACGAAGTAATCCAGCTACTCCAAAAGGCGTACAGCGACGAGATGGAGACGATCATGAACTATCTCACGAACAGCATCGTCCTCGACGGTGTCCGCGCACAGGAGGTGAAGGAGGGGCTGCGACAGGACGCGACCCAAGAGGAGATTCAACACGCTCAGATGATCGGCGAACGGCTCAAGCAGCTGGACGCGCGCCCGCCGGCGAGCGGTGAGTTCGTCGCCCGACAGGATAGCCTCCAGCCGCCGGAGGACCCGGCTGACGTGGTCTCCGTCATCGACGGCGTCATCAAGGCGGAAGACGACGCCATCCAGACGTATCGGTCGCTCATCAAGGCCGCAGAAGCCGCAGACGACCCCGTCACCGAGGACCTCGCGGTCGAGATTCTCGCCGACGAGGAAGCACACCGCACGGAGTTCAAGAGCTACCGCCGCGAGTACGGCGACAACTGAGCCGCGCGACGCGTCTTTTGCCGCCGAGCGCCGAGGGCATCTACGCGTGACGCCGCCACCGTGAGGTGAACTCGACGCGCACGTCGTCGACGAAGTGGGTCGCGTCCGTCTCCCAGACGACGCTCACGCCCGCAGAGACGAACAATTGGGCTACGTCTGCCGGAACGTTCCACTCGAAGCTGTACTCGCGCCACCCCTCGGCGAGGTGCAGCGGCTCCCGAAGGCCGTCGTACGGCCCATCAGGCAGGGCGGAAGTGTTCTGTCCCGCGTCCGGAAACGCCTGTTTCGTCTCCGGTGGCTCCGGGCCGAGTCGCGCAACGGCGTGGCGAAGCAGATTGAACGACTCCGACTCGCTCCACAACGAGAGGGACACGCGGACGCGGGCCGCGTCCTCGGGCGTCGGAACCTCGTGGGTCCCCCTCGGTGAACGCCGGGTCGTCGGTGTCGTCACTCGCACAGCCAGCGAGCGACAGCGTCGTGAGAACAGCGCCACTGGTAGCGAGTAGCGTTCGGCGGTGTATCTCCCGAACGGGCGTCACAGGCGGGTAAAAAGGTTCGGCAGCTACTCCGTCAGCCGCTCGACGATGACCTCGGGGTCGAACGTCTCCAAGTCGTCGTACCCCTGTCCGGTGCCGAGAAAGAGGATGGGTTTGCCAGTCACTTCGGCAATCGAGATTGCGGCACCACCCTGCGAGTCGGCGTCGGCCTTCGTGAGGACGACACCATCGATTTCTGCTGCGTCGTTGAACTGCTTTGCGCGGTGGGTGGCGTCCTGTCCGGCGACCGCCTCGTCGGCGAAGATGGTCATATCCGGCCCGACAACGCGGTCGATCTTCTCCAACTGCGCCATCAGGTCGTCGGCGGTGTGGAGTCGACCGGCCGTGTCGCCGAGCACCACGTCGACCTCGTTGGCCTCGGCGTACTCGACGGCGTCGTAGATGACGGCCGCCGGGTCACCACCCTGCTCGTGGCTGATGAGCTTTAAATCGAGGGTGTCGGCGTGCTCCTGGAGCTGTTCGTTCGCCCCGGCACGGTAGGTGTCGCCGTTTGCCAACACCACGTCGTAGCCGCGGTCGTCGAGGTACTTCCCGAGCTTTGCAATCGTCGTCGTCTTCCCGACGCCGTTGACGCCGGTGAAGATGATGGTGATCGGCTTCTCGTGGGCGGCAATCTCCTCGTCGAAGTCCATCCCGCCCACGTCGATGACATCGAGCAGGGCGTTGCCGATGGCTTCCTCAACGACGATTTCGCCCGTCTTCACCTGTGCGCGGGCCGTCCCGACCAGCTCCTCGCGCAGCTGCTCGACGATGTCGCGGGCGACGCTCATCTCCACGTCGCCTTCGAGCAGCGCGAACTCGAGCTGTTCGAGCGGCTCTTCGAGCTCCGCTTCGGTTATTTTCGCCTGTCCGGAGGCGAACAGCTTCGCCCGCTCGGTGAGCGAATCTCCCTTCGGGTTCACTTCCGGGTCGCCGGCGTCGTCCGGTTCCTCGGACGCGTCGGCTGCCGGCGCGTCGGCAGCATCGCCGTCGGACTCCACGGCGGCGTCTTCGGGTTCCGCGTCCGGCTCCGGCTCGTCGGCTTCCTCCTCGACGTCGTCTTTGAACTTGCCGAGCTTCTCCTTCAGGGAGTCGAACATCGCTTACTCCTCGTCGCCGCCTTCCTCGCCGCCAAGCCCGCCCATCTGCTGTTGCATCTGCTGCATCTGCTGTTGTTGCATCTGCTGGGCCTGCTGTTCGAGGTCCTGAATCTGGGCTTCGACCTCGGAGACTTCCTCCTGCAGCTCCTCGATGCGGTCGTCGATGGAGTCGCGCTTGCGTTCGAGCGTGTCGATGGCGTCGTCCTGCTCGTGTTCGGCCGCGTAGCCGCCGCCGAGCGAGACGATGATCTCGTCCATGTCCTCGATGCTGGCGCGGACGTACGCGTCGCCACCGAGTGGAACCTGCACCGTGTCGCCGTCCTCAAGCACGTCGATGGCCTCCGTGGCCTCGTCGATGTCGGACTGCTCGTCGCGCAGCTCCTGGATTTCGCCCTCGATGGACTCGACTTCGGCGTTCATCGCCTCGATCTGCTGTTGGATCTCCTGCATCTGGCCGCCGCCACCGCCACCACCGAGGCTCATGCGTCCACCCCGTCGATTTCGATCTGGGTCCGATTGAGCCCGTGCTGGGAGCCGAGGTTCGCGTAGGTCCGCTCTTTCGCGACCGACTCGTTTTCCGCCTCAATAGCCGTCTCGAACGCCTGCCACCCGTCGCGGGCGACGAATCGACCGCTCACTGTGTATTCACTCATACCTGGAAAAGACCGCGCGAGCGGGAAGTACCTTCCGACCTGCGACGACTACAGATATCCGAGCGCCGACTCGATGCGGCCGAGCTCCGGACCGGTCGTCGACTCACCGCAGACGAAGCCGGCTTCGTTGGCGACGAGCCCCGAACCGACGAGCGCGCCGCCGTAATTGATGGTGCCGATGTCGGCCGGCACGTCGAGGTGGTCCGCGAGGAAGTCCAGCGTCTCGTCGCTCGTCTTCGGGTGACAGAGCACGCCGTCGTTGGTCGCGACCGCCGCCATCGAGACGGTGTTGACGTCGGCGACGGTGCCACGCTCGACGGGCACGTCGAGGGCCGTCTCGACGGCCTTGACCGCCTCGCGGGTCAGGTCCGGGTGGACGTACGCGCCGGCGTCGTTACACAGGACGACGTTGCCAACGGCGTTGATGTTCCCGGGGAGTTCGTGGACCGGGAGGTCCGTGACCTCGCCGATGCGGTCGAGTTCGTTCTGTGTGACGTTGCTGGAGACGAGCAGTCCGTTCTCGTTGCCGGTCGCGAGCGAGCCGACGGTGCCGGACTCGGCGACGGTGGTCGCACACACCGGCACGTCGAGCTCTTCGCCCAGTTGCTCGCGTTGTGACTCGGCCGTGTCGGGGCGGACCAGCAGAACGTCGTCGGTGGCGCGCGCGAAGACGCCGACGGCTGACGAGCCAGAGAGAGCCGCCCGGAGCACGTTATGCGGTCTCCGCTTCGACGACCGTCTCGCCGTCCTCGTCGAATCGCGCCGCGCGAACGCGGAGCTTCGACGGGGGCTTTGCACGACCGCGCTCCCAGATCTTCTCGTTGATGGACGGGTCGAGTCGAACGTCCTCCTCGTCGACGGCGAAGTTCTTTGCGAGGTGCTCGCGGACGATGCTCATCGCCTTGTCGGCGCGAGCCGTCTTCGCTTCCGCCTTCGCGTCGCGGAGCGGAACAGTGACGACACGCTCCTCGAAATCGTTCGCGCTCATTCGTCCGTGTCGTTACGCCGCCAGTTGCGTCGCTTCGGGTTACGGACGGTGTCCTGGTCGGTCTTCATGATGACCCACGCCGGCACGCGACTGTTCTGTCGCTCCAGCTTCCCGAGTCGCTTCTTTTGCGCCTTCGACTTCTTACCCATAGTGCACGAAGATTTGACGCCCGGGCATTTATCCCTGTCCTTTCTCTGCGGAGTCACACGGCCACCAAGAGGAGCCACATTCCCGCCCCGCCGAGTGCGGTTCCGCCGGCGAAGACATCGTAGCCGTTTCGCGCGAGCGGCTTTCCAGTCTCCAGCGCCTCGGGCACGAACTCCACGACCACGAGCGCCACCATCGCCCCGGCGGCGAAGCCGAATCCCACGGGAAGCAGTGGGGCCGCGACCCTGACGAACGCGAACGCGAGCACCGCACCAAGCGGCTGTGGCAGACTCGAGAAAATCGACCAGCCGACCATCCGCCACGGTGAGACGCCCATCTCACGCAGCGGAATCGAGATAGCCACGCCCTCGGGGATGTTGTGGACGGAGATGGCGACGGTCATCGCGACTGCCAGCGGCGGCACGACCCCGACGTCGAGATTCAGCGCCGCAAAGGAGACGCCGATGGCGATTCCCTCCGGGAAGGAGTGAACGGTCAGGACGCCGAGAATGAGCGCGAGCTGGCGCACGTCGGCGGTCTCGTACTCGCCGGGGTCGAACTCGTGGTCGTCGAGCAGCCGGTGGGCGAGAGCCACGAGCGCGACGCCCACGAGCAGTCCGACCACGACCGTCGTGACCTCACCGTGGGCCAGCCCCTCGGGAACGAGCCCGAGCGCGCTCGCGGTGAGCATGATGCCCGACGCGACACCCCAGAGTGCGACGTTGAGCCGGCGGCTCACCTCCCCGACGAGGAAGAACGGGAGCGCGCCGAGTCCCGTGGCTACCGCCGTCACGAGCCCGGCAACGAACACTAGTCCGAACGCCTGCCACGCGACCACGCCGACGGTACGGTCCCGAGACTCCTGTACCTATCGGATTATCGATAGATTTAGGCGCGCCGAATCACAGCGGAATCTCGGCGACCGTCTCGTACTCCGGCCCGGCTTCGGTGCGCGTCGACTGCGTGAGCTCGACGCCGTCGACTCGAGCCGTTCCGAGCTCCGGGTCGCGTTCGGCGACCACCTCCTGAATCACCGATTTGCTTCGCGCGTCGCGCATCCGCGCGAGCGTCGCGTGCGGCGTGAAATCGTACTCTTCGGCGTCGAAGCCGAGGGCCGTCGTCTCCCGATCGACGTGCTCGTGGAGCGTGGTGAGCTGCTGGCTTCCCTGGGTGATGCCGGCCCAGATGACCGAGATGTACTCAAGCGATGGGAAGACGCCGTAGCCGGCGACGTAGCAGTCGAAAGGCGTGACCTCGCTAGCGGCGACGGCGCGCTCTACCGCCTCGACGACGGCGTCGGGGTCGTCGGTCTCGCCCAGAAATTTGAGCGTGACGTGCGCCTGCGTCGGGTCGATCGGGTCCACGCCCGACATGTTGAGTGGAGTCTGTGCGTCCGCGACCGCGTCGGAGAGCTCGCCGAGTGGGACGGAGACGAACGTTCGCATACCCCCGCTTGGAACTCACCGGCCATAGGTGTCGGCCGTGTGTAGCGTTTCGGTTAGTGTGGTTGTCGCTTGTGCTCGTTCGACGGTCCCGTTTCGTGCTGTTTGAGATGCGTTCACCAGCACAACATCGCTCTCGTTGCTTAGTCTCGGAAAACAGCACCGCGGTATTTATTTTAGCTCCGACAGTCCCGCGACCACTCTCGTTGCTTGGCTCCGGATACAGCATCCGCACCGCGCGCTCGCATGTCGCTTCGCTCCCGCTCGCTGGCCCGCGGCCTCCGGCCGCTCTCCCAACCCTTCCCCGAACCGCACCCGCTCACTCTGTTCGCGGTGCGGTAGGCCACCGCCTCGGTTGCCTGGTCAAGCAACGCGAATGACCGATATGTCACGGCAAGACCGCGACACGTCCAGGGCTTTCAAGCCAGAAGTAACAGGGTAGCCAGCAAGCGACGCGTCCGGCTTTCGAGTTGGCATCAGCTACGGGGCCAAACCCACCAGGTGACACAGCCGAGACACCGAGGCTGGTCACACCCGGAAAAGAGACAAAGCAGTCGGAGCCACGCCAGAGCGTCGCGACTCACCGGCCAGAGGAAAACGGAGAGAAGTCGTCGGCTTACGAGACGAGCAGTTCCTGGCCGCGCTCGACCTTGACACGGCACGGCGGCGTGACCTTGTTGTAGGCGCGACGGAACGCGTCTTTCAGCGTGTCGGCGTCCTCCGGGTGACACCACGCGGTGAACAGCTGGTCGCCCTTCTGGATGCGGGCGGCCGTGCCGACGATCTTGCCGAACGCTTGTCGCATCCCGTCAGAGACACGGTCTGCGCCCGCACCCGTCGCCTGCTTGTTCTCGCGCAGGACTTGGTGTGGGAACTTGCGCAGAATCATCTTGTAATCGCCCTCCTCGCCGAGAATCTTCAGCATGCGACGGTTCGCAGAGAGGCGAGACGCCTCGAGCGAGCCGTGGCGAATCTGGACGTCCTCCTCGACGACGAGGCTGATCTGGACTTCGTACTCGTCTTCGTCCTTGTCGGTGCGGCCCATCTTGTACTGGGCGATCTTCGAACCCGGGATGCCCGTGATGTACTCGCGTCGCGTGTACGACGGCTTGTCGATGTCACGGTACATCGAGGCAGGCTTGTCGCTCATATTATCGGAGAGAACGCCGACTACGCATTTGAAGCCTTCGAAACCCCGCGTTGTGGCGTAACGACGCGGTCGACTGGTGACACGCGTGTCGCCACACGCCTATACGGCCCGCGCGTGAATACGGCGTATGGTCAACATGTACGTCGACGGAGAGTGGAAGACGGACACCTACGAGTTCAGCGACGACGACGGCGAGTTCGACCGCTCGCCGACGACGTTCCGCGACGAACTCGGCACCGAGCAGTTTCCCGCCGAGTCCGGACGCTATCACCTGTACATCTCACGGGCGTGCCCGTGGGCACACGGGGCAGCGATGGTCCGCTCGCTGATGGGACTGGGAGACGACATCTCGATGGACATCGTCGACCCGTACCGCGACGAGCGAGGCTGGCAGTTCACCCCCCAGAAGGACGACTGCACCACCGACTCGATCAACGGCCACGACTATCTGGGCGAGACGTACATCGCGGCGGACCCGGAGTACACCGGCCGTGTCACCGTTCCGGTGCTCTGGGACCGCGAGGAGGAAACCATCGTCAACAACGAGTCCATTGAGGTGATGCGTCACGTCTCGACCGCCTTCGAGGGGAACGGCACCGACCTCTACCCCGAGCACCTGCGCGAGGAGATCGACGAGGTCGTCGACGACATCTACGACCCTATCAACAACGGCGTCTACCGCGCTGGCTTTGCCGGCACGCAAGAGGCGTACGAGAACGCCGTCGCGGACCTGTTCAACGCGCTCGATGCCTACGACGAGCGACTCGCCGACCAGCGGTATCTCGTCGGCGACCAGCTCACGCTCGCGGACCTCCGGCTGTTCGCCACGCTCGTCCGGTTCGACAACGTCTATCACACCCACTTCAAGTGTAACGTCCAGCTCATCCGCGAGTACGACAACCTCTGGCCGTACGTGCGCGACATCTACCAGACGCCGGGCATCGAGCAGACGATGAACATGGCCCACATCAAGGAACACTACTACACCACTCACACCGACATCAACCCGACCCAGTTCATCGGCGTGGGTCCCGACTTCGACTTCCACGCCGACCACGACCGGGCACGCCTCCAGAGCGAGTAGGAACCGAGACGCGGATCGACCACGGTACGCTCACCTGTGGTAATTGCCAACACACTTATTACCATGAGAAGTGTTGACACAGTTGCAATGGGAGATACCAAACGCGGCCGTGAACGAAAAGGTCGGAGCAAGCGCGAGCAGCGTCGTCGAGCGGACATGGAGCGGGCGGCCTCGACACGAGAGGAAGAGCTCGACTTCGACCGGCTCTATGAGGAGGACATCGAGCTGTAGTCACGGCATCGCGTTGGACCAGAATCATTTTTGCCGGCGGTAACTACGTGACGGTATGAATCGCCGGCGGCTCCTCCAGACCGTAGCGGCGGGCACAGCAGTTCTCGCCGGCTGTTCGAGCACGAACACGGAGTCGACAGCAACGACCACACCCACGTCGACCGGGACGGACGCGGAACTGCCCGGCGGCATCTACGTCCAGTCGTTCCGTGAGTCGATGTCGATGCAGGGGACGGCGGACGCCGGCTCGTACCGGGTCGCGTTCATGTACACCTCGCCACACGTCTTCTGGAACATGACCGGCCGCGAACGGTCGCGGACCCCGCGCTCGGGAGACATCCACGCGATGGCGGTCGTCTGGGACCGCGACACCGGCCGTATCGTCCCCGAGACGGGACTGTCGCTCACTATCCGGCGCGGCGGCGACCTCGTCTCGGAGGAGGTCATCTACCCGATGTTGTCCCAGACGATGGGGTACCACTACGGCGGGAACTTCTCGCTCGCCGAGTCGGGAGAAACACCGAGCGACGGTCAGTACACCGCGCGTATCTCCGTCGGCGGCGTTCCGGACGGCGTCGAACTCACCGGCGGCTACGCTGGCCGGTTCCGCGAACCGGCGAGTGCAGAGCTCGACTTCTCGTTCACGGAGACCGACCGCGATGCGGTTCGCTCCGAGTCGATCGAGCAGGCCGGCCAGCCCGGGGCGCTCCGACCGATGCAGATGGAGGGAGTGCCACAGGCGACCGCGCCGGCCGTCGACGCGCTTCCCGGCACGGTGTTCGGGACGCCAAACAGCGACGACGCGATACTCGCGACCGGGACGAGTTCCGCCCGCGCCGACGGCGACGACACCTACCTCTACGTCTCGGCGCGTACCCGCTATCACGGGATGGTGTTGCCCGCGATGGCGCTTTCCGCCGAGCGCGGCGACGGAACAATCGAACTCACCCGGACGCTCGACCCCGACCTCGGCTATCACTACGGCGCGACCGTCGCCCCGTTCGAGTCTGGCGAACAGCTTCGAGTCACCACGGACGTACCGCCACAGACTGCCCGCCACGAGGGGTACGAGCGGGCGTTCAGACAGATGCCGCCGGTGACGGTGACCGTCTGAATGCGGCGTGTCGTCGCCACACTCGCGGTCGTCCTCGTGCTCGCGAGCGTGCCGCTCCCGGTCGCGGCCCACGCCAACCACGTCACCGCCGGCACGCAAGTGTCACCCGACGGCACGCTCGTCGTCGACTCCGTCTACCTGACGAGCGATGGGTATCTGACGGTTCACCGCGACGACGACGGCGAGCCGGGCGAGCGCATCGGCGTGACTGAGGTGCCGGCCAGGAGCTTCCAGCCGAACGTGCACGTCACCGTCGACGAGACGGCGTGGGCGGAGTGGGAACCACAGTCGGTCCACCTCGTTCTCCGGAGCGACGACGGCGACGGCACCTTCGAACCCGACGAGGACCCCGCCATCGAGTCATTCGGCTCGCCCGTCGCCGCGAGTATCACCGTCGCCGCGGGCGAGCGCGCGGTCGTCGCGGCCGACCAGCACTACCTCCAGCAGACCCGCCGTGGCACCCTCGACGTGCGTCACCTCGCCACACCGACGGAGGGGTATCTCGTCGTCACGGACCACGAGACCGGCGAGCGCGTCGGCACCGAGGCCATCGAGGCTGGGAGCCACGAGCACGTCACGGTCGCACTCGACGGGAGCGACCGGGGCGAGACCAGACTCGACGCGACCCTCTACCGCGAAGACGAGACGGGCGGTATCGGCGAACCGATTCGCGCCGGCAACGCCTCGGTCGGCGCGACGTTCACCGTCGAGCGGCTCGGCGGCGGTCGACAGGACGCGGCGACCGCGACGGCGACGCCCAACCTCGTGAGGACACCGAGTGAGCCGACGGAGACGGCGACCGAAACGGCCGGGCCGACGACTGCTACGACGGTGGGGAGCCAGCCCGGATTCGGGCTCCTCACGACAGTGGGCGCGCTTGTACTCGTCGCCGGGAGGTGGCGAGCGTGACCCGACGGCTGCTCGCGGTTACACTCGTCTGCGTGCTCGTCCTCGCGAGCGCGCCGCTCCCGGTCGCTGCACACCTGAACCACGTCACCGCGGGCACGCAACAGACTCCCGACGGGACGGTCATCGTGGAATCGTCCTTCGCGTCGAACGACGGCTACCTCACGGTTCAGCGCGACGACGGCGGCGAGCCGGGCGAGGTCGTCGGCGTCACATCGATACGGAGCCAGCGGTATCGGATCGACGTGGGCGTCACCATCGACGAGTCCGCGTGGGCGAAGTGGGAGACACAGCCAGTGCATATCGTACTGCGGCGCGACGACGGCGACGGCGAGTTCGACCCCGACGAAGACCCCGTCGTCGAATCGTTCGGCTCGGCGGCCACCGAACGACTGACGGTCGCGAAGGGGCCGCGTGCGGTTGTCACGGCCAGCGAGACCCTGCGTCCGGACGCCGGGGGGACGGTGACGGTTCGCCGGGCGACACTCCCCGAGACAGGCAATCTGGTCGTCCAGAACGCCACGACCGGCCGGACGCTCGGAACGACGGCACTCGACGCTGGAACCCACGAATCGGTGACGCTCGCCGTGAACGCGACGGCCCGGGCCGACGCTCGCGTGCTGTTGACCGACGACGCCGCGGGCGAGTCGCCGATGCTCGCGGGCGAGCGCCCGATTGAGACGAACGTGACGATCGCCGCGCCGCCGGTCACCGGCGAGAGCGCGACGCCGACACCGCCGCTGGTGACGACGCCGAGTGGGACGGCGACGGAGACGGCGACCGACACCCCGCGGCCGACGGAGACGACGGGGAGCCAGCCCGGCTTCGGGCTCCTCGCCGGGGTTGTCGCTGTCGCACTTCTGTTCTTGGGGGTCGGTCGCCGATGACCGCCGACACCCTCTTTTTTACTCGCGACCGATGGAGTGAGGATGGCGACGGTCCTGCTCTCGCTCCTGCTCGGTGTCGGCACGGTAGCGGCGGGGCTGGTCGTCGCCGTGGCGCTGGCCGCGCTGCTCCAGCGCCGGTCGGTACCGTATCTGCTCGTCACGCTCGCGCTCGCGACCGTGCTCGCGCGGGCGCTCGTGGGCGTCGCGCTCGCGCTCGATCTCTTCCCAGACCAGACGCACCACACCCTCGAACACGCGCTCGACGCCGTGATGGTCGGGCTCGTCGTCGCGGCCGTCTACACCGCACGTCGTGGAGGTGTCGGTGAGTGACGAGCACGCGCGACCGCATCGCCGCCCGCGTCCGGAGCGACCCCGGCATCCACGTCAACGCGCTCGTTCGCGACCTCGACCTCGCGCCCGGACAGGTGCAGTATCACCTCCGTCGGCTGGACGTGGTCGGCGACGAGCAGTTCGGCCGCACCCACTACTACCCGCCCGGCTACGACCCGTGGGAGCGGGCAGCGCTCGCGCTCCTCCGGCGGGAGACGGCCGCCGATATCGTCGCCGTCCTGCTCGATGACGGTCCCCTCACCGCAACCGAGACCGCGGCCCGTGTCGGTATCGCGGATTCCACGCTCTCGTGGCACCGAGGCCGGTTGGCCGAGGCCGGTCTGCTCGCGAGCGAGGACGGGCGGCTCGTCGTCCCGGAACCGGAGCGGACGGCCGCGTTGCTCGACCGCGCAGACCCATCGATTCCCGAGCGGCTCGTCGACCGGTTCACCCGGCTCGTGGACGACCTGCTCGACTAGACGGTCGGACCAGAACCGGTTTTTGACGGGAGCGTCTACCTCGCGTAATGAATCGACGCACCTTCCTGCAGGCCGGTGGCACGCTCGGAGCCGCGGCGCTTGCCGGCTGTTCGAGTCTCATCTCGACCCAGCCGGCCGGCAATCCGCCGGTCATCGGGGACCGTCCCGCCGCGGTCTACTATCCGACACACGTCGAAGGGATGGACATGGTCGGGATGGGAGAGGGCGGCGACTACCGGTTCGGGCTGATGTACTCGTACCCGCACCGGTTCTGGAACGTGACGGGAAGCGACACGACGCGCACCAGTATCGGGTCCGGTGACGACGTTCACATCATGGCGAGCGTCTGGGACGGCGAGACGATGCAGGTGCTCCCCGACACGGGGCTGTCGCTCACCATCCGGCGCGACGGCGACATCGTCTTCGAGGAGGTCGTCTATCCGATGCTATCACAGCGGATGGGGACCCACTACGGCGCGAACGCCGGTCTCGCGGGCGACGGCAGCTACGAAGTGACTGTCTCGGTGGGCGGAATGTCCACCCGCCGAACGGGGGCGTTCGAGGGCCGATTCGAGGAACCAGCGAGCGCGACCATCGAGTTCGACTACTCCCAGTCGGCCCGCGACGGGCTCTCGCGAGAGCTAACGCCGGACCGCGCCGGCGAGCGCGCCGCGGTCGACCCAGCGAACATGGAGATGATGCCGACCGGGACCGCACCCGACCGCGACGCTCTGCCCGACGTCCGCGGCTCCGCGACCAGCGGCGACGCCGAGTTCGTCGTCGGCACGCTCGACTCGCCGCCGGCGGGCATCGACGCCGCTAGCACCTACCTCTATGTCTCCCCGCGCACACCGTACAACCAGATGACGCTTCCCGCGATGACCGTCGAGGCGGCGACGGGGAGCTTCGACGGTGAACTCACCCGGACGCTCGACTCGGAGTTGGGATACCACTACGGCACCGTCGTCGACTCACCGGGCGACTCGGTGACGGTGACGCCGACCGTTCCGCCACAGACCGCCCGCCACGAGGGGTACGAGACGGCCTTCCTCGGGTTCGACCCGATGGAGGTGTCGCTGTGACCGACGGCCGGAGCCGCCGACAGGTGCTGAAGGCGGCCGTCGCGGCCGGCGGCGCGGCGAGTCTCTCGGCCTGTCTCGACGCGCTCGGCGAGGATACCGTCGACCGGCCGACCGGGACCGACGACCTGTCTACGCTGCCGAACCGGCAGTTCGCGTGGGACGGGGTAGTGCGCCACGACGAGCACGGCAACGAGCAGCTGCCGCGCCACCAGATACTGTTGTACCTGACCCTGGAGCGCGACGGTCGGCCGACCGATGCCGATAGACGGCAGGTCGAACGTGCCTTCGCCTCCCTGAACCGCGCCTTCGAGTGGAGCCACGAGGGGGTCGTCTGGTCGGCCGCCTACTCGCCGGCGTACTTCGACCGGTACGACGAGTCGCTGCCGGCGGGCATCGACTGCCCGCCGCCACACTCGCTGTCCCCGTTCGAGCAGCCGACCTTCGACGAACAGGACGTGCTCGTCCACCTCGCGAGCGACCACGCGGACGCCGTCATCGCGGCCGAGGAGGCGCTGCGGGGCAACCGCGAGAGCGCAAACGGCGTCGAGTTCGACGCCTCCCTGTCCGGCGTTGCGAGTCTCGCGAGCGACGAGGACCGACGCACCGGCTTCGTCGGCAACGGGATGCCCGCCGACCGCCAGTCCGAACTGGAGGGAGTTCCCGACGACGGGCCGGTGCCGGACGCCAGCCCGCTGTTCATGGGATTCAAGGCCGGATTCGCGCAGAATCAGGCCACCGAAGACCGCGTCACCATCCAGTCGGGACCGTTCGCCGACGGGACGACGAAACACGTCGCCCGCATCCGCCAACGGCTGGACGACTGGTACGGCGAACAGAACTTCGAGGAGCGGGTCGCGGAGATGTTCTCGCCCGAACACGCCGACGAGGAGTGGGTCGAGGGCATCGGCGAGAATCTGGGCGACGACTCCCGCGTGGACGAGACGCTCGACACGATTCGCGAGCAGGCAACGGAGTCGGGACGCGTCGGCCACGCACAGAAGGCCGCCCGCGCCAACCGCGACGACGACGGGAGCGTCAAGCTCCTGCGTCGCCACTTCGAGTCGACCGACAAGAACGTCGCCTCGCTCCATTTCCCGTCGCTCCAGCGCGAGATGAGTAGTTTCGACGCCGTGCGGGCGGCGATGAACGGGACCGACCTCACCGAGGCGACGCCGGTCATCCGCCAGCGCGTCAACAACGGCATCTTGGAGTACATCTTCGTCGCGAACCGCGGGAACTGGCTTGTACCGCCGCTGTCGAAGCGCGCGCTCCCGCGACCCCGTTAGAGCAGGGGGACGAACCGGACGCCCCCGTGGTCGGTCCGGTCGCGAATCCCACCACCCTCGTCGACCGTCACGGCGAGGAGTCGCTGGCTCCCGCGGCCGACCGGAGCCACGACCGTCCCGCCGGGTCGGGTCTGGTCGAGCACCCCGTCGGGAATCTCGGGCGCAGCGCAGGTGAGATACGCGCTATCGTAGGGTGCGTGTTCGGGCCACCCCTCGCGGCCGTCGCCCTGCCGGACGTGTACGTCGTAGCCGAGACTGTCGAGGCGCGTGCTGGCCGCGTCGGCGAGCGAGCCGTGGTACTCGACCGAGGAGACGGTCGCACCCAGTTCGGTCATCACCGCGGCGTGATAGCCACAGCCGGTTCCGATTTCGAGGACAGCGTCGCCAGACTCGGGGGCGAGGCGGTCACACATCACCGCCACCATGTGCGGTGCGGAGATGGTCTGGTCGTCGCCGATGGGGAGCGGGCGGTCGGCGTAGGCCTCGTTCACCCGCGGGTCGGGGACGAACTCGTGGCGCGGGACGCGCTCGATGGCGTCGAGCACGCGGTCGCTCGCGTCGGTGCGCGCGGCGAGCCGTTCCCGAAGCCGGGCGCGTGCCGTCGCGAACTCGTCCATTGTCGGCCTACCAGGCGGACCACGCCGTGGTCTTCTCGTCGCGGGCGTACACTCGCTTGAGGTCCTTCGCGAGCGCGGCGTCGCCGGTGTAGTGGTACTGTTCGCGGTCGTATCGGTCGATGCCGTCGCGGACGACGAAGCTGGTGACGGTGAACTTCTCGTCGCCGTACTCGACCGTCTCGTCGATCATGAACTGCTCGTCGCCCGGCACCTGAAGCGCGACCGAGCGCGTCTCCTCGCGCTTGCCGTCCTTCGGGTTGACGGTGACGTTCACGGTGACGTTGCCGACCGCGCGGGTCCACAGCGTCTCCACGTCCTCGAAGGCGGCCGCCTCGGCTCTCCCCTCGTCGGTCTCGATGGAGGTGACACGCACCTGCATCAGTGCCTCGGGCGCGTCAAGCAGGAACTCCTGGCCCACCTCGAACTGTTCGTCGGGGTCGCCGCCGTGGCGCGCGGAGAAGGAGTCGCCCGACTGCGAGACGACCACCCGGCGTTCGATGGTCTCGTCTTCTGGAAGCGACTCTTTGTGGACGTGGCCGCACTCGCCACACCGGACGGTGGCGGGGTCGGCCTGTTTCAGTACCTCGTGTGCGGTCGGCCCGTCCGGCGAACACGACGGACAGGCGAGCGCGACGCGTGACTGGCTCATTACCGGTAGTTCGTGTCCGAACCTAAAAGCGCGTCGTGGGACGCGTCGTGGCTACTCTGGCTGGCGGTGTCGTGTGTCGCTGTGCGGCTCGTACCGAGGTTTATGTACGAATGAGCCCGAAAGCCGGTATGGTCGACATCATCCGAACGGCTGACGTTCGCGGGGAGGTACCCCGGATTGAGGGAACGCGCGTCGCCGTGCTCGACGTGTACGAACTCGTCGTTGACGGCGGTCACGACCCGGCAGATGTCGCCGACCAGCTGGACTTGTCGCTGGCAGCCGTGTACACCGCGTTGGCCTACTACTACGAGCACCCCGATGAGATGGAGACAGTTCGGGCAGGGCGTGAAGCAGACGAAGAGGCGCTTGAATCGAAGAGTCTGTCACCGCCGGGCGAGCTCATCGAGTGAATCTCGTCACCGACGAGCACGTTCCTCGGGTGTTCGTCTCGACGCTTCGGTCGAACGGCTACACCGTGTTTCGCGCAAACGACCTGCTCGGTGAAGCCACCGACGACGCGACGCTGCTTCGGCGCGCGACAGCCGAGGACGCAGTTCTCATCACGCACGACATGAAGGATTTCGGTGGCCCGACCGGTGAATCGGTCGACCACGCTGGCGTCGTCGTCTACACCGACGCGAACTGGGTTCGCGACAGCCCGTCGGCTGCAGTGACCGCGCTCAACCGCGTCCGCGAGCAGTACAGTCGTGACGCACTACGTAACGAGATCGTCTGGCTCGACCAGTGGCGGTAGCTCACTCCGGCTGTGGGAGCGAAATCTCCTCACCGTCGACGTAGACCGTCGGGTCTCGGATGACGCCGTCGGAGTGAATCGGCGCGTCGGTGTCGCCGCCGATGGAGGCGTTGTCGCCGACGGCGATGTGGACTGTCCCCGCCGCCTTCTCGTCTAAGAGGACGGAGCCGATGAGGTCGGTGACGGCGACGTTCGTCCCGATTCCCAGTTCTGCGAGGTTGTAGGCGTCACGGCCCACGTCCTCGCTGGCGCGCTCGAACTCCGTGGCCACCTCGTCGTCGGAGAACTCGGTCACGTAGCCGTCTTCGACGGTCACCTCGACGGTGTGCCCCTCATCGAGCAGGCCGTGCGGGCTGATGGTGCCGTCGACGACGTAGGTTCCCGAGGCGGATTCGGGAGCGATGAACACCTCACCGGCTGGGAGATTCGAGAAGTCGCCCGGCTCGTGGATGATACCGGTGTCCTCGTGCCACTCGCGCTCGCCCGGCTGGAAGGTGATGTCGGTGCCGTTGTCGGCGGTGACGCGAATCTCGTCGGCGTCGGCCACGAGTTCGAGCATCGCCGCACACTCGGCGGCGATCTCCTCGTAGTCGGCGTCCAGTCCGACGGTGAACACCTCGTCGGTGATGCCGGGAAGCGTCGCGCCGCGCGCGCCGGCCTCGCAGGCGGCCGAGCGGGCACGCGTGTGCGAGAGGGATTTCGTCGTCGGGGCGAGGAAGGTGTCGGTCTCGCGCATCGCGGCGGCGACCGGCTCGGGCGGCTCCTCGGCGTGCTGGTCGCGTGGCGGGAACCGGACGAGACTCGCGTCGTCCGTAATCTCGCGTGCGGCCTCGTACAGCGCACGGCCGATTGGTTCGCGCGTGTCGTCAGTGACGACGAGACACGTCTCGTCCGACCGGAGGGCGAGACACTGCTCGACTGCGGTTCTGGCGGGCGCGGAGCGGTCGGTCATGGTTTCGATTGACACGCACGGGCTTCAACACTTTCGGAGCGGCCTCGAAACGGTTAGGGGACGCCGGTGTGATTAGCGCGTATGATTCAGGTCGGAGTCAACGGCTACGGGACGATTGGCAAGCGGGTCGCAGACGCGGTCGCGGCCCAGCCGGACATGGAACTGGTCGGCGTCGCGAAGACCCGCCCGAACCACGAGGCCGAGACCGCCGTCGCGAACGGCTACGACCTCTACGCCGCGATTCCCGAGCGTCGGGAGCTGTTCGCCGAGGCGGGCATCGAAGTGGCCGGCCCGGTCGAGGACCTCGTCGCCGGCTCGGACATCGTGGTCGACGCCTGTCCGTCGGGCATCGGGGCCGAGAACAAATCGCTGTACGAGGAGCACGATACGCCCGCGCTGTATCAGGGCGGTGAGGACGCCGGCCTCGTAGACGCGAGTTTCAACGCCCGGTCGAACTTCGCCGAGGTGGAGGGGGCCGACCACGTCCGCGTCGTCTCCTGTAACACGACCGGGCTGTCGCGACTGCTCGCGCCCCTCCAAGAGGAGTACGGCGTCGAGAAGGCACGGGTCACGCTCGTCCGCCGCGGGGGCGACCCCGCCCAGACCGGTCGCGGTCCTATCAACGACACCCTGCCGGACCCGGTGACGCTCCCCTCCCACCACGGCCCGGACGTGAACACCATCTTCCCCGAGTTGAGCATCGACACGCTCGGGATGAAGGTGCCCGCGACGCTGATGCACACCCACTCGGTGAACGTCCAACTGGAGGACGTGCCGACCGCCGACGAGGTGCGTGAGCTGCTGGCCGATGAATCCCGACTGTTCTTGATTCCGCCCGAACACGACATTGACGGCGCGGGCAAGCTCAAGGAGTTCGCGATGGACCGCGACCGCCCCCGCGGGGATATCTGGGAGAACGCGGTCTGGGAGAAGTCCATCTCCATCGAGGACGACGACCTGTATCTGTTCCAGGCGATTCACCAGGAGTCGGACGTGGTGCCGGAGAACGTCGACGCCGTGCGTGCCGTCCTCGGCGAGACGGACGCCGAAACGTCCATCCAGCGGACAAACGACGCGATTGGTCTCGGCTTCTGATTGTCACTCGTTGACACGGACAGAAGGCTTTTCCACCGAACTCACCTACCGGTGTGTATGCGACGAGACGACCGCGACGACCCGTTCGACGACATCTTCAGCGAAATCGAGCGCATGATGGAGGAGATGACGGGCGAAAACGTCGATATCTCCGCGCAGCCGAACGACGCCGGCTTCGGCGCTGACGCCCACTTCTCCGTCCACGAGGAGGGAGACACCGTCCGGGTCGTCGGCGACCTGCCCGGCATCGAGAAAGACGACATCGACATCCGGTGTGACGGCCAGACGCTCACCGTCGCCGCCACCACCCCCCGCCGCGAGTACGAGGAACGCCTCGAGCTTCCGGCGCGCGTGGACGAACACACCGCGAGCGCTTCGTTCAACAACGGCGTGCTCGACGTGAGCTTAGAGCGGCTCGACACCTCCGCCGACATCGGCCTGGAGTAGCCGCCGAATCAGCGCCGCCAGCCGGTCGTAGAAGTCGGACTCATACTTCGTCGCCGTATCCACCGTGGGTCGCGCGTTCGTCTCGTTGACCACCGCACCCTCCTCGGTGACGAGAACGTCGACGCCGAGCCAATCGATATCGAGCGCCCGAGCCGCGCGTTCCGCCAGCTCGCGGAGTTCGGGGTCGAGGTCCACGCCCGTCGCTTCCGCCCCGCGGTGGACGTTGTGTTTCCACCGACCCTCGGCGAGTGCATCCTCGGGCAGCCGGCGCTCGACCGCGCCGACGTACTCGCCGTCGATGGTCATGACTCGGTAGTCGCGCGCGTCGGGGAGATACTCCTGAATCAGATACGAGCGGTCGCCCGTCGCCCGGTAGTCGTGCACCAGGTCGAGATAATCCGTCACGCCGAGCAGGGAGTCGAAATCGGACACCTTCGCGATACCCGTCCCGCGAGTCGTGGAGTTCGGTTTCACGACGACCGGCGCGTCGAACTGCGCCCAGACGGCTTCGAGGTCGTCGTCGTTCACGGGATTCGAGACGAGCACCGACTTCGGAGTGGGAACGTCGGCGGCCGAGAGGCGAGCGAGCGCGCCGGCCTTGTTGCGCGACCGGAGGATGTCCTCGCGGCTGTTCACCCACGGCACGTCGAGCATGGCGTCGGCGACACCCCCCTCCATCAGCCGCGAGGGGAAGACGAAGCCGGCGTCGAACTCGCCGAGCGAGCCGTCGAGCGGGAGCGTGCGCTCGGAGACGGGGACGTGTTCGGCGTGGATGTCGCGGTTGGCGAGCGGCTGGCGGATGCGGGCGAGCGTCTCGGCGTTCGTCGCGACGGCGAGACGGATATCGGCGGGCACACTCGGGAGGAGGGGAGCGACCGGTATGAAATCGACGGCGCGGCGAGCCGACGGCTCACGATGTTGAGTGACGGCCCCGGCCGACCCACACGAAGCCCATCCACCGTGTACCAAGCGGCGGTCGGGTCGGGGTGGCCGTACCGACTCCTACCGCGAGCAGGGCAAAAAAGTTGTGCTGTTTGTGGTAAGACAAGCTAGCTTGTTCTACAGGTCGTCGGGCGTCGGGACGCCGTCGTCGGTCACGTCGAGGTCGAACTCGGCTTCGAGTCGCCGGATTCGGTCGCGGATGTCGGCCGCGAGCTCGAACTCCAGAT